>Ga0335083_10007493_pt1 | contig 13474 bp, 15 predicted proteins | sample Lox_Sample_42_FD_206716 | JGI IMG/M metagenome (GOLD analysis project Ga0335083, IMG submission 206716) | Soil microbial communities from Loxahatchee National Wildlife Refuge, Florida, United States - Lox_Sample_4.2 | ecosystem: Environmental > Terrestrial > Soil > Wetlands | place: USA...
CGCCCATACCGGCAACCAGCCATGCGCTATGGGACAGACGCTTCACCCTTGCAACGCCGCCGTCCGGTGGCATGAGCTTCGGCGCGCTGGGGCGCGAGGCGGCTGCTTTTCATGGCTTAAACGGCCTGCCCAGCCTGGTGCTGCGCACCATGCCCGCCTTGCGGGACGCGCGGGGCGCCCTGGTTTTTCCGGCCCCCGCGCGCTTCACGCCGCCCATGCCGGCCACGGCGCGGCCCTTCCAGCCTTGAATTTACCCAGGATTTATTTGTGCTGGGCTAGGAATTCGGTGCAGTATGCTCAAGTGAGCTCAAGGAAAGCCTCCGTGCCTCGTGCAGGGCGGGGGAACCGACTGAAAGAATTGGAAAAAGTCTAGATGAATAATCTGGGTCGAAATATCGCGCTATGGGTTGTCGTGGCCCTGTTTCTGGTTGTGCTGTTTAATGTCTTCCAGCCTTCCAGCACGCAGAGCGACTCATCCGAGATCGCCTATTCCAGCTTCCTGGATGAGGTGAAGAACAACCAGGTGCAGAGCGTCACCATCGCCGGGCACGACATCACCGGCGCCACCAAGGATGGCAAGAGCTTCGAAACCTACGCCCCGGCGGACCAGACGCTGGTCTCCAAGCTGACGGATGCGGGGGTGAGTGTCTCCGCCAAGCCGGAAGGCGATACGATGAACCCGCTGCTGCGCGTATTGCTCAACTGGGCGCCGATGCTGCTGATTTTGGGGGTGTGGATTTTCTTCATGCGCCAGATGCAGTCCGGTGGCGGCCGCGCCATGGGCTTTGGCAAGTCCCGCGCCCGGCTGCTGACCGAGAAGCAAGGCCGCGTGACCTTTGAGGACGTCGCCGGGATCGACGAGGCCAAGGGCGAGTTGCAGGAGATCGTGGATTTCCTGCGCGATCCGCAGAAATTCCAGCGCCTGGGCGGCAAGATACCCAAAGGCTGTTTGCTGGTCGGCCCGCCCGGCACGGGTAAGACGCTGCTGGCCCGCGCCATCGCGGGTGAGGCGAACGTGCCCTTCTTCACCATCTCGGGCTCCGACTTTGTCGAGATGTTCGTGGGTGTCGGCGCGTCGCGCGTGCGTGACATGTTCGAGCAGGGCAAGAAGAACGCGCCCTGCATCATCTTCATCGATGAGATTGACGCCGTTGGCCGGCATCGCGGTGCGGGGCTTGGCGGCGGCAATGACGAGCGCGAGCAGACCCTGAACCAGATGCTGGTGGAGATGGACGGGTTCGAGTCCAATGAGGGCGTGATCCTGATCGCCGCCACCAACCGGCCGGATGTTCTGGACCCGGCCCTGCTGCGCCCCGGCCGGTTCGACCGCCAGGTGGTGGTGCCCAACCCGGATGTGATGGGCCGCGAGAAGATCTTGAAGGTGCATATGCGCAAGGTGCCCCTGGCGTCCGACGTGGATGCCAAGACCATTGCGCGCGGCACGCCGGGCTTCTCCGGCGCGGACCTCGCCAATCTGGTGAACGAGGCGGCGCTGCTCGCCGCGCGCATCGGCAAGCGCGTGGTCGCCATGGCGGAGTTCGAGCACGCCAAGGACAAGGTGATGATGGGGGCGGAGCGCCGTTCGCTCGTCATGTCCGACGACGAGAAAAAAATGACCGCCTATCACGAGGGCGGGCATGCCATTTGCTCCATAACCCTGCCGGAATGCGACCCGGTGCATAAGGCCACCATCATCCCGCGCGGCCGCGCGCTGGGCATGGTGATGTCCCTGCCGGAGGGCGACCGCTACTCCATGAGCAAGCTCAAGCTGCTGCAGCAGCTGATCATGGCCATGGGCGGGCGCGCGGCGGAGGAGCTGGTGTTCGGGCCGGACAAGGTTTCCAACGGCGCCTCCGGCGACATCAAGATGGCCACCGACACCACCCGCCGCATGGTCACGGAATGGGGCATGTCCGAGAAGCTCGGCATGGTCTCCTATGTGGATAGCGGGCAGGAGGTGTTTCTGGGCCACTCGATGGGCGGGGCGAAGAATGTCTCCGAGGCCACGGCGCGGGAGATCGACGATGAGGTGCGCCGCATCATCGATCATGCCTATGCCGAGGCCAAGCGCATCCTGACCGAGCGGCGGGCGGATCTGGAGAGTCTGGCGCAGGGGCTGCTGGAGTACGAGACGCTGTCGGGCGATGAGATCCAGCAGGTGCTGCGCGGTGAGAAGATCATCCGCAAGGTGGTTGATGAACCGATGCAGGATAGCAATCGCCGTGGCTCCGTGCCGACGGCGACACCCAAGCCGGATCTTCCCGGCGGGCTGGGGTCGGTTCCGGCGTAAAGGCTGGATGAAAAAAGGGGGCGCAAGCCCCCTTTTTTATTGCCCTGTCAGTTTACGCCGGGAAGGCGCCTTCGCGCACCTCGCGCGCATAGGCGGCGAGGGCGCCGGTGACGAGCCCCGCGCCATCCAGGTATTTTTTGGCGAAAGGCGGGGCGCGGTCCGGGTTCAGGCCCAGAACGTCATGGAACACCAGCACCTGCGCATCCGTGCCGGCGCCAGCGCCGATGCCGATGGTGGGGATGGGCAGGCGGGCGGTGATCTCCGCCGCCAGTTCGGAGGGAATGGCCTCCATCAGCAGCATGCGCGCCCCGGCAGCGGCCAGCGCCAACGCGTCCTCGATGAGCTGCGCAGCCGCCTCGGGCGTTTTGCCCTGGCGCTTGAAGCCGCCGATCTGGTGCACATGCTGGGGCGTCAGCCCGATATGGGCGCAGACCGGCGTGGCGCGCTTGGAGAGAAAGGCCACCGTCTCCACCATCGGCGCGCCGCCTTCCAGCTTCACGATCTGCGCGCCGGCCTTCAGCAGCCGGGCGGAGGCGGCAAAGGCCTGGGCCGGGGATTCCTCGAAGCTGCCGAAGGGCAGATCGGCCATGATCAGCGGCTTGGTGACGGCTTTGGCGACGATGGCGGTGTGGTATTCCATCTGTTCCAGGCTGACGCGCAGCGTATTGGCCTCGCCCGCCACCATCATACCCAGAGAATCGCCAATGAGCAGCGCATCCAGCCCCGCCGCCTCGGCCAGCCGGGCGGCGGTGTTGTCGTAGGCGGTGATCATGCTCATCTTCCGCCCTTCGCGCTTGGCTTTGTCCCAGGCGCTAAGCGTTCTACTCATTCTTTTCGTCTCCTACGGCTTTTTCCAGTAATTCCAGGGCGAACGCCACGGCCTGGGCGCGAATCTCGCCCCGGTCTCCGTGGAACAGCCTGTGATGCGCGATGGTCCCGGCAGGCCCGGCCAGGCCGAACCAGACCGTGCCGACCGGCTTTTCCGCGCTGCCGCCTTCAGGCCCGGCGATGCCGGTGGTGGAGACGGCATAATCCACGCCCGCTTTGGCCCGCGCACCTTCCGCCATGGCCCGTGCCACTTGTGGCGACACCGCGCCATGCGCCGCCAGCATCGCCTCCTTTACGCCCAGCATCTGGGTTTTCGCCTCATCGGCATAGGTGACGAAGCCGTGGGTGAAGATTGCGGACGATCCGGCAATGGCGGTGACAGCCCCGGCCACCAGCCCGCCGGTGCAGCTCTCCGCCGTGGCGAGTTTCAGGCCGTTGGCCTTGTAGCGTGCAACGAGCCGGGCCGCGTTCATAGCGGCGAGACCAGATGCAGGGCCAGCATCACCAGCCAGGCCATCAGCCCGGCGATGATGTCGTCGCCCATGATGCCATATTCATCCTTGCGCCTGTCCGCCCAGGCGACGGGCCCGGGTTTCCAGATATCGAACAGCCGGAACAGGGCGAAGGAGAGCAGCGCGCCCCAGACGCTGAACGCATAGAGGGCGAGAAGCGGGATCATCTGCCCGGCGATCTCGTCGATGACGATCCAGCCCGGGTCTTCACCGGCTTCCGGCAGGCGCCCAATGGCGTAGATGCCAACCGCAATGGCCACCACGATGCCCGCCAGCAGCGCCAGATGGCCTGCCAGCAGCAGCAGGCAGCCAATGACCAGCCCGGCCAGCGAGCCGAACGTGCCCGGGGCCTTCGGCGCCAGGCCGGAGCCGAAGCCAGAGGCGATGAAGCGCCAAAGAGTCACGGCTGGTTGAGCCATTTCGCCACCGGCGATTCGGCGGCGCCGGTGAGCAGGGCGCTGTAGATGGTGATGTTCTCGGAGACGCGCTGCACGTAATTGCGTGTCTCGCTGAAGGGGATCTCTTCGATCCAGTCGATCATATTGGCCCCGCCCGGCTGGGGGCCCAGCTCCGGGTCGCCATTCTCGGAGAGCCAGTTGGCCACGTTGGTCGGCCCGGCATTATAGGCGGCGATGGCCAGCGGCAGGCAGTCGCCGAAATTATTGGTCTCCTGCGACAGATAGGCGGAGCCTAGCGCCATGTTCTGGTCCGGGTCGAACAGGTCGCTGGCCGGCAGCCCGTATTTTTCCCCCGTGCGCCGGGCGGTGGAGGGAAGCAACTGCATCAGCCCCACCGCCCCGGCGCCGGAGACCACGGTTGGGTTGAAGCTGCTTTCCTGGCGCATGATGCCGAGTGAGACCGCAGGGTCCAGAATCGCGGCGGGCGGGGGGTAGGGAATGGGCCAGCCCTCGCGCAGCAGCATCTGGCCGGAAATGCCGGCGAGGCGCGCGATGGCCACCGCCGATTGCGGAAAGCCCAGCCCCAGAGCCAGCCGCGCCGCCATCAGGCGGGATTTGTTGTCCAGCGCCGTTTGGCCAATGCGGTTGAGGAAGATAACGGCATCATGCGTATCGCCCATCTGCACCAGCAGCACGGCGGCGCGGGGCAGTTCGCCCAGGCCGAAATCCAGGACATCCTGCATCGAAAAGCCGGGCTCCGGCACGGCTTTGATACGCGCCGCCAGTTGCTGCGGCGAGTCGCCCAGCGCCAGGGCGGCGAGCTGGCCGTAGAAGGTGGTGGGGTAGGCGGCGGCGCGGGCGTAATCCTGCGTCGCCGCATCGCCGGTTTCGCTGCGCCCCAGCCAGTAATAGGCGCGGGCCTGGGTGATGACGGCGGTGGAGGAGGCGGCGAGATCCTTGAACCAGGTTGCGGCCTCCTGCGGTTGTTTCAGGAAGCGCAGCAGCAGGAAACCGGCGAAGAAATCCCGGTCGGCGATCTGCTCGCGCGCGGTGGAGCCGGCAATGGGCGGGGCGACCGAGATGACGACCTGATAGGCGTTTTTGGCGTCGCCCTCCTGCAGCAAGGCGCGGGCCAGTGTGTTCTGCGCGGGCCAGAACAGAAGCTGCTGGTCCGGGTCGGCGCCTGCCATCGCGGCCTTGCCCTGGCTTTCCCAGAGCTGCGCGGCCTGGGCATCCTGGCCGGCGCTGTGCAGCGCCTGTGCCTGGGTGATGAAGGCGGGGGTAATGGTCGGCACGGGGGGCTGGTAGAGGCCGGAAGCCTGGGACTCGCGCAACGCCAGCAGCCCCTGCATCGGCCAGTCGGGATTGGCGTTGATGAAGGCCTGGATCTCATCCGCGCTGCCGCCGCCGGGATTGGTAAGGCGGAAGAAGGTGACGAGCTTTTCCACCAGCGGGTCGCCGGTGGCGCTGGCCAGCTGCGCGGCCTGGGAAAATTGGCCGGCCTGCACGTCCGTCATGATCTGCGGACTGGCGGCATTTTGCGCCAATGCGGTGGCGGGTAGCAGGAGCAGTGGCAAGGCGGCCAGGAACTTCATGCGCCTTCTCTAGCAGCGCCGGAAGCCCGGGCCAAACGTCAGGATTGTTTCAAGATATAAAGGCGCGCGAGAAGCCGTTCCGGCCCGGCCTTGCCGCCCGGCTGCAGGATGAAGGCGGCGGCGATTCGAATCGTTGGCATGGCGCCAGGACAGCGCCTTGGCGTGGGATGCGCCGGGGGCAGGGGCGTGCTTTGCAAGAAACCTTGCCGCGCCGGGCGGAGCGGACTAGGTGAATGGCCGGACCAAACGCCTCAAGGACCCGAAATGTTTCACGGCTCTCTCACCGCCCTCGTGACCCCCATGCACGAGGATGGGCGCATCGACGAAGAGGCATTCATTCGCCTCATCGACTGGCAGATCGCGGAAGGCACCAACGGCATCGTGCCGGTTGGCACCACCGGCGAATCGCCGACGTTGAGCCATGAGGAGCATAAACAGGTAGTCGAACTGGCGGTGAAGGCGGCCAAGGGCCGGATTCCGGTGATGGCCGGGGCGGGCTCCAACGCCACCGCCGAGGCCATCGGTCTCGCCCGCCACGCCGAGACGGCCGGGGCGGATGGCGTGCTGGTGGTGACCCCTTATTACAACAAGCCGACCCAGGAAGGGCTGTACCGGCATTACAAGGCCATCGCGGACTCGGTGTCCCTGCCGGTGTTCATCTATAACATTCCCGGCCGCTCGGTCATCGACATGTCGGTGGAGACGATGGCGCGCCTGGCCGGGATCAAGAACATCGCCGGGGTGAAGGACGCGACCGCCAACCTCGCCCGCCCGCTGCATACGCTGCGGGCCTGCGGGCCGGATTTCATCCAGCTTTCTGGCGAGGACCATACCGCGCTCGCCTTTCTGGCCTCCGGCGGGCATGGCTGCATCTCCGTCACCGCCAATGTGGCGCCGCGGCTTTGCGCGCAGATGCAGGCGGCCTGGGCGCGCGGGGACCTGAAGACCGCCATGGAGATCCAGCAGCGCCTGGTGCCGCTGCATGATTCGATGTTCTGCGAGACCAATCCCGGCCCGGTGAAATATGCCGCCTCGCTGCTGGGGTTTGGCACCAACCATGTGCGCCTCCCGCTGGCGCCTGTCTCGGCGGCCTCCGCCCAGAAGGTGCAGGCGGCGATGCGGGAAGTCGGTCTGCTGAATTGAGCAACGAGAAGAAAAAATCCGGCTTCATCTCCCACGGCATTGCGACGCAGAACCGCAAGGCCCGGTTCGATTACAAGATCCTCTCCACGGTGGAGGCGGGAATCGTGCTGAAAGGCGTGGAGGTGAAGTCGCTGCGGCTTGGCCGCGCCCAGCTCAATGAGGCCTGGGCGGGCGAGCGCGATGGCGAGCTGTTTCTGTTCAACCTCTATATCCCGGAATACCAGGGCGGGGTGCTGTCGCGTTTCGATGTGCGCGGGGCGCGCAAGCTGCTGGTCAAGCACAAGGAGCGCAGCCAGATTTTTGCCGCCATCTCCCGCGAGCGCCAGACCATCGTGCCGCTTGACATATTCTTCAACGACCGCGGGCTGGCCAAGGTGACGCTGGGCATCGCCGAGGGCAAGCAGAAGGCCGATAAGCGCCATGCCGTTGCCGCGCGGGACTGGCAGCGCGACAAGGCCCGGCTGCTCAGAAGCAAGTGAGGTCTGGGTTCAGGCGAGCCGCCGCCTGATCCCCGCCACGATCTCCTCGAACATCTCCTGCGTGATCCGCCCGGTATTCACATTGTACTGGGAGGTGTGAAAACTATCGGCCAGCACCAACCCGCCCGGTAGGTCATGCAATGCGCCATGCGTGAACTTGTAGCGGCTGGGCTTGAGCTTCAGGCCTTGCAGGATGGAGTCATGCGCCTTGGCGCCGATGGCCAGCAGCACCCGCAAATTCGGCATCGCGGCGATCTCGGCGGCGAGATAGGGCAGGCAATGGGTCTTGTCCGAGGTTTCCAGCTTGTGCTGCGGGGGCGCGCAGCGCACGGCGTTGGTGACGCGGCAATCCACCAGCTCCAGCCCGTCATCCGGCCGTTCCTGGAATGTCCCCGTGGCGAAGCCGAACTTGGTCAGCACGGGGTAGAGCAGGCGGCCCGCCACGTCGCCGGTGAAGGGGCGGCCGGTTTTGTTGGCGCCATTAACGCCCGGCGCTTGCCCAACCACCAGCAGCCGCGCCGTGACCGGGCCGAAGCTGGGCACAGGCGCGTTGAACCAGTCCGGATGCAGGGTGCGATATTCCTCCCTGTAGGCCACGAGACGCGGGCAAAGCCCGCAATCGCGCCCGGGCAAGGCCGTGGATTTGTTGCTCATGCCTCGTCCTCACGCTCGGCGCGGCCGCGCCCATCCTGCGGGCGGCGGGCGAAATCCTGGGCGATGTCAGCAAGCTCGATGAACTGATCGGTCTGGCGGCGCAGCTCATCGGCGATCATCGGCGGGTTGGTGCGGATGGAGGAGACGACCGTCACCCGGACACCCTTGCGTTGCACGGCCTCGACGAGGCGGCGGAAATCGGAATCTCCGGAAAACAGGATGGCATGGTCGAGCGAGGGGGCAAGCTCCAGCATGTCGATCGCCAGCTCGATATCCATGTTTCCCTTGATGCGCCTGCGGCCCAGCGTATCCACGAACTCCTTGGCGGGCTTCGTTACGAGGCTGTAGCCATTATAGGCCAGCCAATCTGTTAGTGGCTTGAGGGGGGAATACTCCTCGGTTTCAAGCAACGCTGAGTAGTAATAGGCGCGCAGGAGGTTTGTTTTTGATCCAAAATAATCAAGCAGCTTGCGGTAATCAATATCAAAGCCAAGGCTGCGGGTTGCCGCATAAAGGTTGGCGCCGTCAATGAAGAGAGCCGTACGCTCCTGAGCTGAAAGTCTCATAATAAAATATTAACCTCTTGAAATGGATGGTTAAAGGTGATGTACAGTGAGCTAGGAAAAATTATCAGACTCTTCGTGTGCCTATTGACGCTAAGCCTTTAGCTTCTGTGGATATCACCTTTTATGATCTTAATCGCCATTGGTGCCAATCTTCCTGGCAAGGACGGTGCTGCACCGTTAGAGACCTGCAAGGCTGCGGCTGAGGCTGTGCGGGCCATCCCTGGGCTCGGTTTTGTGACGCTTTCCGCGTGGTATCGCACGGCCGCCATCCCGGCTTCCAGCCAGCCGGATTATTGCAATGGCATCATCAGGCTCGAAGGTGAGGTAGACCCCCTGAGCCTGCTCAAGGCGCTGCAGGAGATTGAGGCCCGCTTCGGGCGCGAGCGCTCGGTCGCGAACGCGGCCCGTACGCTGGACCTCGACATCATCAGCCTGAACGGCATTATCCGCGCCGCGCCGGACCCGGTTCTGCCGCATCCGCGTGCGCATCACCGCGCCTTTGTGCTGCGCCCGCTGATGGATGTGGCGCCCGCCTGGCGCCACCCGGTGCTGCGCAAGACTGTCATCACCTTGCTGGCGGAGCTTCCCCCGCAGATCATTGAGCCCTGGCATGACGAGCTGGAAACGCCGGGTGAATGAGCTTGCCTCCCTGCCGCGGCTGGGGTAAGGCACTCCTTCATTTTTCTGCCTGGAGCGTACCCCTATGGCCCGCGTTACTGTCGAAGACTGCGTTATGAAGGTGCCGAACCGCTTTGAGCTGGTTCTGCTCGCGGCGCAGCGTGCCCGGAATATCAGCCGTGGTGAACAGCTCACCATCGACCGGGATAACGACAAGAACCCGGTGGTGGCGCTGCGCGAGATCGCCGAGGAGACCGTGGAGCTGCCCGGGCTGGAGCAGGATCTGGTCAAGTCCCTCTCTCGCGTGCCCGAGCCCGAGCCGGTGGACGAAGAAGTGATGGATCTGATCCCGACCGATCAGAATATTTTCGGCCTGCAGGATGTTTCCGCCGAGGAAGAGGCCGCTGCCATGGCTGCCGAGGGCGAGGAGATCATGTCTCCGGAAGATATCCAGGCCGCCATCGAGGCCGAGCTCGGCGGCAAGTCCCGCCGTTAAACCTATGCGGACAGGCTGCCGTGGTACGAGCCTGTCCCGCGCCCCTGAGGGCCTGAGCAGCGGTGCGCCAAAATTCCACCCGGAACTTGCCGGGTTGCTGGCGCGCGTTGCCGCCTATGATTCCAAGATGGACCCGGCCGTTATCGACGACGCCTACGGCGTTGCCGCCGAGGCCCATGCCGACCAGAAGCGCGATAACGGCGAGCCCTACATCACCCACCCGCTCGCCGTCGCCGGAATCCTTGCCAGCTATAAATTAGACAGCGCCTCCATCATCACCGCCCTGTTGCACGATACGGTGGAGGATACGTCTGTCACGCTCGCCAGCGTGGAGAAGCGGTTCGGCAAGGAAGTCGCCTCGCTGGTTGATGGCGTGACCAAGCTGACGCGCCTGGAGCTGCAATCCGACCGTACCAAGCAGGCGGAGAATTTCCGCAAGCTGGTGCTGGCGATGAGCAAGGATATCCGCGTGCTCATCGTCAAGCTCGCGGACAGGCTGCATAACATGCGCACGCTGGGCGCGGTTTCCGCCGCGCACCGGCGCCTGCGCATCGCCCGTGAGACGATGGATATCTACGCCCCCCTGGCCGAGCGCATCGGCATGGAGGCGGTGAAGACCGAGCTGCAGAACCGCTCCTTCGCGGAGATCGAGCCGGAAGCCTATGACACCATCCTGACCCGCCTTAACTTTCTGCGCGGGCAGGGGGCGGATATCATCGAGGAGGTACGCCAGGAGCTGACGCGCGTCTGCCGCGAGGCCGGGGTGAGCGTGGTGGAAATCTCCGGCCGCGAGAAATCGCCTTATTCCATCTGGCAGAAGATGAAGCGCCGGAACGTGACGTTCGAGCAGCTCTCGGACATCATGGCGTTTCGCATCAACGTGCCGACCCGCGCGGAATGCTATGTGGCGCTGGGGGCCATCCATGCCGCGTTTCCGGTGATCGCCGGGCGGTTCAAGGATTATATCTCCACGCCGAAGACCAACGGCTATCAGTCGCTTCATACGGGTGTGACACTGCGCCAGCCGCGCAACCAGAAAATCGAGATCCAGATCCGCACGCCGGAGATGCAGGCGGTGGCGGAGGCCGGGGTCGCCGCGCATTGGCTCTATAAGCAGAACGATGCCTCGCCCGGCGACGTGAAGCAGTTCGGCTGGGTGAAGGATCTTCTGGAAATTCTTGAAAACTCGGCGGCGCCGGACGAGTTTCTCGAAAACACCAAGCTGGAACTCTATCAGGACCAGGTGTTCTGCTTCACGCCGAAAGGCCAGCTCATCCAGCTGCCGCGCGGCGCCACCTCGGTCGATTTCGCCTATGCCGTGCATAGCCAGATCGGCGATACCTGCGTGGGGGCGCGCATCAACGGCAAGCTGATGCCGTTGCGCTACGAGTTGCAGAATGGCGACCAGGTGGAAATCCTGACCGCGCGCGGCGGCACGCCGAGCCCGGCCTGGGAGCGTTTTGTCGTCACCGGCAAGGCGCGGGCGCGTATCCGCCGGTTCCTCGCGCAGCAGATGCGCGACCAGCACCGCGATGCCGGCAAGTCCCTGCTGATGAAGGCCTTCCGGCAGGATGGCGTGGACGGCTCCGAGAAGGTGCTGGAGCCGGTGGCGAAGTCGTTCAAGCAGGCCAGCGTGGATGATCTCTATGTGGCCGTGGCCACCGGCATTGTGGGGCCGAAGGATGTGGTCCATGCGGCCTATCCCGAGCTGAAGGAAGCCCGGGCACCGCGCATGCTGCCCAGCTTCATGGGGGGGAGCCTCACCGCCCGTTCACCGCGCGCCGCGCCGCGCATGGATGCGGGGCTGCCCATTACCGGCCTCGTCGCCGGCATGGATGTGCATTATGCCGGCTGCTGCCATCCATTGCCGGGGGACAAGATTGTCGGCATCGTCACCACCGGCAAGCCGATCACCATCCATTCCAAGGATTGCGCCCAGCTCGATCAATTTGCCGCGACGCCGGAGCGTTTCATCGATGTGGACTGGAACGAGGAGAGCCTGGCCCGGCTCGACCCCAAGGCGCAGAAATTCATCGGCCGGGTCAGTGTCATCGCCAACAACACGCCTGGCGCCCTGGCGGCGCTGACCAATGCCGTCGCCAAGCAGGAGGGCGCCATCTCGAATCTGAAAATCGTGCATCGCCAACAGGATTTCTTCGAGGCGCTGGTGGATATCGAGGTGCGCGACACACGCCATCTGAACCAGGTGATCGCCGGGCTTCGCGCGGCCGCGGGCATCGCGCAGGTGGAGCGCGCGCGCAATTGATGGTGGGGATCATTCTTGGCCTCGGCACGGATCTTTGCGACATACGCCGCATCGAGAGGGCGCTCGAGAAGCATGGCGAGCGTTTTACGATACGGGTGTTCTCGGAGCTGGAGCGCGCGCGTAGTGAACGCCGGGCGCATTTCCGCGCCCCCAGCTACGCCAAGCGCTTCGCCGCCAAGGAGGCCTGCGCCAAGGCGCTGGGCACGGGGTTTTCACGCGGCGTGTTCATGTCCGATCTGCGGGTGGTGAATCTGCCCAGCGGCCAGCCGACCATGGAACTGCATGGCGGCGCGCTGGAGCGCCTGCACGCGCTGACCCCGGCGGGACTTGTGCCGAAAATCTTCGTCTCACTGACGGATGAATATCCTTATGCCTATGCGCAGGTCATCATCTCGGCGGTACCTGTTGTGGTCGGCTGAAACCGCTCACGGGGTTGCGGCCGGGGGCTGGTCTTAAGGCTGTGGCTGACAGCAGGAGAGATGGCGTGGAGCAGGGGCAAAAATATTTTTATGAACCATCGGCGGGGCATGGGCTGAAGCACGACCCGTTTAACGCCATCGTGGGCCCGCGGCCCATTGGCTGGGTTTCCACCAAGGGGCAGGACGGCAGCGTCAATCTGGCGCCCTACAGCTTCTTCAACGCTTTTTGCTACCATCCGCCGATCATTGGATTTTCCAGCGTCGGGCCTAAGGATTCGCTGCGCAATGTGCGCGAGACGGGCGAATTCGTCTGGAATCTGGCGGACCGGGGGCTGGCGGAGGCGATGAATGCAAGCTGCGCCGCCGTGCCTTACGGCACGGATGAATTCACGCTGGCGGGGCTGGAAAAGGCCCCGGCCCGGCTGGTGGCCCCGCCCATGGTGGCGGCGGCGGGCGTGAATTTCGAATGCAAGCTGTCGGAGATCGTGCGCCTGAAGGGGTATAAGGGCGACCCCGCCGATGCCTGGCTGGTGCTGGGCGAGGTGGTGGGGGTGCATATCAATCCCGCTTTGCTGAAGGAGGGCGTGTTCGACACGTTCGGCGCACGGATTATCCTGCGTGCGGGCGGGGCATCCGCCTATGCCGAAATCGCGCCGGAGAGCCGGTTTGACATGCGCCGGCCCGGATAGTTCAGGCAGGCAGGATGGCGCGCCCATCCGCCCCGTGAGCGAGGGGCGTGTGGGCGGAGACCTCGCGCAGCGTCAGCCGGCCAGAGAGATGCGGAAAAAGCTGCCCGCCGCGTGAAACCTCCCAGCGCAATGCCGCGCCCAGCGGTGCCAGGGGCACGGCGGCGATCACCAGATCCTGCTGTCCGGCGAAATGCCGGGTGAGCGTCTCATCGAGCTGCGCCGCTGTGGAAAGGTGGATATAGCCGTCCGCGATATCCACCGGCGCGCCCTCGAAGCATCCGGCCAGCAGGGCCTGGAATTGCTCTTGCGTCAAAATCTTATAGGCGGTTTGTTCGGTCATGGCGTCTCTTGTCCCTGAACATTGCCGCAAGGGCTGGAAAAATTGAGGCAGGCGATTATTTGCGCCAGGACCCTATAGCCGATTTTGTTGTTTTCTCTTGGCCTGTTTAAGAAAATTCCGTTCGGTTCAGGCAGTTGTCTCGTAATATGCAGATGCATGGCGGGTGTGCGGCGCCGGCATG
>Ga0335083_10007494_pt1 | contig 13474 bp, 14 predicted proteins | sample Lox_Sample_42_FD_206716 | JGI IMG/M metagenome (GOLD analysis project Ga0335083, IMG submission 206716) | Soil microbial communities from Loxahatchee National Wildlife Refuge, Florida, United States - Lox_Sample_4.2 | ecosystem: Environmental > Terrestrial > Soil > Wetlands | place: USA...
GCGCGGCGTTTGGCGGCTCCACGATGCTGAAACAACTGAACGCGGGTAATTTCGCCGCCGCCGCCGGTCAGTTCGTTCTGTGGGATCACGCTGGAGGCCAGGTAGTCATGGGACTCCTGCGTCGCCGTCAGGCTGAGCACGCCATGTTCCAGGGTCAGGCAGTTGGAGGAACCACTTCCAATGCCTGAAGCCTCGCTCCCCGAAGGTCCGACCTTTCAGCGCCTTGAGGGCCAGATCGACTGGTACAGCAGCAAGAGCGGCAAGGCGAAACGGACCTTCCAGCGAATCAAGGTCACCGAAATCCTTGCCGCTGCCCTTATCCCGTTCCTCGGCAGTCTCAGCGTGCCATTTCCAGTACTCAGAGATCACGTTTCGCTGATTACAGGCGCCCTTGGCGTACTCATCACGATTCTCGAAGGCATCCTGCACCTCAACCAATATCAGGAGAATTGGACCACCTATCGTTCCACCGCTGAAGCGCTCAAGCACGAGAAGTATCTCTACCTCGGCAATGCCGGCCCATATGCAAAAGGCGCCGCGTCTGATCCGGACGCTCTGCTTGCCGAACGCGTCGAAGCGCTCGTATCACAGGAGCACTCGCAGTGGACCAACCTCCAGCAGCAGTCTGCCAAAGCGCAGCCGGAGAAATCCTGAAGTCTACTGCGCGCGCGCAAACTCAAACTGGTGTGTATTGCCTGGGTGCTGCGGATAGGTGTTCGCGACCACCACTTCCAGCTTTCCTGCGCCGCCCGCCGAAATCGTAACCGTGGCCACGCGCCCTTTCTCCTGCCCGTCTGCATCGTTCAGCATGCTCCAGGTTGCCTTCGCTTTCTGGCCGTCGAAGGGAGCAGGCTGCGTGCCCCAGTCGCAATTGGCCGGCTTGCACAGTCCCCAGGCATGAATAGCAAGCTGGCTACCACTTCCCGAGACCTCAAGCTGAGCCAGCGCGTCGCGCTCCGCTGCTGCCGGATTCGTCCACCGTCCGTCGAGCGTGCTCGTTGAGGGCCGCAGAGCAAAGAAAACGACCAGCCCAATCACTGCCACTCCCAGCACAGCCAGTCCGACGATCAAAGGCGTCTTTGATTTCGTCCGCACTGGTGCAGCTTCCTGAGCCGCATGCGGCGCCGGCAACTGCACCGGTACGGTAGCGTGCACTGTATCCGCCTCCGTCTCCTTGGTCGCGTGGACATACTGCCCCAGCGCCTTGATCAGCAGCGCCACATCCGAGTTCCACCGCGCATGCGTAATCTCTACACTGTTGCGGTAAGCCAGGTCCTTCAGATCATCCGGAAGCTGGTCCGCATGCGGCATGTGCGCGTCATGCACCAGCACGGGAATCACGGCGATATTGCGCCTTAATGCCGAAGCGATTTCCAGCCGCACATAATCATTTTCGTTGTCCAGCCGCCGCTTGCCGTCAGAGCCAGAAATCGTCACCCACGTGGGCCCGATCATCGCCAGCAGCACACCGCAGCAGGACACGTTATCGTCGATCGCCTTGCGAAAGTCCGTTCCCGGCTCGATCCCCGATACATCCATGAAGACGGCATCGCTGCCCAAAGCCCGCGTCAAATCATCAAAGAGCCGACCAGCCTCGCCCTCTGTATCGTCCCGGCGATAGCTGATAAAAATGGCATGCTCCACAGGTTTCCTCCCCCTTACTCCGCGAGGACAGAATAGGGGCTGATCGATGCAAGAGCAAGCTGATCATCCATCGGACGCATGTATTGTTATTACGACCGTCGCAATCAAGGGCCCGTGATCGGGAAATGCCCGCTATGACTGAATGGAACGCCTCTGAATATGCCAGGATCTCCATGTTGCAGGCGACGATGGCCGAAGAGGTCCTCGCCCTGCTGGAACTCAAAGGCGCCGAGCACATCCTCGACGTCGGCTGCGGCAACGGCAAGACCACAACCGAAATTGCCGCCCGTGTTCCTCAAGGCAAAGTCGTCGGAGTCGATGCCTCCGCCGCCATGGTCGCCTTCGCCACCTCAAACAACCAGCATCCCAACCTTCAGTTCGCCGTCGCAGACGCGCGCCACCTGCCTTACCAGCAGGAGTTCGATCTCGTCGTATCCTTCAACGCCTTGCACTGGATTCCCGAGCAAGCCCTCGCCCTCCAATCGATCCGCGCCGCCCTCAAGCCCGATGGCCGCGCCCAGTTGCGCCTCGTGCCGAAGGGACAGCGCAAGAGCCTCGAAAACGTCATCGAAGAAACGCGCCTTTCACCCCGTTGGAGCAGCTATTTCCATTCTTTCCACGATCCCTATCTCCACCTCACTCCGCACGAATACGCAGAACTCGCCCAGCAAAACGGATTGCGCGTTCTCCCCACGCATACCGAGGCCAAAGCATGGGACTTCCAATCTCGCCCAGCCTTTCTCGCCTTCGGGTCGGTGACGTTCATCGAGTGGACGCAGCACCTCCCCGAGGCGCAGCAACTCGACTTCGTAAAAGATGTGCTTGACCGCTACCAGCCTGTAGCGTGTGATATTTCGGGCGAGGAAAATTTCTTCCGCTTTTATCAAATGGACATTATGCTCTCACCCATGTAACGAGGCGCCGCGCCGGCCACGCAGGGGGAGATGCGGAAATGAGTGAGATCTTGAACCGTCCCTTTATTGTTTTGGTGCTTTCTCTTATCGTTCTGTGGCTGTCCGTACAGTTTGGCGCCTTCCTGGCAGGAAAGCTTCGGCCTCTAGAGGAAGACGAGCGAGAGGATCTCGACCTCGTCGTCGGCTCCAGCCTCACGTTACTTGCTCTGATCATCGGATTCACCTTTTCCATGGCCGTGAGCCGCTACGATCAACGCAAAAACTACGAAGAAGAAGAAGCAAATGCCATTGGAACCGAATACGTCCGCGCGGACCTGCTACCTGCGGCCGATGCTGCCAAAGTCCGCCCGTTGCTGACGCAGTATCTCGCTCAGCGCCTGCTCTTCTACACCGTCCGCGACCAGGCCCGCCTTGCAACCATCGACAGCGAGACCGCAAGACTCCAGAACGAAATGTGGGCCACCGTCCAGAACGTCGCGAAGACTCAGCCGACCCCGATCACGGCCCTTGCCGTAGCCGGGATGAACGATGTCCTGAACCGCCAGGGATACACGCAGGCCGCATGGTGGAACCGCATCCCCGTCGGCGCATGGTGCCTGATGGTCGTCCTTGGCGTCTCCTGCAGCGTGCTGATCGGCTTCAGTTCCCACCGTAAGGGCGGCATCCTGCTCTCTACCATCTTGCCGTTTCTCGTCTCCATGGCTTTCTTCCTCATCGCCGACATAGATAGCCCCCGCCGCGGCGTCATTCACGTCGCCCCACAAAACCTGATCAGCCTGTCGCAATCGCTCTCGAACACGAAGTGAGATCGACAATCGTCACTGCCCATTTCTGGCCGGCTCGCCCACCAGACGCAGCCGCTCCCGCTCTCGGACAACTGCCTTGCCTCGCCCCTTCAGCAAATCCCGAAGAGTAATCACTCCATGCACACGCCGCGTCTCTCGATCGACCACCGGAAGACTCGCCAGCCCTTCCGTAGCCATTAACTCCGCTGCGCTCCGGCATGTGCCATCCGTATAGACGAAGATCTCCGGCAACCCCTGCTCTTCCGCTACTGAAACGTGCTGCGACAACGGCGACATCAGATCCCTGACAATCACAATCTCCAGCGGGTCGATGCCGTACTCGCGTGTCAGGTGATATCCCCTGCGGCTCAGCTTCTCCGTGAGAATTGACCGAGGCATCAGCAGCGCCGTCACAAGATAAGCAGCAACGCAACCCAACGTCAGTGGCAGCAACGCGCCAAGGCAATGCGTCACCTCCAGGCTGAAGAGAATCGCCGTCATCGGCACGCCCAGCGACCCCGCCAGCATCGCGCCCATTCCGATCAGCGCCCAAAAGGCCTGCATTTCAGTCGAGGCGTGAGCCAGGTGCCCCGCCATCGCGCCTACCGCGCCGCCAATCATCAGCAACGGCGCCAGCACGCCTCCCGAAGTCCCCGATCCGAGCGACGACGCCCACATCAGCGATTTCGCAAACAGAATCCCCAGAATCAGCGCCATTGGCGCATTCCCGCGAAGCAACTCGGCGATGTTGTCATAGCCCACGCCCAGCCCGCGTGGAAAGAACAGCCCGCCGACGCCGACGCCGACGCCGCCAAGCGCGGGCCACCACATCCAGTGCACCGGCAGGTGATCGAACAGGTCCTCAAAGGAATACATCATGCGGCTCATCCCTGCCGCAAAAAGCCCGACAACCCCACCCAGCAGCAAGCAGCCCACACCAATTGGAATCCGCTCCACACTGCCGATCGCCGGCATCGCAAAGAGCGGCCCGTGACCGAGAATGTATCCACGCAGAATCGCCGCCGTCGTACTCGCAATGGCAACAGGCACCAGACTCCTCGGCCGCAGCTCAAACAACAGAAGCTCCACAGCCAGCAGCACCGCAGCAACCGGCGTAGCGAAGGTGGCAGACATCCCCGCAGCCGCCCCGGCAACCAGCAGCGTCGTGCGTTCCGCATCGCTCAACCGGATCCACTGCGCGATCAATGAGCCAAAAGCTCCTCCCGTCATGATGATCGGACCCTCCGCGCCGAACGGCCCGCCCGATCCTATCGCAATCGCCGCCGAGACCGGCTTCAATAACGCAATCTTCGGCTCAACGCGCGCCCGATTCAGCAGAATGGCCTCAATCGCCTCGGGAATCCCGTGGCCTCTGATCTTGTCCGACCCAAAGCGAGCCATCAGGCCAACCAGCACGCCGCCAACCACCGGAACCACCACCATCCACAAGCCAAGCGGACTCCCTGCCGGCGAAACAGACGCCATGCTGAAACGGTGATAGTAAAAAAGATTCGTCGCGATTGCGATCAGCTGCAGAAGCACTGCGGCAAGCAAGGTAGCGCCGATCCCAATCACCAAAGCGACGCCGGAAAGCAGCCAGACCCTTCCATCGACAGTAAAATCGCGCAGTACTGAAGATTCAGACTTCACCCCTTGCTGGCCCCATTCCGCGCGCCGCTCAGCGCGCCCAGTGTCTCAATCAATTGCGGAGCAAGCTCATTCAATTCACGCGCATGGTCCATCGAGAGCGCATCGAGAATCTTCCTCCCCTTGCGCGTCACTTCCAGATGCACGCACCTCCGGTCCATCTCATCCTGCCTGCGCGTGATCAGTCCCGCCTCCTCGCACCGGTTGCTCAACTCCACCACCGTGTTGTGACGCAGCCCGAGCCGCTCCGCCACATAACCAACCGTCGCAACCGAACTATCCGGTGCGCCCGCAATCTGCAAAAGCAGCTGATGCTGCTGCGGCTGCAGCCCGGATCTGTGCGCCGCAGCTTCGCTGAACTGGAGAAACATGCGCAGCCGGTAGCGGAATTCCGACAGCAATCGAAGCTGCTCAGTTGTAATTGGAGTCTCCGTGTAACCCTTCACAAATCCAATTATATCGTAATACGACATAATTAGGCGGACAGAATCTCCGGATCGAAATCTGGAGAGTCTCATACCGGTTGCATAAATCCCGTTTTGAAAGGGCACGACGTTTAGTCGTGCCGTAAAGGCGCATAAATATAGGGGCTTTAGAGGGTGCTAAAAAAGTCACTGTTTTGAAGGGGCACGGCTTCAGCCGTGCCGTAAGTGCCTGGAAATGAGCGCGGCTTTAGCCGCCGCGGGTTCAGACTTTTTCAGCAGCCTATTTGCCCCGGAGGGATGCTTTCTCATGTTGCCGAAAGGCATGTATGCAGTCAGTTCTTGTCAAACGGCGCCTAACCGGCTCGCAGCTGGAATAGCAAATGGAACAAAGACAGTGATTGCCGTACCGCTCTTCTCCGGCTCGGTGCTGGTGGCAACAGAAATCTGTCCTCCGCGCCGCTCCACCAGCTGTTTCGCAACCCAAAGGCCGATGCCTGTCCCCATTTCGCCCTTCGTTGTGAAGAACGGCTCGAAAATCCTTCCCAGATGCTCTTGCTCGATCCCCGTCCCGTTATCGCGCACGAGAAGCTGAATCCCATCTCCGATCGCGCCGGTGACCTTCCGCGTGGTGATCCACAGCTTCCCCCTCGCGCACATTGCGTCGATCGCATTGGCTACGATATTCGAGATCACCTGCAGCATCTCGCCCTTGCTGACGGCGATCTTCTGCAGATCATTGAATTGCCTGTCGACCGTGATCGCTGAAGCCATCAGCTTCGACTTATAGACAGTCAGCACGTTCTCGACTAGGTCGTGAACATGAAGCTCCGAGGGCGAATTCGTGTCGCGGTAGTATCCCAGAGTTTGCCGGGCGAGGTGGCAAACGCGCTCCAACTCTCCTTCCGCAGTATGCAGCAATTCGTACGCCTCTCCTCCAGGCGGACTGACTCGCCGCGCCAGAAAGATCAGGTTCATCAGCGATTCGAGAGGATTGTTAATCTCATGCGCGATGGCCGTCGCCATCCGCCCCGTAGCCGCCAGCTTCTCTGACTGCACCAGCAGCCGCTCGATTCTCTTCCGGTCCGAGATATCGCGCGCAATCTTCGAAGCCCCGATCACCCGGCCCGTTTCATCCCGAATCGGCGAGATCGTGACGGAAACCTCGATGGTCTCGCCGTTCTTCCTCATGCGCGTCGTCTCATAGTGCTCAACGCGTTCGCCGGCCCTCAGCTTCCGAAGAATTTCGTCTTCTTCATACTGAAGTTCTTTCGGAATGAGCCGCAGGACTGGTTGGCCGATCATGTCTTCGGCGGTATACCCAAACATCCGCTGCGCACCGTCGTTCCATGTCCTCACAATGCCGCTCAGGTCCTTGCTTACGATGGCATCATCGGCCGAATCGACAATCGCTGCCAGTCGAAAGCGGCTCTCTTCGTCCTTCCTCCGGTCTGAAATATCGCGAAGGATCGTCGAGGCTCCGATGACGCGCCCCGATTCATCCCGGATCGGCGAAATCGTAACCGACACTGAGAACTTTTCCCCGTTCTTCCTCATGCGGGTTGTTTCAAAGTGGTCGATTTGTTTGCCGGAGCGCACCTTGCAAAGTATCTCCTCCTCCTCCTGGTGCAACTCCTCGGGAACGAGCCGAAGAACGGACTCGCCGATAATTTCGTCCGCGTCGTATCCGAAGGCGCGCGTCGCAGCCGGGTTCCAGCTGGTGATCGTTCCATTCAGATCCTTGCTGATGATGGGATCGTCCGACGAGTCGACAATGGCCGCGAGGCGAAAACACGCATCAAGGACAGGCACGTTTGCGCCGCGATGCTGATCTCCGGCGTGGCTCGATCGTTCGTCCCGCAAGGCTCGTAACTCCAAATCGTGTCGCTCCAATCATGTACCGACGGTCCAGCGCTGAAAACGCTTATGAACTTCGATGCAGATTGCCCCGTGAACGCTTTATAAAACGTTTGCCGCAAATTGGGCGGCCCGATGGCTCTGGCGGTTTAAGCGATTGGCTCCGAGGGCTAGGCGATGGCTCTAGCCGTCGTGCTTTAGCCATCGTAGGACGAGTGTCGATGCGGTTTAGCCGCTGGGATAGACTGCCGGCCGGACTTATCCGCTCTGTCCGGCTTTCCCGTGTCAAGGGGTCAATCCGCCATAAATCTTCTAACCAGCACATTTCAAAGGAAAAATAGCTGCGCCGATTTGGCCTGCAATTCTGCCGGAATTGATAAAATAGAACTAAGGAACCAATAGAGGCCCATCACACGGTGAGCTTTTCCATTTGCGATTTCAGAGGTTTGCCTGGGAAGGGAAGACTCCCCGCTAAGTTATTGAAAATACTAGAACGAGCTTAACCCCAGCAAAATCAGCTGGATAGAGGGGGATGATCCCCCGCTAAGATATTGAAAACAAATGAGACCTACCTGGCTGGAAGGGGAGGGGGGTACCCCGGTTGGCAGGGTGGCAGGAAAGCCCGGAATCCCGTATACTGGTCGATGTTGTACCTACTGTATTTCTAAGCAGGAAAACCATGCCCAAACTCAAGACACACAGGGGCGCGGCCAAGCGCTTCAAGAAGACTGGCACTGGCAAAATCAAGCGCGGTCAGTCCAAGATGCGCCACATCCTCACGTCGAAGGAGACCAAGACCAAGCGCAAGCTCGCACACAGCGCTCTGGTTTCGGACGCCGACCACGCGAAGGTTGCCCGCATGATCCCATACGCCTGAGTCTGCGCTGCGGCGAATACGCCGCAACGTAAGGTCTCCCGGTAAAGCGTTCCGACAGGAGGCCCCGGCCAGCAAGGCCGAGCGATTCAGGATTGAAAGCGAGTGAAGAGGTCAAAGCGCAAGCTCCTGCCTCCAGCCGCATAACGAAAGACGCAAAAGGAGAACCAAGGCAATGCCCCGCGTAAAACGTGGAACAAAACGCAGTGACCGCCGCAAGAAGATCCTGAAAAGGGCGAGCGGTTATTTCCTCACAAAATCGAAGCTGTACCAGGCAGCCCAGGAAGCCGTAGAGCGTGGCCTCAAGTTCGCCTACAGCGGACGCCGCCAGAAGAAGCGCCAGTACCGTTCGCTCTGGATCGTGCGCATCAACGCCGCCGCCAAGCAGAACAACATCAGCTACTCGCAGCTCATCAACGGCCTCAAGAAGGCGGGAGTAGAGCTCGACCGCAAGATCCTGGCCGACATCGCCGTTCACGACGCGCAGGGCTTCACCGCCCTCGTCGAGCAGGCAAGAGCCGCTCTGGACAACACCGCCGCAGCGTAAACAATTGGCAGCTTAAGAGGTAGAAAAGAGCAAAAGGGCGCGAAAATCGCGCCCTTTTTGCTTTCCCGTGAAGCTACTCGCAGCCGCCATTCTGAGCGCGTAATCCGCGCGAACGAATCTCAGCGATGAGAGCGCCAGCAACGAAGTCATGCGATAGAAGAAGGGTCATTTCACCGGGCTTTAGCCACGGTGAAAATAGCCCGCAAAATGAGGGCTTCAGCCCTGGCTTTCCTAATCCGCAGCACTCTTTCCCAGAGGCAGAAAGTACTGCGTCCCCTTGATCGGCTCTGAAAGCCGCTTCATCAGCAGCTTCAGGTCTTTGTTATTGTTCACAAAGTCGATGTCCGTAGTATTCACGATGAGCAGATCGCTCGCCGAGTAGTGAAAGAAGAAATGCTCATAAGCAGCCGCGATCTGCTCAATGTAAGCGTCACTGATAGCCCTCTCGCCCGCAACGCCCTTGCGCTTGAGCCGGTGTTTGAGCACCTCAGGAGTAGCTTGGAGATAGATCACCAGATCAGGCGCAGGAAGCTGCTCGCGCAACATCTGGTAGTAGCGGTTGTAAAGCGCCAGCTCGGCATCGCTGAGATTGACGTAAGCAAACAGCTTGTCCTTCTCAAAGATGTAATCGGCAACGACAGGCTCATCGGAACTCTTCACATGCCGAAGCTGTTCATAGCGCTCGGCAAGAAACCACATTTGCGCGGCAAATGCCATTCCAGGTTCCGCGCCGTAAAAGCGGTCAAGAAAGGGATTATTCTCGGGCTCAACGATGTGCCGGGCACGCAGGGTCATCGCCAGATGCTGCGCCAGCGACGACTTGCCGACGCGGATCGGACCCTCAATGGCAATATAGCGAGGCTGTTCGAAGAGCTTGGCCATCCATCAAACCTGGAAGCGAACGAAATACGAAACTATCATGGTCCCTGCCGTCGCGCCACCTGCAGGTTCCGAGATCGCTAACACGCTACACTAAACCCAATGCTTGCCACCCTCGCCACCGCCGGAGCCGCCGCCACGCTTGCTGCCGGTGGATACGCTTACGCCGCGATGTGGCCTACCTCTCAGATCTTTGGCCGGGCAATTATCGGAGGCCCCGACCCGAACGAATTCGCCCTGACCTACGACGACGGCCCCAATGACCCCTACACGCTCCAGTTACTGGACATCCTCGCCCGCTACGATGTCCACGCCACCTTCTTCCTGATCGGACGGTTCGTCCACCAGCGCCCGGACATTGCCCGCGCAATCCGCGCTGCAGGCCACCTTGTTGGCAACCATACCATGACTCATCCGGCGCTCCTCTTTCACTCTCCCAATCGAGTAAGAGAGGAACTGGCTGGTTGCAATGGAGCCATCGAAGACGCTCTCGGTGAGCCGGTCAGCTACTTCCGTCCGCCGCATGGCGCCAGAAGACCAGACGTGCTGCGGACAGCGCGGGATCTGGGTCTCACTCCGGTACTGTGGAATGCAATGGGATACGACTGGAAGCCGACCACGGCAGACCATGTTCTCGCCTGCCTGAAGAAGGGCATCCGCCGCAACCAGCGGCATGGGGGAGGCTCAAACGTGCTGCTGCACGATGGCGGGCAGGCCGGAATCGGCCAAGACCGGAGCCACTCGGTTGCAGCGACCGCACGTCTGCTGGAAAGCACACGCGGGTCGATTCAATATGTAACCGTCGATGCGTGGAAATGACTTTCGCTAGGATGCGAGAACGGCTGCAAACGCGTCCCGCGCAGCGGAGACCGTAGCCACAATGTCCTCGATCGTGTGTGCAGCGCTCATGAACACCGCTTCATATTGCGACGGCGGCAGCCAGATCCCCTGACCAAGCATCGATCGATGGAAGCGGGCGAAAGCCGCTGTATCAGATGTTGACGCAGAGTCGAAATCGGTCACACGGTTTGACGTAAAGAACCAGGTAAACATCGAGCCCACACGATTCGTGGTGAGTGCGACACTCGCCTTGGCTGCTTCTGCCGCAACGCCGTCTGACACGGCTGCGCTGAGGGTTTCGAGCTTCGTGTAGATCTCGCCGCTGTGCTCTTTCAGATAGCCTACCGTTGCGATTCCAGCCGCCATAGCCAGCGGGTTCCCGCTCAGCGTTCCGGCCTGATAGACAGGGCCCATCGGAGCCAGCATGTCCATAATCTCCGCGCGTGCTCCGAAGGCTCCGCACGGCAAGCCTCCGCCGATGATCTTGCCCAGCGTCGTCATGTCGGGTTTGATTTGATACAACTCTTCCGCGCCACCGTATGCGATGCGGAACCCCGTCATCACCTCATCGAAAATCAACAGTGTGTGCTCCTGTCGCGTGATGTCGCGCAGAGCTTCAAGATATCCGTTTGCGGGTGGAACACAACCCATGTTGCCAACCACAGGCTCGAGAATGACGCAGGCAATCTGGCCTCGATGTTCAGCGAATGCTGCTTCGACCGCCGACACGTCGTTAAAGGGAAGCGCAATCGTATAGTGCGCGATCTCATCAGGAACTCCGGCAGAGCCGGGAATGCCAAAGGTCGCGACACCCGATCCGGCTTTCACCAGCAACCCGTCGGAGTGTCCGTGATAGCAACCCTCAAACTTGATGATGTAGTCGCGGTTCGTAAAGGCACGCGCCAGTCGAATTGCCGACATAGTCGCTTCAGTTCCAGAACTGACAAAGCGCAACTTCTCAATCGACGGGTATGCATCAATCACCAACTCTGCCAGATCTCCTTCCGTTGGCGTAGAAGCGCCGAAGCTTACGCTCTTTGCGGCGGCTTGCTGTATCGCCTCAACGACGGGAGGGAATGCATGGCCGAGGATCATCGGACCCCACGAGCCAAAGTAGTCCAGATAACGGTTGCCGTCCGCGTCCCACAGATACGCGCCCTCGCCTTTGACCACGAATGGAGGATTGCCGCCAACAGCGCGAAATGCGCGCACGGGCGAATCGACGCCGCCAGGCAGAATTTTCTCGGCGCGACGCTGCAACTCGGCAGAGCGGTGGAGTTGTTTTCTCAGGGAAACAGGCATCACTGATCAGTATAGGGTGATGCTGCAGATCCACACAGAAAAGCCTCTCGGTTGGGAGAGGCTTTGTCTTCGTCGCTTGCGCTGTCTTAGAGTGCTTCAGCTAATCGAGGCAGCAGACCCGCATGGCTGGTTTCATAAAGAGCAATCAAACGTCGGGTCATCAGGTAATACGCAGATGCGGCCTGATGGATATAGAACGGTGCGCGAAGCTGGGAGCGGCGGATGAGCATCTCGAATCGGATACGGAAAATAGCGCGCTTGAGTTGAACGGCATCGTGACGCATCCGCTCGGTGACGATCACGCCTTCCTCGAAATTCCAGCGCTGCACATAGGCAGCCAGCGCAATGAGCAGGTCTGCGTTGTTTCGCATCCTGCGCAGGCCTTCAGTGCCGCCGATCAGTCCCCAGAGATGTTCCGGCTCAAGTTGCAGCTGATTGGCCTTGGGCTGCAGATTATCCAGCGCCACAATCTCAAGTCCCCTTGCATGCATCGGCTCCATGCGCGACACAAGTTCTTCCCACGTTGTCGAACGCAACCGACTCGCGCTGATCTGCGTATAGACGAGACCACCAGCGAGAAGAACCAGGAATGAGACTAATAAAACAATAATCATAACGGCCAGCTCTCAGCGTAGATTTTGAGCACTGCTAACCTGCGTAGAATCGTATTGAACTTTTGCGTGCATGGCAACAAGATATTTCTGCATTTCTTCGGGAAGTTCCCGCCGCTGCGGTTCTTCTAGCCAGAATGAAACCGTCCAGTAGGCCACGGCGCCGATATAAGAGATCGTGCGAATGTGTTCAAGTGATTTAAAATCATGCAGATGCGTTGCACCATAGTAGCTATGGGCCACATCCACCATGGCGGATATCAAGGCCCAGGCTGTCAGTCCTTGCCCCAGCCTCATGACATGGTTTCTGGATACAAGTCCGAGTTTTTGGGCGGCGAACATCGCGACGAGGAATAGCTCGCAGAAAATCAGGCTGGTGAACAAGTACGCCCGAATTCCCCAAGCGTCAATCGTTTTGGGAACAGAGGGGTTGACTGCGAAGGTCAACCCCGCTGCGATCAACGCTCCCACTACGCCGGCAATGATGAACCGTGTGCGCTCATCCTGCACCCAGGTGCCTGTAGGCCGGAGCACAACCCGCGCCACTTCAACGATCAAAGCGACCTGCAACAAGAAATCGATTGCGAAGGTAACCCAGTAAACCTTGGCATATATGTGACTGTCATAGCGCAGAACCAGGAACACCACGATATTTTCGAGGACGTAGTATCCGATCAAGGTCGTAAATACAGGAAATTGCAGCCATCGTTTACGGTTAAGCAAGACGGCGAACAATATAAGTGTGCTCACGAAGCTCGCTGCCCACAACGCGTTATCCAACAGCGACACTTTCATAGAGGCATCTTACCCGGATCAAGATTAAATCCAAGAAAAATATCGGGCGACCTGACCGATTGGGCTAGGGATGCCAGCGCCGGGGCCGTAGGCAATTTTATTGACCTGACCAATCGGGCTGGGGATGCCACCGCCAGGACCATAGGCAACGTTATTAACCTGGCCGATCGGGCTGGGGATGCCGCCACCGGGGCCGTAGGCAATGTCATTGACCTGGCCGATCGGGCTGGGGATGCCGCCACCGGGGCCATAGGCAATGTTATTGACCTGACCGATTGGGCTGGGAATGCCGCCACCGGGGCCGTAGGCAATGTCATTGACCTGGCCGATTGGGCTGGGGATGCCGCCACCGGGGCC
>Ga0335083_10007496_pt1 | contig 13473 bp, 12 predicted proteins | sample Lox_Sample_42_FD_206716 | JGI IMG/M metagenome (GOLD analysis project Ga0335083, IMG submission 206716) | Soil microbial communities from Loxahatchee National Wildlife Refuge, Florida, United States - Lox_Sample_4.2 | ecosystem: Environmental > Terrestrial > Soil > Wetlands | place: USA...
GCGCGAGCGCAGCGGCGCCGGGCGGTGCGGCGGCGGCCGCCGCCGGTCCGGCATCCGACACGGCCGCGGTCGCGCCCGGCGACACCGCCGCGAGCGCAGCGGCCCCGGGCTCCGGTTCACACGGCGACGGCTTCATGACCGCGCCGCCTGCGGGCGGTTCGGCCTCGAACGAGGCGACGCGCAAGCTCGAGCAGCGCTTCGCGCGGGGCTGGATCGTCTGGCTCATCGGCCTCTTCGTCGGCGGGCTGGGCCTCAATCTCACGCCGTGCGTCTTTCCGATGCTCGGCATCACCGTGTCGATCTTCGGCGCGCGCCGTCGCGAGCCCATGCCGCGCGTCGCCGCGAACGCGACGGCGTACGTGCTCGGCATCGTCGTCATGTACACCGCGCTCGGCGTGGTCGCGGCGCTCACCGGACGGCTGTTCGGCGCCGCGCTCCAGAGCCCGTACGTGAGCGTCGGGCTCGGGGCGCTCATGCTGCTGCTCGCGCTCTCGATGTTCGGCGTCTACGACCTGCAGGCGCCGGGCTGGCTGCTCGACCGCGCGGGCGGCGCCAACACGAGCTCGCTCGCGGGCCTCTTCTCGTCCGGCCTCGCGGTCGGTGTCGTGGCGGCGCCCTGCGTCGGGCCGTTCCTGCTCGGCGTGCTCGCGGTGATCGGCCAGCGCGGCAGCGTCGGGTTCGGCGTCCAGACGATGCTCACGCTCTCGCTCGGGCTCGGCGCGCCCTACCTCGTGCTCGCGACCTCGTCCGGGCTGCTGAGCGCGCTGCCGCGCGCGGGCGAGTGGATGGAGTGGGCGAAGAAGGTGTTCGGCGTGCTCATGGTCGCGATCGGGCTCAACTACGTCATGGTCGGCCTCGCGGCGCGGCAATCGGCGTGGGTGCTCCCCGCCGCGCTGGTGCTGGGCGGGCTCTACCTTGGCTTCATGGAGAAGAGCGCGAACGCGATGGCGCGCTTCCGCCGCTTCAAGCGCCTCGCGGGAACGGCCGCGGTGCTGGGCGGCGTCGCGCTCGTGCTTCAGATGACGAGCGCCCAGGCGCACACGCTCGCGTTCCGGCCGTACGACGAGGCGGCCGTTCGCGCCAGCCTGGCCGCGGGCCGGCCCGTGCTGGTCGATTTCTCGGCCGACTGGTGCGTGCCCTGCCACGAGCTCGAGTTACAGGTGTTCCCGCAGCGCGACGTGCTCGCCGCGGCGCGCGCGTTCGACGCCTACGAGGCCGATCTCACCCACGGCGACACGCCCGCCTCGCGCCGTTTCGACGTCCACGGCGTACCGACAATCGTGCTGCTCGGATCGAACGGCAGCGAACGGCGCGACCTGCGGATCGAGGGCAAGATCTCCGCGGCCGAGTTCACGCGGCGGCTGCAGGCGGCGAGCGCCGGGCCCGTCGGGAGGTAGCACGATGACGATTCGCACGACATCCCTGTCGTTCCTCGCCTGCGTCGCCGCCACGCGCGTCGCGTGCGCCGACGTTTCGCCCGATGCGGCCCGCGTGATCGCGCGCTACCTCGAGGCGACGGGCGGGACGGCCGCGGCGGCCGCCGAGCACTCGACCTACACCCACGCCCGCGTCGAGGGCTTCGGCTTCTCGGGCACGACGGAGACGTGGAACGTCGGGCCCGACCGGCAGTACAGCCGCACCGAGCTCGGGCCGTTCAAGCTCGAAGAGGGCACCGACGGCGCGGTGAGCTGGCGCACCGATCCGACGACGGGGCGCGTCACGCGTCTCGCCGACCGCGACTCGGTCGAAGCGAGGGTCGGGGTGTGGTTCGAGCTCGAGCGCTGGGCGGATCCCGACGCCGGCGGCGGCCACCTCGAGCTCGCGGGCCACGAGCGCGACTCGCTGGGCGCCTACACCGTGCTCGCGGTGAGTGCCCCCGATGAGGGTGACTTGAAGCCGCGACGGCTGTGGTTCTCGGACGCGACCGGACTGCTCGCGCGCGAGGAGGCGCAGCACGATCAATCGCAGATCGTGACGACGTACTCGGACTGGCGCCTGGCCGCGGGGCGGCAACGCCCGTTCGTCACCGCGACCGTGACACCGATGATGCCGGCGAACCAGCTCCGCACGCTGGCGGATTCGTTCGCCGTGAACGTCGACGTCTCGCACGTCCCGTTCGCGGCACCCGGGGGCGGCGGCGGCAACGCGCTCGCGTGGAAGAAGACGCCGGGCGAGGCGGTGCTGCCGTTCGAGTACCGCGCGCGCCACCTCTGGCTCAAGGCGTCGATCGACGGGGGCCCGCCGCAGGACTTCCTGTTCGACACCGGCGCCAGCATCACGGTGCTCGACAGCGCGTTCGCGGCCGCGCACGGCCTGCACGCGCAGGGGCAGATGCAGGCGGCGGGCGCCGGCGCATCCGGCACCGCGTCGTTCACGACGATCGGCTCGCTCGCGGTCCAGTCCGGCGACGACGGCGTCGAGCTGCGCGATCTGAAGGTCGCCGTCATGTCCGTCAATCCGACGTTTTCGCGCTTCTTCTGGCGCGACATGGCGGGCGTACTCGGCTACGACTTCATCAGCCGCTTCGTCGTCACGGTCGACTACGACAAGGGCGTTCTCACGCTCCACGATCCGAAGACGTTCACCGCGCCCGCGACCGGCGCGGCCCTGCCCATGGTCCTGAACGGCATCGTGCCGGCCGTGAAGGCCACGCTCGACGGCAAGTACGACGGCCTCTTCCGGCTCGATCTCGGCAGCAGCTCGACCGTCGACCTGCACGCGCCGTTCGCGCAGCGCAACGGCCTCGAGAAGCGCCTGCGGGACACGCGCCCGGTGACCGGTGCGGGTTTTGGCGGGCAGTTCGAATCGACGCTCGGTCGGATGCACACGATGGCGATCGGGCCCTACCGCTGGAGCGATCCGATGGTGTCGATCTCGCACGCGACCGAGGGTGCGTTCGCGAGCGAGGACTTCGCCGGCAACATCGGCAACCGCATCCTCGAACGCTTCAAGGTGACGCTCGACTACGACCAGCGCCGCATCTGGCTGGAGCCGGGCGCGCGTTACACCGCCCGGGACGAGTTCACGCACACCGGGCTGCTGCTTACGCGCGAAGGGGACCGCGTGCTCGCGGAGTCGGTGCTGTCCGGCTCGCCCGCCGAGCGCGCGGGCGTGCGCGAGGGCGACGAGCTGCTCGCGATCGATGGCCGCGCCGCCTCGCAGTGGACGCCGCAGGCGCTCGACGACCTCTTCGAGCGCGACGCCGAGGGCCGGCGCGTCGCGCTGCGCCTGAGCCGCGACGGCAAGGAGCGCGCCGCGACGATGACGCTGCACGAGATGCTTCGCTAGAGCGATGCGCGCGGGACGTCCGAGCCGCACGGCGGATCGCGTCGCGCTGCGTCGCGCCGCGCACCAGCTGATCGATCATCCGCTGGTGCTCGAGGATCCGATCGCCATCCCGCTGCTCGGAGCGGAGCAGGCGGCGGCGCTGCGCGCCGACCCGCGCGGCGCGCAGGCCGGGCCGTTCGCGGCGCACCTGCGCGCGTTCCTCGTCGTGCGCAGCCGGCTGACCGAGGACCTGCTCGCGGACCACGTCGCGCGCGGGCTCGCGCAGTACGTCGTGCTCGGCGCCGGGCTCGACTCGTTCGCGTACCGCAATCCCCACCCGGGACTGCGCGTCTTCGAGATCGACCATCCCGCGACGCAGGCGTTCAAGCGCGAGCGCCTCGCGCAGGCCGGCATCACGCCGCCCCCGAGCCTCCGCTACGTGCCGGTCGACTTCGAGCGCGACCGGCTCGATCGGGCGCTGGAGGGCGCGGGGCTCGATCCGTCGCGCCCGGCCTTCTTCTCGTGGCTCGGCGTCGTGCCGTACCTCGAGCGTGCCGCGATCCGCGCCACGTTCGCGGTCGTCGTGGCCGCGACGCGCGCAGGCGGCGCCCTCGTCTTCGACTACGGCCTCAAGCCCTCGCGCCTGCCGTTCGCCCAGCGGCTGGTCGTCGAGGCGTTCGCGGCGCGGCTGCGCGCCGCGGGCGAGCCGTGGCTCAGCTTCTTCGATCCACCCGAGCTCGCACAGGAGCTGCGCGCCGCGGGCTTCGAGGGCGTCGACGACTGGGATCGCGAGCGGCTGACCGCCCGCTACCTCGCGCACCGCGAGGACGACCTCGTGCTGGGCGGCGCCGGGCGGATCGCCGTCGCCTCGCGTCCGCTCGCGCGGCCCGCGGGCACGTGAGCGCGGACCCCGCGCCCCCCGACGTCTCGTTCGACCACGCGCCGCGCGCGGCCAACCGCCGGCTCCGCCCGCTTCGCCTCACGCCACGCGCGCGTGCTCGGCGTGATGGTTCGTGTTGCGCTGGAACATCTCGCCCAGGTCGAGCAGCGTCGCCTCCGAGAACGGCGGCCCCATGATCTGCAGGCTGGTCGGCAGGTGGCCCTTGCCGAAGCCGGTGGGCAGCGCGATCGCGGGCAGGCCGCAGCCGACGCCGATCGCGCCGGCGGGATCCGCGTAGGACAGCGCGGCGTTCAGATCCGCGGTCGCGAGCGGGGCGACGGACTTGAAGTTGGGCGTCACGATCACGTCGTACGTCTCGAAGAACTGCGCGACGAGCTGTTGCAGCTCGCGGCGCATGCGCCACGCCTTCATCACGTCCGCGCCGGTCACGGGCGCGGCGATCTCGCGCTGGTAACGCGCCATCGGATCGACGAGCTGCTTCACGCGGCCGTCGTTGATGAACGTCTCGAACGCCGCGAGCGCCTCGACGCCGATGAGCGTGCCCGAGACCTCGCTCGCCGGGTAGTCGGGCAGCGTCGTCTCCTCGAGGCGCAGCCCGCCGCCCCGGAGCGCCGGGAGCGCGGCGTCGAAGGCGACCTTCACGTCCGGCTCGCCGCTCTTCGTCCAATCGAGCGTGACGAGCGCGCCGCGCAGCTGGCCGATCGGCCGGCCCGAGCCGGCCTTGAGCTCGACCTTCTGCTCCGCGGTCGTGGGATCGCGCGGATCGGGGCCCGCGATGACGTCGAGCACCATGCGGCAGTCGGCGGCGGTGCGCGCCATCGGCCCGATCTTGTCGAACGTGTACGCGCCCACCATGGCGCCCGCGCGCGGGACCGCGCCGTACGTCGGCCGCAGGCCGGTGAGGCCGCAGAACGCGGACGGGCAGAGGATCGAGCCCCACGTCTCGGTGCCGAGCGCGAACGCGCACAGGCCCGCGGCGACCGCCGCGCCCGAGCCCGACGAGCTGCCGCCCGTCCAGTGCGCGGGATCCCACGGGTTGCGTCCCGGGCCGGCGACCGACGCGTTCGGATAGCGATAGCCGAGGCAGCCCGCGAACTCGACGCAGTGCGTCTTGCCGAGCATAACCGCACCCGCATCGTGCAGGCGCTGGACCACCGTCGCGTCCTCGTCGAAGCGCTGATCGGCGAGGAACCGGGTGCCCCAGCCCGTGGGCGCGTCCCGGGTCGCGAGCAGATCCTTCGCGCCCCACGGGATCCCCTGCAGCGGCCCGCGCGACTTGCCCGCCGCGATCTCGCTCTCGGCCGCCTTTGCCTGCGCGAGCGCGAGGTCGCGCGTCACGTGGACGAACGCGTTGTAGCGCGAGCTGTATTTGTCGATGCGATCGAGGTAGCCCTGCGTGAGCTCGACCGGCGAGAGCTTCTGCGACTGGATCTGGAGCGAGAGCCAGGACACCGGGCGGAAGTAGACGTCCTCGTCGAGCATCGGTTCAGCCCTCCCGCCGGCGGGGCCGGAGCGGGTGGAACACGAGCGCGAGCTCGGTCCCCTCGGGCACCGCGTGCTTGCGGATCGCCTTGAGCGTGTCGAGCGTCGACTGCTTCTGGCGCAGGTACTCCTTGCGATCGGCGGGGCTCATCGCCTCGGTCACGACGGCGCGGCCCTTGCGCGGCGCGATCGCCGCCGCGGCCGCCTCGGCGGGCTTCGCCATGAGCGCCGCGGAGCCCGCGGCCACCATCGCGACGAACTTGCGGCGGGACATCGCATCGACTGGTTTCGAGCGAGCCTTCATGACTCACCTCGCGGCTTTGAGGGCGCGGCCCTCGAACGCCTCGAGATGCTCGCGCATCTCGGGTGGAATGGGGATGCTCTGCTTCGCGGCGTAGTCGTAGAACACCTGCACCGTGCGGGCGCTCACGACCAGCCTCCGCGTCGCGGCGTCGCGAATCTCGTACTCGAAGCCGAACGATTTCGTGCCGACGTGCGAACAGCGGATCGCCAGCTCCAGATCGTCGCGCATGAGCGCTTCGGAGCGGAAATCGATCTCGACGCGCGCGAGGATGAACGGCACCACGCGGTAGTCGGCGCCCTGCCTGAACGTGCGCCAGTACTCCTGGCGCGCGACCTCGAGATAGGTGACGTACACCGCGTTGTTGATGTGACCCATCGCGTCCGTGTCCCGGAATCTCGGGCGCAGCGGCGCGGTGACCGTCCAGCGCGTCTCGCTCACGTGGGGCGTCCTCTAGAACGCGTTCATGGGGTGGAGGAACGCGGGCCGCGCGCGGAACCATGGCTCGAGCATCGCCGCGGCGCCGCGGGCGTCCTCGACGAGCCCGCCCTCGGCCGCGCGCACCGGTGAGAGCGTGCCCGCGACGATCGAGCCGAGCGCGTCCATCGGGGCGACCAGCCGCGGCAGCGCCCGTGCACCGCCCGCCCCCGCGCGCTCGGGGCGCACGTGGAGCCGGCCCTCGCGGATCTGCAGCCGCCACGCCCGCGAGTTCTGCGGCAGGTGCGGATCGATGGTCTCGAGCGAGAGCTCGCCACGCGCGTGCGGCGCGAGCGGCAGCGCCTCGAGCGCCGCCTTCACGTCGACGAGGCGCAGCATCGCGCCGTAGCCCAGGTGCCCGCTCGAGCGGTGCACGCCCAGCTTGAGATCGCCGCGCAGGTTCGACGCGTCGGCGAGCTCGGCGAGCCAGAGCTCGTCGCCCGGCGCGACCGTCACGATCTCCACCGCCTGATCGCGCAGCGCGTGCAGGTAGCCCCAGAGCCCGCGGTGCGCGGCGGGCGTGCTCGCCACGAACTCGTTGACCGTGAGCACGAGCTTCCAGGGGCCCTCAGCGCTGTCGATCTGGTACTGGAGATAGCCTTCGATCTGGCCGCGCCGGCGGCCCTCGTAGACGACCCAGTCGCCCTCGTAGCCCCAGAGGCGCTTGTCCCACCACTCCGGCCGGCGGGCGAGCGCGAAGTGCCCGCGCTCCTCGGCCTGGCGATCGTAGAGCTGCACGACCGCGGGCCGGTCGGGAATGTGCATGCGGCGCACGCGGCGCGACTCCTCGGACGCGGGCAGCGCATCGGGCGGGAGCGAGAGCAGGTTCGTGCGCTCGATGAGCCCGTAGCCGAAGCGCCGGTAGAACTCGGAGCGGAACGCATAGAGCATGCAGAGCGCATCGCCGCGCTGGCGCAGATCGCGCAGCGTGGCGCGCAGCAGCACGTCCGCGACGCCGCGACGGCGGTGCTCGGGCGAGACCGCGACCGAGCCGATGCCGATCGCGGCCACGCGCTGGCCGCGCACCCACGCCTGCAGCGGATAGAGGACGAGCGAAGCGACGAGCTCGCCGTCCAGCTCGCCGACGCGCACGTCGCGGATCGAGAAACGCGGATGCTCGGTGTAGAACTCGCGGCGCGCCTCGAGCGAGGAGACGCGGTACGCGCGCAGCGCGAGGTCGGCGAGCGTGTCGACGTCGGTGCGGCGCGCGGCGCGATAGCGCAGCGCCGGCGGGCGCGCTGGGCGCGGGGTCATCGCTTCATCTCCTCGACCAGCCAGAAGGTCGGCGTCCCGGCGTGATCGCGCGTCATGCCCGGGCCGCGCAGCAGCCGGCCCTGGTCCGTGAGGTCGAGCACCTCGGGGGGCTGCCACGCGGAGGTGAACGGCGCGGAGAGCTCGAAGCGGTAGTCGGAGACGGGCAGCGGCCCCGTCGCGCCGATCAACGGCGGGGAATCGAACGCGTGGTCCTCGACGGTTACCTGGCACATCGCGACCGACGGCGCGCCCGCCGCGCGGCGGATCGCCACCTGCACGCGCGTTCCGTCCGGGAAGTTGAGGTGGCCCTTGAGGCGCATGGCCCCGTTCGGCATGCGATAGGCCTCGAAGCCCTGCACGATCGGCGCGCCCTGCGCGAGTCCGGTCGTATCCGGGAGGCGTTCCAGCGTGATCGAGTCGTGCGATGGGCTCGAATGCGAGCCGCAGCCGCTGCACCCGAGTGACGCGCCGATCACCAGCGCCGCGACGAGCAGATCGCGCGGCCCGATGCTGGCGGCACGTTCCATGTCGCGCACGGTAGCGGAGAGCGGCGGAGCCGGAAAGAGCGAAGGGCGGGCCGCCGCCGGCGTTCCCGGCTGCGGGCCCCGCGCCGCTTCCCTTTCGTGACGCTCCACGTTAGTTTTCCCGGTCCCGCCAGCGCCGCACGCGTTCTCCGCTCGAGCGCCGTCGCGTCGCGGCCGGCTCCGACTTCGGGGCCACCGACCGGGCTTCGCTGCACGGCGAGTCGAAAGGAGCAAACGGGTGTCGAAGCGACGTTCAATCGTGCCGCGCGCGGCGGTCGTGCTCGCGACGCTGCTCGCGGCGGGTCCCCTCGGGGCCTCGCGTGCCCAGGCGGTGGATGCGGCGGCTGCGCTCGCGCCGATCGTCGCCGCGGATTCGAGCGCGGCCTCCAGGCCCGCGGCGCGATCCGGCGAGGGCGACAAGGTCACCCACGAGCGGAAGGCGCAGCCCGCGGCGACGCAGGCGGGCAAGTCGGCCGCCAAGCCGACGCAGACCGCGAAGAAGCCAAAGCCGCCGAAGCCTCTCCAGCCGCCCGAGAAGTCGTACGAGGAGCAGAAGAAGCTCGACGGGCTCTGGACCAAGCGTACGAGCTGGCTCTCGCTGCGCGCCGGCTATGCCAAGTCGACCGCCGATGGTGCGGGCAACGGTCTCGCGGGCTACGGCATGGCCTACCAGCGCATGATCAGCAACCGCTGGGCGTTCGGCGCGGCCGTGCAGCACGATGTCGTCGGGCGCGTCGGCACGAGCAGCGAGATCTCGGTCCCGTTCACCGCCGAGCTCACGCGCCACTTCAAGATGAGCGGCGGCTTCCGGCCCTATCTTGGATTCGGCGGCGGGTACTACTTCCACAAGTACTACCGGACGGGCGGCGACACGGGCTCGCCCGGCACGGGCGCGTACGTCACGTTCGGGCTCAACGTACCGATCGACGATCGCCATCTGCTCGGGGTCGATGCGCGCGCCAGCCAGGTGAGCGGACATTCCGACACGACCAACCCCGTCTTCGGCCAGGAGTCGGCGGGCGAATCGCTGTGGAGCATCAAGGTGAGCTGGACGTTCACCTACTTCCAATGAGCGCCTGAGCGATTCGCTCGCACGACGGCGGCGCCGGATCCGGATGCGGATTCGGCGCCGATGCTTTGGGGGCGTCGACCGGGCGCGCGGTTCGTCCACGGAGTTGTCGGCGTGGCCGGGTCCAACCGCGGGCGGGCAGTCGCGTTGCGCGCGGCACGCGACGTGCGAGGTGGCCGGCGGCGCGCGCAAGCGCGCGAGGCGCGGCGGCCGTCCGCGCCGAAACGACGCCCCCGCAAGGAGCCGGAATGCGCAGGTGGATGGTGGGGTGGTGCGTTGCGATGCTCGCGACGCCGGTGTGGGATGCGGCTCTGGCCTGTCAGCAGTGCGCGGCGGACCTCTCGTGCGCGATGTCGTCGGGCGGCGGTGTCATGTGCCTGGCCGATGGCGGCGCGTGCTTCCTGGCGGGCCGCTGCGGTTCGGTTCATTTCGTCCCTCAGGGCACGACCTCGATCCAGCTCACGCTGCTCGAGGACTCGCCCGCGCTCGGAGGCGGCGGGCCGTGGCGCGTGGTGCGCGAAGCGGGTGAGATCGCGGTCGGGCGCGAAGCGGTGCGCATCGCGGGCGGCCCTGCGTGGCCATCGGGGCCCGGTGACGGCGTGCTCTACAGCGGCTGCGGCACGATGGAGGGTGGAATCGCGGTGTTCCGCTCGCCGCGCGGCGACGGCTTCACGCTCGAGCGCGACAACTTCGGGCGCGGCGCGATCCTGACCGTGCACGAGCTCGCGGGCGAGCGGCCCGGGCGACTCATCGCGCACGAGCGCGTGGGCGAGCGCGACGTGCTGGTCGCGCGCGTGCCGTTCGGGGGTCGCACGTGCGTGCTGGTGCTGCAGGCCGCGGCGTTGCCCGCGAGCGAAGGCCAGGCGCGCAACGAAGCCGCGCTGCGCGAGCTTCGTGCGGCGGCGGCGGGCCGGGTCTCGTCGGACCGGCCGCCGTTCGAGCTCAAGGTGCTGGATCGCTGAGCGTCATTTGCGCCGCGCTGCGGCCGGCCCCGCGGACCGCAGCGCGCGCAACAACTCGAAGCCTACGAACAGTACCGCGGCCATCACGGTCATGAGAAGCGCAGACCACGTCCGCGGCAGCCAGGTGAGCAACACCGCCACGAGCCCGAAGAACGCGCACAGCCCCCAGAGCGCGAACAGCGAAGCCCGCGGCGAGAGCCCGACGCGCAGCAGCTGGTGGTGGACGTGCTGCGTGTCGCCGCGAAAGACGTGCTGGCGACGGACGAGACGCCGCGCGAACGCGAACGTGCTGTCGGCGAGCGGCAGCGCGAGCGCGACGAGCGGCAGCAGGAGCGTCACCGCGGCGGTGCCCTTGCGGTTCTCGAGCAGCGAGAGCGCCGCGAGCGTGAGCCCGAGGAACTGGCTGCCGGTATCGCCCATGAAGACGCTCGCGGGCGGGAAGTTCCAGCGCAGAAATCCCCCGCACGCACCGATCAAAAGCGCGGCGAAGAACATCACGTAGAAGTCCGAGTGCAGCCGCGCGACCAGCCACAGCGCGCCGCACGAGATCGCGACGACGCCGGCGGCGAGCCCGTCGAGCCCGTCGATCAGGTTGATCGAGTTGGTGACCACGAGCACCCAGAGCACCGTGACCGGACCGTTGAACGGTCCGGTCGCGATCGCGGGACCGAAAGGGTTGGTGAGGACGGGGATGCCGTAGCCGAAGGCGCACAGCGTGAGCGCGGCGCACGCCTGGAGGACGAGCTTGACCCACGGACTCACGCTCCCCAGATCGTCGCGGATGCCGAGGGCGAGCACCGGGATCGCCGCGAACGTGAGCCCGAGGAGCGGATGCGAATCGAGCTGTGCGGCGGGTCCGGGCAGCACGCGTGCGACCCAGGCGACGAGCAGCACGCCGGCCGCGATCGCGAGCCCGCCGAAACGCGGCGTTGGCGTCGCGTGGATGCGCCGCGCGTCAGGCACGTCGATCGCGCCGACCCGGCCGGCGAGACGGCGCGCGAGCGGCGTGAGCAGGAGCGCCACCAGCCCCGAGGCGAGGGCCAGCGCGAGCGAGTAGGGCATCAGGAGCGGAACGCGTTCCTGAGCAGCATGAGGCCCTGACGCGTGGTCAGGACAAGGGCGACGATGGCGCGTTGCAGCCCGTTCGGATGATGGAACTTCTCGTAGTAATGCAGCATGCCCCGGTGGCGCTCGCGGATGATGCGCGCGGTCACGCGGCGCCGGCTCGCACCGACCGCGTGCTCGACCTCAGCGTCCGGCACGAAGTCGACCGTCCAGCCGAGCAGCTTCATGGTATGACACCAGTCGACGTCCTCGTTGAACATGAAATACGCCTCGTCCATGCCCCCGGCCTGATCGATCGCGGCGCGCCGGACGAGCATGCACGCCCCGCTCACCCAGTCGACGCTGCGGGCCGAGGCATGGTCCCAATCCGAGAGCAGGTAGCGTCGCGACCAGGGGTTGCCAGGCCAGAGCTGCGTGAGGAGTGAGTAGCGGTTGAAGAACAGCGCGGCGGCGCTCGGGAAGGTCCGCGCGCTCATCTCCACGCGCCCGTCCGGCTGCCAGAGCCGTGGGGCGGCGATGGCGCAGCGCGGGTGCCCGACCAGCCACGAGTGAAGCGCGCCGAGTGCCCGCTCGCCGACGACGCAGTCGGGATTGAGGACGAGCACGAAGTCGCCGCTGGCGGCGGCGAGCCCGCGGTTAACGCCGCCCGCGTATCCGAGATTCGCGCCGGTCTCGATCACCCGCGCGTTCGGCGCGCCGCTGCGCACCTCGGCCGGCGTGCCGTCCGCGGACGCATTGTCCACCACGAGCACTTCCATGGTCAGCGCGCCCTGGGCGCGCTCGAGCGACCGCAGGCAGGCGAGAATGTGGGCACGCGAGTTCCACGTGACGACGACGACGGAGAGGTCCATGCGGGCCAGAGCGGGGTGGGAGAGCCGGAGGGGATCGCGAAAACTCTACCATCGGGGCGGGAATACGATCGAAAACGGAACCGCCGGACCGGACGGGAAGGTCGCCCGTCGAGGTCCGGCGGTCCGAACAACCGAGCGCCACGGCCACCGAACCGAGCCTCTCCCCACGATCTCTCCGGGCTCGAGGTCGATGTACGCATGGCGCTCGTCAGAGCTCATTCTGCCTGACGGCGCGGGACGCGCGCAATGGCCGAGGCGTTCCGAGTGCCCATATTGAGCGGCTCGAAGCCGGCCATCGCGCAGCAAGTGTGAACCCTGTTTGACGTTTCTCAACCCTCGGCCGGGCCCCCAAGTGACCGCCCGAGCGCGGCTTCGAGCCAGGCCCGGATACGTTCGACGTGCGAGCCGGTCCAGTACCAGTGCCCGCAGCCCGGGCAGTAGCGCAGCGGCCCACCCGCGCGCAGCACGCGCCCGGGGACTTCGCCGCGCGCTTCGAAGCTCGAGCGCGGAACAAGCGCCGCGTTGCACCGGGGGCAGCGGCTGAAGAGCGCACCCCCGGGTGCGAACGCTGCGGCGATCTCGCGGACGGCCGCGGCCTCGTCGCCCCGCGGCACGCGCACCGCGGGTACGGTGGCCCAGCGCCGCGGCCTGCGGCCGCTCAACGTGAGCACGACGCGGCCATCGCGCGCCGCCGCCTCGAAGAGCTCCTCGAGCCGGGCCCCCCGGTGCGTGATGACGTCGTAGCCGAGAAACCGCAGGCGCCGCCCGAGGGAATCGAGCGAGGCATCGGTCACGAACCGTGCGACATCCATGCGCCGACGCTAGCGAGCCGCCTCGGGCGCGTCCACATCGCGCGGCCACATGGCGTACCCACAGGGCAGGTCCACATGGCACGTCCACAAGGCACGTCGACTTCGCGCGGCCACATGGCACGGCGCCGCGCCGTCACTCGCGGCGCCGCAGCCCTCGCCAGACCCGGCGCGCCCGCGCGCATGGCGCCGCCCCGCGCGGGCACTGGCCGCGCCGCCGCCCGCGCCAGGCCCGATGCACCGGCCCGCGCCGTCCCAATCGGCCGCGCCCCAGCGCGTTGCGGGCCGCCATTGACGGGGCCTGCCGCGGGGGCCACCCTTCGCGCCCTATGGATGGTCCGTCCCGGCAGGCTTCCGGAACCCCCGACTCACGCCCGCAGTTCGTCTCGCTGACGCTGGATCGGCGCCGCTTCCTGATCGCGCTGGGGGGCGCGGCGGCGCTCGCGGCCCTGGGGCCGCGGCTCGCCTGGGCGGAACGACTCTCCTCGCACGCGGTGACGACGTGGGAGCT
>Ga0335083_10007498_pt1 | contig 13472 bp, 14 predicted proteins | sample Lox_Sample_42_FD_206716 | JGI IMG/M metagenome (GOLD analysis project Ga0335083, IMG submission 206716) | Soil microbial communities from Loxahatchee National Wildlife Refuge, Florida, United States - Lox_Sample_4.2 | ecosystem: Environmental > Terrestrial > Soil > Wetlands | place: USA...
GCGAGCTGAGGAAGACCACGCCGGACAGGGCGAAGAACAGGACGGTGATCGACAGCCCGGCCCCGGTGAAGCGCGGGTTGCGGAACAGCCGCAGCGGCAGCATCGGGTACGCGGTCCGCGCCTCCCGGGCCACGAACAGCGCGAGCAGCGCGATCGACAGAGCCCCGAGTCCGAGCGTCCACACCGACAGCCACCCGTGCGAAGGCGCCTCGATGATCGTGTAGGTCAGCCCGGTGAACGCCGCCACCGACAGCGCCGCCCCGGCCAGGTCCAGCCGACCGGAACCGGCCGACCGAGACGCCGGGATCAGCCAGTGCCCGGCGACCAGGGCGATCGCCACGATCGGCAGGTTGACCAGGAAGATCGAGTCCCAGCTGAAGTGGGTGAGGAGCCAGCCGCCGGCCACCGGGCCGATCGCCACGCCGAGGCCGCTCACCGCCGACCACAGGCCGATCGCCCGGGTCCGCTCGGCGTGGTCGGTGAAGACCGCCGTGATGATCGACAACGTGGCAGGCATGATGAACGCGCCGCCGACGCCCATGACCGCCCGCGCCGCGATGAGCTCGCTGGTCGTCTGCGTAAAGGCCGCGGCCAGCGAGCCGAAGGCGAAGAGGCCAAGGCCAAAGGCCAGCGCGCGGTGCCGGCCGTACCGGTCCGCGATGGCCCCGGCCAGCAGCAGCAGCGCGGCGAAGGTAAGCGTGTACGCGTCGACGATCCACTGCAGCCCGCTGCTGCTGGCGTGCAGGTCCCGCGCGAACGTCGGCAGGGCCACGTTGACGATCGTCGTGTCCACCACGATCACGAGCAAGGAAAGGCAGAGCACCCCAAGGGTCCACCACCGCCGGGCGTAAGCCCGTTCCGTGATCCCGTTCATCTCAAGGCTCCATCTGTAAGGCTACGACTGTTTTGTTAAACTGACTGTACGACTGTAGCCTTACAAGCGTCAAGTGATCGCCGACAGAAACTTTCACCTGTAGCGCAACAGGTGTAGTCTCAACGGCTAAGGAGGAGGTCAGGATGCCCGCGAAGCAGATGACCAGGAAGCGGAACCCGCGCGGCCAGGGCGAGCGCCTGCGCGACGACATCATCGAGGCGGCCAGCCGGCTGCTGGCCGACCCGGCCGCGCCGCCGCTGACCCTGCGCGCCGTCGCCCGCGAGGTCGGCGTGGCCGCCACCTCGGTGTACCTGCACTTCGACAGCATCGACACGCTGACCCTGGCGACCGTCAACCACCTGTTCGCCGAGCTAATCAGGCAGCAGGACGAGCTCACCGTGACCGACCCGGTCCAGCGGGTCCTGGCCGGCGCGCTCGTCTACTGCGAGTTCGGCCTGGCCGCCCCCGGCCACTACCAGCTGATGTTCGCCACCCCGCTGCCCCTGCCCGCGTACACCCCGGAGCACTTCCCCGGCTGGCAGGCGTTCCAGCAGCTCATCGAGCGGGTCGCCGCCGCCATCGGAACCGAGCGGGACGATCCGCGGGCGTTCTTCACCGCCCTGCTCATCTGGCAGCAGCTGCACGGCATCGTCAGCCTGCGCATCTCCCGCTCCAAGTTCCCCTGGCCCCCACTGGAGCAAACGGTCCGCGCCGCCGTCGAAGCCCTCCTAGCCACAACCCAAAACCATTCATAACGAACGGGGCTATGTTCCCCGCCCCACCCCCCGCACCAGCTGGTCGTGAAGGAGACCCCCGCGTGACGCCAGACGCCGTCCCTCACGCCCGCGACGAAACCCGGCTGACGCCGTCCCCGCCGGTCACCGAGCCCGACGCGGCCGAAGCCATCCTGACCTGCTACGGCCTGACCGGGCCGCTGACTCGCCTGCCCGGCGAAGCCGACGACAACTTCCTCCTCGACACGACAGACCAGGGCCGCTACGTGGTGAAGTTCGCCCACCTGCGCGCCGACCCCGCCGTCGTCAACCTGCAAGTCCGGGTGCTCCGCCACATCGAAGCCACCGCCCCCGGCCTGCCCGTCCCGCGGGTGCTAGCGCCATCGTGGACCGTTGTCCCCGACGGCCCGCTGCGCGGCCGCGTGGTGCACGCCCTCAGCTACCTCGACGGCCGCCTGCTCAAGACCGTGACCACCGACCCGCCGCTGCGCCGCGCCCTGGGCGGCACCCTGGCCGAGCTCGGGCAGGCCCTGCGCGGCTTCGACGACCCGCTGGTCCGCCGGCCGCTGCTCTGGGACCTCGCTCAGCTACCCCAGCTCCGCCCCCTGGCCGCCGAACGTTCCCCCAGTCCCCGCACCACCCTCATCCAGGCCCAGCTGGCCCGCCTCATCGCCGGAACCTCACCGCGGCTGGCCACCCAGCGCACCCAGGTGCTGCACAACGACTTCAGCCCGGACAACACGCTGATCTCGGCCAACGGTACCCGGGTGGCCGGCGTCATCGACTTCGGCGACGTGATCGTCACCGCGCTGGTCAACGACGTCGCCATCGCCGCCGCCTACCTGCTCGGCGACGGGGCCGGCGACGACGGCGACCTCCTGGCCCCCGCGCTCGACCTGGTCGCCGGCTACCACGCCGTCACCCCGCTCACCGCCGCCGAGCTCGCCCTGCTGCCCGACCTGGTGCTGGGCCGCGTCGTGGCCCGGATCGTCATCAGCGAATGGCGCGCCGAACGGTTCCCTGAGAACCGCGGGTACGTCCTGCGCAACACCCCCCGCGCCTGGGAGCAGCTGAACCGGCTGCTTAGCATCGGCGCAGGGGAGTTCGCCGCGCGCATCCTGGAGGCCACCCGTGCGTGACACCGCGACCATGGTCAACGGCTTCGACATGTCCACCGTCGGCGCCCTGGACCCCGAGCTGCGTTCGATCGTGGAGCGCCGGGCCAGCCTGCTCGGCCCGGCCTACAAGCTGTTCTACGCCAACCCGGTGCGCATCGTCCGGGGTCAGGGCGTGCACCTGTACGACGCGGACGGGCAGGTCTACCTGGACGCCTACAACAACGTGCCGTCGGTCGGGCACTGCCACCCGCGGGTCGTGGCGGCGATCGCTCGCCAGGCGGCCACCCTGAACACCCACACCAGGTACGCCAGCGAGCTCATCCTGGACTACGCCGAGCGGCTGCTCGCCACGTACCCGGCCGCGATCGGGAACGTGATGTTCACCTGCACCGGCAGCGAGGCGGTCGACCTCGCGCTGCGCATCGCGCGCTTCCACACCGGGGGAGAGGGCGTCGTGATCACGGCCAACGCCTACCACGGGGTGACCGCGGCGGCCGCCGAGATATCACCCAGCCTGGGCCCGGCGGTCCCGCTCGGCCGTTCGGTCTGGACGGTCGCGGCCCCGGGACCTGACGACACGGCTGAGTCCCTGGCCGGCCGGGTGCGGGCCGCGATCGCCGACATGAACCGCCACGGCGTCCGGCTGGCTGCGTTCATCGCCGACAGCCTGTTCTCCTCCGACGGCATCAGGCCCGGGCCAGCCGGTTTCCTGCGGCCGGTGGCGGACGCCGCGCGCGCGGCGGGCGGCCTGTTCATCGCGGACGAGGTCCAGCCCGGGTTCGGCCGTACCGGCGAGGCGATGTGGGGCTTCCAGCGCCACGGCGTCGAGCCCGACCTGGCCGTCATGGGCAAGCCGATGGGCAACGGCATGCCGATCGCCGGGGTGGCCGCCCGGCCGGAGATCCTGGCCGAGTTCGGTAACAAGATCAGGTACTTCAACACGTTCGGCGGTAACTCGGTCTGCATCGCGGCCGCGGCCGCCGTGCTCGGGGTGATCGAGACCGAGGGCCTGCGCGAGAACGCCCTGACCGTGGGCGCCTACCTGCGCGAAACCCTGGAGGCGATCGCCAAGGACGAGCCCCGGATCGCCGCCGTCCGCGCCTGCGGCCTCTACGCCGCCGCCGACTTCGTCCGCGAAGACGGCACCCCCGACGGCGACACCGCCCTGCGCGTCGTCAACGGCCTGCGCGACCGCCGCGTCCTCATCAGCGCCACCGGCCCCGACGGCAACATCCTGAAAATCCGCCCCCCGCTCCCCTTCAGCCGCGAGAACGCCGACCACCTCGCCGACGCCCTAACCGCCACCCTCCGCACCCTCTGAGCGTCGGCCCGACCCCAGCTCCCCGCCCGTCCAGCCCCAACCCCGTCGCTCTAGCCTCACAAATATCACTGGCCTCACAAGTATCACTGGCCTCACAAGCTTGCACACCAATGCGGTGATCTCCGGTCTTATGTGGTTGATCCGGGCTCTGCGGTTGATCCGGGGGACTGGGGTGCACCAAATCAACCGCACAACCCGAATCCACCGCACTATTCCCGCAGCCATCCTGAGAGCAACGCCTCACTGGATCCAGGAACACCATCAGACACGGTAGCCGCTGGCCGGAGTCATGCCAGAGGGGCGGAAACCTGTCGCGGTTTCCGTCCCTCTGGATCGCGCCATCCCGCGTTACGCGGGCCAGGCGGGGGAGCGGCCCAGGTAGCCGAGCAGCGCGGCCGCGTCGTCCGCGCCGGCCCCGGGCTCCAGGGCCGCGGCGTAGACGCCGTACTGCCGCAGCGGCTCGACGATGCTCCTGGCCACCGGGGTCAGCGCCCGGGCCAGCGCCGGGGTGAGCGGCGAGGCCTGCCCGGTGCCCATCGCGATGTCCCAGGCGTGGATGGCGGCGTCCAGCGCCGCCGCGGCGGCCGCGTCCGCGGGCGGCATGGGGCCCGACGGCAGGGGAGTGGGCACCGGCCCGCCGTCGGAGCTGACCCTGGCCCAGGTCGGCGCCGACGTCTCGAGCGCCCCCTCGACGTAAACCAGTGGTGACCCGTCGAGCTGGCCCGAGGGCGCGAACGGGTTCTCGCCCGACGGCTGGCTGCCCGACACGACCGCTGCCCACGCCCCCTGGTCGAGCGCCGCGTGCTGCAGCACCTGCGTGGCGTCCCACTCGGCACACGGCGTCGGCCGCCGCCAGCCGTCCGCGGGCACTCCGGCCACCGTGGCCCGCAGCGCGGCCCGCGCCTCGTCCAGCACGTCCCAGCCGGTCCTGGTGATCTCGTTCATGACAGCTCCTCTCACTTGATTCTTCTCTCGAAACTCGCGTGTTCGCTCAGGAACGGGCCTTGCGCGGCAGCCAGAACCCGAGGACGAACGAGGCCGCCAGCAGAGCCACCGTGGCTACCGCTGCCCACTCGGCCGCGTGCAGGTAGAGCGGCACGTGCTGACGCAGTGTCGCCCCCCACTGGCCGCCGACCTGGGCGAAGAAGATCGCGCCGATCCCGGCGATGCCCAGCGACATGCCGAGCGAGTTGACCGTCTGCAGCACGCCGGAGGCGGAACCCATCTCCTGCGGCCTGACGCCCGCCATCACGATGTCGAACAGCGGCACGAACACCATGCCCATCCCGATCCCGCCGACGACCATCGGGCCCAGCAGGTCCGCCGTGGAGACGCCGCCGCCGACACCGCGCAGCACCGCGTAGATCCCGAGCAGCCCGGCCGCCTCGACGACCAGACCGGCGTGCAGCACCCGGCGGCCGAGCCTGGCCATCGCGATGCCGCCGATGGCGGAGCCGACGAACGCCCCCGCCGCCCACGGCGCGGTGGTGATGGCCGAGTGCCAGGGGGTGAAGCCCAGGCCGTTCTGCAGGAACACGTTGAAGATCATCACGATGCCACCCAGCGAGCCGGTGAACACGACGGAGAACACGACGCCCGCGAGGTACGGACGGTGCCGGAAGACGGACGGCTCGACCAGCGGGTCGCGGCCCGCGCGCTGCCGGCGCACCTGGTACCAGCCGAACCCGGCCAGCGCGAGCACGGCCCCCGCCATCATCGCGAACGACCAGGCCGGCCAGCCCAGCGAGTGCCCCTGCGCCAGCGGGAAGACCAGCCCGAACATGCCCGCCCCGGCCAGCAGCGCACCCGGCAGGTCCAGCCGCCCGCGCCTGGTCCCGCCCGCGCCCGTGCTGGCGGTCTTCGGCAGGGTCCGGAAGCCGAGCACCAGCGCGGCCAGCCCGACCGGCACGTTCACCGCGAAGATGGCCCGCCACCCGGTGCCGAGCAGGTCCAGGCTGATCAGGCCGCCCGACGCGATCGGCCCGAGCATCGCGGACAGGCCCATCACCGGCCCGTACACGCCGAACGCCTTACCCATCTCGTGCGCCTCGAACATGTCCCTGATCAGGCCGAACACCTGCGGCAGCATGACCGCCCCGACCAGCCCCTGGACCGCCCGGGCGCCGATGAGCTCGGCCGCGTTCTGCGCCGCCGCGCACGCCGCCGACGCCAGCACGAACCCGGCCATCCCGGCCAGCAGCATCCGCCGCCGCCCGAAGATGTCGCCGAGCCGTCCGCCGGTCAGCAGCCCCACCGCCATGGCCAGGGCATAAGCCGCGGTGACCCACTCGATGACCGCGTAGGAGCCGCCGAGCTCGGTCCGGATCGTCGGCGCGGCCACCTGCGCGATGGTCGAGTCGAGCAGGTCCATGACCGCCGCCGTGACCACCGTCCCGAACGCCACCCACCGCCACTTCCGCCCCTCGCCCTCTTGCCCGGCGCCCGTACCCAGGCTCTCGCGGACTTCGTACATGGTTTCTGGTGCTGCTGACATCGGAGATGCCTCCCGTTGTCTCGCCCGTCTTGCCCGCCCCTCGCACGAGCGGAACAAAATCTTCTGTTCCACACTCTAGCAGAACGGAATAGTTTGTTCCAGTCTTTGCTACACTCTTCTTCATGACCGAGACGAACGCGCGGGCGGGAGCCAGGCGGCCAGGCCCGATGAGCGGCCGCCAGGCCGAAGCCGCCCGCAACGACCAGCGGATCCTCGACTCGGCGCGGGCGGTGTTCGTGGCCGACCCCGGCGCGCCGATCACCGCGGTGGCCAAGCACGCGGGCGTCGGCATCAGCGCGCTGTACACCCGCTACGGCAGCAAGGAGGAGCTCCTCCGCAAGCTCTGCACCGACGGCCTGACGGTCTTCGTGGCCGAGACCGAGAAAGCCACCGAGCGGCTGAAGCAGGGCCAGGACCACTGGCAGGTGTTCGCGGACTACATGCGGAACCTGACCGACGCCGACACCAGCTCGCTGACCCGCGCCCTGGCCGGCAAGTTCGCTCCCACGCCGGAGATGTCGGCCCTCGCCATCCGGTCGAGCGAGCTCAGCGAAGAACTGTTTGCCGGAATCCGCGACGTGCTCCGGCCAGACCTGGCCCTGCACGACATCTCGCTGTCGTTCGAGCTGGTGGCCGCGGTCAAGGTCGCCGACCCGGTCCGGACCGCCGAGCTACGCCGCCGCTACCTGGCCCTCATCCTCGACGGCATGCGGGCGGACGGCCGCGGCGAGCTGCCCGGCTCGCCTCCTGGCTGGCAGGAGATCAGCGAGCGCTGGTACCCCGGCTAGCTCTTCGCCTCCCGCGCCCGCTTGCGCCGCTTCCCCTCGTGCATGGCCTGCACCCGCGCCACCGGGATCGCCCGCCCCTCCTCCACTAGGTCCGCGGGCAGCGCCTGCGGCGCCGGCAGCTCACCCGCCCAGGCCACGTGCCCGCCCGCCACCAGCCCGGGCACGCTGTGCACGGTGAAGTCCGCCGGCGTCACCGCGTCCAGGTCGGCCCACCGCACCGGGAACGACACCGTCACCCCCGGCCGCACCCGCGGGCTGTACGCCGCCGCCACCGTGGCCCCGAACGCCCGCGTCGAGTCCAGGAACACCTTCCCCTCCCGGTCCTCGACGATAAACGCCGTGGTAGCCAGGGAAGGATCGAGAGCAGCAGCCCGCGTCGCGATCGCCCGGGTAGCCGCGGCCGCCTGCTCCGCATCCACATCAGAGTCCACCGGCACGTACACGTGCACCCCCTTGGACCCGCTGGTCTTGACCGCCCCCGCCAGACCCAGCCCGGAAAGCGCCTCCCTGACCAGGTGCGCCGCCGCCACCGCCTGACCGAACGGGCCACCAGGAGGCGGGTCGATGTCCAGCACCAGATACGACGGCCGGTCCAGCTGGCCCGCCAGGCTCAGCGTCACGTGGTACTCCACCGCCCGCTGGTTGCCCAGCCACAGCAGGGTCCGCCAGTCGTCGCACACCGGGTACCTGACCTCGCGCCGGGAGGACTCCGCCCACATGGTGAACGAACGGATCCAGGCCGGCGCGTAGTCCGGCAGGTTCTTCTGCATGAACGGCTGCTGCCCGGCCCGCACCCGGATCACCGACAGCGGCCGGTCGCGCAGTTCGGGCAGCAGGAGCCCGGACACCGCCTCCAGGTAGTCCACCAGATCCCGCTTGGTCGCCCCCGCCCCGTCGAACAGCGGGTCATCCAGATGGGTCAGCTTGACCTCGTCTGCCTCAGCCATGGATCCGGTCTATCACGGCTACTGTGAGCACATGGCGTTCAACGGGTGGCCGGAAGAGGCCCTGGATTTCTACGACGGGCTCGCGGCCGACAACACCAAGACGTTCTGGAACGCCAACAAGGCCGTCTACACCGACAAGATCCTGGCGCCGATGACCGAGCTAACCGAGGAACTGGCCCCGGAGTTCGGCGAGCCGAAGATCTTCCGGCCGTACCGGGACATCAGGTTCAGCAAGGACAAGACCCCATACAAGACGCACATCGGGGTGGTCATCGGCGGCTCCGGCTACGTCCAGCTGTCCGCCGAGGGCCTGGGGGTCGGCGCCGGGATGTGGGAAATGAACCCGGAACAGCTGGCCCGCTACCGCGAGGCGGTGGCCAGCGACCTGTTCGGTCCCGAGATCGAGCGGATCGCCGCCGGCCTCGAGCAGGACGGCATCACCGTGCACGGGCACGGCGTGCTCAAGTCCGCGCCGCGCGGCTACCCGGCCGACCACCCGCGCATCGCGCTGCTCCGCTACAAGGGCCTGACCGCCTGGCAGGAATGGCCGGCCGGGGCCTGGCTGGAAAGTGCCCAGGCCAAGGCCCGTGTCATAACATTTTTCCGAACGACGATGCCGTTGCGCACCTGGCTCCACGACCACGTCCGCTGAGGCCGGCGCTCTGCTGGCCCCGCTCGCCGCCGTGGTAACGACTGGTCCCCGGGCTGACTGGGACGGCGCGGGCGGAACAAGCTGCCCGGCTCTTCCTGCCCCGGCTGGCTGCCGTTTCCCCGCGGGTGGCCGTTCGCCGGGTACCCGTTCCCCTGCGGATAGGCCGACCTCGGCCGCGCCGGCGGGGCCTGCGCCTCGTACTGCGCCGCCTGGCGCCCCTCCATCTGACTCTGGCCGATCCGCCGCATCAGCGCGTCCTCCTCGACGATCTCGGCCGCCGTCGGAGACAGCGCGATCACCGCCGAGAAGATGAACCCGAGGCTGCTCAGGCCCAGGATGAGCGGCAGCAGGAAACCCGACGCGCTGGCGGTATCCGCGGCGCTCACCACCAGGCCCGGGCCGGTGGCCTGCGCGTGTACCGCGGCCATGCCGGTGTAATGCATGCCGTTGACCGCCACGCCCGCGATCAGGGACGCGACGAAGGTGGAGAGCAGCGAGTCGAGCCGCAGCGCCATCCACAGCGCCGCGGTCCCGGCGATTACCGCGATGACCACCGAGGCGACGACGAGGCCGGGGTTGTAGCTCAGCGAGGCATGCACCCGCACCGCGCCCATGCCGATGTAGTGCATGCTGGCCACGCCGAGCCCGACGATCGTGCCGCCGAGCAGCAGCGGCCCGTTTCCCTCGCGGCCGAACCCGACGATGAAAATTCCGATGGCGACCACCGCCACCGCGATCACCATGGACAAGATGGTGATGGGCACGTTGTAGCGGATGGGCTCACCCGGAATGCTGAACCCGAGCATCGCGATGAAGTGCATCACCCAGATCCCCGTGGTCCCGATGGACAAGGCCGCCAGGGTCAGCCAGCGGGCCCGCGCCGAGCCCTGGTAGGCCCGCGCCCGGGTGGTGCACCGGAGCCCGAGAAAACAGCCCACGCATGACACCACGTAAGACAAGGCTGGATTCAGGGCGCCGTTGGAAAAGTTGTCGACGTGAATCATGCGAAGTTGTTCCCCCCAGGCCACACCAGGCCCCATATGCCCCATATGAACCGTTACTACGACACGTATGGTATCGCTCCAGGTAGCTCGCGTGCGGGTGTTCGCGTCTGGCTGTGACCAGCAAATTTACGAGGGTCGCGCGGCCGCCGCCGTTGCGGGGTGCCGGCGGCTTGGTCCGCCTCCCGGCCCCGGCGTACCCTTGCTGGCGACGCGCTGAGCGACTCGCCGAGGAAGGAACACCCCCCGTGACCGACCCTGACGACTCCCTCCGGGTATCCGATGCCGAGCGGGATCAGACCCTGCGCGTCCTCGGCGACCACGCCGCCGTCGGCCGGCTGACCCTGGACGAGCTCGAGGAGCGGTCCAGCCGGGCGCTGGCCGCCAAGACGCGCGGCGAGCTAGCCACCCTGATCGGCGACCTCCCGGCGGAGAAGGACCAGGACCGGCCCGCCCCCACCCTGGCCAGGAAGCCGGTGCGCTGGATGGTCGCGATCTTGTCAGGATCGCAGCGCCGCGGCCGGTTCCGCGCCGTCGGCAGCATCAACTCCATCTCGGTCATGGGCGGCGACGAGATCGACCTGCGCGAGGCGGAGATCGAGGGCGGCGAGCTGACCCTCAACCTGTGGGCGCTCATGGGCGGCGCCACCCTCTACATCCCGGACTCGGTCGAGCTGGACGTGGGCGGCTTCTCGCTGCTGGGCGGGAACACCGAGATCGGCTCCGAGCGGCCGCCCCGTCCCGGCGCCCCGGTAATCCGGCTGCGCACCTGGAACCTGATGGGCGGCGCGACCATCTACCGGGTCCCGCCGCAGGCCCGCGGCCTCGGCCTGAAGGAAGCCCGCCGCCTGGCCAAGGCCGCCCGCCGCGGCCAGCTGCCCGCCGCTGGCTAACGTGCTCCGGTCAGGACCCGGCGCAGGTACTCGCGCTCGGCGACCACCCAGGCCACCTGGTCACGCCCTGAGTGCTCGTAGTCGAACAGCCGGGTCGCGTAGCTGTCCGCCCCGCCGAGGGCGGTCACCCGGGCGTGGTCGGTGAAGTTGGCGTGCATCCAGGCCAGCCGTTCAGGTTCCGCGTGCCTGGCGATGATCTCGTCGGCCGGATCGGGACGCTCCACGACGAGCGTCACCACCGCATGGTACGAAGGGCACTGCAACCCGGCTGCAAGGCGCCCCGGTCACGATGGGCGTGATCCTTCAGGAGGCACCCATGTCCGTCATCGAGAAGTTCCTGCTGGCGATCGAGACCGCGACAATCCCCGCCTGCGATGCGTGGAGCACCGACGCGACCCTCGACGCCACCGTGCCCAACTGGCGCCTGCACGTCGCCGGGGCCGACGCGATCCGGGCCGAGTACGTGCGCTGGTTCGCCGACCCCGCCCGCTTCGACGAACTGCGCCGCTATCCCGTCGAAGGCGGCCAGGCCGAAGTGGTGGAGTACACGCTCAGCTGGACCGAGAACGGCGTCCCGCACGCCGGGCACCACCTGCACCTGCTGACGGTGCGCGATGACCGTATCGTGTCCGACATGGTCTTCTGCGGCGGCCGCTGGCCGGCCGCACTGCTCGCCGAGATGGAGGCCTCCAGTGCCTGACCTGCGCCAGCATCGCGATCTCAGCGACCTGCTGGCGGCCGCGACCGAACGCGCAGAGCTAACCGACGCTCCTGGCAAGTCCGGTGCGAGCCTGGAGCGGCTGGTGATCGACGGCCAGGACTACGTGCTCAAGCACCTCGACCGATCCGGCGACTGGACCATGCGCGCCTCCGGCTACCTGTCCGGCGCCCCCCTGGTCCTATGGGAACGTGGCATCCTGGCCCGCCTACCCCGCTGCCTCAACCAGCCGATCGTCGCCGCCACCCCCGAACCCGGCGGCTGCGTCCTGCTGATGCACGACGTCGCCCGCTGGCTGGTCCCCGCCACCGACGAGGCCATAGCCCCGGACCAGCACGCCCGGTTCCTCCGCCACATGGCCGCCCTGCACGCCGAGTTCTGGGACTGCGGCCCCGAGTTCGACATCGTTCCCGTCATGCACCGCTACCTGGAGCTGTCCCCATGGACGGCCGAAGCCGAGGCCGCCACCGGCTCCCCGCACCTGGTCCCGAAACTGGTCGCCCAGGGCTGGCCCCTGCTAGCCGAGGTCGCCCCGGCCGCCGCCGCCGTAGTCACCCCCCTGGCGCACGACCCCGGCCCTCTCGTCGCCGCCCTGGCCACGACCCCGCAGACGTTCGTCCACAGCAACTGGAAGCTCGACAACCTCGGCACCGACGATGAGGGCCGCACGGTCCTGCTCGACTGGGAACAGCCCGGCCGCGGCGCCCCCCTCAGCGACCTGGCCTGGTACCTGGCCATCAACTGCCGCCGCCTGCCCCAGTCCAAGGAAGACTCGATCGCCGCCTACCGCGAAGCACTGGCAGCCCACGGCGTCGACACCACCCCCTGGTGGGACCGCCAATTGGCCCTGTGCCTGCTCGGCGCCCTCGTCCAGTTCGGCTGGGAAAAGGCCTTCGGCGGCTACGACGAGGAGCTCGCCTGGTGGGAAGCCAAAGCCCTAGCCGCCGCCCCCCTGCTGACCTGACCGCCAGCTACGACGCGGCCGCCGACAGCTGGGACACTGGCCCCGGCCCGATCTACGAGCCCCTGGCCCAGGCCCTCGTCGCCGCCGCCCCAGTCCCCTTGACCGGCCGCGTCATCCTTGACCTAGGCGCCGGCACCGGCGCCGCCAGCCGAGCCGCGATAGCCGCCGGCGCCCGCCAGGTAGTAGCCGCCGACCTATCCCTATCCATGCTCCGCCGCCACGCCCTCAAGGCCACAGCCGCCGCCGGCGCCCCCGCCTGCCACCCGGTCGCCGCCGACGCGAGCGCGCTTCCGTTCCGCGACGCCAGCTTCGACCTGGTCCTGGCCGCCTTTTGCCTCAACCACCTGCCCCGCCTAGACACCGTCCTAGCCGGCCTGCACCGCGTCAGCCCAGCCCTCGCCGCAAGCACCTTCGCCCCCGGCTGGACCCACCCAGCCAAGGACGCCGTAGACGAAGCCGCCCGCTCCTTCGGCTACCACCCACCACCCTGGTACACCACCCTCGCCCCCGGCACCCGCGCCGGCGACCCAGCCGAACTAACCGCCACCGCGACCACCGCGGGCTTCACCCACGTGCAGACCAGCGTCATCACCGTCCCGATCCCGCTCACAACCCCAGCCGGCCTGGCTGCCTGGCGCCTAGGCCTAGCCCACTACGCCCCATTCCTGCGCGCCCTCGACGCCCCCGACCGAGCCGAGCTGTACCGCGCAGCCGAGCAGGCCGTAGCAGCGACCGGAGCCACCGCCCCGCTAACCGTCGAGATGACGGTCCTCACCGCCAGCTGACCCTGGGCACGTCCTCGGCAGCGTCGTAGTCGGGATCGCCGAACCGGTCCGGGCCATCTCCGCCGTTCCCACGCTGACCGGCTGATCATTTTGCTTTCTCATCAGCATCACAATGACCTGAATACTCATCAGCACCTTTTCCGGGACACGACACTGATTTCTATAGACATGTCAGACCTGCCT
>Ga0335083_10007499_pt1 | contig 13470 bp, 11 predicted proteins | sample Lox_Sample_42_FD_206716 | JGI IMG/M metagenome (GOLD analysis project Ga0335083, IMG submission 206716) | Soil microbial communities from Loxahatchee National Wildlife Refuge, Florida, United States - Lox_Sample_4.2 | ecosystem: Environmental > Terrestrial > Soil > Wetlands | place: USA...
GCCGGCGGTGACCGGTTCGCCGTCGCTCCAGAGCAGCCCCGGTCGCAGGTGGAACGTGTAGACGAGGCCGTCGGGGCTGATCTCCCAGCGGTAGGCCTGCCCGGGTCGCGGCGCGAGCGTCCGGGGATCGGGCGTGGTCAGGCCCTCGAACAGCAGTGTCGCGATCCGGCCGTCGGCCTGCCCGGACATGACGCCGGGATCGATCGTCTCGGGCTCGGCGCCGTTGTTGAAGCGCAGCACGTTCGCGCGCGGGGGTGTCACCGAGCCGAACCAGCGCGCGTCCGCGGCGCCCGGGGCCGGCGCGCGGGCGCAGGCCGAAACCACGCTCGCGAGCAGCGCCGCAGCCCACGCGACGCGCATCCGTGCGAGCACGCGAACGATCGGGCGGTTCACGCCGTGAAAGATAGCAGAGCGTGCGGCCGCCGCCGTTCGACGCGCGAGCGGCGGCTCGTTGCGGGGCCTAGCGAAGGGCCACGAGCCGGCGCGTGAGCGTCCGCCCCTCGGCCGAGAGCCGCACGAGGTAGAGCCCGGCAGCGAGCGGACGGCCCGCGTCGTCCCGCAGCGACAGCGCCACCGCGTAGCGGCCCGCGGCCCGCTCGCCCTGGTCGATCGCGCGCATCCGTCGACCGGTGGGATCGAACAGCTCGAGGCGGACGCTCGCAGCGTGCGGCAGGTCGAAGCGGAGCAGCGTCGCCTCGTGCGCGGGCGAAGGTGACGGCGGCGCGAGCGCCAATGCGCGTGGCGGCGCGTCGTCGCCCACGCCCGTCGTGCCCGAGGGCACGAGCGTCGCGAACGGCGATTCGTTGCCGTGAACGTCGACCGCCGAGAGCTTGTAGACGTAGGGCGTGCCCGCGACGTCGGTGTAGCCCGTGTCGGTGAGCGCCGCGACCTCGTCACCCGGACCCGGCGTGAACGACGCGGACGTGCCGCGGTAGAGCCGGTAGCCGGCGAGATCGGCCTCGGCGTTGGGATTCCAGTGGAGCGTCGCGGTGCCGGCGGCGTACTGGCCGGTGAACGGCGCCGGCGCGATGGGCGCGAGGTTGTCGACCGAGTACCCGCTGTCGGGCGCGGCGTTCCACCACTGCGAGCCGCTGGCGTTGCGCGCCTGCACCATGTACGCGGTGCGGGGATTGCCGAGCGAGGTCGAATCGCCCGTCGTCGTCGTGACGAGGCTGTAGCTCGGCAGGTGGTAGGCGGCCTGCTGGTCGATCAGTTCCCAGTAGTAGGTCTGCGCGCCGTCGGGCGGCGCGTAGAGCGGCGCGCGCCCGGGCGTCGCGCCGGCGAAGTCGGCGAGCGAACGCGTCACGCGCCCCGCGCGCACCGCCTCGGCCGCGACGTTGGGCGGGGCGGAGCGGAACAGCAGGTAGCTCGCGACCGCGTACGAGGCGGGGTCCAGGTCGAGCGGGCTCGCGTTCCACGACACCTTCACGCTGCCGCCCTGGTCGTTCGGCACGTCCTTGACCCCCGCGGGCACCGGCTCGCCGCCCATCACGCCGAACGCGTCGACGCGGAAGCCGAACAGGTCGAAGCTCGTCGTCGGTTCGTTGCGCAGGTCGACGACGCTGACGATCGCTCCGCCCGCGCCGTCCGAGCACACCGAGTTCTCGTTGTTCTGGTTCGGGTTGATGTCGACCCCGAGCCCGTTCGTGCCCCACGCGATCGCGCCCGCGCTGCTCAGCCGCTGCACGTACGTCGCGGACTGGCCGGTTCGCGCGTCCTGCCAGATCGCAATGGCGCCGCCGACCCCGTCGGGGATGACGTTGTAATAGGGCGGGCTCGCGCCGCCGCCGCTGCCGTCGAGGCCGACCCCGGTCGCGCCCCACTGGGGCGAGCCGTTCTGGTTGATGCGTTGCGTGGAGATGCCGGAGTAGCCGGAACGCTGGTCGAGGTAGATCACGTAGGCGCCGCCCAGGTTGTCGCTCGCGAGCAGCGGATACTCCTGCGTGCCGGTCTGGGTGTTCGTCGCCACACCGTTCGCGATCCACACCGGGATCCCGGGGTACCACATCCTCTGGCTGTAGATGTCGAAGTTGCCGTTCCGCTGATCGCTCCAGGAGATGAGCGCGCCCGACGCGTCGTCGGTGCAGATCGAGGGATTGGTCTGATCGGAGGTGGCGTTGCACACGACGACGCCGTTCGCGGTCCACTGCGCGACGCCCGCGTTGTTCAGCATCTGAGCGTAGATGTCGTAGTTGCCCGAGCGCTGGTCCTGCCAGGTGAAGATGCCGCCGCCCGCGCCGTTGGTGATGCCGGCGACGTTCGACTGCAGGCCGGTCGCATTGCAGACCACCACGCCGTCGGTGGTCCACGTCACCGCGCCCGCCGCGCTCACGTGCTGCGCGTAGATGTCGGTGTTGGTCGAGCCCAGGCGCGCGTCGGTCCACGCCACGACGGCGCCGCCGCTGCCATCGGGGACGAGCGCGGGCAGCGTCTGGTTGCCGGTCGCCTGACAGAGCGGCACGCCGTTCGCCGTCCATTGCACGGCGCCGGTCGAGCTCACGCGCTGCGCGTAGATGTCGGACGCTCCCGCGCGCAGGTCCTCCCACGCCAATACCGCGCCACCTGCGCCGTCGGCCGCGATGCTGATCTCGTCCTGCGTGCCGCCCGCGGTGCAGATCGCGATCCCGTTCGTCGTCCACTGCGGGACGCCGTAGGCGTTGAGGCGCTGCGCGTAGACGTCGGCGGCGCCCGTCCGGTAGTCGACCCACGCGATGATGGCGCCGCCCGTGCCGTCCGGGACCGAGACGGGGAACCCGACCGACAACGCCAGCGTCTGGAGCGGGACGCCGCCGTTGATGTTGTCGTGCGGCCACGCGGCGAGCGCGGGCTTCGCGACGCACAGGGCGAGGAGCAGCGCGGCGAGGACGCCGGCGCAGGCGAGGCATGGAGGGCGGCCCATGGAAACCTCCGGTGGGGGCGGATCGAAGGCGCCGGGGCGGCGCGAAGGCGATCCGTTCGACTCAATAGTAGCGCCCGCCCGCGGGCGCCGGCCATGGGTTTTCGCCGCCGTCGGCTGGCGCCGGGGCTGTCGCCGCTCTAAATTGTGGCGATGAGTCGCCCCCGCACCCCATCACGCCGCGCCTCACCTTTCCCCCCACGTTCGCGCACCCGCCGCTCCGGCAACGCCCGCAGCACGATCCACCGGCCGGCCGTCGTCGGCGTCAGCGTTCCGCGGCTCGACGGCGCCGACAAGGTGACGGGCCGCGCGCTCTACCTGGATGACCTGCGCGTTCCCGGCGTGCTCCACGGCCGCACGGTGCGTTCGACGACGGCTCGCGGCCGGATCGCGAAGATCGAGCTCGATCCCGCGTTCGACTGGCGCGGCGTGACGGTCTGCGACCATCGCGACATCCCGGGCGAGAACGTGGTCGCGCTGATCGAGGACGACCAGCCGCTGCTCGCCGCGGAGTTCGTCAACCACTGGGACGAGCCGATCCTGCTGCTCGCGCACGAGGACCCGGAGCGCGCCGAGGCCGCGGCGCACGCGGTGAAGGTCACGATCGAGCCGCTGCCCGCGGCGCTCACGGTCGAGGACGCGCTCGCCCGGCGCGTGCTGCTGCGCGGCGACGACAACGTGTTCAAGACGATCCGCATCGAGCGCGGCGACCTGGACGCGGCGTTCGCGAGCGCCGACCTCGTGTTCGAGGGCGAGTACCGCTGCGGCCACCAGGAGCAGCTCTACATCGAGAACAACGCGATGCTGGCGGAGCGCACGGCGGATGGCGGAATCTTCGTGCGCGGCTCGCTCCAGTGCCCCTACTACATCCACGGCGCGATGCAGCGCCTGCTCGCGCTGCCGCCCGAAAAGGTGCGCGTCGCACAGACCGTGACCGGCGGCGGCTTCGGCGGCAAGGAGGAGTATCCTTCGATGATCGCCGGCCACGCGGCGGTGCTGGCGTGGAAGAGCGGCCGGCCGGTCAAGATCGTCTACGACCGGCTCGAGGACATCGCGGCCACGACCAAGCGCCATCCTGCGATCGTGCGCCTGCGCACGGGCGTCCATCGCGACGGCACGCTGGTCGCGCTCGACGCCGACGTGGTGATGGACGGTGGCGCGTACCTGACGCTCACACCGGTCGTGCTCTCGCGCGGGGCGATCCACGCGGGCGGTTCGTATCGCTGGCAGGCGTCGCGCATCGTCGCGCGCGCGGTGGCGACGCACACGCCGCCCAACGGCGCGTTCCGCGGCTTCGGGGCGCCGCAGACGCTGTTCGCGATCGAGTCGCACCTCAATCGCATCGCCGCCGGGCTGGGCATCGATCCGTTCGAGCTGCGTCGGCGCAACGCGGTGCGCGAGGGCGACACGACGGTGACGGGCCAGGTGCTGCGCGAGAGCGTCGGCGCGCATGAAGTGCTCGAGCGCACGGTCGAGCGCTCGCGCTGGAGCGCGCGGCGCGCGCGATTCGATCGCGAGAACGCGGCCGCCGAAGCGGCCGAACGACGCGGCCACGCGGCGAAGGACGGACGCCGGCTGCGGCGCGGCATCGGCTGCGCGCTCGTCTACCACGGCGGCGGCTTCACGGGCAGCGGCGAGGTGAAGCTCGATTCGCTCGCGGCGCTCGACCTGACGCCCGAGGGCTGGCCGCGCGTGCGCGTCGCCAACACGGAGATCGGCCAGGGCACGGTGACGGTGTTCTCGCAGGTCGTCGGCGACGTGCTCGGCATCCCGGCGTCGCGCGTCGTCATCCATCCGCCCGACACGGACGCGGTGCCCAACAGCGGACCCACGGTCGCCTCGCGCACCGTGATGGTGGTGGGGGGGCTCATCGAGGGCTGCGCGCAGCAGCTCAAGGAGAAGCTCGAGCGCTTCGCCGAGCGGCCGCTCGACGGCGAGCGGGACTACCTGCGCGTCGCGCGCCGCTGGCTCGCCGAGCGCGGGCCGCTCCGCGTCGAGCAGCGCTACAGGAAGCCCGCGGCGATCGTGTGGAGCGAGGAGACCTATCAAGGCGATGCCTACGGTGTGTTCTCCTACGCCGCGATTGCGGTCGAAGTCGAGGTCGATCTCGACACCGCCGAGACGAAGGTGCTGAACGTCCACACCTCGCAGGACATCGGGCGCGCGATCCATCCCATCCTCGCCGCCGGGCAGATCGAGGGTGGCACGCTGCAGGCGCTCGGCTGGGCGTTGCTGGAGGAGGTGCGCTGGAAGGACGGGCGCGTGTGGAACCACCAGCTCACCAACTACATCATCCCGACGTCGGCGGATTCGCCGCCCATCGACGTCGACCTGGTCGAGATCCCGTACTCGCTCGGGCCCCGCGGCGCGAAGGGAGTCGGCGAGCTGCCGATGGACGTGCCCGCGCCGGCCGTGATCGAGGCGATCGCGCAGGCGACCGGTTGCAGGTTGACCGAGATCCCCGCGACGCCCGAGCGGCTGATGCGTGCGCTGCGCGGAAGGCCGTCGTGAGCCCGCGCGTGCGCCTCGCGATGACCGTGAACGGCCGCGCGCGACGCGTCAGCGTGCCGCCGATGAAGCGGCTGCTCGACGTGCTGCGCGAGGACTGCGGACTCACCGGCAGCAAGGAAGGCTGCGGCGAGGGCGAGTGCGGCGCCTGCACCGTGCTGCTGAACGGCGCGCCCGTGAACTCGTGCCTCGTGCCCGCGGTGCATGCCGAGGGCGCGAAGGTCGTCACGGTCGAGGGTCTCGCGCGCGGCGAGCGGCTCTCGGCGCTGCAGCGCGCGTTCGTCGAGCGTGGCGGCTCGCAGTGCGGCATGTGCACGCCGGGCATGCTGGTCGCCTCGCTGGCGCTGCTCGCCGAACACCGCGGCCGCGTCCCGACCGACGCCCAGGTGCGCGACGGGCTCTCCGGCACGCTGTGCCGCTGCACCGGCTATCAGAAGATCGTCGACGCGGTGCAGGCGGCCGCGGCCGAGTCGGCAGCGCCCCGGCGCCCGGCGCGTGCGCGCCGGCCGTCGCGCGCGCCGGGGCGCACCGCATCGCGTCGCGCCGGCACGGCCGCGACGCGGCGACGCGCTGCGCGGACCGCGCGGAAGCGCGCGCGATGAGGACGGCGCTCTCCGCGCTCGAGGTCGTCCGCCCGCGCAGCGTGGCGCAGGCGCTCGCGCTGATGCACGCGGCGGGCACGAACGGGCGCCTGACCCCGCTCGCGGGCGGGACCGACCTGTTCGTCTACCTGAACGCCGGCACGCTGACCGACCGTCGCTACCTCGACCTCTCGCTGCTCGCGCCGTTGCGGGCGATCCGCGCCGGGAAGAACGGGCTGCGCATCGGCGCGCTCGCCACGTTCGATGCGATCGCGCGTCACGCGGCGACGGCGGGCTGGCCGATGCTTCGGCAGGCCGCGCGCGTGATCGGCGCGGCGCAGATCCAGAACCGTGCGACGCTGGGCGGCAACATCGCGAACGCCTCGCCCGCGGGCGATTCGCTGCCCGTGCTGCTCGCGTACGGCGCGGTCGTCCACGCCGGGTCGGTGCGCGGCGAACGCGAGCTGCCGTTCGGGAAGCTCTACACGGGCTATCGCCGGCTCGCGCTCGAGCCCGACGAGCTGATCGTGGCGGTGACGCTGCCCGCGGTTCGCACCCGCACGCGCGTCCTCTTCCGGAAGGTGGGCACGCGCGCGGCGCAGAGCATCTCGAAGGTCGTCTTCGCGGGTGCGTTGCGGGTGAGCCCGAACGGCGCCGTCGACCACGCGCGACTCGCCTGGGGCAGCGTCGCGGCCACGACGCTGCGCTCGCACGCGGCCGAGGAGGCGCTGCTCGGCTCGCGACCCTCGCCCGCGCTCGTCGCCGCCGCGCGCGCAGCGCTCGCGCGCGACATCGCGCCGATCGACGACATCCGCTCGGAGGGCGAGTACCGCTTCGCGGTCGCACAGGCGGTGCTCGCGCAGTTCCTGCGCACGGCGCACGCGGGATTCCGCGCCCGCTGACGCGGCGCTTCGCCGTCTCGGACGCGCCGCGGAGCGCGGCGATCGCCGCCGTTTCGCTCCGCCGCGCATCCCCGGTTCAGCCCGTGCGCGCTCCGGCCGATAAGCTGCGGGTGAGCTCCATCGTGCCGTCGCCCACGGGGCGGGACGATGGCGCCGACCCTCGGCAAGGAGCCGCCGGTGTCCGAATCCGCGCATCCCCGCCTGCAGGACATCCTCGAAGCGTTCGAACGCCTCGCCGAGCGCGTGGCGGTCTCGTCGAGCTCGCGTCTCGATCCGTTCGTCTCCTCCTCGCTGCGGCGCGCGTGCGAAGCGCTGCGCCGCTTCATCCCCGGGCTCGAGCTGCCGCCCGATCCGGACGCGGCGCGCTTCCTCGTGCGCGCGGCGTACGCCTCGCTCGAGGACGGCGATGCGCGCGAAGCGCTCGCGCGTTCGCTGCGCGGGTTGTCGTTCGCGCCGCACCATCCCGGGTTGTTCTTCGCCGCCGCTTCCGCGTGCTTCGAGTTCGGCTCGGTCGAGGACGCGATCCGCCTGCTCCGCCACACGCTCTGGATCCATCCCGGGCACGACGCCGCGCGACGCGACCTCGAGGCGCTGAGCACCTACCTGCGCGAGCGCTGGAACACCGGGGGCGAGTTCACCGCCGAGCAGGAAGCCGCGCTGCACGAGGGCGAGGACCTCGGACCGGAGCTCTCGTTCGACTTCGGCGATCACGACGGCCACGGCCACTCCGACGTCGACGACTACGACGACGAGGACCGCGCCGCCTAGGTTCGGTCCGGGATCGCTGGGCCGGGGCCTTCCGCCCGCCCGCTCGTTTGACCGCTTCGGTCGTTGTGCGAGACTCCCGCGTTCGTCCTCGGAGGCTCGCCCCGCATGCGCTGGTCGCTCCGCATCGGCACCGTCGCCGGCATCCGCATCGAGGTGCACGTCACCTTCGTGCTGATGCTGCTGGGGTTCTCGCTGCTCACCTCCAGCAGCCCGCAGGACGCCCTCCAGACCGCGCTCGAGCTGATCCTCGTCTTCACCTGCGTCGTGCTCCACGAGCTCGGGCACGCCTTCGCCGCGCGGCGCTTCGGGATCCGCACGCGTGAGATCGTGCTGCTGCCCGTCGGAGGGGTCGCGCGCCTCGAGCGCATCCCCGAGAAGCCCGGGCAGGAGATGTTCATCGCGCTCGCGGGTCCCGCGGTCAACGTCGTGCTCGCGACCGCGTTCGGCGCGTGGCTGTTCTCGCGCGGCGAGCGGCCCGAGCAGATCCTCGCCAGTGGCGGCCGCGGCGGCACGCTCGAGTTCCTCTTCATCGCGAACGTGTTCATGCTGGGCTTCAACCTGATCCCGGCGTTCCCGATGGACGGCGGGCGCGTGCTGCGCGCGGGGCTCGCCACGGTGATGCCCTACGCGCGGGCGACGCGCTACGCCTCGCTCGTGGGCCAGGGGTTCGCGCTCGCGTTCGCGGCCGTCGCGCTGTTCTTCAAGCTCTGGGTGCTCGCGTTCGTCGCGCTGTTCGTGTTCGCAACCGCGGGCGAGGAGCGCGCGCTCGTCCAGACGCGCAGCTCGCTCGCCGGGCTGCCCGTCAGCGCCGCGATGGTGACCGCCTTCGTGAGCCTCGAGACGCGCCACGAGCTCTCGTACGCCGTCGATCTGCTGCTGGCGGGCGAGCAGCAGGACTTCCCCGTGCTCGAGGACGGCCAGCTGCTCGGCATGCTCTCGCGCGCCGATCTGCTCCGCGGCATGCGTTCCGACGGGCCCGCCGCGCCCGTCGGCCGGCTCGTGCGGCTCGACGTCGCGCCGCTCGAGGCGTCGATGCCGCTCGACGCCGCGCTCCAGCGCATGAGCGCGGCGCGCCTCAACGCGCTCCCCGTGGTCGCGCGCGGGCGGCTGGTGGGGCTCCTCACGCTCGAGAACATCCGCGAGCTCATGCTGGTCGTCGAGGCGCGCCAGCGGCACGAGGGCCTGGCCTGACGTGCCTCGTGTCCTGCGCGCACGCTGGCTGCTGCCGTTCCTGGCGCTCGCGGTGGCGTTCGCGTTCTGGCGCGACACGCACGCGACCCACTGGCGCGAGCTGCGCCCGGGCGTCGAGTTCGCGACGGTCTCGGGCGAGCCGTGGTGCCGGCTCGGCTCGGCGTCGGTCGCGGTCGTGCGCGTCGATCCGAAGCGGGCGCGGCTGCGCGTCCACAGCTTCGCGCGACTGCACGCGAGCGAGCCGCCCGGCATCGTCGAGTGGCAGCGGCGCACCGGGGCGCTCGCCGTGTTCAACGCGGGGCAGTTCTATCCCGACTGGAGCTACATGGGGCTGCTCGTCGCGGGCGGCGACACGATCTCGACGAAGCCCCACCCGGGCTTTCGCGCCGCGCTCGTCGCCGCCGACGCCCGCGCGCACGTGCTCGACCTCTCGAGCCCGGGCGCGGGCGACGAACGCGCGTGGAGCGACGTCGCGCAGTCGTTCATGCTGTTCGATCGCAGCGGCGGCGTGCGCGTGCGCCGCTCCGAGCGCATCGCCAACCGCACCGCGGTGGGCGAGGACCGCAGGGGGTGGATCGTGGTGTGCGTGAGCGAGGGCGCCTACACGCTGGCCGATTTCGCGACGCTGCTTCAGCGCGCACCGCTCGGGCTCTCGCACGCGATGTCGATGGACGGCGGGCTCGAGTCCGAGCTGGTCGTGAGCGCACGACCGTTCCGCTACGCGAGCTTCGGTGCGTGGCCCGAGACCGGCGAGCCGGCTGCACCGGGAGCGAGCGTGCCCCTGCCCGCCGTGATCGCCGTGGAGGCGCGATGAGGCCCGCGTTCCCGTGCGCGCGCTGCGGCCGCCCCGTCCGCCGGCGGCCGCCGTCGCGCACGCGGCCGATGCGCATTGCGTGCCCGCGCTGCGGCTACCTCATGTACGACTATCCGCGGCTCGCCGCCGGCGTGCTCGTCGTGAAGGGCGGCGACGTGCTGCTGCTGCGCCGGGCGCACCCGCCGCGCATCGGCTTCCTCGACGTGCCCGGGGGCTTCATCGAGGCGGGCGAGTCGATCGAGGGCTGCGCGCGCCGAGAGCTGCGCGAGGAGACCGGGCTCACGCTCGGCGCGCTCACCGAACTGGGCGCGTTCTGGGACACGTACGCGCTGCGCGGCTTCGGGCGCTTCCCGACGCTCAACTGGTACTTCGTCGGGCGCTGGCGGCGCGGCACGCCGCTCGCCGCGGACGATGCGGCGTCGGCGGAATGGGTGCCGATCGCGCGCCTCGCGTCGTTGCGGCGGCGCTACTCGTGGAAGCACATGGCGGACGTGTTCGCGGCCCTGCGGCGTCGCTAGAGCGCCTTCACCGCCTCGACGAGCTTCGTCAGCGCGCTCTTGGCGTCGCCGAAGAACATGTACGTCTTCGGGTTGTAGTAGATCTCGTTGTCGATGCCGGCGAAGCCGGGATTCAGGCTGCGCTTCACGACGATGATGTTCTGCGCCTTGTCCGCGTCAAGGATCGGCATGCCGTAGATCGGGCTCGTCTTGTCGTAGCGCGCCGCGGGATTGACGACGTCGTTCGCGCCGATCACGAGCGCGACGTCGCAGCGCTCGAACTCGGAATTGATCTGCTCGAGATCGTAGAGCTGCTCGTACGGCACGTTCGCTTCGGCGAGCAGCACGTTCATGTGGCCGGGCATGCGCCCCGCGACCGGGTGCACCGCGTACTTGACGTCGACGCCCTTCGCCGCGAGCAGATCCGCGAGCTCGCGGGTCACGTGCTGGGCCTGCGCCACCGCCATGCCGTAGCCCGGGATCACGATGACCGAGTGCACGTTGGCGAGCAGCATGGCGAGGTCCTCGGCGCCGATCTCGCGCGCGCTCTTGGCGGGCCCACCCACCCTCGCGCCGCCCGCCGCCGGCGCGGGCGAGCCGCCCACGCCCGCGAACAGCACGTTCGTGATCGAGCGGTTCATCGCCTTGCACATGAGCAGCGTGAGCAGCGTGCCCGAGGCGCCGACCAGCGTGCCGCTGATGATCAGCGCCGGCTCGCGCAGCGAGAACCCGGTGGCCGCGACCGCGAGCCCGGTGAACGAGTTGAGGAGCGAGATGACGACGGGCATGTCCGCGCCGCCGATCGGGATCACCATGAGCACCGAGAACGCGAACGCGAGCGCGAGCAGCACGTAGAACGCCGTCGTGCCCGCGCCGGTTCCGATCCAGCCCACGACCCCGAGCAGCGCGAGGAAGAGCACGGCGTTGAGCGCCTTCTGCACGCCCGACGTGATGGGGCGCTCGAGGAAGCCGCTCAGCTTGCCGAACGCGACGAGCGAGCCCCAGAACGACAGCGAGCCGATCACGCCGCCGAACAACGTGGCGCCGAACGCGAGCGGGTCGGCCGGGCGGCCGGCGGCGCGGTCGCCGACGAAGTTCGCGAACTCGACCGTGCTGATGAGCGCGGCCGCGCCGCCGCCGCAGCCATTGAGGAGCGCGACCATCTGCGGCATCTCGGTCATGCCGACCAGGCGCGCGCCGAGCGTGCCCGCGACGCCGCCGACCACGATGCCGACGACGATCAGGATCCCGGCGTGCGAACCGGGGCGGATCTGGCCGCCGCCCCAGAGGAAGACGAACGAGGCGGCCACCGCGAGCGCCATGCCGATCGCGGCGAGCTGGTTGCCGCGGCGCGCGCGCTTCGGATGGCTCAGGAACTTGAGCCCGACGATGAACAGGACGGCCGAGGTGAGGTAGGCGAGGTCGCTGAGCGTCTTCGGGCTCATGCCTTCTTCCCCGGCGACTTCCGCGTCTTGAACATCTCGAGCATCCGGTCGGTGACGACGAAGCCGCCGAACAGGTTCATCGCCCCGAGCACGACGGCCGCGAAGCCGAACGCGGTCATGAGCGAACCGCGCGCCTCGGCGAGCACGAGCATGCCGCCCAGCATCACGATGCCGTGGATCGCGTTCGTGCCCGACATGAGCGGCGTGTGGAGCTGAACCGGCACCTTCGAGATGACCTCGAAGCCGACGAAGACCGCGAGCACGAACACGTAGATCGAGTAGAGGATCAGCAGGGCCTCGGTCATGACGCCTTCCCGGCGCCCGCGGGCTCGTTCGCCGCGGCGCGCGTGATGCAGGTGTCGCGAACGATGTCGTCCGCGAAGTCGGGCTGGAAGCGGCCGTCCTTCGCGATCATGAGCTGGAGCAGCGCGTAGAGATTGCGCGAGTACATCTGGCTCGCGTGCGTCGGCAGCGTGGCGGCCAGGTCGAGCGGGCCGATCACCGTGACGCCGTCGACGACCACCGTCTCGCCCGCGCGCGTGGCGGCGCAGTTGCCGCCCGACTCGGCGGCCAGGTCGACGATCACCGAGCCGGGCTTGAGCCCCGCGAGCGCGGCCGACGGGATGAGCAGCGGCGCGCGCTTGCCCGGAATGCTCGCGGTCGAGATCACGACGTCGGTGGTGGGCAGGCGTGCGGCGATCGTCTGCTGGATCTGCTCCTGGCGCTGGGCGTCGAGCTCCTTCGCGTAGCCGCCCGCGCCGACACCGGCGTCGCCGAGCTGCAGGTCGACGAACGTCGCGCCGAGGCTCTGCACCTCCTCCTTGACGGCAGGCCGAACGTCGAACGCCTCGACCACCGCGCCGAGCCGGCGCGCGGTCGCGATGGCTTGAAGCCCCGCGACGCCCGCCCCCAGCACGAACACGCGCGCCGGCGCGACGGTTCCTGCGGCGGTCATGAGCAGCGGGAAGAACTTGCCCGTGGCGTTGGCCGCGACCAGCACTGCCTTGTAGCCGGCGCACGCCGCCATCGACGAGAGCGCGTCCATCTTCTGAGCGCGCGACGTGCGCGGCAGTGCGTGCAGCGAGAAGACTGCGAGCCGCCGGGCGGCGTAGCGCGCCATCTGTCCCGCGTCCTCGCCGCGCCCGAGCAGTCCCAGGAGCGCGCTGCCCTCGGGGAGCGCGTCGATCTCGGCGGGCGAGGGCTCGCGTACGCGCAGCGTCGCCTCGGCGCCGCGCACGCACGCGGCGTAGTCGGGCGCGATCTCGGTGCCGGCCTCGCGGTAGGCGGTGTCCGCGTGCCCGGCGCGCACGCCCGCGCCGGTTTCGACGACGATGGTGTTCCCGGACTTGACGAGCTTGCCCGCGGTCTCGGGAATGAGCGCGACGCGGTTCTCTCTCGCGGCGGTTTCCTTGGGTACGGCAATGCGCATGCGGAGCCCCGATAAGGAAGGAGGCCGGCCCGGTGGGTCGCCAGGGTGCGCCGCGCCGGCCGCTGGCGGGAGCCGCAGCGCCGGCACGGCGCACCGGCCGGCACTCTACTTCCAAACTTTCGGGGATGCGAAGTGGACCGCGCCTTCGGTCCCGGCGTGCTAGGGTCCGTCCAGGAAGGCCGCGCCCCGCGCCCACCCACCATGTCCGCGCCACCGTCCCGCTCCGAATCGCTCGAACCCTCGCTCCCCGGCAGCCGCTGGGGGCGCAACGCCGCGCGCGTCTACCTCGGCGTCGTCGTCGCGGCGGCGGTGCTGCTCGCGAGCGAGCTCGTGAGCGGCCGCACCGGGTTCGGCTCGCTCGCGATCTCGGTGCTGACCGCGCCGTGGTCGGGGCTGCTCGCGCCGCTCGCCTCGCGCCTCGCGCCGCACCTCACGCCGG
>Ga0335083_10007501_pt1 | contig 13467 bp, 16 predicted proteins | sample Lox_Sample_42_FD_206716 | JGI IMG/M metagenome (GOLD analysis project Ga0335083, IMG submission 206716) | Soil microbial communities from Loxahatchee National Wildlife Refuge, Florida, United States - Lox_Sample_4.2 | ecosystem: Environmental > Terrestrial > Soil > Wetlands | place: USA...
GACGCCGTGCAGCGAGCCGAGCTCGGCACCGTCCGCCACGGCCCGGTCGGCCGCGTCGGCGGCCGCCAGGGCCTCCTCGGGCAGGAGGCGGACGACGGCGTTGAGCTGGGGGTTGACCGCTTCGATCCGGTCCAGGTGGGCCTGGACGACCTCACGGCTGCTGACCTCCCGGTCCCGGATCATCGCCGCCAGCTCGACGGCACCCTTACGCCACAGTTCACTCACGTCTGTCCCCTCCTGGTCGAGATCGAGGCCACCGTACGCCATGTGATCGATCCTGGTAAAGAGTCCGGCGGCCCTGGTGGCCCGGCGGTCAGGACGCCAGCACGGCGATCGTGAACAGCACGGCGTCGTAGAGGAAGTGCGCGATAATCGGCGGCATCAGGCGCCGGTGCTTCTGGAAGGACCTGGTGGCGAAGTAGCCGAACGGAATGGTCAGCAGGAAGCCGAGCCCGTAGTAGACGTGGTAGCTGGTGCGCAGGGCCAGGCTGAGCACGAGCGCCCGGCGCGGATCCCAGCCGAGCTGCTCCAGGCGGGTCAGCAGGTACCCGCTGACGAGGGTCTCCTCGGCGGTCGCCGAGACCGCGGCGATCGCTATCCCGTAGACGATGTAGTAATCCGGCAGGTGCCCGATAGCCGGAGCGGAGAACAGCGCCTTGTCGTCGCGTATCAGCGGCGCGAGGACGACGGCCAGCACCAGCACCGAGCCGTAGCCCGCCGCGGCGATACCCACGGCCGGCCATACGTCGGTTTGCCAGCCCGGCTTCGTCAGGCCGAGGTCGGGCAGGCGCTGGCCGGTCCGGTTCAGCAGGAGCAGCGCGAGCGGCACCATCACGCCGATCTGGAGGTAGCTGAGCGTCGCGAGCACGAGGTTCGTCACCGGGTGCCCGGTCACGATGGTGGGGACCCGCTGGATCGTCCCGGTACCGCCCAGGTGAGCGGCCAGCGCGTCGACCGCGTTGATGACGGCAGGCACCAGGAACGCCACCTGGACGAACCAGGTCTCGAGCACGAGTCCCCGCCGCGAGGGCTGGCTCGGGACGGGCGGTGCGGATGCTGGCGGGACGGGCACGCTCACCGGAACAGCATGCCGTACGCGGCATTACACCGCATCTGCCTCGTTGATCACGAACCCGAACGGACGAACAACCCGGCGGCCCAGGAGCGGGCGGGTCGCGGCTTGCGGGGATGATAGGCGGCGACGGCGCCGCCGAGTGCGCCGCCGGCCGCGCCGAACAGCGGGCCGAGGACCATCATGAACACGGCTATCGGGACGAAGTCCGTGAGCACCAGGCCGGCGGCGGCGCCGCTGACCGATCCCGCGAGCAGTCCCTGCCGGATCCGCGCCTCGCGCAGCTCAGCCGGATCCTCGTTCCCTGACCGCAGCCAGGCCGCCGCGACGCCCGCCGGGACGGCGAACAGGAACGTGATGGCCATCATGATCACGATCAGCAGGCCGGCGTAGCGATCGTCCGGGGCATTCAACCCGTAGATGGCCAGGGCCTGGGCCAGGCCAGCGGGCAGGCCGGTCAGGGCGCCGGCGGCCAGGGCCCCGCTCGCCACCAGCGACCGCCGCGACGTGGCGGCGAGGATCGCGGCCACGTAGAAAGTCGCGATCCCCTGAGCGGGAAGGAGAACGAGCACTATGACGCCGGTCATTCCGGCTGCGAGCCACAGCGCGTCGGCGTCGACCTGCGGCCACCTGGCCCGGACCACGCGCAGGGCGACAAGCCCGGCGGCCAGGATCACGGCGGCGGCGATCTCACGGGACAGGCTGAACGGGCCCGGGCCATGGGGACCGCCGTGGATCTGGCTGTCCATCCGCACGATGGCCGCGCCCAGGCCGCATGCCGCGACGCAGCCCGCCACCCGCACCAGCCGCGCCGCGATGCTGCTGCCGACCGGGCCGAACCAGCCGTGCCGGCGGCCCACCCACGGCAGCAGCGCCAGTGCCGCCACTCCCACCAGGACCCGCACCCGGTCGGTCACGGTCAGGGCGTCCGCGGCCGGCGAGGTGTGCCAGCTCAGCCACACCGCCCAGGCCGCGGCGGCCGCTACGGCACCAATCCCGAGCCAGTACACGACCTTGCGCATGATCTCGGCCTCCTTCGCGGCTAGCCACAGTCCGCCCGCGAGCCAGCCCACCCTCGGCCAGCCGGCCGGAACCAGATCCGCCTCGGCCCGCACCGCCTCGGCCCATTCCCGCTGCGCGGACGGCAGCAACCGCGCCGCGTCGCGCAGCATCCTCGCCAGCATCCAGGTCAGCCGGTCCATCACGGGCCCTCACGCGCCAGCCGCCTGGGTGCCGCCCCCCGGCCAGGTGCCGTCCGGCCGGCCGACACCGTCCTGGCGGCCGGGGCGGGCGCTTCCGCCAGGGCCGCCATCGCCGCGGCCAGCCCGCCGGAGGTGAGCCGGTACAGGTGGCGCCGGGGCCGCCCGGCCGGCTCGCCGTCCTCCCAGCAGGCCTCGACGATCTCGCGGTCGGCCAGCCGGACCAGGATCGGGTACAGCGTTCCTGACTTCAGCCCCGTCTCGCGGGCCAGGTCATAGCCGTGCCGCCAACCAGACGGCTCTGCGGCCAGCGCGGCTAGTACCGCGAGCGTCTGAGCGGAGATGGCGGCCCGGCGTGACATGCACCAAACTCTACCTAGGTAGACCATCACTGTGAAGGGGTATTTCGCCGAGTACGGTGAGGTATCCGAAATGGCGGGACCCAGAATCAGGAGCGTGATCGTGGACTACGCGGACGCAGTGACTGTCTTCTTCGTGTCCCGCCCGGACGACATCGCACTGCCGGCCGCCGTCACCGAGGGCAGTCCCGCGCGCCGGCTGCGCGACGCCTGCGAGCCGGTGGCCATGCACGCGGTGTGGAGCCGGACGGTCCACGAGCGGCTGGCCGAGCTGGGCCTGGACTTCCTCAGCGGCTACGTCGGCGCCCGCGCCGCCTCCCTCGGAGACCCGGCCGGGGCGGTCGTCGCCGCCGCCTTCGCCTGGTTCGAGCCCGGCCTGGTGGCCGGACTGTGGGATGCCGCGCGGGCGGCCGTGGCGCCCGGGCCGCTGGGGCAGGCCCGTGACGAGGCCACGGTGGCCAGCCTGCGGGAGGTCCTGGCCGGCGAGGACCCCGGCGAGGTGGCGGGCCTGCTCGCCGACGCGGCCAGTGCCGCCGACGGCATGGGCCGGCCGCTGTTCAGCGGGCGGCGCGCCGACGGCCGCCCGGCCGATGCCGTGCACTGCCTGTGGTGGGCCTGCGGCCTGGTCCGCGAGCACCGCGGCGACAGCCACGTGGCCGCGGCCGCCGCGGCCGGGCTGAACCCGGTCGAGATGAACATCCTGACCGAGCTGTGGGTCGGGATGCCGCTGCTGTCCTACACCGCCACCCGCGGCTGGGCGCCCGAGGTCATGCAGCGCGCGGTCGCCGGCCTGGAGGGCCGCGGCTGGATCCGCGACGGCGCCCTCACCGAGGCCGGGCTCGCTGCGCGGGCGGGCATCGAGCGGCACACCGACGTCCAGGAAGAGCCGGTCGTCGCCGCGCTCGGCGGCCGCTTCGAGGAGGTCTGCGACCGCCTGAACCACTGGGGGCAGCTGTGCATCGAGGCCGGCACGTTCCCGCCCGACATCCTCAAGCGCGCCGCCGGCTGACGGCCGGCCGCGTCGGCGCCGGTTACTTCAGCAGCGTCGCCACCACGTTGATCACGAGCCCGAGCAGCACGGCGCCGAACAGATAGGAAAGCAATGCGTGGTGGAGGGTTGTCCGCCTGACCGCCCGCGAGGTGATGTTGGTGTCGGCGACCTGGAAGGTCATCCCGATCGTGAAGGCGTAGTAGCCGAAGTCGATGTAGTTCGGCGGCTCGTCCTCGTTGAACTCGATGCCGCCGGCCGGCTCGGAGTAGTAGGCGCGGGCGTATTTCAGCGCGAACACCGTATGCACCACCGCCCAGGACAGCACCACGCTGACCAGGCCGAGCGTGACCAGATAGGCCTTCATACCGCCCGCGGCCTCGCCCGCCTTGGCGAGCGCGAAGCCCACCGCGGCGAGCATGGCCGTGCCCGCGCCGATGACCACGAGGTCCGCGACCGGCGTGCTGGGGTCCTCACGCCTGGCCAGCTGAGCCGTGACCTCGGGATCCAGGCCCTGGACCGCGCCCCAGGTCCAAGCCAGGTAGATCAGGACGGCGGCGTCCCACCCGAGCAGGATCGACGCCGAGATCGGCGTGAACAGCGAGGCGACCGCCCCGGCGACGGCCCCACCCAGCAGGGCCCAGGTCACGCGCGTCCCGGCCGGGGACCGGCGCATGCGCCCGCTGGAGACCGTACTGCTGCTGATGGAAATCACCTCACCTGGCCAGCGGGCTCTCGCTCTGGATCATCTCCACGAAGATAATTGACCCGGAGACGCCGATGACCTACCTGCCCTACGTGTACACGAACCCGTTCGATCCCGCGCGGACCGATGACGGCTTGTTCGGCCCCGCGTCGGTGACCTGGCGGATCATGACCAGCCGGATCATGTGGGTGGCGGTCGTGCGGGCGCTGTACCTGCAGGCCCTGCATCCGCGGGTGATACGCGGCACGCTCCAGAACGCCCCGGCCCTGACCGAGCCGGTGGATGCCTGGGCCCGGCTGAGGCGGACCAGGAGCTTCATCGAGACACGCACGTTCGGGACGACGGCCGAGGCCGAACGGGCGGGACGCCTCGTGCGCAAGGTCCACGAGCCGCTCACGGGGACTGACCCCGACGGCACCCGGTACCGGGTGGACGATCCCGGCCTGCTGCTGTGGGTGCACTGCGGCGAGGTGGCCTCCTGCGCCGACATCGCCCGGCGCAGCCGGCTGCCGTTCTCCGCCGCCGACCTCGACGCCTTCGTGGCCGAGCAGCGCATCAGCGCGGAACTCATCGGCGCGGACCCCGCGGCCGCGCCCGCCTCGATGGCCGAGCTCGGCGCGTACTACGAGCGGATGAAGCCGGCCCTGTACGCGTGCGACGAGGCGAAGCAGGCGCTGCGGCTGACCTTCCGCCCGCCGGTGCCCGACGGCAACCGCGCGCTGAAGCTGGGCCTGCCGCCGGTCAGCGCCCTGGCGTTCGCCACCCTGCCGCGCTGGGCACGGCAGCTGTACGGCAGGCCGGACGGCCCGCTGAGCGACATGGCCGCGACCGCCGGGCTCCGGGCCGCGCGCCTGGCGTTCGACCGGCAGTGGCTGTTCCGGCCCGCCATGCGGGCCGTGCACCGCGCCGAGACGGCAGGCGACGGCCAGCTGCCGCCGCCCCTGACATGATGTGGGGATGCCTACCTTGGATCATCTCGTCACGTCCGGCACGTTCTCGCTCGACGGCGGTACCTGGGACGTGGACAACAACGTCTGGATCGTCGGCGACGACGACGAGTGCGTGGTGATCGACGCCCCGCACGACGCCAGCGCGATCCTCGCCGCGGTCGGCCCGCGCCGGCTCACGGCCATCTTGTGCACCCACGCGCACGACGACCACGTCGATGCGGCCGCCGCGCTCGCCGACGCCACGAACGCGCCGATCTGGCTCCACCCGGCCGACCGCGAGCTGTGGCAGCTGACCTACCCCGACCGGGCCCCCGACCGGGACCTCGCCGACGGGCAGAAGATCAGCGTGGCCGGCGCCGAGCTCGAGGTCCTGCATACGCCCGGGCACTCGCACGGCGCGGTGTGCTTCCACCTCGCCGATGAGGGCTGGCTGTTCAGCGGGGACACCCTGTTCGCCGGCGGCCCGGGCGCGACCGGGCGCTCGTTCTCCGACTTCGGCACCATCATCGACTCGATCCGCGGCCGGCTGCTCGGCCTCGACCAGGCGACCGTCGTCCACACCGGCCACGGGGACGACACCACCATCGGTGCCGAGCGTCCCCACCTGGACGAGTGGATCGCCCGCGGGCACTGACCCGCGAGCCGCGCGCTGCTGCGAGGAGACTCCATGAGCGTCAGGCACTATCCCGGCGGGCCGCTGGAAACCGAGCCGGGGGAGACGCCCTGCACCACGATCATCCCGGCCGAACCGCGCGGATGGGACACGATCGCGATGCACGAATGGGAGCTGCGCCGGATCGAGTGGAGCGACCGCCACCCGTTCGACGAGACCAACTACGTCCTGGAGGGCGTGCTGCACGTCGAGTCCGGCGGCCAGGTCGTGGTCGCGGCGGCCGGCGATACGGTCACGGTCACGGCCGGCTCGGTCGGGCGGTACTGGGCCCCGGAGTACGCGCGGATGCTCTCGATCTACTCGCCCAACCCCCGGGGACTGCCGTCCGAAGCCCTCGGCTACCGCCCTCTCCGATAGCTGAGCGCCGCCGCCAGTACCGGGTCATCGCCGGCCAGGATCTGGGCCAGCGTCGGCCTGATGTCGACGTCCGGGATTCCCCATCGGCTCCCGGCCCCGTCGACCGTGACCGTCGTGTACTGGATGACCAGGCCCGAGCGGGGCAGCCGGAATGTCTGCTCGTTGCCCCAGCTATCGAGGGGATCGGCGGGCGGCTGGCCCATCAGCACCGCTCCGGCCTGCTTCAGGGACTGCGCGTCCACGGTGGCCGACGAGTCGGTGAACTGGTCGACCAGGCCGATGACCCGGCCGGGCGTCCTGAGCCGGGGATCGGCCCCGAGACCATCGAGGAGTGTCTGGAACGGGGACGTATCGCCGCCCGTGTTCTCACGGAGGTCGACGATCAGCCGGTAGTCCCGGTGCGTCCCGAGCGTCGCCAGCGCCCGCGCCGCCAGCCGCTGGAAGCCGTTGTCCGGCAGGCACTGGCTGTACCTGAGGTACACCGCGTGCTGCCCGGGCAGGACCCGCAGCCAGTACGGCCTGGTCGCGTCTTGCCGGTAACGGGGCAGCGGGACATGGACCAGGCCAGGGACCTGGTCGGCGAAGAACTCCGGCCACTTGATGAACCCCGACCCGGCGGCCGGACGCAGGCGGACAGCCTCCTTCGTCCCCTCGCGGGTCATGACGGTCAGCGTCGCCGATGCCGTCGACGCCGCGAGGCCGAGCGAGTGGAGCAGGCTCAGATCATCGAGTGCGCCGGTCTCTGAGTTGCTGAGCAGCTGAGGGTTCCCGGCGTCCACGACGGTCCCGGCGCGGGCGAGTACCTGGGCGACCGGATGCCCGTCGATGGCCAGCAGTCGCGCGCCGAGCAGGGCCCGGTCGGCGGCCGGGACGGCCAGCAGGTACAGCCCGCTGCCGACCCACTGCGCGTCCAGCGCGAGGTACGGGCCCCGCGGGAACTCGACCAGGGTCTCGTCGTCGTGCAGCATCGCGACCAGGCGCGCCATCCCGGCCGCAGCCGGTCCGTCGCGCGGTGTCCTGATTCCCCCCGGGACAGCCAGCCCACGACTACGGTTCTAGCCCCGCGGCGAGCCGGCCGCAAGCGCGGCTCAGGCGGTGCTGGCCAGGCCCGTCAGGATCGTCCCGGCCGGCCCGGTGGTCGCGTTCCTGTATCCGGCGCCCGCCCACAGGTGGACCAGTTCCGGGTTCCCGGCCGCGGCCGCGGCCTTGCGCAGCCCGCTGGTCAGGTGATGGATTGCCGGGTAGCCGACCGGCGCCAGTTCCGAGTATCTCCGGGTGAACGTGTTCACCAGGCCCCGGGCCGGGCGGCCGGTGAAGGCCCGGGTGAGCACAGTCGGGCCCCGCCCGGGGTCGGCCAGGGCCGCCTTGTGCACGGCCGACGCGCCGCTCTCGTCGCTGCGCAGCAGCGCGGTCCCCACCATGACTGCGTCGGCGCCGCCGTGCAGGGCTGCCGCCACCGCGGCCGGAGTCGACAGCCCGCCCGCGGCTATGACCGGCAGCCCGGTCTCGCGGACGACGGCGGCGACCAGCGCCGGCAGCGGCACCTCCTCCGGCATCCGCTGCGGCGTCAGCGTGCCGGAGTGGGCTCCGGCCACGGCTGCCTGCACCGCCAGGACGTCGGCGCCAGCCCCCGCCGCGAGCCTGGCCTCGGCCGCGGAGGTGACCGTCTGGATGATGAGCGTGCCCGCCCGCTTCAGGGCCGCGACCACGGACCGGTCCGGGATGCCGAACGTGAAGCTGACCACGGGAACCGGCTCACCGACGAGCAGGTCCACCTTGGCGGCCCACGCGTCGTCGTCCTCCACCGGGATAGCCTCGTCCAGCCGCAGACCGTACTGGCCGGCTTCGGCCTGGATCGCCGCGGCGTACCGGCGGAACTCGGCCGGATCCACCGGCACCGGGTTCGGCGCGAACACGTTCACCCCGAATGCCGGCACCTGCTGGCGGACCTCGGCGATCTGGCTCTTCAGCAGCTCAGGCGTCTTGTACCCGGCGGCCAGGAACCCCAGGCTCCCGGCCCGCGCGGCCGCGGCCACCAGGGCCGGGGTCGTCGCCCCGCCGGCCATCGGCGCCGCCAGCACCGGACACGCCAGGCCGAGCGAGGACAGCGGCGGCTTCACTGCTGGCTCCCCGGCGGTTCCACGTCATCGTAGATGCGGGCCGCCGCCAGCAGCCCGTCCGGGCCGCGCTCGTAGACGCCCAGGCCGGCCTGCGGCGGCAGGTCGCTATCGCCCCAGCGCACGCAGTTGTACTCCAGGGCGCAGCGCACCCCGTCGTCGGTCACCTCGCACGGCTCGAGAGCTATACCGCCGCGGGTACCCAGCCGTTCGTTAAAAAATGATCTGAGCTCCGCCGTGCCGCGGTGGGTCAGATGCGGCCCGATGGGCTCGCGGTAGTACCCGTCGGGTTCGAAGGTGCTCACTAGCGCTTCGGCGTCACCGGTGCCCAGCGCCGCCTGGTAGCGGCCCACGACGTCGCCGGGGCGGGCGCCGCCGGGCGGCAAGATGGCGGGCCGCAGGTGCCGCCGTCCGTCGACCGGCCACTGGCTGCAGTAGGTCCGGAACACCACCGACAGGTCGTCGGGGGACTCGGCGACGACCGCGACCGGCCACGCCACCTCCCGTCCGTCGACCGGCAGGTGCGCCAGCAGTTCCACCACGGCCCGCCCGTTCGCCGACGTGGCGGCCATGGTCTCGATGCGGACGTGGTGCTCCGCCATCCAGGACTGGTTGCTGCTGACGAACTTCCTCAGCTGCCGGTGGCCGCGGATCTTGCCCGCGCGGGGATCGTAGACCACCACCTCGCCCGGCCACGCCGTTTCCAGCGTGTGGCTGTCACCGGAGTTCAGCGCGGCGAAGAACTGCCCGACCGGATCGGCGTGGCCGGCGTCGCGGGTCTGCCTGCGCGCCAGTTCCACCGCGCTGACGAACTCCGGGAACCAGGGCATAACTCCGTCCCGCGGGCCGAGGGGAACACCGGGGCGCGCTTCTCGGTCAGGGCGGCCGCGCCCTCGAGGACGTCGGGGCCCATGAAGCAGAGCATCTCGTAGGCGGCGGACTGGTCGAAGATCGGCCCGGCCATCTTGAGCCAGTTGTTCAGCGCCCGCTTCGTCCAGCGGATGGCCAGCTGGGAACCGGACGCCAGTTCGCCCGCCACCCGCAGCGCCTCGTCAAGGACCTGGTCACGGGGGAGCGCCTTGCTGACCATGCCCATCCGCTCGGCCTCCTCACCGGTGATCATCTCGCCGGTCATCAGGTAGTAGCGGGCCTTGGCCATGCCGCACAGCAGCGGCCACAGGATCGCGGCGTGGTCGCCGGCCGCGACGCCGAGCTTGACGTGACCGTCGCCGAGCTTGGCGTCGAGCGCGCAGATCGAGATGTCGGCCATCAGCGCCACCACCGTGCCCGCGCCCACCGCGACGCCGTTGATCGCGGAGATGATCGGCTTCTCGCAGTTGGCCATGTTGTAGACGAGGTCGCTCATCTCCTTGAGCATGTTCGCGACCCTGTCCATGTCCCCGGCCATCCGCTGGACCATGGCCAGGTCGCCGCCGGCCGAGAACGCCCGGCCCGCACCGGTGACCACGGCCACCTTCGTCTCCTGGTCGTCCGAGACCTCCGTCCAGACCCGGGCGAGCTCGCCGTGCATCTGTTCGTTGGCGGCGTTGTATTTGTCCGGCCGGTTCATGGTGACAAGCAGCACGCCGTTGTCCCGGCGCTCGAAGAGGAGATGCTCGTACTCGGAGAACTTCACGCTGCTCCCTACTGGTCGGTGGCTCTTGCTCAGCTCATCGTGAGGCCGCCGCTGACGCTGACGGTCTGGCCGGTGATGAAGGACGCCTCGTCCGAGGCGAGGAACACGACGATCCCGGCGACGTCGTCCGGCTGCCCGAGCCGCCGGAACGGTATCGCCTTGGTCAGGGCCTCGCGCAGCTTCGGCCCGGCGAACGAGGCGAACAGCGCGGTGTCGGTCGGCCCGGGGCACACGCAGTTGAGCCTGACCTGGTGCCGGGCCATCTCTCTGGCCAGCGACTTGGTGAAGGCGATGACCCCGCCCTTGGCCGCGGAGTAGACCGCTTCGCCCGACGACCCGACCCGGCCGGCGTCCGAGCCCAGGTTCACCACCGCCCCGCTGCCCTGAGCGGCCATCACCGGCAGCACTGCCTTGCAGGTGTGCAGCACGCCGTACAGGTTGACCGCGATCGCGCGGTCCCAGTCGGCCGGGTCGGATTCGGTGAAGGGGCTGGCCTTGTCCCAGCCCGCGTTGTTGACCAGGACGTCGATGCGGCCGAACTGCTCCATGACCCGGTCCGCCAGCGCCTGGACCTGCTGCCGGTCGGTGACGTCGACGCGGATCGCGACGGCGCCGGGCAGCGAGGCCGCCGTCGCCTTGGCGCTCGCCTCGTCCAGGTCGGTCACGACGACGGTCGCGCCCTCGGCGGCGAGCTTGCCCGCGGTCGCCTTGCCGATGCCCGCGCCGGCGCCGGTCACGATCGCGATCTTGTCGTCTAGCCTTCCCACAAGCGCATTCCTCCCGGGCCCGGGGTCCTCACCAGACCGAATCTATACTCACCACTGCTGGCCACCGCGACGGAGGGAGACCCGCGATGAAAGTCGGGCTCGTGATCATGGACGAGAACCCGGCCGACACGTTGCGGATCGTGCGGGCGGCCGACCAGGCGGGCGTGCATTCGCTGTGGTCGATCGACTACTACAACCGGAGCAGCCTGACCCGCGCGGCGGCGTTCGCGGCGGTGTCGGAGAACGCGCTCGTCGGGACCAGCGTCACCCCGCTGTTCGCCCGTTCGCCGCTGGCCCTGGCGGCGGCCGCGGCTGATGTCCAGGGCATCGCCGGGGGCCGGTTCGTGCTCGGCGTGGGCAGCAGCACGCGCCGGATGAACCAGGACTGGTACGGGACCCCGCTCCAGCACCCCGCGCCCCAGGTCCGCGAGCGGATCGAGCTGATCAGGCGGCTGATCGCGCACCGCAGCGGCCCGTTCAGCTTCGAGGGCAGGTTCGACCGCGTCTCGATGGCGCACTACGACCGCACCGCGCTGCCGGACACCATGACGATCCTGGCCGCCGGCGTGGGCGAGCACATGGTCGGCGTGGCGGGGGAGTGCGCCGACGGGTTCGTCGGGCACACGATCGCCTCCGCCGGCTACCTGCGCGACACCGCCGCCCCGCTCCTGGCCAGGGGCGCGGCCCGGGTTCAGCGGGATGCGGCGGCGCTGCGGATGACCACGCAGATCGTCGCCGCGGCTTCTGGCGATCCCCAGGCCGCCCGCCGGGACGCGGCCGGCCAGGTCGGTTTCTACGCCACCCCGAAGGGCTACGACCTGCTCTTCCCCGACGGCCAGTTCGGTGCCGAGCGCGCTGCCGCCCGCGAGGCCGTGGCCCAGGGCGACGTGCCCGGCGTGATCGCGGCGGGGGAGGCGATGGTCTCCGAGCGCGCCGTATTCGGGACGCAGGAAGACGTGGCCAGCCAACTGCGCCGCTACGTCGGCGTCGTCGACTGGGCCATCTTGTACCCGCCGCACTTCGGCGTCGACGCCGAGCGCATTCACGCCAATGAGCTGAGCCTGATCGAGGTAGCCGCCGCCTGGACCGGCTGACGGCCAGGCCTGGTGGCCGGGGCAGCTGTCAGGCGCGGCCGGGCCAGCAGGCTGGCAAGCACGACGTTCACGGCGGTCCCGCCGAGGATGCTGAGCACCGCGTTGCGCCGCCACCGGTGCAGGGCCACGGTGACGGCCAGGGCCACCACGCCGGGCAGGGCCCGGGCCGGGTCCGCCAGGGGCAGGTCACGCAGGCTGTAGGCGAGCAGGACGACCATGACCCCGAGCGGCATCCGGGCGCTGAGGTACCCGACGGCGGCGCTGGCCCGCAGCGGCGCCAGCACCCGGAAGGGCAGTGCCCGCAGCGACCAGGTGACGGCGGCGGCCACGGTCACCGCGGCCAGCAGGTATGACGGGTCAGGCATGGACGGTTCCGGTCCTTCGGCAGGCGTAGCGGACCAGCAGGCCCCCAGTGATCCCGCCGGCTGCGAGGCGGGCCGTCAGGGCCGCCCCGCAGCCGGCTCCGCGAACAAGGAAAGGAACAGCTTCCATGACCATGACCAGCCCCGTCAGCCCCGACCTGAAACGGCTGCTGCGCGCCCTCAAGCTCGGCCGCCTCGAAGACACCCTCCCCGAACGGCTCACCGCCGCCCGCCAGCAGAAAATGGCCCACGCCGACTTCCTCGAGCTCCTGCTGTCCGACGAGGTCACCCGCCGCGAGAACGGATCAGCCGCACGACGCGCCCGCGCCGCCGGACTCGACCCCGCCATGCGCCTGGAAACCTGGGATCCCGGAGCCGCCGTCCGCTACGACCAGCAGCTCTGGAACGAGCTCACCAGCCTCCGCTTCGCCGACGCCGGCCACGGCGCCCTCATCCTCGGCCCCGTCGGCGTCGGCAAAACCCACCTCGCCACCGCCCTCGGCCACATCGCCGTCCGCCGCCGCCTCCCCGTCCACATGGCCCGCGCCGGCCAGCTCTTCAAGAAACTCAAGGCCGCCCGGCTCGACAACAGCACCGAGGCCGAGCACCGCCGCCTCGCCGCCGTCAGCGTCCTGATCATCGACGACTTCGCGCTCACCCCGCTGGACGAGACCGCAACCGCGGACTTCTACGAGCTTGCCGTCGCCCGGCACCGCAAGCACGCCACGATCGTCACGTCCAACCGCACGCCGGACGAGTGGGTCACCCTCATGAGCGACCCGCTCCTGGCCCAGTCCGCCGTCGACCGCCTCGCCTCGACCTGCCACGAACTCATCGTCGAAGGAGAGTCCTACCGGCGACGGCAAAGGCCCGCCATCACCCTGGCTTGACGAAAACGATCAGCTACCCCAAGATGATCCGGCAGCCGCAAGGTGGTCCCTAGGTCGTGGCAACACCCTGGTCCCATACTCCTGGCAAATGACAGCCGGCCCTGCCAGCCCCGCGGCAGCCGCCGCATCCAGCGACATCAATGTCACATGGGTGCGGCTCTTGCGGAGTGAGGCCCTGGCGGCCGGCCGGTGACCCGCCCGGGGTACCTCATCCAGCGCACCGGTCTCACCGGCCCCGGCCCGGCCCGCGGCGGCCCTGCACCCAGCCACGCCGATGTGGCAGCCACGTGGCTGCAA
>Ga0335083_10007503_pt1 | contig 13467 bp, 11 predicted proteins | sample Lox_Sample_42_FD_206716 | JGI IMG/M metagenome (GOLD analysis project Ga0335083, IMG submission 206716) | Soil microbial communities from Loxahatchee National Wildlife Refuge, Florida, United States - Lox_Sample_4.2 | ecosystem: Environmental > Terrestrial > Soil > Wetlands | place: USA...
CCGCAACACCAGCATTCAAAGATTCGACTTGAGCCGTATGCGGAATTGCAATCAATTCATCCGCCTGCGCCAGCACCGCGCGCGGCAGGCCCGACCCCTCGCTCCCGACGAATATCGCTGATGGTCCCGCGAGGTTGGCCTGATCAATCGGCGTGCCCTTGTGGGATGACGTCGCAATCAGGCGCACACTCTGTGCGCTCAGCTTGGTCGAAATTTCTTCCAATCCACCCGCGATTTTCCCAACCACGACAGGCAGACGGAAGATAGATCCTGCCGACGCGCGAATCACCTTCGTGTTAAATGGGCTGACCGTCCCCTCGCCGAGCACCACTCCAGCGCTCCCGAAGGCCTCGGCCGACCGCAGGATCGTTCCAAGATTCCCCGGATCCTGCAGTCCGGCGAGAACAATCACAGGGCCGATTTGTAACCGCTCCAGCAGGTCCGTGAGAGAAAATTCCTTCAGTCGGACCAGCGCGGCCACCCCCTGCGGCGTTTCAGTCGGAACGGTGGCGTCGAAGAGCTTGTCGGGCAGCAACAACGTGTCGACGTTGGCGCCGATCTGCGGCAGCAGCCGCTCCGCCAGATTCTGTGCCGACTCCTTGAAGAATACCGCCCGAAAGCGCAGCCCGCTGCGGATGGCCTCTTCCACAATACGCAAGCCTTCGATCGCGCAGCTTCCATCTTCAGTGCGCTCGGCGCGTGCAAACGCCTGCCGCAGTTCCTTTACGAGGGCGTTGTGACGGCCTTCGATACGGCGAAGCCGCTGCTGGGTACCGGACGCAGATTCTGAAGTTCGAGTCATAAAGAGAAATCACGAGCCATGAAGGCCCGAAGTATCAGGAAGGGTATAGTTCGCAGGTGTTTCCTTCGTGTGACTTCGCGTCCTTCATGGTAAAAGCCATTGACCTCACACACGAATCATACGCTGCCTCTTCCTCTTGCTGCGTTTTGCCGTATTATGGTAAGTCTCGCGGTCTAAATAGACTTCAGTCGGTTGCAATTAGAAGGGAGCGCCGTGCGCGCCGAGATCCTTAAAATTAATAGCGATACCCCTGAGTCGTCCCTGGTGAAGTACGCCGCTGATCAGATCCGTTCCGGTGAAGTGCTGGGCATGCCGACCGACACTTTCTACGGGCTGGCCGCCGATCCTTTCAACCTGCGGGCGGTCGACAAGGTGTACGACATCAAGACGCGGTCGCGTCACAAGCCTCTATCGCTGCTGATCGCGAGCACCGATCAGGCCGAAGAACTGGCCAAGCCGCTGCCTGAAGAATTCTATGCTCTGGCCCGCAAATTCTGGCCTGGCCCGCTGACCATCATTGTGAAGGCTGGTTCGCGCCTGCCGCTCAAAGTCACGGCCAATACAGGTAACGTCGCTCTCCGTGTGCCGAATGCGCAAATTCCGCTGGCCGTGGTTACGGCCGCGGCCATCCCGATCACCGCGACCTCGGCGAACCTTAGCGGCGCATCGGAGTGCACCAGCGCCGAACAAGTCCGCGAGCAACTTGAAGGCCGCATCAATATCATCGTTGATGGGGGCGCCTCACCACGCGTTGTCGCCTCGACCATCATCGATCTCACAGACGAAACCACTCGATGGCGCGTTATTCGCGAAGGTGCGATTCCGTCCGATGAAATCTCGAAGTTCTTCGCGCAAGGATGAATGCTTCAGAGATGTTCGCCTAAAGGATGACCGTCTAAGGAATGACCGATGAAGCCGCCAACCAGCCTCCCCAGCCGCGCTGGTGGCTTCGTCTGCTGCTGCTGGCCGTTGTTGCGGTTGCTTTGTTCCTGGCCGTTACAGCCGTTCAGATTGTGCGTACCGCTTCTCTTGAGGAACTCCATCCCGCCGACGCCATTGTTGTCTTCGGTGCGGCGGAGTATTCCGGACGCCCGTCTCCGGTACTGAGGGCGCGACTGGACCACGCTCTCGATGTGTTCCACCGCGGTGTGGCTCCCGTTGTGATCACAACAGGCGGCGCCGCCGCCGATCCGACCTTCAGTGAGGGAGGTGTTGGCCGCGATTATCTGATGCGCCATGGCGTCCCCGAGCGCAGCCTGATCGCGGAGACGCAAGGCCATGACACGGCGGAATCTGCTTTGCGCGTTGCTGTGATCATGCGGGCCAACGGCCTGCAGAGTTGCGTCGCGGTCAGCGATGCCTACCACGTCTTCCGCATCAGAAAACTTCTGGAACACGAAGGAATTGGCCCGGTGTATGTGGCGCCGCGCCCGGACTCGCGACCCCATAGCGTGTGGCAGCGCACGGTCGCGGTTCTCCGCGAAGCGACGAGTTATTTCCTATGGAAACTGGGGATCACCTAGGATCGAGTGCGTCGGAGTGGAAACGACCGTCCTCTCAAGATTGATTCTCGAATCTTGCGGCTTCCGGCGTGGTCCGGGCGGACCCGCATGCGTCACATTTCATCGCCGTTGTAACTGTTGGTCTGGATCCTGAACCATGAATAGTGCAGGTTGTTCATCTGCAGGTTGCTTCTGACTTTCGTAAATACGCGCTGGATCCTCATCATCAACGCGCTGTTTTTCATCATCTGAGTCTGATCGGTTCGATTTCCCCGCTGATCCGCCATCTGGCGACTCTGGCACTGCTGGTAGTCCTGGCTTTGTTGGCAGAGTTCGTTCGCGTTGCTCGAGTTTACGCTGCTCAACGAGGCCATGTCGCGATTTTCCTGGATCGTCGCAACCAGCATCTCGTCGTAGCGGTCGTACCACGTACGGACGGCTTGCTCGGTTTGCTCGGGTGTGTGGGTCTCTTTATATCTGGAAATCGCAGACGCTATGTCGTCGCCATTCTCCGGACCGTCCATCTTGATGCGGGGCAGAGGGCCGGCGCTTACTTCCATGTCTTCGTCGGTGAAAACCTTCTTGGCGTGACCCGTCTTTTGATCTTTGGCATTGCGGGCTGCCGCGGCGAGGGGACTGGCTGTCCCCGAGGTGTTCTCCGCCGGAGGCTGCGATGCAGGTGCTGGCTGGCTCTGAGCAAGACCCATCGCCGAGCAGGCGATGAGAACGCTGGTGGCCACGAGGCACCGCACGTGAATTTGATGAACCCGCATTCTTTGACTAGCCTATCGGCGTGCCGAAGACCGGAAAAGATGACCTAAGTTTACGACGACTGGCACGGAAGTGATCGAAATCTACCAGCCCTCACGCTCACGGAGGCCTGTGATGTGGCTCACATGGTGCCGTCCATGCCACGCGTACAGGGCCAGGGCCTTTTCCAGGTTCATGGCACCCAGGTCGGGATGGCGGAACGTCCGCTTCCACTCCTCGGGCGTCAGAGAGTGAAGCAAACGCATCCAGCGATCATGCAGAGATTCCAGCAAGGTCAGTGAAACCTCGACTGGCGTCGTCTTCGTATCGTCCAATTCTGCCCACCGGTCTTCCGCGTACGTCTTAATCGTCGGCTCGTCTTCCGTGAGGGCCAGTTTGAAGCGCACGTAGGAATTGAGATGGCTGTCCGGCAAATGGTGGACGACCTGCCGGACAGTCCATCCACCCGGACGATAGGGGGTGTTGAACTGGGCTTGCGACAGCCCTTTGACCGCGGTTCGAAGGTTTGCCGGTGTCTGCGAGACATCCACCAGATAGTTTTTTTTCTGCTCCTCAGTGGGAGGTCCGGCGAAGTGGAATTTGCCGATTGGATAGCGCAGATCCGTCATCATGTCTCCTCGGCTAGGCTATTCGAGAGCTCCATGGACAGATGAGACTGGTACTCGCGAGGTTTCAGGAAAAAAGCGGCGCCCATTCACCCCGAAGCCCGCTCAATTGTCTTTCGGCGGAACGCCAACTCAATCGAGGTATCGACTTCCGCCGTTTCGTCGTTAACTCGTTACTGCCTCCACATGACCGCATCGATCGCCGCCTGCGCGAGTTGTCGCGGACCGTCGATGTACTGGGCTTCACAAGCGAATCCGATCAAGATGTGGCTTGGTTGCCTTGACGGTCGCCAGGATCAGGCTCCTAACTACAACCCGTAGGGATCAATTATTTTCGACCCCATTCCCTCGGGCTTCGAATTTCGGTTCCTCTCACCCCAACATGCCACTCGATTGGTGCATCCAAGGTGCGTTCTGGGCTAAACTCTCTGAGCGATTGGAGTTTAGCGACTCGGTCCCTCGAGCGGCGGGAGTGATTGCTGCTTCGGGAATTGCCTGTGGGGGAACTATGCCATCCTCGGTCTGGTCTGGTCACTTAACCTTCGGACTCATCTCCATGCCCGTGCGTCTGTTTTCCGGCGCGCGCAGCAGCGGCATTTCCTTCAACATGCTGCACCGCACCGACAAGTCGCGGCTCAAGCAGCAGTACGTCTGCCAGGCAGATGGCCAGGTCGTCGACCGTGCTGACATCGTCAAGGGCTACGAGTTCCGCAAGGACGAATACATCATCATCGAGCCTGACGAGATCAAGAAGATCGAGCCGCAGACTGCCAAGACGATGGAGATTCTCGAATTCGTAAAGTCCTCTGACGTAGACCCGGTTTATTTCGAATCGTCGTACTACATGATGCCGGAAGAAGCAGGCCGTCGTCCCTACGCCCTTCTGACAAAGGCGCTCGAAGAGAGCGAGTACGTCGCCATCGCCAAGATCACCATGCACAATCGCGAATACACGGTGTTCCTGCGCCCGCATGAGGGCGGAATGATGCTGCACACCATGTACTACGCGGAGGAAGTGAAGAAGGTGGAAGGCTTCGGCGCTCCCGACGTCGAGTTGAAGGATGCAGAAGTGAAAGTCGCTCACCAGTTGATCGAAGCACTCGCCGATGAGTGGGATCCAGAGAAGTACAAAGATAACTTCCAGGAAAACTTGAAGCAGCTGATCGAGACCAAGCTCGAAGGTGGCGAAGTCGCAGCCGTCGAGAAGCCGAAAAAGTTAGCCCCGGTCGTCGATTTGATGGCCGCGCTGAAGCAAAGCCTGGCGCAAATGGAAGGCAAGAAGTAGCCTGCCGCCACGATCAAGTCAGAGGAGCCTGTGGCTGCGGCAAAATCTCGCCGGCGGTAGGAAGGAGTCTGGCCCTCGGCATCCGGTTTCCGCATCTTGAACGATCTGCTGGCTTCTACTCAATTTGCCGGCGTCAGGCATCTTGCGTCGTCGGTACCGCATCCCTTGCTAAGTGCTCACTCTGAAAGCTGACAGTCTAAGCCGCACTTCGCCTAGCGCGTAAGGCTGGCAATCGTTACAATAATCGTTTCTGTCTTAATCATCGATTCGAGTATGCGAATCAGAACTTTTTCTTCGGGGTGCCGATGAGTTTCCGACGTCTGGGCTGGGTGGCAGCGGTCGCGCTGGCTACTTTGCTGGAGCTTTCCTGTGGTCAGGTCTATCGCCCCGTGGTGATTCCCATCAGCATCGTCCCGCCCAATCCGGCGAATTTCCATGCCGTTTTTGGCATCAGCGCCAACGTTCCCTTGAACCCCGGAGCGGCGCTCCAAATCGACGTCTCCGGTGATACCGACATCGGCCAAGCCACCATGGGTGTGAACCCCACCCATGCAGCTATTCTTCCCAATAACTCGCGGGTTTTTGTGGCGAATGGCGGCGCCAACTTGTGCGGCGGCGGATCGGACGTAGTCACCGCGTTCTTTCCAGCAACGGACAGTGCTACCGCGATCGGGCTGGGTTCGACGACGACATTTACCCTGCCGAATGTGGGTACGTCTCAGGCCTCTTCGATCACCGCCATCAGTGAAGTCGGCAATCTCGTCAATGTCACGCTCAGTGCTCCTCTGAGCACGGTGGCGACAGCGCAGGTTGTCATCTCGGGCATCGTTATACCCGGAACCCCTGCCAATCCTTCTGCCTACGACGGATGTTTTCCGATCACGTCCGCCAGCGGGAGCACGCTCTCGTACGTAAATCCTCTCGCAAACCTGCCGGCGATTAACACGGGAAGTGCAATCGGACTTGCTACGGTGCCCACGTTTTGCCCGTACCTCCCGGATTATGTGGCCACCACGCAGACGAGTGCCGTTTACCTGGCTAACTACGGAGCTGAGAACGACCCGAATTGCGATCGCGCGAGTACGGACTCCGTAATGTCCCTCAGTCCTGTCACAAACACGATCACCAACATCGCCTACCTTCCTGCGGCCGCGCACCCGGTGGGGATGGTCGAAACTCCGAGCGGATCGGATCTCTACGTTCTCAACCAGGGCAACAACACGGTGAGTGATCTTTCTCCCACCGACTTGTCAACGATGAACACGATCTCGTTGGCGAGCCCTCCAGCGTGGGGCACCGCGAGGTTGGACAGCCAGCGCATCTACGTCGTCACCCAAGGCGACGGAGAGCTCTATACGATCAACACCGCCACGGACGCGATAGTTCCGCAGTCTCCCCAAACTGTGGGTGGAACTGGCGCCGGCGCGAACTTTGTCCTCTATGACAAGAGCCGGAACCGCCTGTACGTGACCAATCCCAACAATGGGAAGATATTTATCTTCGACGCCACCTCGGATCCGCCCACGCCTCTGGGAAATGCCGCCGGCATCAGCATCCCGCTGCCGCCGGTCTGCTCTAGTGCGACTTGCTCCCCAGTGGTGCCGGTTTCCGTTGCCGCTTTGCCGGATGGCAGTCGGTTCTATGTGGCGAGCTATGCCACAGCCTTGTCGAAATGCCTGGATCAAACCGTAACCGCAACTGGCTGTGTGATCCCGCAAGTGACCGTCTTTGATGCCGGGACCTTAGCCGTGAAGACAACCATATTCCCGCTGCTGCCCCCCGTGACGACGACCAGCGGAGCGACGGTTTCCCCGTTTGCGCTAGCGCCGGCAGCCTTCTGCGCGCCGGTGACTTCCTACGTGCCATCCTCGGCTAGATTCCGTATGTCTGCGGTCCCTGCCGCCGATAGCAGCCGGGTTTACACGAGTCTTTGCGATGGTGGCTCTGTGGCCATCATCAACGCGACCACAAGTTCGACCGCAACTGGTCTGAACAATGCCGTCGATACGCTAGTAACGGATCTGCTCGCGCCATTCAGTGCAGGCGCCCCGCAATCGAACAAGGAGCCCGCGCCTCAAAATCCCGTTTTCCTGTTGACCGGGCAGTAGTAGCGCCGGCATCTTGCCGGCTGTCCCGCGGGCGTCTCGCCGCGGTCGCCGGGACTACAAAATCGCGCTTAGGATTTGCCACCAAGAAGTTACTACGACGCAGGCGGCTCAGACCTTGGCGGGAACTTCTTCCTTCACGGCCTCTCTCGCGGCATAGTGCGAGTCCACGTACTCATCGAGAATCTCAATAAACTCCGTGACGATGCGGTCGCCCTTCAGGGTCGTAAATAGACGCCCATCCACGTATACCGGCGCCTTGGGTTCTTCGAAGGTGCCGGGCAGAGAAATGCCGATGTTGGCGTGCTTCGATTCGCCAGGACCGTTGACTACGCATCCCATCACCGCGAGCTTCATCTCTTCGACGCCAACGTAGCGGCCCTTCCATCCAGGCATTTGCTCGCGCAAGTAAGTCTGAATCTGCTCGGCCATTTCCTGGAAGAATGTGCTGGTCGTGCGTCCGCAGCCCGGGCAGGCCGTCACCTGCGGAGTGAAGCTCCGAATCCCCATCGATTGCAGTATTTGCTGGGCCACGCGGACTTCTTCGGTACGATCGCCGCCCGGTGCGGGGGTCAGCGAAACGCGGATCGTGTCGCCAATGCCCTCTTGCAGCACGACTCCCATCGCCGCGCTCGATGCCACTACGCCCTTCGCGCCCATCCCAGCTTCGGTCAGACCCAGATGCAGTGGGTACGTGCAGCGCGCCGCAAGAGCGCGGTAAACGTCGATCAGATCCTGCACGCCGCTGACTTTCGCGCTCAGAATAATCTGGTCGGGACGTAGCCCGAACTGCTCCGCCAATTGCGCAGAATTCAGCGCGCTGACGACCATCGCTTCCATGGTCACTTCGCGGGCGTCTTTCGGATCGTCCAGCCGAGAATTTTCGTCCATCATCCGGGTTAGCAATGTCTGGTCGAGCGATCCCCAGTTCACGCCGATGCGGACCGGTTTCTGATACTTCACCGCGACTTCAATCATGGTGCGGAAATTCGAGTCGCCCGTCTTGCCAATGCTGGCATTGCCGGGATTGATCCGGTACTTCGCCAGATCGCGCGCGCATTCAGGATACTTCGTCAGCAAAACGTGCCCGTTGTAGTGGAAGTCGCCGATGATAGGTACGCGGATCCCCTGCTTGTCGAGTTGCTCGACGATGTGGGGAACGGCTGCGGCCGCCTCGTCGTTGTTCACGGTCACTCGTACCAGTTCCGACCCGGCGCGGGCCAGGGCCGCTACCTGCAGTACTGTGCCTGGAATGTCGGCCGTATCGGTATTGGTCATGGATTGCACCACAATCGGTGCATCCGACCCCACGCGCACACCGCCAACGATGGCGGTCACGGTCTTTCTGCGTTGAATATTGGCCATATGGGAAGCTCTATTTTACCACGCGAAATGCGGGTTCCGGAGGTCTTTGGGTGGCGCAGCGCTTCAACCGTTGCGCACCCAAGAATCCTGCGCCGCTCAAAAGGCGCCTTAGACGGCTGCAGGAAGGGAGGTCTGCCTGAACTGGGTCCGGGCGGAAAGAACAAGGCCGGCCGCTGATCTCTCAGCAACCGGCCTTTGTTTGTCGGCTCGAAGAATCTACGGCAGCCGATCCGCCAGCCCCGGAATCGTCTTCGTCAGATCGTTGAAGATCACCATCACCGCAAAGAGAACGAGAAAGACGAAGGCGGCCTGGTAGACGCGTTCTTTGATGTTCATGCTGATGTCGCGCCGCATCAGGCCCTCGATCAACAGGAACAGGATCACTCCGCCATCGAGAATCGGAATCGGCAGCAGGTTGAAGATGCCGAGATTCAGGCTGATGGCGGCGGTTAGCCCCATCAGCGGAGTCCAGCCCTTGCTCTTTGCCGCTTCGCCTGCAGCCTGGCCAATCCGGATCGGCCCTTCAATCGATTTCAGCGGCATTTTGCGCTGAACCATTTTCTTGACGAGCTTGAGGATGAGAAGCGCGTTTTTCCGGTTTTCTTCCAATGATTTGTTGAAGGCCGCTCCGAACGGGAGTGTCTTGACCTTCATCTGCATCGCGCCGATGCCGATCCGGTAGCGCTTCTCGGAAAGAACTGGAGTAAGAGTGACGCTTTGTTCCTGCCCATTCCGAAGCACGGTCAGGGTGATCGGCTTGTCTTTCGTGACTTCCAAGCTCTCGACCATCGCGCCCAGAGCAGGCACCGGTTTACCGTCGAGCTTGAGGATCTGATCCCCTTCTTTCAGCCCGGCCTTCTCCGCCGGCATTTTCTCTTGCAGATCGGTGATTGTGACCGTGTCTTCCTTTGGCGTCCAGCCTGCGTATCCGATCTGATCGATGCCCATGGGTTCCGGCGTGACGATCTTTTCCAGTGTCTGCCCCTTGCGTTCAACATCAACGACCAGTGGCTGACCAGGGCTCAGAGCTTGTTCTTGATCGACCTGTTCCCACGTCGGATTCTGTACGTCGCCGATGCGCGTGATCCGATCGCCGATTTCGAACCCAGCCTTGGCGGCGGGAGTGTCTTTCGCGACCCATCCGATCACCGGCACTTCGTCGTACACCGCCGGATACTCGTAATGCACCATGTACACGGTTGTGAGCAGAACCACGGCCAATGCGATATTCATCGTCGGCCCGGCAATCGCGATCAGGAAGCGGTGCCAGCGCGAATGATTCATGAACTCGCGCGGGTCGTCCGAGCGCTCATCCATCGGATTCTCGCCGCTCATTTTGACGTAGCCGCCGAGCGGGATCGCATTGATGCGGTAGTCGGTCTCGCCCTTGCGGAAGCCCACGAGCCGCTTGCCGAATCCAATGGCGAACTGCTCCACCCGTACTCCCAGCCACTTGGCCACGGCATAGTGGCCAAACTCGTGGATCAGGATCATGAAGCCCAGCACCGGGATGATGTACAGGTAGTAAAGATTCGAAAGGTCAAACATAATAGAGGTACGTACTCTCCAACTGGTTAGATTCCGAAATTACGCGAAAGATGTCACCCGGGGCCGTTCTATTTTCTTGCCGTCTTTCACCCGTTGATGAGCCAGCCGGCGGGCTTCGGCGTCCGCTTCCAGCACTTCCCCAATTGACTGCAGCTTGCTTGAAGTTGTTTGTGTCAAAACGTCTTCGATGATCCTGGGAATATCGTTGAATCCGATCTTGCCGTCGAGAAATGCCGCCACTGCGACCTCGTCGGCCGCGTTCAACGCTACTGTCTTCGCGCCGCCCGCCTCTGCCGCCTCGTACGCCAGACGGAGACAAGGGAATTTTTTCAGGTCCGGCGGGCAGAAGTCCAGATGACGCAAGTCACTCACCGCAAAACGCATATCCGACTGGATGCGGTCGGGATAAGTTAGCGCATACAGGATCGGCAGCCGCATGTCGGTCACAGACACCTGTGCAAGTATGCTGCCATCCACAAACTCCACCATGGAATGAATTGTCGACTGCGGATGGACAATCACTTCCACTTTTTGCGCAGGCATGTGAAATAATCTGCATGCTTCGATTACTTCAAACCCTTTATTCATCAGTGTGGCCGAGTCGATCGTGATCCGCCGCCCCATCTTCCAAGTGGGATGGTTCAGCGCCTGCTCCACCGTGATCGACTCGAACTCTGACTGCGGAGTGTTCAGAAACGGTCCGCCGGAAGCCGTCAACCAGACCCGCTCCACCTCGTCCATACGCCCGCCGCGCAGGCACTGATGAACCGCGTTGTGTTCGCTGTCGATTGGCAGCAGCGCCTTGCCCTGCTTTCGGGCTTCTGCCGTGATTAGTTCGCCGGCCGCCACCAGACATTCCTTGTTGGCGAGACCAAGAATCTTTCCCGCGCGGACTGCTTCGTATGTCGCCTCCAGTCCTGCTACACCGACGATGGCGCTGACCACGAAGTCGACTTCTGGATGCGTCGCAACTCGCACCGTCCCGGCCGCGCCGTGTACCACTTCGATCTCGCCCAGTCCTTCTTTTTTCAGGCGAGCGCGCAAAGTGTCAGCATCCGCTTCCGCCGCCATCGAGATTACCAGTGGGCGCCAGCGTTTCGCTTGCTCAAACGCCGCTTCGAGATTCGAACCGGCGGCCAGCGTAACAATCTGAAAGCGGTCGGGATAGGACTCGGCCACACTGAGCGTGCTGCGCCCAATCGAGCCCGTCGAACCCAGGATGGCGATGCGTTTCATATCAATACAAGCGTAGAGGCAGATCTCGGCACAGACTCACTATTTTACGCGCTTCTGGCCGACGTTGTGGGAGGAGGATGCGAGGATGTTGCTGCATCACACGCCAAGCCGTATAAAACCTTAATACCGGAGCCGCTGGGTGCCCCATCTTTGCCGCGTCTTTTGCGGCAAAGGTGGGATTCCACGAGTCTCACCCTCTTAGGCGTTACTGCATCACATGCCAAGCCGTATAAAACCACAATACCGGAGCCGCAAATAGCAGGGCATCGATGCGGTCGAACATGCCGCCGTGTCCCGGCAGAATCGCTCCCGAATCCTTCACGCCCGCTCCCCGCTTGATCAGAGACTCCACGAGGTCGCCAAGCTGCGCCGCAATATTCAATACGATTGTCAGCAGGATCACGGGACCCATGTCGGGGATTTCCAGCCCGAACATGCCGCCGGAGCGTGTGATCAGCCCATAGTGGAGCAGCGCCGAACTGATCTGCTCAGCATGACGAAACAGAAGCCATCCCACGCCGACGCTCGCTACCAGCGAGGCCGCCGCGCCTTCCCACGTCTTTTTCGGACTGATGCGCGGCGACATGAGATGCCGCCCCATCGACTTGCCCACGAAATACGCGAAGATGTCTCCCGCCCAAACCACCAGCAAGAGATAGAGGAGATAGATTGCTCCTGCCGGCACTTCGCGCAGTTGGACGAGCATTCCCATCGGCAGGGCGATGTAGTTGAACGCGAAGGCGGAAGCCGCGGCCGCCGGATACCCAGTGCGCAGTTCTCCACGTCGCATCACGATCGTTAAAAACACAAACGGCGCAATCGCCGCCGCGAACGCCAGAGCAACCAGAAATTTTCCGGTCGAAAGCAGTGGTGTCTCGCCGCTCGCACTGATCGCCAGAACCAGGAAGAAAAGTCCCGTGAAGAGATACGTCGGCAGCCGCAACGGCTGCACGGCGTAAGATTCTGTCAGTTTGAGAAATTCAACGATAGTAAGCAGCGCCACAACGGCCGCGACCACGGCCAGCACGGGCACCGGTGCCCGCAGAATCAGCGCCAGCACAATCGGGATGAGGACGACCGCAGTCGCGATTCGCGTTAACAAGGGAAGTGTCTGGGATCTGAAATCAGCTTGCCGTTAAGATATTTGCACGAATTCAGGAAATTAACCACAAAGGACGCGAAGGACACAGATACCGAGAATCGCAATTGATTCCTCTGTGTCCTCGGTGTCCTCTGTGTTTTAAGATTTTGCTTCAGAAACGGTGGAACTCTCTACCGCGGCGTGCCCGTCGCCGTGATTCAGCCCGCCATATCGCCGCTCACGCTTCTGATATTCCGCAATCCCTTCCAGCAAATGCACGCCACGAAAGTCCGGCCACAAAGTTGGCGTCACATAGATCTCGGCATACGCCAGTTGCCACAGCAGGAAATTACTCAGCCGCATCTCGCCCGAAGTCCGCACCACCAGATCCGGATCCGGCAGGTGCCGCGTGTACAAATGCCTCGCCACCATATCCTCATCAATTTCCAGGTGGTCGATCCCGCCGTTCTGCGCCGCTGCGTTCAGCATCGACCGGAACGCATCCACCAGTTCGCTGCGCGCGCTGTAGTTCAGGGCCAGTGTCAACACCATGCCGGTGTTGTGGGACGTCGCTCCACTCGCCCAGGCCATGCGCTCCTGTACGTCGTCAGGCAGTTCGTGCTGCCGCCCAATGTATTCCAGCCGGATATTGTTCTTGTTCAGCGTCGGAACTTCCGCCTTCAGATATCTACTCAGCAGCCCCATCAGGAATCCCACTTCGCTCTTGGGCCGCTTCTTCCAGTTTTCTTCGGAAAACGCATAGAGCGTCAGTGCAGGAATATGAATGCGCGCTGCGGTCTCCACCGTCGAGCGGACGGCCGCCACTCCGGCCCGATGCCCGGCCACGCGCGGCATATGGCGCCGTTTGGCCCAGCGTCCATTGCCGTCCATGATGATCGCGATATGTTTCGGGAGCCGTGCCGGATCCAGGCGCCGGTAGACTTCGGTTTCCTTGCGGTCGAGCCCCGTGGGTATTGATGAAGCTACTTTGTCCTGCAAAGTGGTCACGATATGAGGCTACCACAGCGGGAAGCCCCGCGCAATGACGGGAGAGGTGTATGTCGGTAGCACATGATATGTCCGGTTGAGATAGCAAGTGATATGTCCGCTTTGCGGGCGGTGAGGATGGGAGACCATGCGGAGCATGGAAGCTTATCCGAGGGCCGC
>Ga0335083_10007504_pt1 | contig 13466 bp, 12 predicted proteins | sample Lox_Sample_42_FD_206716 | JGI IMG/M metagenome (GOLD analysis project Ga0335083, IMG submission 206716) | Soil microbial communities from Loxahatchee National Wildlife Refuge, Florida, United States - Lox_Sample_4.2 | ecosystem: Environmental > Terrestrial > Soil > Wetlands | place: USA...
GCTGTCGGGCAGCCAGCCCACCACCGTGGCCGGCAACTGCTCACGCGCCTTTTCCACCAGCGGCATCAGCTGTTGCTGCCACAGCAGTTCGGGGTTGCCGATCTCGTTGCGCAGGAAGCTGACCGCGCTGAGGATCAGCAGCACCAGCAGACCCACCACGATGGTGCCCAGCAGGGCGACCACCAGCACGCGCGCGCGATCGCCCGGGATGCGTTTGCCCAGCAGCGGCGCCGTGGCTTGCACCAGCTCGTATACGAGCAGGCCGGCGAACAGCGCGGGCAGCAGGCGGAGGCCGAGCACCAGCACCAGCGCGAGCGCCGCCAGCACGTAGCTGGCGATGCGGATGGCCGACGACGGTGGGCGCACGAGGGACGGGGCGGGTTCCATGCGGATCATGCGAAGCGAAGGTTCGTGCGAGTCTGTCAGCACGTGATGGCTGCCGCCAGCCCCAGGGGTTCGACACGCCACTGTCGTAAACTTCCCCGATCCTGCTCGTTCAGTCTCCACGGGAATCCTTCATGTCTGTTCGTCTGCCGGCGGCCCTTGCCGCCCTGGTCCTGCTTGCCGGTTGCTCGGCCGCGCCTTCCAAGTCCTCCGCCCCGGTGGCTGCCACGCCTGCGTCCATCGCGCCCGCCGCTCCCGCGACGCCTGCCGATGACAACCTCAACGCGGTAGCCTGGAGCCAGACGGCGATCGAGCACGACCTGATCTACCTGCAGACCTATCGCGATGCGCAGGCCCGCCTGCCCGCCGCCATCGCCGATGCCAGCTGGGACGCGCTGCCCAAGGGCGACCGCAGCGCGCCTGCCAAGGGCCTGAAGCCGGCCGTGGTGCTCGACATCGACGAAACCGTGCTGGACAACTCGCCTTACCAGGCTCGCCTGATCAAGAGCGGTGGCGAATACAACGAGGCCGCCTGGGCTGAGTGGTGCAAGGAACAGCGCGCCCGCGCCCTGCCCGGCGTGGTGGCATTCACCCAGTTCGCCGCCAAGCACGGCGTAGCCGTGATCTACATTTCCAACCGCGCCAAGGACCTGGACCAGGACACGCTCGCCAACCTGCGCAAGGAAGGTCTGCCGGTGTCGGGTCCGGAGGCCTTCCTGGGTCTGGGCACGTTTGTCGAGGACTGCGAGCAGATCGGTACCGAGAAGGGTTGCCGTCGCCAGCTGATTAGCCACAAATATCGCGTCTTGATGCAATTTGGCGACCAGATCGGCGATTTTGTGACTGTTTTGGCCAATAACGCGGAAGGTCGCCAGAAGGCCATGGCCCCGTATATGGACTGGATCGGCACCCGCTGGTTCGTGCTGCCCAATCCGACCTATGGCGCATGGGAGCCGGCTTTGTTCAATAATGACTGGACCGCGCCGCGCGATGAGCGCCGCCGCCAGAAGATCCAGTCGCTGCGCTTCGATTGAAATCAATCAAATAAATCATCTATTTACGCAGAACAATCTCAAGTATTGCTTTAACTTTAACGGGGAAGTAAGATCCTCCCCGCCAACACCTGCTGACCTTGATAATTCCGCAGGCAAGGCCATTTCCCTTCCGGCTCTGCCGGATTACCCCGTGAGGCCCAACGCCCGCGGGGTTTTCTTTTTTGGGCTGCCGCACAGCCCGGCGACCCGGCTCTTGTTCACGCCGCGTCCACACGCTTACCCTCCGCCGACCGCCCCGAAGCTTCAGGCCATCGGGCGCCACTAACGAGACTCCATGCGTCGCTCATCCGTCTTCTATACCGTTGGCGCATTCGTCGCCCTGCTGGTGCTGGCCACGGTGGTCGCCCTGGTGGTGACCACCCACAAGCCTGGACCCGCGCCCGTGGTGGCCGGCAGCGACACGCCCGAAGCCTCGGTGCAGCAGTCCATCGCCCTGATCAAGGTGGGCGACTTCGCCGGCTTCTGGAAGCACGGCCTGCCACCCGCGGACTACGACACGCTGCGCAATGACTGGACCCGTCCGCGCGCGGACGAGCATCCGATCACGCCGGAAGACCGCGCAGACTTCATCAAGAACATGCAGCAGCTGACCGAGCCTGACGCGGAGACCAAGCTCTACGCGCTGGCCAAGCCCAAGCTGGCCCAGCTGCAGCAGCAATACAGCGACCAACTGCCGGTGATGATCGGCATCATGCAGGCCATTGCCGCCACCGGCGTGGCGCAGAGCAAGGAACTCACCAACGCCCAGAAGCAGCAGGCCACCGCGGTAATCAACGTGCTGGCGCCATGGGCCCAGCAGGCGCCCTGGTTCGACCAGGCCCGCGCCAAGCAGGCCGTCGCCATTGCCGTGGCGACGGCGCGCAAGCTCGACATCAAGACACCCGAGCAGCTGCGCGGACTGGACTTCGACACGGCCATGCAGAAGTACAGCGCGGGCTTTCTCGGCATCAAGCAGGCGCTGGCCGTCTATGGGCTGTCGGTGGACGACGTGCTCGACTCGGTGAAAGTGACCACGCTGGAGAACCGCAACGGCCACGCCCGCGTGCGCGTCGACTACATGCTGCTTGGCAAACCGTTGTCCACCGAGTCGGACCTGATCGAACAGGGTGGCCGCTGGTACAGCGCCGACATGCTGCAGAACGTACGCGATTCGCATGAGCGGTTGATGGAACCGCCGCCAGCGAGCAGCACTGCGGAACCCACTCAGGCAACGGAAACATCGATCAAGGGCGCTGCAGCAGCGACGGAACTTGCCAACAGCAAGGATATTGCAGGCAGCAAGACCTCCCCGGCAGCCGCGACCTCTTCGGCGGGCGCTGCCAGGCACTGAGCAGCCTCGCGCGGCAAGGTTGCCGCCCTTCGACGCCCCGCAGAACACCTTGTTTACTTGTGCTCCGGTAAAAGGCCGGGGCGGCGTCTGTCGGCGTCTTCGCCCTACCGGAAACCCGGTTGGTCCGGGTCACCAGTTACAATCGGGGAATGCTTAAGGATGCTCTGCTCCATTCAATGCGGGTGGCACCACTCCAGCCTGCCTTCAGCGGTGCGTTGCACTGGCGAAGGCAGGCTGGCCGCCTGTCGAGGCAGTGCGGCGTGCAGCTGAGGGCGGGCTTGGGCGGCCCTGCGGGTGATGTACAGAAAGCCCTTGGGACGAGTCGCACGACTTGCTCAGGCGGCCAGCCCGGGCGGCGCCGCGCCCCCCGCCCCAAGGGCTTCCTGAACATCATGACACCCACGTTGAATGGAGCAGAGCATCCTTAAATGTCGACCACGGACACTCCCGCCCGTAGCCGCGCGCCCTGGTGGTTCCACCTTGCCGGGCACCTGCTCGAACCCTGGGTACGCATCCGCCGCGATCCCGCCGAACCCGCCACCCTGCTCCAGGCAGGCGTGCCGGTTTGTTATGTGATCGAGCGCGATGGCTTTTCCGATGCCCTGATCCTGGAGCGCGCCTGCCGCGAGGCGGGCCTGCCCACACCCATGCAGCCGCTGTCGGGCACCCGCCGCAAGCGCTCGGTGTTTGCACTGGCGCGACGGGACGGCTGGCTGTTCGGGCGCAACCGCCAGCGCTCGCCGAACGAGCCGCTGGGCCAGTTGGTGAAGTCGCTGGACGGCGACCCGGAGCGCGACATCCAGATCGTGCCGGTGTCGATCTACGTGGGCCGCGCACCGACCCGCGAGTCGGGCTGGTTCAGCGTGCTGTTCTCCGAGAACTGGATCGTGGTGGGTCGCTTCCGCCGCATGCTGGCGCTGCTGCTCAACGGCCGCGACACCGTGGTGCACTTCTCCACGCCGGTGTCGCTGCGCACGGTGGTGAACGAAGCGGGCGAGATCCGCCCCGAACGCCTCACCCGCAAGATCGCCCGCGTGCTGCGCACGCATTTCCGCCGCATCCGCGCGGCCGTGATCGGCCCCGACCTGTCGCACCGACGCACCGTGGTCGACGCGGTGCTCAATGCCGAGCCGGTGCGCACCGCCATCGCCGCCGTCGCCGCGAAGGAAAACATCAGCCACGCCAAGGCTTGGCGCCGCGCGCACGACATGGTGATGGAGATCGCCGCCGACTATTCGCACCCGGTGGTGCGCTCGGTGTCGTTCCTGCTGTCGAACTTCTGGAACAAGCTGTACGACGGCATTGCCATGCACCACTTCGAAAAGGCCCGCGCCGCCGCGCCCGGCCACGAAGTGGTGTACGTGCCCTGCCATCGCAGCCATGCCGACTACCTGCTGCTGTCCTACCAGCTGCACATGTCCGGCGTGGTGGTGCCGCACATCGCGGCCGGCGTGAACCTCAACCTGCCGGGCATCGGACCGATCCTGCGCCGTGGTGGCGCGTTCTTCCTGCGCCGCAGCTTCAAGGGCAACGCGCTGTACTCGGTGGTGTTCAACGAATACCTCGCGCAGCTGATCGATCGCGGCGCGCCCATCGAATACTTCATCGAAGGCGGCCGTTCGCGCACGGGCCGGCTGCTGGCGCCACGCGCCGGCATGCTGGTGATGACCGTTCGCGCCTTCCTGCGCGCGCCACGCCGCCCGGTGCTGTTCCAGCCCGTGTACATCGGCTATGAGAAGCTGATGGAAGGCAAGAGCTACATCGGCGAACTCTCCGGCAAACCCAAGGAAAAGGAATCGCTGCTCGGCCTGCTGCGCGGCCTGAAGGTGCTGCGCCAGCGCTATGGCCATGTCGCGCTCAACTTCGGTGAACCGATCGAGCTCAATCCGCTGCTCGATGCCGCCAGCGCCGACTGGCGCGCCGCCACCGCCGCCGATCCGGACGCCAAGCCCGAATGGCTGGGCCGTGTGGTGGATGACCTGGCCGATCGCATCCAAATCAACATCAATCGCGCCGCGGACGTGAACCCGATCAACCTGCTGGCGCTGGCCCTGCTCGCGAGCCCCAAGCACGCGATGGCGGAGAACGACCTGCTGGCGCAGCTGGAGCTGATGAAGGCGCTGCTGGAAGAGCAGCCCTTCTCCGACCGCATGACGCTCACCTCGATGGACCCGCCGGGCATCATCGCCTACGGCGAGCAGATGGGCTGGGTCCGTCGCGTGCGCCATCCGCTGGGCGACGTGCTGGTCACCGAGGATGAGCAGGCTGTATTGCTCAGCTACTTCCGCAACAACGTGCTGCACCTCACGGCCACCGCCGCGTGGGTGGCATGCTGCTTCCTCAACAATCGCCGCATGTCGCGCGCCTCGGTGCTGCGACTGGGCCGCATCATCTATCCGTTCATCCAGGGCGAGCTGTTCCTGCCGTGGGATGCCGACGGCTTCGCGGAACAACTGCAGTCCACCATCGACTTCTTCGTGCGCCGTGGCCTGCTGGAAGCCACCGGCGATGGCCGCGTGCTCGAGCGCGGCCCGGGCCAGGACGATGCCGCATTCCAGCTCAAGATCATTGCGCGCAGCCTGATCCAGGCGTTCGAGCGCTACTACATCACCATCGCCGCACTGGTGAAGAACGGCCCGCACACGCTCACCGGCGCGGAGCTGGAAAACGCCTGCACGCTCACCGCGCAGCGCTTGAGCCTGCTCAACGAGCTGTCGGCGCCGGAGTTCTTCGACAAGGCGCTGTTCCGCGGCTTCATCCAGAAGTTGCGCGAGAGCCGTATCGTGTGGACCGACGGCGCGGGCAAGCTCGACTACGACCATGCGCTGGAAGACATGGTGCGCGATGCACGCGTGATCCTTTCGCGCGAGGTACGCCACTCCATCCTCAAGATCACGCCCGGCGGCGATGGCGACAAGGAACCCGCTGTCGCCGGAAAGCCGCTGCCCGCCGACGCTTCCAGCGAAGCGCTGCACGAACGCCATGTCGCGGCCGAGCAGCACGAGCACGCACCCTCCGTGGTTACGCCGGTGGCGGAAGAAAGCACCGAGAGCGACGCAGCCACCAAGGACTGAAGCCCCGCGTGCCGCCTTCGTGACGGCCTGATCTTGAGTGACGGGCCGCATCTGTGCGGTTCGTCATGGGCATCGCGGCACGGACTGATCCTATGATGGCTCCCTCATCCCGGGGAGCTCACCATGATCACTCGTCTTGCCTTCGCCGTGGCGGCGGCGCTGTCGGTACCTGCCGCCCTTGCTGCCGAACCTGCCCAGCCCAATCGCGACATTACCGTGCTGCACTGTGCGCGACTGGTGGACACCGCCGCGGGCAAGCTGCTGGGCGAGACCACGCTGGTGATCGAAGGCAACCGCGTGAAGGAGATCAAGAGCGGCCACGCGGACGACGCACCGTACCGTGACGCTGCGGCGAGTTCTGGCGCGCGCTTCTCGCAGGTCACGCTCGCCGATGCCACCTGCATGCCCGGCCTGATCGACTCGCACACCCATCTTTCGGACGAGACCAGCCCGACCGGCTACTCCGACCAGTTCCGCTGGAACGTGGCCGACTACGCCGTGCGCTCTACCGTCTACGCGCGCCGCACGCTGTTGGCCGGCTTTACGGCCGTACGCAATCTCGGCGACGGCCACAACGAGACCATCGCGCTGCGCAACGCGATCAACGCGGGTATCGTGCCGGGGCCGCGCATCTTCACCGCCGGCAAGCCGATCGGTACCACCGGCGGTCATGCCGATCCCACCGATGGCTACCGTGCAGATCTCGCCGGCAATCCCGGTGCGCAGGATGGCGTGATCGACAGCGTCGAAGACGCCTACAAGGCCGTGCGCCAGCACTACAAGGATGGCGTGGACGTCATCAAGATCATGCCTTCCGGCGGCGTGCTGGACGAGAGCAGCAGCGCCGACAATGCGCAGATGACCATCGAGGAGATCAAGGCGGTGGTCACCGCCGCGCACGACTACGGCTTCACCGTGGCCGCGCACGCGCACGGCGCCGAAGCGATCCGTCGCGCCGTGCTCGGCGGCGTGGACTCGATCGAGCACGGCACCTTCATGAACGACGAAGACATGAAGCTGATGAAGGAGCACGGCACCTGGTACGTGCCCACCATCATCGCCGGCAAGTACGTGCAGGAAATGGCGGCCAAGCCGGGCTACTACCCGCCGCAGGTGGCTGCCAAGGCCCTGCAGGTGGGCCCGGTCATCCAGGCTACCGCTGGCAAGGCCTACAAGGCCGGCGTGAAGATCGCCTTCGGCACCGATGCCGCCGTGTATCCGCATGGCCAGAACGCCAAGGAATTCGAATACATGGTGCAGGCCGGCATGCCGCCGATGTACGTGCTGCAGGCCGCCACCACGCATGCGGCAGAATTGCTGCACAAGAAAGACGAACTGGGCCAGGTAGCAGTGGGTCGCCGCGCCGATGTGATCGCGGTGCCCGGCAACCCGCTGGACGACATCACGCTGATGCAGAAGGTCAGCTTCGTGATGAAGGATGGCGTGGTGTACAAGCAGGATGGGAAGGTGACGTTGTAACACTTCCGGTTGCCAGCTCTCTCCTGCGGGCGACGCGAGGTGGTCAGCGCGGGAGAGATGTCGGGTGGCAAAGAGGCTCGACACAGGAGCGCATCTCCTCCGTAGGAGCGCACCCTGTGCGCGATGCCTTTCGCCTCAGTGTTTCCCGCGTCATTGCTGCAAAGGCAGGAGAAGCGCGCAGAACACACGCAGCGAGACCGCGAAGGAACGGGTGCAACGAGCCATCCAGTGGCGGGCCAGGTTTTTGCTTGACGGTATCGCAGTGGGCTCGCCTGCCGCGGGCTTCCGAAGCGCTGCCGCGGTCCGGGTCACCTTTTTTTGCTTGCGCCGAATCAAGAGCCAAAGGCCATCGCGCACAGGGTGCGCTCCTGCAGGTGCGGGCAGAGGAGTCCTTTGGCGAAGCAACCTCGCGATGAGCCCGGATGCGGGCAAGCCCGGCCCGCCAAGTGAGCCCGGCACCCCAATCCGCTACCATGGACCCATGAACGAACAGCCCCAGACCACCCATTTCGGCTTCCGCGACGTCCCCGTCGGCGACAAGCAGAAGCTCGTCGGCCAGGTATTCACCTCCGTCGCGAGCAGCTACGACCTGATGAACGACCTGATGTCGTTCGGCATCCATCGTCTTTGGAAGCGCCATTTCGTGGCCGTCAGCGGCGTGCGTCGTGGCGATCGCGTGCTGGACCTCGCCGGTGGCACCGGCGACATCGCTGCGCTGCTCAGGCCCGTGGTGGGCGCAGAGGGTGAGATCGTGGTGGGCGACATCAATGCCGCCATGCTCGGCGTGGGACGCGACCGCATGACCGACCGCGGCCTGGTGTCGGGCCTGCGCTGGTCGCAGCTCAATGCCGAATGTCTGCCGTTCGCGGACAACAGCTTCGACGCGGTGACCATGGCTTTCGGCCTGCGCAATGTCACCGACAAGGACAAGGCGCTGGCGGACATCTGCCGCGTCCTCAAGCCCGGCGGACGCGCCCTGGTGCTGGAGTTCTCGCGTGTGCAGAGCGACCTGTTCAGCAAGCTCTACGATTTCCACTCGTTCAAGGTACTGCCCAAGCTGGGCCAACTGTTTGCCGGCGACGCGGACAGCTACCAGTACCTCGCCGAGTCGATCCGCAAGCACCCGGACCAGGCAACGCTGAAGGGCATGATGGAACGCGCCGGCTTCGGCCGCGTAGACGTGCGCAACCTCAGCAACGGCATCGTGGCGATCCATCGCGGCTACAAGTTCTGACATCACCGGCGCAAAGGCGCCGCTCATCAGGTTAGGGAGGACCGATGAAGTACCTTGCGCTCGTCTGTTTGCTGCTGGTTTCGCCTGCACGGGCGGACATCTACAAATGCGTGAAGGACGGCCAGGTGGCCTACCAGGAAACGCCGTGCGACGCCGCGGCGAAACAGGCACACATCGCCACCGCGGCGACCAATGAATTCATCGGCTGCTTCGCCATGGACACGGGCTCGCCCTGGACCAACAGCGAGCAGCACAATCTGACCGAGATCCGTGCCGTCAATGGCGGCTACGCGCTGACGATCGACGGCGAACCCCGCAACAAGCCGTTGATGTTCAAACGAGCCACAACCGACGCGCTCCACGCGGTGAGCGAGGCGTTCCACCTGCAGGCGACGGACGGCATCACCCTGGTCTGGCAGCCAGGTGCGAAAGACACCAAGCCCGTAGGTATCTACAAGGTCAGGGACAGCGCCGGCCGCGAGGGATATTTCGTATTCCTGTTCGTCACCAACGGCCTGGCGCACAGGCAGGCCTGTCCTGCCGCGCACACCTGAACGCACCGGCATCCCAGCGCCTGCCGATGGATGCCGCCACTTCATCCAGCAATCCCCACGGGTTCCCATGAGCACGAATGCTTCGCAGCTCGAACGCCTCACGTTCTTTTCCGATGCGGTGTTCGCCATCGCCATCACCTTGCTGATCATCGAGGTGCATGTGCCGCACCTCGAGACGCGGGATGACCAACCCTACTGGCAGGCGCTCGCGGCGCTGCAGCCGAGCTTCATGGGCTTCGTGCTGAGCTTCCTCGTAGTCGGTGCGCTGTGGATCGCGCACCATCGGATATTCGGCATGCTGGTCGACTACAACCCGATGATCGTGTGGCCCAACATGCTGCTGCTGATGGTGGTGGCGTTCATGCCGTTTGCCACGGCCTTGATGAGTTCGAACCCGCGTGCGCGCATACCGGAACTGTTCTATGCCGCCACGTTGCTGGCCGCAGGCCTGCTGCAACGGGCGTTGTTCGCCGCCGCCATGCGTCCGCCGTATATACGGCCAGACGTCCCGGCCGAACTGGTGGCCGCCACGCGGTGGCGTTCCTGGGGATTGCCGACGGCTGCAGCCATTTCACTGGTGGCCGCGTGGTTCGCGCCGGGTTGGAACAATTTCCTGCTGCTGAGCATTCCGTTGCTGGTGCGGCTGTATGCTGCCGCGGGGCGTCGCCGGTCACTGCGCCTGCAGGAAACGGCCGCCGCCTCCTGATCGACGCCGGAGCCACATGCCGCACCATCGCGCCCTGGCCGCCTTCGCCGCACTGCTCGGCTGGTTCGGACTGGCGCTACAGTTGTGGTTTTCCGTGCAGATCACGCTGGCGCGCGGCGGCACGACACTGGATGGCGTTTGGCTGTATCTCGGCTTCTACACCATCCTGACCAACCTGCTGGTGGCCAAGGCGCTGTCATCGGCGGCGATCGGGCCCGGACATGGCCCGGTCATCGGTTTCTTTCTCCGACCCGGCGTGCAGACCGCCATCGCGATGAGCATCGTGATCGTCGGTCTCATCTACAACCTGATGCTGCGCCAGCTCTGGCATCCGCAGGGCTGGCTGCTGGTGGCCGACGTGATCGTGCACGACGTCATGCCGCCGCTCTACCTGCTGTACTGGTGGCTGGCCGTTCCCAAGCAAGATCTTCGCTGGCGCCAGGCCCTCGTGTGGCAAAGCTACCCGGCCGGCTATTTCTTCTATGTGCTGCTGCGGGGCGCGGTGAACGGCTGGTATCCGTATCCGTTCCTGGACGTGCCCGCGCTGGGCTATCTTCGCGTGTTGCTCAACGCGTTTGGGGTGCTGATGGCATTCATTGCGGTGGCGAGCGCGCTGATCGCGCTTGGCCGCGTGCGGGTTCGTCGCCACGGCAACACGACGCCGGACGTATCCTGATCAGCTTGCGCGCAGGTCCTGCGTGATCTCACCGTAGCGGCGAACTTCTTCCTCATGGGCGTCATCACGCCAGGTCTCGCGCAGCGCCTCGTCATACCAGCGCTTCATCGACGGAAGGGCCAGCATGAGATCCACGTAATCGGCGGCAACGCCCCGGATGGGTAGCCCGTAGGTCTGCACGCGGAAGATCACGGGTGCATAGAACGCATCCACGGCCGTGAACGACTTGCCGGCCAGAAAGGGGCCGCCAAAGCGCGCGAGCCCCTCATTCCATAGCTCGTTCACGCGTGCAACGTCTGCACCGAGCGCCTCATCCATGCCATGCAACCGCACGCGAAGGCCACAACTCATGCCGCACTGGTTGCGCAGCGATGCAAAGCCCGCGTGCATTTCCGCGGCTGCGCAGCGCGCCCATGCACGTGCGCTGCGTTCGGACGGCCAGACGGCCGGATGGCGCTCGGCCAGGTATTCGACGATGGCCAGCGAATCCCACACGATGACGTCATTGTCATGCAGGCAGGGCACGCGGCCATTGGGTGAAAAGGCGCGGAACCGTTCCCAGTTCGAGCCCTGCCCGAAGGGCACGGCCTTCTCCTCGAAGGCCATGCCCAGCTCATGCATCAACACCCAGGGGCGCAGCGACCACGAGGAGTAGTTTTTGTTGGCGATGTAGAGCGTGGGCATGGCGGGCTCGGGCGGATCAGGTGTCGACGATCAACAGCGTACCCCGGCTGCCTCCCTCCACGCTGTGTGGCACGCCCGCCGGCACCACGCAGAGTTCGCCTGCACCCACTCGCACCGCGTGGCCATCCAGGGTCAGTCGCAACTCGCCTTCGAGCACCAGCAGGCCTTCGGCGTAGTCGTGGGTTTCCTCCGGATAGGCGGACTCGTCCATGCGCAGCACCTTCAGCTGCGCATCGCCGAACCGGGCGATCACTTGCGATGACCAGGGCTGCGGCAGCGCACCCGCAAGATCGACCAGGCAAACGGGCCGCATCAGTTCTGTTTGGCCGGCGTGGCGGCCACCGCGCCCGCCGGCGCCGACCGGCGGCGGGCATTGGCCAGCACCACGCCACCCACCGTGATCACGCCGCCCACCAGGGTCAGCAGGGTCGGACGTTCGCCCAGCCACACCCAGCCGATCAGCACGGCGATCGGCGGCGAGAAGTAGATGAAGCTGCTGACCTGCGAGGCGGATGCCCGATGCAGCGCAGCGTTCCACGCGATGTAGCCGATGAAGGTGGGCGCGATGCCCAGCCACAGCAGCGCGCCGATGTGCGACATGGGCGCGGCGGCGAGCGCATGCGGCAGGTTCAGCCCGAACGGCAGCGCGCCGAGCGTACCGGCGAAGAAGGTGAAGCCCGTGACGCCCAGCATGCTGTTGCGCGCGAAGAACGGCTTCTGCCCGACGAAGAAGATCGAGCACGCGATGACGCTCACCAGCACCATCGCAGCCATCGGCTCGAGTTTGACGTCCTTGCCGCTGGTCAGCACCACCACCACCACGCCCACCAGCGCCACTGCCAGCCCCATGAGCGTTCGCGGCGAAAGGCGTTCGCGCAGCCACACCGCCGAAAGTGCCGCGGTGGTGGCCGGCACCAGCGAAATCAGGATGGCCGCGGTGCCGCTGGCCACCCGCGTTTCCGCCGTGTTGAGGCACAGGTGGTAGATGCTGAGGCCAATCACGCCGAGCGCGGCCAGCGCCGGCCAGTCACGCAGCGCGGGCATCGGCACGCGCTTCACCAGCATCAGCACGGCGAAGCAGGCCGAGCCGATGGCCAGTCGCGCCAGCGCCACTTCGCCGGGCGTGAAGGAGGCCAGCGCGTAGGCGATCGCCGCGTACGCGGACGACCAGGTGAGCAGGGCGATGCCGACATAGGTGAGGGCACGCCCGTCCAGGCGTTCCGGGGTCTGCATGGGAATGTCCGATGGGGAGAAAACGTGCGCATCGTAAGGCGGCCAGGGGTGCGCATGAATGATGGATCAGCGTACGATGGTGTTGTTTTGCCAACGATCAAAATGTCCATGAACGCTGCGACCTTTGAATCGAAACCACTGTGGGACGCCACCGACTGGCAGCTGCTGGAAGCCCTGCAACAGGACGCCCGCCTGGGATATGCGGAGCTGGGCCGCAAGGTGAGGCTGTCCGCGCCGGCCGTGGCGGAGCGGGTCAAGCGGCTGGAAGAGGCGGGCGTCATTACTGGCTATCGCGCAGTGGTCAATCCGCGCAGGCTGGGCTACGAGATCGACGCCATGATCCGCCTGCGCTGCGATGGTGGCATTTGCGCACGCGTAGGCCAGCTGGTCGCGGACATCCCTGAAGTACTCGACTGCCGCCGCCTCGCTGGCGAGGATTCGGCCCTGCTGCGCGTGGTGGCCATGTCCATTCCCCACCTGGAATCGGTGCTTGATCGCCTGCTGAAGATCCATTCCAGCATCAGCACCACCACCCTCGTGGTGCTGCAGACGCCCCACGAAAACCGCCCCATGACCCGCACGATGTGGAACGCGGGCCGCACCTTCCTCGACGACTGACCCCGGAGACGCCTCGGAAGTCCAACGGAGCGATTAGTGTGAAGTGCATCACACATCTAGGATGAGGCAGTGCTCAAAGGCATGGTTATTGCCTCCCAGTCTGTAGGAAAACATCGCAAATAAAGGGACTTACGATCCTGCCGATAAGGAGGCTCAACCTCTTGAGGGAGGTAGGCGAAGTCCATTTGGGTTACGATGTTCTGTGCTTTGGAGGCATGCCTGGCGTCCTGGGAAGCCTCTCATTCTCGTCAGTCGGCAGGAGCGATGGGTTTAGGGAAGCTCCATCCAGCGGGGGTTGGATATGCAAAAGGGAACAGGGGTGGCGTTCTGGCTGCGCCAGATTGCAGTAGCCGCCGGTTATGCCGTACTCGTGTCGCTCGTCCGGGAACTGTCGTTCTCGCACTGGGCATTGCTGGCCGGATTGCACATGGCCGCGCTC
>Ga0335083_10007505_pt1 | contig 13466 bp, 12 predicted proteins | sample Lox_Sample_42_FD_206716 | JGI IMG/M metagenome (GOLD analysis project Ga0335083, IMG submission 206716) | Soil microbial communities from Loxahatchee National Wildlife Refuge, Florida, United States - Lox_Sample_4.2 | ecosystem: Environmental > Terrestrial > Soil > Wetlands | place: USA...
AGCGCGCCACGCCGATGCTCGCGCTCACCGAGGCCCGCACGTCCAGCGTCTGAATTGGCTCGCGCATGCGTATTGTGACGTCGCGCGCGACGCGCGCGGCCTCGCCCTCGGGGTCCTCGGACCGACGCTTCAGGAGCCGGGCAGCGGTCCGGTTGATGTTCCGAAACTTCCACTCCCGGTCGAGCGCCATGATGCCGTCCGTGATGTGATCGAGTATTTGAAAACTTTCCACGTCCTTCCCCGCCCTCCATCGACCGCTGCAACGGTCCCGATATGTCTGCAATCGCGAACAGTGCGTATCGTAAGAGGAAGTTGGCATGTTTGGGAACCGATAGCTTTTCTGCGCGGCCAGGTCACGTGTGCCGTTCTGGGTATGACCCCTCCGAGGAGGGGACCGGACGCCTCAATGTCCGAACTCCGGCGGCATCGAATGACGCCCGTTGGCCGCCTACTGCCAAACGCGGCTGCCCGAAACCGACTCAAAGCGCTAGTTGGCGATGAGCCGAGCCAGAGACGACCTCCATTGCACGCTCGCTACGCACGCCTTCAACATCCGTTCGGCCCCGAAGATGTGATGCATCCCGGAGTCAGCGCGCCGTTACCCGCCGACCCGATGCATGCCGAAGCCGCGCCGCTGTCTGCCAGTGGACCGTAACCCGCCAGCCCGATCCAGGGCTGGCGTGACTCATCCCATGGATCAGGGTTGGCGTTTGCCGCGGCCACCTGCGGGTTTGCCAGCAGGCTTGCGTGAACCGGCACCTGCCTTGCTGGCGGGTTTGCTGCGTGGCGTTTGCACGCTGAACGGGCTACCGCTGGACAAGCTTGTGCCTTTACCCGCGGCCACAGCGCGCTGCGCCGCAGGCTTGAGTTTGTTTTCGCCACTTTGCGGGCGCGGCTTCTTACTGGGCACCTGCATGGAGCCCGGTGCAGCTTGCGGTACTTTGGACTTCTTGGGCTTTTTGGGTTTCTTGATGAGCTGGCCCGTCGCGCTGGTTTGCGGCACGCGGTGTTCGGCTTCAAAACCCGGCTCCTCTTCACGGCGCAGCGTTTGCCGGATCAGCGCTTCAATCGCGGCCAGTTGTGGTGCTTCATCGGCACACACAAGGGACACCGCCACGCCGCTGGCGCCCGCGCGGCCGGTACGGCCAACACGGTGCACATAGTCTTGCGCCACGATAGGCAGATCCACGTTGATCACCAGTGGCAGGTCGTCGATGTCCAGCCCGCGCGCAGCCACATCGGTGGCTACCAGCATCTGCACTTCGCCCGTCTTGAAGCGCTCCAGCGCACGCAGACGCGCGGGTTGCGGTTTGTCGCCGTGGATGGTGTCGACCGAATAGCCCGCATCGTCCAGCATGGCCGCCAGGTAGTCCACGCCACTACGGGTCTTGACGAACACCAGCGCGTGCTCCCAGTTGTTCTCAGCCACAAGGTGCATGAAGAGGTCAGGCTTGTTCTTTTTATCCACCGTCACCACCCACTGCTTGATCTTGCTGGCCGTGGCGTTGGGCGGGCTGACGCTGATATTGACCGGGCCGCGCAGAATGCCCGCCGCCATGGTGCGGATTTCATCGGTAAACGTGGCAGAGAACAACAGGGTCTGGCGCTGGGCGGGCAAGGCAGCAAAGACAGCGTTGAGTTCGCGCGCAAATCCGAGATCCAGCATGCGGTCGGCTTCATCCAGCACCAGCGTTTGCACTTGATCAAACTGCACTGCGTTCTGGCGATTGAGATCCAGCAAACGGCCCGGGGTGGCAACGAGCACATCCACGCCCTTGCGCAACTTCATCATCTGCGGGTTGATACTCACACCCCCGTAGGCGGCCAGAAATCGTAAGTCGAGGCCTTTGCCGTAAGCAATAAAGCTTTGCAGCACCTGTTCAGCCAGTTCACGCGTGGGAACCAGCACCAGAACACGCGCGCGGTTGCTCGACACCGCCGGTCCGTGTTGCACCAGCCGTTGCAACAGGGGCAGCGCAAACCCCGCCGTCTTGCCAGTGCCGGTCTGTGCCGCGGCCATGAGGTCACGGCCACTGAGCACAGCAGGAATCGCTTTGGCCTGCACCGGCGTAGGTGTCTGGTAATTGAGGTGCTGCACATTGCGCAGTAAGGGATCGATCAGGCCAAGCGAGGCAAAAGACATTGGCGTATTCCGGGCTAAAACCGCAATTTTACCGGTTGCTGCCTGATCGCGCCGCGCCGGCAAGCTGTACTGTGAGACACCGGGGCGCAGCACTGCCGCCAGCGCCAGCCTCAATTGCATCAACAGCAAGCGCACATGTGGCCGGGCAAGCCGCCACGCGCGCACCTGCATCGCCGCTAGCGGCTCGAATTAAGGACGGAGTTCTATCAGGCTATTTTTTGCGAATATAAGTATTCCTACTCATTTATGAGCTCTATCGCTTCGTTTACGTTATCGGGACAGCACCATCAGGCTTTTGCCGATCGATCTGCAACTTCATATTTGCACTGTCCTGATTCGTATCGCGGACATCGCATCCAGCGTGCGACCAACGAGTCCTATTGAGCCCCTCTTCGAGCGAGGGACAGCACGAAAGCGCTGTATGCCGGATATTGCGCGCGAGGTGAATCTGCTCACGCGGGAGCAATGTTCTGATTCATGCGGAAGAAGTTATCCGGATCGTACTGGCGTTTGATGGAAGCCAGCCGCGAATAATTGTCGCCATAGGCTTCCTTCACGCGTTCGTCACCTTCATCACCGAGGTTGTTTGCATAGACGCCTCCTGATGAATACGGCCTCAACGCTTCCCATATGCTGCGCGCCCATTGGACGTTCACGGCATCTTCCGCTTCCTCGTCCCAGGTGGCGACGGGAAAGCAGTCAAAGTTGGCGTCGCGATGCGGGTACGCGGTCGCGGACCCTGCGACGCGGGCAATGGCTCCCCCTACATGCTGAAAGACCAGCAGCGATGACGGCGAAGGCGAGCGTTCATAGGCGCTCACTACGGCGTCGATCGCGCCATCGTCGATCGCTTTCAGGAACTGTGCTTTCCAGTAGTACCTCCGGCCTCGCGGAAACACGCTGTCGCCGTTCGATTGAATCTGGAGGTAGGGCATGCGCTCGAGACGGCAGTCGGCGGGAGGGCCTGACTTCATCAGTGTCTCGAGAACCTGTAGACCGGACTCCGGGGCGCCGACATAGCAAGCCGATATGCTGAAGAATCGCTCGCCGGAAGGATTGGCGACGAATGCAGCGTCTGCGCTCAGCTCGTCCGGCGCGTTGCGCGCAAACTGATCATAAAAGCGCAGTGCCGCGCGCGCTTGCTCGAACGGGTAAAGCAGAGAGCAGACAAGCAACTCGGGATCAAGCGGGTGAAGCCGAAAGTGAAAAGCTGTCGCGATGCCGAAGTTGCCTCCACCGCCCCGGACGGCCCAGAACAGGTCGGAATGTTTGCTGTCGCTCGCCAACAGCTTTTGCCCGTCGGCAGTGACCATTTCGACGGCGACGAGGTTGTCGCAAGTCAGCCCGTATTTGCGGCCGAGTTTGCCGAAGCCGCCGCCCAACGTCAGGCCGGCAATGCCCGTGTCGCTGATCACACCCGTTGTCGTCGCGAGGCCGTAGGCCATGGTGGCTCGATCGAACTCGCCGAGGTTGAGGCCAGCCTCCGCACGCACAACGCGCCGGTCAGCGTCGACTTCGATCTGTTTCATCCGGGAAAGGTCGATGACGATACCGGCGTCGCAGACTGAAAGGCCCGCCACGTTGTGACCGCCGCTGCGCACCGCAACCCGCGAATCAATCGACCCGGCAAAGCGCACGGCTGCAACCACGTCGTCAGCGTCGGCACAATAGACGATCATTGTTGGCCGCTTGTCGACTGTCCCGTTCCACACCCGGCGCGCCTCGTCGTAAGCCGGATCCCGGGGCAGGATCAGCGTGCCGTGAAGCGTGTCATGGAGTTGCTGGAACTGCCGCGAGGCAGCGTCTCTTTCGTCCTTCTGGACGTGCGACGCCTCTGTTTGCGTGCTCATCTTGCCTCCTTCGCATCCGCTGGCGCTCAAGCCGAAATTCAAGGGTTGATCGCCTGATGGTTTCATTTCCCAGTCGTCAAAGCAAAATGAAAGAATTCACCTTTCAGATGAGAAAACTTCATCTAGACTGAATAGATGCGAAAGTTGCCCCCTCTGCGTTCGCTGCAGGCGTTCGAGGCGGTTGCGCGGCATCGCAGTTTCAAGGACGCCGCGGATGAACTCAACGTGACGCCGACGGCCCTGAGTCACCAGATCCGCACGCTGGAAGAAGCGTGTGGCAGGCAACTCTTTGCGCGGCGGCCAAGACCCATTCGACTCACCGATGCCGGACAACTTCTGTATCCAGCACTGCGCAGGGGATTCGATTCATTCGCCGATGCCCTCTTCACGGTTGCCGAAATGGGCAGCACGCGCGCGCTGCGGATCACCAGCCCGAACGCTTTCACGAGTCGCTGGCTGGTTCCGCGGCTGTCGCTATGGCACGAGTCTCACCGCGACATTCCCCTGCAGATCATCGGTACCGACGCAGTCCTCGACCTGGAGGCCGGCGAAGCGGACGTGGCGATACGCTACGCACGTTCGCCGCCAAAAGGTCTGGTATGTAAGGAGATCGCGCGAGATGTGTTCTTCCCTGTGGCTAGCCCCGGCCTCCTCGGAGCAGAAAAACCATGCCCGATTGAGGCGATAGACCTGCTTCGATTTCCTCTGATCCATTACGAGTGGACGAACGGAGATCCCGATGCGCCTTCCTGGTCGCGCTGGTTTTCTGCTTCGGGTGTTCCGGTAGCGGCATTCACGTCTCTTCGGAACAGGCGTGATTTGAGCTTTCGGGAAGAACTCCATGCGATCGACGCTGTACTCGCCGGCCAGGGAATCGCGCTGTGCAGCGCCATCGTACTGGAGCGGGCACTGCTGAGCGGCGCGCTCGTGACAGTGCATCCGTTTGCGTTGCCTGGTTACGGTTTCTACGTCGCCCATCTTGCGGAGCATGCGAGGTCCAGCGCAGTTCGCGCCTTCGTACAGTGGGTGGTCTGCGCGCGTCGCACTGAGGAGCGGCTCAGATTCCTTTGAAAATCAACCGCCATGTTGGCTTATCGACATGTTGCCTGGCAGGCTCCGGAACGATCCGGCGAACTTCGCGACACACCGACAAGCGATGATCAGAGATCTCCGCGCACCTCACCCGTTCCCAGCACGTTCCGCTGCCGGTTGACCTCCGCCCAAAGCTCATCGCTGTCGTCATTGCGCAGCAGGACGACCCAGTCCAGTTGATCGTCGGCCACGCCGAAGTATTCCTGGATTTCCCTGCGAACGGCATCGCCGAACTGCGCGTATTCCGGGGCTGCCTGGGCCTGCGCGTGCAAGGCGTCGTATGCCGCATCGTCCGCTCCGCCGCCGTGCTCGTCGATGTAGCGCGAGATCCACAGGTCCCGTTCGCGGTCGTAATCGGCCTCGGCGCGCATCGCCTGCACAGCCGTGTAGAAGTCCAGTTGGGCAAACGCGGCGATCGCCGCCGTTGTTGCCTCGTCGAATGTAGTTGTCATCCCATATCTCACGTTGCCGTTGCATATTATCGCGCGGGCCGCATCCGGGCGGGTGCCGTGAATCCGGATGGTGCGACATGCCCAACGCAGTGTCGTGACCGGCTGCGCTTAGAATCAACGCACACCCGACGAAGGCGCTACGACAAAGCGAGCTTTCGGCGCTGAGGAAAGTGCGCTATGACCCGTCACCATAGAACCCTGCCGCCAGGTCTTCGTACTGCGCATTTACGGCGGCGATGCCGGCGGGATATTCGCTCGCGCGTGAACTATTCTGAAGGGATTACTGGCGGCTGGCTTTCTTCTACGCATTCGACAGGAGGTGTGCCATGTCGATGTCGACCACCCTGGAGGAGCGCTTGGGCGCGGGTGAGTGAGCGGAGGAGGCCGCAGCGCATCAAATGTCGACGTACCGGTAAAACTCCCACGCCGAGGCGCGGTTGCGATACGCGGAGCATCGAAGGTACGCACGGCGGCGACTCAAGGAGCGAACGATGAAATTCTATGCGCGTGAGTACGAGGGGCGTCTGGAGGTGTTCAGCTTCGATGGTGTTTATAGAATTCGCATAACCCAGTTGTGCGGCGCGGCACGAGAGGCGTTCGTGGATACCGTCCAGCTATGGATAAGTGACGGTGTATCGGCAGACGAAGCCGTCGCACGGGAGGCAGAGTCGTTGGCCCGATTAATTAAGGAATACTAGAAAATGCGACGTTGCCGGCCTGGACGTTGCGCCTGCCGCGGCTCGCGTGGTTTGACTCAAACGGCAAGCGTCACGTCGACCGTAGCGAGGGGTTGCAGTAAGCCAGCAAAAGCACGGTTCGCACGCCGCGAACAGGTCGGCCCAGGCGAACGGTTCGCGCCGTGTGTAGTCCTCTAGTGCGCTCACATAGCGCCGCACGGCGGTCCAACGACCGCAGGGCCACCGATAGCGCCCCCTTCGCCGGCGATCGGCCCAACGACAGCAAAGGCCGAGTCGAACGCATCGGCTGTCCGGCAGCATTCTGGGCCTAAGCGGCCTCGAAGGTGGTTGTCCTGCGGCAGCGAAGGAGCAGCCGGCGCTGGCGCTTCATCGGGCCTTCACGGCCACATCAGCGCGGGCAGACCGGGCCGAGCCGTGCGCCAATCGTGCGGCATGCCGCGAGCAGCGGCTCGATGTAGCAGCGCTGCGCGTCGGCTTCGCGGCGAAACATCGGCATGCTGATACTCACGCAGCCCACCGCACTGCCATCGGCGCCGAGGATCGCCGCGCCGTAACACCAGATCGATTGCTCGTTCTCCTCACGGTCTTCCGCATAGCCACGTTGCGCCGTGAGCTCGATCTCGCGGCGGATCGCGTCGAGGTCGGTCATCGTGTGCTCGGTGAAGCGCACGCGCGGCGCCTGCAAGAGCCAAGGCTCGCGTTCGGCCGGCGTGAGGGTGGCGAGCCACGCCTTGCCGACCGAGCTCGACGTGAGCGCCACGCGCGTGCCGATACGCGACGCCATGCGCACGGCGTGCGGACTTTCGAGCTTCTCGATGTAGACCATCGCGCCGTCGCTCGGCACGGCGAGGTGCACCGTTTCGGAGGTGGTGTTGCGCAGTTCCATGAGCGCATCGACGGCGGCGATGCGCAGGTCGGAGCGCTCCCAGCTGCGGCTCGCGAGACTCACGAGCCGGGGGCCGAGTGCGAATGTATTGCCGCTGCCCACTGTCATTACGAGCCCTTCGGCTTGCAGCGCGGCCACGATGCGGTGCACGGTTGGGCGCGGATAGCCGCTCGCCGCCACGAGCTTCGCGATGTTCGGCGGCGTGCCGGCGTCGGCAATGAGCTGGAGCACGGCCATGAACTTGGAGAAGGCGGCCGCGCCCGCGACAGCCTTGGTGTCGTCGGGTTGAGAAACAGCGGGGGATTCGGTGGTGGGCATCGGAAAGCTTACGGGCACATGTGGCGCCATTATGCCCGCAATCGCGGGCCCCGGACTACGGCGTCGCGCGCACGCGCGGGCCTCGTGGCGTCCGGGGGCGCCGCGTTCACGGCTGCATCATGCGCACAAATAGCCGCCGTCGACGGGCACGATCGCGCCCGTCATGAACGAAGCCGCAGGCGTGCAGAGGAACGCGGCGACATTCGCCACCTCCTCGGGCTGCCCCCAGCGTTTCATCGGCGTGCGTTCGAGAATGCCTTGCGAGCGCCCGTCGTCGTCCTGCAGCGCCTGGGTGAGCGGCGTCGCGATCCAGCCTGGCGCGAGCGCGTTCACGCGGATGTTATCGCTCGCATAGGCAATGGCGAGCGAGCGTGTGAGTTGCGCCACGCCGCCCTTGCTCGCGCTGTACGCCGGTACGAGGCCGCCGCCGAAAAAGCTCAGCATCGAGGCCGTGTTGACGATGCAGCCCTGCGACGCCTTCAGCAACTCGCGCGCGCTTGCGCACACACGCATCGTGCCGTTGAGATTGATGTCGAGCACGCGCTCGAACACTTCGATCTGATGCTCCTCGCCGCGGCTGATCACGCCCGCGCAGTTCACGACGATATCGAGCCGTTCGAAGCCGCCAATCACGCGCGCGACGTCATCGGAGGAGCGCACGTCGAGCGTTGCGCGTTGCACGCCAGGGCCGAGCGCTTCGGGCGTTCCGGCGGGCGGCGGCAGGCCAGCAGCCACGGTGCGTGCGCCGAGCTGCGCGAGCCGGTTGGCGATAGCCGCGCCGATGCCGGAGAGGCCGCCCGTCACGAGCGCGACCTTGCCCTGCAGAAGATTGTCCTTGAATGTCATGATGCGTAGTGCGAATGAAGTCGAAATCAGGTGGGTTGGGTGGCGGCCGCGTGGCTCGCGCCCTCGGGCGCGACTTCCCTGACGACGAAGAGATACACGAACGCGGCGGCAAACGCGACGGCTGCGCTGATGAGCAGGGCATTCACGAACGAGTGCGTCTGGTCGACGACGATACCCGTGATGAGCGGCGCAAACGAGCCGCCAAAATAGCCGCCGAAGTTCTGCATGCTGCCGAGCGAGGCCACGAGGTGGCGCGGCGCGGCCACGCTCACGAGCGCCCAGGCGGCGCCGCTCGACATGTTCACGAAGAACATCGCGGCCGAAACGTAGGCGATGGCGAGTGCGGTGCTCGGTGTGTACGCGGCGGGCACGGTGAACGCGGCCGCGCCGATCAGGCCGACGCACAGCGGCCACTTGCGGCTGCGAATGGCCGGCAGGCCGCGCTTGAGCAGGTAGTCGGAAATGAAGCCGCTGCTTGCCATGCCGATCGTGCCGAACACATAGGGAATCGCGACGAGCCAGCCCGTATGCGCAATGCTGATGTGACGTTCCTTCTCGAGGTAGCCCGGCAGCCAGGTGAGATAGAGCCACACCATGTAGATCACGCCCATGAAGCCGAAAATCATGCCCCACGTATTGCGCATCTTGAGCAGCGTGCCCCATTCGGCGAAGCTCAGGGCCTTCTTCTGCGGTGCTTCGGTGGCGCCGTCTTCGAGCCAGGCGGTTTCTTCGGCGGTGAGCGCAACCTGATCGCGGTTGCGATAGACCACATACCAGCCAATCGCGACGAGCACGCCGAGCACGCCCATGATGATGAACATGGGGCGCCAGCCGAACGAGAGCATCAGCACGGTGAGGAGCGGCGGCGCGATCATGGGCGCGATGGTCGAGGACGACACGAACGTACCGGTTGGCGCGCCGCGCTCGCGCACGGCGAACCATTCGTGGATGACCTTGGCTCCCGCAGGAAAGAGGGGCGCCTCGGCGATACCCAGCACGACGCGCGCGGCGAGGAAGTGATTGAGCGTCTGGATGAAGCCGCCGGTCACCTGCGCGAGCGACCAGACGAGCATGCCGAGCCCGAGCATCACGCGTGAGCCGAAGCGGTCGAGCAGCGCGCCGACCGGCAACTGCGCGAACGCGTAGGCGAGCGAGAAGGCCGAAAGCAGCAGGCCCATTTCCGAGCTGCTCAGGTGCAATTCTTGCGCCACCGAATGATTGGCGATGGACAGGGTGCTGCGGTCGAGATAATTGACGATGCCGGCTATCGTCAGAAAGGCGATGGCGATCGTCTGGGTGCGTTTGAGCCGCTTCGGTTTTTGGGGCATGGCTCGTCTCCTGATGGCTGTTCTAGTGTGTGGTCGGGGGGCGGTTATTCGTCAATCAATACGTGGCGCGGCCTCCCGAAAGATCGAAAACTGCGCCCGTGCTGAACGTGCAGGAATCCGAACAAAGCCAGAGCGCAAGGTCGGCGACTTCATCGACTGTGCCGAGGCGTTTGAGCGGGCTTTTGTCGATCATCGTCTGCACGTGCGCGGGCGACATCTGGGCGAGCAACGGCGTTTCCACGGCGGCGGGCGCAATTGCGTTGACGAGAATGCCCGTTTGCGCAAGCTCCTTGCCCAGCGACTTGGTCAGCGCGATCACGCCGGCCTTGGCCGCGCTGTAAGCGGACGCGTTCGGCGTGCCCTCCTTGCCTGCGAGCGACGCCACGTTGACGATGCGCCCCGTTCCTGCGCGGCGCATGACTGGCACCACGAAGCGGCACACGTGATAGGTGCCGAGCAGGTTGACCTCGACGATGCGCTGCCATTCGGCGGGATCGTAGGCGTCGAGCGCGACCGTCGAGCCGGCGAAGCCCGCGTTGTTCACGAGGTAATCAATACGCCCGAACTCGGACAGCGTGGCGGCCAGCGCGGCTTCGATCGTCTCGGGGCGTGTGACGTCCACTTCGACATGACGGGGCGCCGTGTGAGCGTCGAGCGTGCCGGGAATGCGGTCCCAGTTGACCGTGCGTGCGCCGCCGCGCGCGAACGCGCTGCAGATCGCGCGGCCAATGCCGCCCGCGGCGCCCGTCACGACGGCTACGCGCCCCTCAAAGTCGTATTGGGCGCGGCTCATCGAATGAACTGATCCACGTAGTCCTCGCCGAGTCCAACTGCCGCGTAGTGCTTGCGGCACATGTCGATCTTCGTGAACACGTCTTCGTAGCCCGTGTAGTTGCCCCACGGATCGCAGTAGAACATCACGCCGTTCACCTGAAAATACGTGATCATTTCCTCGACGTCTTCCGGGACGTAGAGCGTATGCGTTTCGCCCGGCGGCTCGAACACGTAGCTGCCCTCGGTGGCTTCCCAGTCGTGCTCCAGATAGCGCCAGCGGCCCTTGAGCACCATGCCGTGAACGGCTTGAGGGTGACGATGCCTGCTAAGGACACCTGACTTGCGTACGCGCAACAGGTTCATCCAGTAGCCCTGCGCCGTGTTCAGGCAGAGCGGGCGGAACCAGACGTTTTCCGCCTGCGGCACCCAGACGCGTTCGTCGGTGGGAATGGCCATGGGGACGACGATTTCCTGCTGCGCTTCCTTGGGGAACGGTAGCTGGTACGGCGTCATGGGGGAGTAGGTTTTGTCCGACATCGGTTGCTCTCTTTTGTCCACAATATGGACATAAAGTCCACGATATGGTTGATTGTGCGGGAGAGTTTTGATTAAGGTCAATGCCAGGGTTTGCCCCGAGCCAGGCCGGCGGCACGTTAGCCTTCGGTTCCGGGTTCGCCGCCCAACGCTTGCATCAGCAGTCGTGCCGCGGGCGAGAGCGGCGCTCCCTTGCGCGTGACCAGCTCATAAGGTTCGCTGCGCGAGGCGAGGTTCAGCGCAAGGATGCAGGCCATCTCCTGGCGTGCGAAGAACTGCGCGACGTCGATGGAAACCAGCGCGACGAACGAAGGATTGCCCTGCAGCAGGGCGAGCGTGGCGAAAGCGGAGGTCGTTTCGAGCAGATGCGTGGGAAAGCGGATTCCGGCGTCGCGGAACTCGCGCTCGAGCAAAAGCCGCATGGGCATGTTCGCCCGGTAGACCACCCATCGATACTTCGCCATGTCGTGTAGCGTGAGCTTCTTCGCGCGCCGCAGCGGATGGCGCACGTTGGCAATGACGGCAAGCGTCTCATCCTGAAGCTTCGTGGTGTCGTAGTGCTGCGGCGTTTGACTGACCGTCGTGCGGCAGATCGCGAGGTCCAGCCTTCCGGCATCGATCAGGCTAAGGAGCGTGGCGCTCGTATCCTCGACGATTTCGACCGACATTTCCGGATGCTCGACGATCAGCGTGGAAATCGCATCGGTGAGCAGCGGCACGGCGCCCATGATGACCCCCACCGCTACACGCCCTCCGTGGCCACGCGAGAGTCCCACGAGCTCCTCGCGCAGGTGCGAGAGATCGGTATGGATCAGGCGTGCATAGCGGATGGCGCAGTGCCCGGCTTCGGTGGGCTCGAGCCCGCGGTTGGTGCGATTGAAGAGGGGCGTTCCGAACGTCGTTTCGATCTCCTGCAGCGCCTTGCTCGCGCCCGGCTGCGTGAGCGCGACCTGCTGTGCGGCCTTCAGCAGCGAGCCGTGATCGCCAAGGGCAATCAAAAGCCGCAGTTGTTTCAGGTGGAGGCGAGAGATGATCGAATTGAGCGACGGGGTCATTGGGTTGAGGGAAAGTTATACCTGTATTAATTCTTCTCAATTACCGCCTGGTGGGCGCCTCCCTATACTGGCCCAAAACGGCACGCTGTGCAACGGCATCACGACGTTCACGTACTGGCCGACAGTGCTTGCAGTCGCAACGATTGACTTCGCTATAACTGACGCTCATTCCTATGTCCCTCATCAACTACATCACACAGATTCAGTTCGATTTCGGCGCCATCCGTCTGCTCAAGGACGAATGCGAGCGCGTGGGCATGCGCAGACCGCTGATCGTCACGGACAAGGGCGTGCACGCGGCGGGCATCATCGACGTTGTCCTCGGTGCGCTGGCGGGCATCGCACCGGTGCCGATCTATGACGGCACGCCGCCGAATCCGAACGAGGCTGCGGTGCGCGAGGCCGTGGCCGCATACCGTGCGGGCGATTGCGACGGCATCGTCGCGGTGGGCGGCGGCTCGTCGATCGATCTGGCCAAGGGCGTTGCCGTTTGCGCGACGCACGAAGGTCCGCTGCAACGATTCGCCGTGATCGAGGGCGGGGCGACGAACATCACGGCGAAGACGGCTCCGGTCATCGCGGTGCCCACGACAGCGGGCACGGGCAGCGAAGTGGGCCGTGGCGCGATTCTCATACTCGACGACGGCCGCAAGGTCGGCGTGATTTCTCCCTTCGTCGTGCCCCGCGCGGCGATCTGCGATCCTGAACTGACGCTGGGCCTGCCGCCCGCGTTGACGGCGGCGACGGGCATGGACGCCATCGCGCATTGCATGGAGACTTTCCTTTCGCCCTTGTTCAATCCGCCCGCGGACGGCATCGCGCTCGATGGGCTTTGGCGAGCATGGCGCCATATCGAGCGCGCGACGCGTGAGCCGCGCGACCGCGTGGCGCGGCTGAACATGATGAGCGCGTCGATGCAGGGCGCGCTCGCGTTCCAGAAGGGGCTGGGTTGCGTGCACAGCCTGAGCCATTCGCTTGGCGGCATCAATCCACGTTTGCATCACGGCACGCTGAATGCGATTTTTCTGCCTGCCGTGCTCGGGTTCAATAAGGATGCCTCAACGGTTCGCGACGAGGACAAGCTCAACCGCATGGCAACGGCGATGGGGCTTGGCAGCGGCGCCGACGTGGCGCCGGCGGTGCGGGCAATGACAGAGCGGCTTGGCTTGCCGGCGGGGCTTGGGCAACTGGGTGTCACGTCCGCCATGTTTGCGGACATCATCAAGGGCGCACTCAAGGACCACAGCCACAAGACCAATCCTCGCGACGCTTCCGAAGACGATTACCGCGCCATGCTCGAAGCGTCGATGTGACCGGCCGCCTCCTGCGACTTCAAGCAGGGCGGGAGGCACAGCGGCCGCCACGCCTCGCGCCTGCACGACGTTCTAGATGACGTTCGGCGCGTGGCGCGGCTACCCGGCGAAGCACTGGCGTGCCTCGAGTGCCACCAGCATGGCCTCGAAGTCTTCGACGGGAACCGGGCGGCAGAA
>Ga0335083_10007506_pt1 | contig 13465 bp, 14 predicted proteins | sample Lox_Sample_42_FD_206716 | JGI IMG/M metagenome (GOLD analysis project Ga0335083, IMG submission 206716) | Soil microbial communities from Loxahatchee National Wildlife Refuge, Florida, United States - Lox_Sample_4.2 | ecosystem: Environmental > Terrestrial > Soil > Wetlands | place: USA...
ACGCGATCGACCAGAACATGGTCACGCTGCGCAACCGCGTGAACGAGCTGGGTGTCACCGAACCCATCGTGCAGCAGCAGGGCGCCAACCGCATCTCGGTGCAGCTGCCCGGCGTCACCAACTCGGCCGAGGTGAAGGACATCCTCGGCAAGGTGGCGACGCTGGAATTCCACCTCACCGACATGGTGAACAACCCGCTGGACGCGGCGCAGAAGGGCCACGCGCCGCTGGGCTCGCGGCTGGAATACATGCGCGAGGTCAACGGCTACCGGCAGCCCATCCTGCTCAAGCGCGAGATCATCGCCACCGGCGCGGACCTAGTGGATGCCACTTCCACGACCACGCAGGAAGGCCCGGGCGTGTCGATCCGTCTGAATTCCAAGGCCGGCGACGAGATGCTGCGCGTCAGCCAGCAGAACATCGGCAAGCGCATGGCCATCGTGCTGATCGAGGAGAACCGCGGACAGCAGGGCTCCGCCGGGCAGGCCGCGCAGCAGACCGTCACCAGCCGCGAGGTGATCAGCGACGCCACCATCCAGGGCGTGCTGAGCGACCGCTTCCAGATCACCGGCCTCACGCTGAGCCAGGCGCGGGAACTGGCGCTGCTGATGCGCTCCGGCCAGCTGGCCGCGCCGCTGGTGCCGGTGAGCGAGCGGCCCGTCGGGCCGTCGCTGGGGCAGCAGAACATCCGCTCCGGCGTCACCGCGCTGCTGATCGGCTCGGCCGCGCTGTTCCTGTTCATGATGTTCTACTACCACCTGTTCGGCGTCGTGGCCTCGGTGGTGCTGCTCTGCAACGTGGTGCTGCTGACCGCGCTGCTGTCGCTGATGAAGGCCTCGCTGTCACTGCCCGGCATCGCCGGCATCCTGCTGACCGTCGGCATGGCGGTGGACGCCAACGTCATCATCTACGAGCGCATCCGCGAGGAATTGCGCAACGGCGTCTCGCCGCAGGCCGCGATCCGCGCCGGCTTCGAGAAGGCGTGGAGCGCGATCTGGGATTCCAACGTCACCACCTTCATCGCGGGCCTGGTGCTGTGGGTGTTCGGCACCGGCCCGATCCGCAACTTCGCCATCGTGCTGGTGCTGGGCATCCTCACCTCGATGTTCACGGCGATGTTGGGCAGCCGCGCGCTGCTGACTCTCATCTATGGCGGCCGGCACAGGCCGGCGAAGCTCTCGATCGGCTGACGGGGCGGGGACACGATGGAATTCTTTCACAAGGCCACCAGCTTTCCGTTCATGGCGACGCGGCGCGTCTGGTACGTGCTGTCGGCGCTGCTGGTAGTGGCCTCCATCGCGCTGTTCTTCCTGCGCGGGCTGAACCTGACGGTGGATTTCACCGGCGGCACCACCGTCGAGGCCACCTATCCGGCAGCGGCCGATGTCGAGAAGGTGCGCGGCGCGCTGGAAGCGGCGGGCTTCCGCGACCCGACCGTGCAGGCCTTCGGCACCTCGCACGACATTTCCATCCGCCTCGCGCCGGAACCGAAACAGACCATCGAGCAGGTGCGCGCGCGCGTCGAGAAGGCGCTGAAGGGCGTGGATGCGGGCGTGAAGATCAGTCCGCCCGAGTTCGTCGGATCGCAGGTGGGCAGCGAGCTGCGCAACAGCGCCATCCTCGCCCTTGGCCTCACGATGCTGCTGGTGTTCGTGTACATCGCCTTCCGCTTCCATACCTGGCGCCTGTCGGCCGGCGCCATCCTGGCGCTGCTGCACGATCCCATCCTGATCATCGGCTGGTTCGCGCTGTCGCAGACGCCGTTCGACCTCGCCGTGGTGGCGGCGCTGCTGGCCGTGGTCGGTTACTCGCTGAACGACACCATCATCGTGTTCGACCGCATCCGCGAGCGCTTCGAGGCCAACCGGCGCCTGGAGCCGCGGCTGGTGCTGGATCAATCCATCAACCAGACGCTGTCGCGCACCATCATGACCAAGGTGACCACGCTGATCGTGGTGGTGGCGCTGCTGTTGTGGGGCGGGGACGCGCTGCGCGGCTTCTCCGAGGCGCTGGTGATCGGCATCCTGGCCGGCACCTATTCCTCCATCTACATCTCCTCCGCGGCGGCGCTGGATTTTGGCCTGAAGGCCGAGCACGTGTTTCCGCCCGCGCGCAGCCGGGAAGTCGACAGCCTGCCGTAAAGCGCGGATGATCGGGCGGCGATGCTGCATCTGCTGACCGATCCCGCCGCGTGGGTGGCGCTGCTCACGCTGTCGCTGCTCGAGATCGTCCTCGGCATCGACAACATCATCTTCATCTCGGTGCTGGTGGGGCGCCTGCCGGCCGCGCAGCGGCCGCGCGCGCGCATCTTCGGCCTGCTGGCGGCCATGCTCACGCGCATCGCGCTGCTGGTGTCGATCGTGTGGCTCACGCGGCTGACCCGGCCGCTGTTCGCCGCCCTCGGGCAGCAGTTCTCCGGCCGCGACCTGGTGCTGATCGCCGGCGGCCTGTTCCTGCTCGGCAAGAGCGTGCTGGAGATCCACCACACGCTGGAGGGCGCGGCCGAAGAGCGTGCGGTACGCGCGCTCGCCGGCTTCGTGGCGGTGGTGGTGGAGATCGCCATCATCGACATCGTGTTTTCGCTGGATTCGGTGTTCACCGCCGTGGGGCTGGCCCGGCCCGACCAGGTGCCCATCATGGTGGCCGCCATCGTCATCTCCATCCTGGCGATGATGCTGCTGTCCGGGCCGATCTCCGATTTCGTCGACACGCACCCGACCATCAAGATCCTCGCACTGGCTTTCCTGATCCTGGTGGGCGTGGCTCTGGTCGCCGACGGCTGGGGACTGCACATCCCGAAGGGCTACCTGTACTTCGCGATGGCCTTTTCCGTCGGCGTGGAAATGATTAACCTCCGGTTACGCAAGCTGCTGGACCGCAGGAAGGCCTCCCCATGAAGCATCTCCGTTTCTCCCTCGTGGCCGTTTCGCTGGCCGGCGCGCTGTGCGTTGCCGGGTGCGGCAAGTCCGGCGGCGGCGCCACCATCAGGGTGGGCGAGTACGCCTCGCTCACCGGCAAGGAGGCCACCTTTGGCACTTCCTCGCACGAGGGCACCCTGCTGGCCGTGGACGAGGTCAACGCCGCGGGCGGCGTGCTCGGCAAGAAGCTCGAGCTGATCTACGAGGACAACCGCAGCACGCCGGGCGAATCGGCCACCATCGCCAAGAAGCTGATCAACAGCGACAAGGTCGTGGCATTGCTGGGCGAGGTGGCGTCGGGCCGATCGTTGGAGGCCGCACCCATTGCCCAGGCGAACCACATTCCGATGATCTCGCCGTCCTCGACCAATCCGAAGGTCACCGAGACCGGCGACTACATCTTCCGCGTGTGCTTCACCGACCCCTTCCAAGGCAAGCTGCTGGCGGAATTCGCGAAGGACACGCTGCACGCGAAGAAGGTGGCGATCTTCTCCGACGTGGCCGCGCCCTACAGCGTGGGCCTGGCGCAGTACTTCCGCGAGCCCTTCCTCGCCGACGGCGGCACGGTGGTCTCCGACCAGAAATACACCGGCGGCGACAAGGATTTCAAGGCGCAGCTCACCGTCATCAAGAACGCCAATCCCGATGCCATCATGGTGCCGGGCTACTACACCGACGTCGGGCTCATCGTGGCGCAGGCGCGCCAGCTCGGCATCACCGTGCCGATGTTCGGCGGCGATGGCTGGGAGGCGCCCGAGCTGATCCAGATCGCCGGCGCCGATGCGCTGAAGAACACCTACTACTCCACGCACTTCTCGCCGCAGAGCACCGACCCGCGCGTGCAGAAGTTCGTCATGGCGTACCAGGCGAAGTATGGCGGCAAGGTGCCCGACGCGATGGCCGCGCTGGGCTACGATTCGGTGATGGTGCTGGTGGACGCGATGAAACACGCCGGCACCACGGATGAGCCGGCACTGCGCGACGCCATCGCAATGACGAAGGATTTCCCCGGCGTCACCGGCTCGACCACGCTGGACGCGAAGCGCGACGCGGCCAAGCCCGCGGTGATCATCACGGTGAAGGACGGCAAGTTCCAGTACCTGGAAACCGTGGCGCCCTGAAGTCCGCGTCCTCCCGGCGCCGGCGCTGATGACCGAGCTGCTGCAGCAACTGATCAACGGGCTCTCGCTCGGCGCGATCTATGCACTGATCGCGCTGGGCTACACCATGGTCTATGGCGTGCTGCGCTTCATCAACTTCGCGCACAGCGACGTGTTCATGGTCGGCGCCTTCGCCGGTTATTTCCTGGCCAGGCCGCTGCCCACGGATTCGGTGTTCACCGGCGTGCTGGTGCTGCTGGGAGCGATGGCCATCTGCGCGCTGCTGGGCGTGGTGATCGAGAAGCTGGCGTACCGGCCGCTGCGCGGGCGTTCCACGCTGACGGTGCTGATCACCGCCATCGGCGTGTCGCTGCTGCTGCAGAACCTCGGCCAGCGCATCTTCGGCGCCAATCCGCGCTCCTTCCCGGCGCTGTTCCCGGTGCACCAGTTCCACGCGGGCGGCATCGTCGTCTCCAGTGCGCAGATCATGGTGTTCGCGGTGGCGCTGGTGCTGCTGTTCCTGCTGCGGCACGTCGTGCTGCACACGCGCACCGGCACCGCGATGCGCGCGCTGTCGTTCAACCCCGTGGCCGCCTCGCTGGTGGGCGTGAACAACGACCGCGTGATCTCCTTCACCTTCGCGCTGGGCTCGGCGCTGGCGGCGGCCGGCGGCATCCTGTACGCGTCGAACTATCCCTCCATCGATCCGCTGATGGGCACGCTGCCCGGCATGAAGGCCTTCGTCGCCGCGGTGCTCGGTGGCATCGGCAACATCGCCGGGGCCGCGGTGGGCGGACTGGTGCTGGGCCTGGTCGAGACGGCGGTGGTCGCGCTGGGCGGCTCCACCTACCGCGACGCGGTGGCCTTCGCGGTGCTGATCCTGATCCTGCTGCTGCGGCCGGAAGGGCTGCTGGGCCGGCGCATCGCGGAGAAGGCATGAGGGTGGCGCGGCCGCAGCTGCTGCTGCTCGGCGCGCTGCTGGTGATCGGCCTGCTGGCGGCGTTCTCGAATTTCTACAACCCCTACCTGCTGGACATCGCCGTCAGCTGCGGCATCAACGTGACGCTGGCGGTGTCGCTGAACCTGATCAACGGCTACACCGGCCAGTTCTCGCTGGGGCACGCAGGGTTCATGGGCGTGGGGGCGTATGCGGCAGCCGTGCTGACCACGCTGTACGGCGCGCCGCTGCTGGCGCTGGCCGGTGGGCAGGCCTGGCTGCTGTTCCTCGTCGCGCTGCTGGCCGGCGGCCTTGCCGCGGCACTGGCCGGCCTCATCGTCGGCGTGCCCTCGCTGCGCCTGCGGGGTGATTACCTCGCCATCGTGACGCTGGGATTCGGCGAGATCATCCGCGTGGTGCTGCAGAACATCGACGCCGTCGGCGGCCCGCGCGGGCTGATCGGCATTCCCGGCTACGCCAACCTCGCCTGGGCCTTCGGGCTGGCCGCCATCTGCGTCTACGTGGTGTGGGCCATGGTGCATTCCACGTACGGGCGCGGCTTCATCGCGGTGGCGGACGACGAGCTGGCGGCCGAAGCCATGGGCATCAACGCCACGCGCTACAAGATCACCGCCTTCCTGGTCGGCGCCTTCTTCGCCGGCCTGGCCGGCGGCGTGTACGCGCATTTCAAGCAGTACATCGCACCGCAGGGCTTCGGCTTCGACCGCTCCATCGAGATCGTGGTGATGGTGATACTCGGCGGCATGGGCAATACGCCGGGGGTGATCGCCGCGGCCATCCTGCTGACCGTGCTCGGCGAATCGCTGCGCAGCTTCGGCGACTACCGCATGATCCTGTACTCGCTGCTGATCATCGTGCTGATGATCACGAGGCCACAGGGACTGTTCCGCTGGAACGCGCGCGCCAGGATGCGGCCATGAGCGCGCCGCTGCTGGAACTGGAACACTGCACGCTGCGCTTCGGCGGTCTCACCGCGGTGGGAGATCTCTCCTTCGCGGTGGAGGAGCGCGGCCTGGTGGGCCTCATCGGCCCGAATGGCGCCGGCAAGACCAGCGTGTTCAACCTCATCACCGGCGTGTACCGGCCCACCGCGGGCGAGGCGCATTTCGCCGGCCGTTCGCTGGCGGGCATGAAGCCGCACGCCATCACCCGCTGCGGCATCGCGCGCACCTTCCAGAACATCCGGCTGTTCGGCTCGCTGTCGGTGGCCGACAACGTGCGCGTGGCCTTCCATCCGCACCTGCGGCAGCACTCGGTGGCCGCGTTGCTGCGCGGGCGCGGCTTTGCCGAAGAAGAGCGGCAGGTCGCTGTGCGCACCACCGAACTGCTGCGGCTGTTCGACCTGGTGCGCGTGGCGGAAGAGCCCGCGAAGAGCCTGCCCTACGGCAGCCAGCGGCGGCTGGAGATCGTGCGCGCGCTGGCCACGCGGCCGCGGCTGCTGCTGCTGGATGAACCCGCCGCCGGCATGAACCCGACCGAGAAGGGCGAGCTGACGCGGCTGATCGCGCGCATCCGCGCCGAGTTCGACGTGGCCATCCTGCTGGTCGAGCACGACATGCCGCTGGTGATGAACATCTGCGAGCGCATCGTGGTGCTCGACTACGGCGTGAAGATCGCGGAAGGCACCCCCGGCGAGGTGCGCGCCGATCCGAAGGTGATCGAGGCCTATCTGGGCGAGGAGGCGCCGGCCGCGGCCGGCCAGTGATGCTCGCCATCGACAACCTGTCGGTCGACTACGGCGCCATCCGTGCGCTGCACGGGGTATCACTGGCCGTGCCCGAGCGCGGCATCGTCACGCTGATCGGCAGCAATGGCGCCGGCAAGAGCACCACGCTGCGCGCGGTGTCGGGGCTGGTGCGGCCGCGTGCCGGCGCCATCACCTATGCGGGCGAACGCATCGATGCGCTCCCGCCCAGCGACATCGTGGCGCGCGGGCTGTGCCACGTGCCGGAGGGCCGCATGGTGTTCGCCAACCTCACCGTGCACGAGAACCTGCTGATGGGCGCCTACCTGCAGCGCGACCGCGAGGCCATCCGCCGCGAGCGCGACTACGTGCTCGGCGTTTTCCCGCGCCTGGCGGAGCGGGAAAAACAGCTGGCCGGCACGCTCTCCGGCGGCGAGCAGCAGATGCTGGCCATCGGCCGCGCGCTGATGGGCCGCCCGAAATTCCTGATGCTGGACGAGCCCTCGCTGGGCATCGCGCCGCTGCTGGTGAAGGCCATCTTCCGGCAGATCGTGGCGATCAACCGCGAGCGCGGCATCACCATCCTGCTGGTGGAACAGAACGCCAACCTCGCGCTGGAGATCGCCGGCGAGGGCTTCGTGCTGGAGACCGGCCGCGTGATCCTGCACGACGCGGCCGCCGCGCTGCGCGCGGATCCGCAGGTGCGCAGCGCCTATCTCGGCGGCTGACGCACGCTCCAGGGCCCCGTGAAGCGCATCGGCATCGGCCTGGACTTCGGCACGTCGAACTCGGCCGCCGCCTGGTTCGATGGCACCACGCTGCATCGCGTGCAACTGGAAGGCGCCGATCCCATCATGCCAACGGCGGTGCACCTGGACCGGCACTACGCCGCGCTCACCGGCCAGGCCGCCATCGACCGCTATGTGGAGGAGAACCGCGGCCGGCGCGTGGAGCTGGTGGCCGAGGTGATCGGCGAATCGGCGTCCTCGGTCGGTGGCAACGAGACCGGCGAGGACATCTCGCGGCTGCAGACCCAGCGCCATGCGGTGTACGGGCCGTTGTACGACCGCACGCTGCCCGGCCGGCTGTTCCTCGGATTGAAGCGCCTGCTCGGCGATCCGGAGCTGGAGCGGCTGTCGGTGTTCGAGCGGCACTATCGCCTCGTCGCGCTGCTCACGCCCATGCTGCTGCACATCCGCGAAGCGCTGGAACGCGAGCAGGGGCCGCCACTGCCCGCCATCCACGCCGGCCGGCCGGTGGCCTTCGAGGGCCGCGCCGGCAATCGCAACGAGGTCGCGGTGGAGCGCCTGACCGAGGCGTATGAGCATGCCGGCTTGCAGGTCGCGGCCTTCTATCCCGAACCGGTGGCCGCGACACTGAGCTGGCTGCACGGCGCGCGCCGCCATCGGCGCGGTGTCGCGCTGACCGTGGATTTCGGCGGCGGCACGCTGGATCTGGCGGTGGTGCGTTTCGACGCTGCCCGGTTCGAGGTGCTGGCCACCCACGGCATGGCCCTCGGCGGCGACCGCATCGACCAGCTGATCTTCGAGCAGATGCTGTTCCCGGAACTCGGCAAGGGCGAGCGCTGGGTGCGCGAGGTGGACGGCCGCACCGTGGACACGCTGTTTCCCTTCCACGAGTTCGAGGCCGGGCTGATCAACTGGCCCACCACCTTCCTGCTGAACCAGAACCAGTGGCGGGCCATGGTGGTGGACCGCATCGCGCGCGGTGGCGCCGGCACGGAGAAGTTCCGGCGCCTGCTGGATCTGATCTCGTTCAACTACAGCTACAACTGCTTCCAGGCGATCCGGCACGCCAAGGTGGCGCTGTCGTCGCGGGAAGATGCCTCCATCGACATTGCGGAGCTGAACCTCAACGTGCCGTTCCCGCGCGCGAGGCTCGATGCCATCCTGATGCCGGTGCTGGCGCGCACGCGCGAGTGCATCCAGACCGTGCTGGAACGCGCCTGCCTGACTGCCGCCGAGGTGGACGTGGTGATCCGCACCGGCGGTACCTCAGAGATAGTGGCGGTGCGAACGTTGCTGGAAGAACTGTTCCCGCGGCGCGTGGAGGGCCATGATCCCTTCACCAGCGTGGCCTGCGGGCTGGCCATCGCGAATCATCTGCGCGCCGGCTGAATGCCGGCGTGGATTTCAGAGCCAGCCGAAACCGCGCGCCATCGTGCCCAGCATGGCCCCGGCGAGCGCGATGTACAGCGCGAAAGCCCAGACGCGCGTGGCATGCAGGGAATCTTTCAGCGCGTCGATCCTGCCCCCAAACAGCTGGCCTTGTGCGTCGATCTTTGCCTGGAGTTCCTGGCTTTGTGCGTCGATCTTTCCCTGCAGCTGCTGGCTTTGTGCATCGATCCTGCCGTTCAGGCGCAGATCGATTTCATCCATCTTGGCGACCAGCCTTATCTCGGCGGCGTCGAGTTTGTCGCGCAGCCCACGCACGTCCTGCTTGATGTCCGCGACGTCTTCACGCAGGTGGCCGACATCGGATTCGAGTCGGGCGATACGCGCTTCCATGATGCTCTCCGCCAATGCTGCCATGGCCGCTCCGGCGAACCGGCCGGCGCCGTTCGGACATACATTCCACCACGGCGTCCCGTCGCCGCCAAGCCGGCATTTGCGGTGCGTTTCCCCGGAAACTCGCCGGCTACGGCGCCGGTGCGGCTTCCCGCAGCTCCGGCACCAGGTGCGGCGCGATGGTCTCCAGCAATTCGTTGAACACCCGCGGCGTGCCCGCGACGATGTTGCCTTTCTGCTTGTATTCCCCGCCGTCGAGCGTGGCGATAAGCCCGCCGGCCTCGCGGATCAGCAAGGTACCCGCCGCGGTATCCCAGGGCTTGAGCCCGATCTCCCAGAAGCCATCGGTGCGGCCGGCCGCGATGTAGGCGAGATCGAGGGCGGCGGCGCCGGGCCGGCGCAGGCCCGCGGCCTTCTGCATCACCGCCTTCATCATCGCCATGTAGGGATCGATGAGCTGCAGGTTGTCGCGGTACGGAAAGCCCGTGCCGATCAGCGCGCCTTCCAGGGTGCGCTGCCTGCTGACGCGCAGGCGCTTGTTCTCCAGGTACGCGCCATCCCCGCGCGTGGCGGTGAACAGTTCCTGGCGCATCGGGTCGTAGATCACCGCATGTTCCAGCCGGCCCTCCACCTGGCAGGCGATGGACACCGCGAACTGCGGGAAGCCGTGCATGAAGTTGGTGGTGCCGTCCAGCGGATCGATGATCCACACGATGTCCACCATGCCCTTTGCCTCGCCGCTTTCCTCGGCGAGGAAGCCATGGCTCGGGTAGGCGGTGTGCAGCGTCTCGAGGATGGCGGCCTCGGCCGCGCGATCGGTGTTCGTGACGTAGTCGTTCAGGCCCTTGCTCGCGACCTCCATGCCCTCGAAGCGCGTGAGGCCGCGCACGATGAGATCGCCGGCGCGGCGCGCGGCCTTCACGGCGGTGTTGACGTAGGCGTGCATGGGGAGCGCGCTAGAATAGCAGAGTGACGCCGGCCATCCGCTTCGTCCTCGTGGAAACCACCCATCCCGGCAATATCGGAGCGGTGGCGCGCGCCATGAAGAACATGGGTCTCACCGAGCTGGTGCTGGTGAAGCCCCGTGAATTCCCGCATCCGGAGGCCACCGCGCGCGCCTCGGGCGCGGACGACGTGCTGGCGGCCGCGCGCGTGGTGGCGACGCTGGCCGAAGGCATTGCCGGCTGCGGCCTGGTCTATGCCACCACGGCGCGCACGCGCGAGCAGTACTTCCGCGTGGTCGGCGCGCGCGCCGCCGCGGAGCGCATGGTGGCGGAGGCGAGGTCGGGCGCGGTGGCGGTGCTCTTCGGCACCGAGCGCTTCGGGCTGTCGAACGAGCAGCTGCTGGCCGCGCACGCATTGATCCGCATCCCGGCCAATCCGGACTATGAATCGCTGAACGTGGCCATGGCCGCGCAGCTGATCGCCTACGAGATCCGCATGGCGGCCCTCGAAGGCGCGCCGCCGCCGCAGCCGCCGCGCGACACGCCGCTCGCGGCGCCTGAGGACATGGAGCGGTTCTACACGCACCTGGAACAGGTGATGGAGGAGGCGGATTTCCGCGACCGCACGCACAGCGGCACGCACCTGATGGGCCGCATCCGTCGCCTGTTCAACCGCGCCGAGCTCGATGGCAACGAGGTGAACATCCTGCGCGGCATCCTCACCGCGGTGCAGAACCGCCGGCGGCGCGCGGGCGATGAGCGCTGAGCCCATCTATCTTGACCACGCCGCGACGACACCGGTCGAGCCGCGCGTGGCGGCGCGCATGGCCGAGGTGCTCGCGATGCGGCTGGGCAACAGCGCCGCCAGCCACGCGGCCGGCCGCGCGGCGCATGGGCTGATTGAGGCGGCGCGCGCGCAGGTGGCCGCGCTGGTCGGCGCGCAGCCGGTGGACATCGTGTTCACCTCCGGCGCCACCGAATCCAACAACCTCGCCATCACCGGCACGGCGCAGGCGTCACTGGCGCGCGGCGGCCGGCCGCACGTGGTGACGTTGGCCACCGAGCACAAATCGGTGCTGGAGCCGGTACGCGCGCTGGCCGCGCAGGGCGTGGCGGTGAGTGTGCTGCAGCCGGATGCGGACGGCCTGCTGGCTCCCGCGGCGCTGGCCGCGGCGCTGCGGCCGGAGACCTGCCTGGTGTCGCTGCTGCATGTGAACAACGAGACCGGCGTCGCGCAGGACCTGCCGGTGCTGGCCGCGGTGTGCGCGGCGCGCGCGGTGCCGCTGCACGTGGACGCCGCGCAGGGCGCCGGCAAGCTGCCGCTGGATCTCACCGGCATCGCGCTGCTGTCCTTCACCGCGCACAAGCTCGGCGGCCCGCAGGGCATCGGCGCGCTGTGGGTGGCGCCGGCGCATCGCGGCCGGCTGATTGCGCAAGTGCGCGGCGGCGGCCACGAGCGCGGCCTGCGCGCCGGCACGCTGGCCACGCACCAGGTCGCCGGCTTCGGCCTGGCCTGCGAAATCGCCGCGGGTCGCCGCGAACACGAGGCTGCGCGCCTGGCGGCCTTGCGCGAGCGGCTGTGGAACGGCCTCGCCGACCTGCCCGGCGTGCTGCGCAATGGCCGGCCCGGCGCGCCGCATATCCTCAACGTCACCTTCGCCGGCGTGGAAGGGGAAAGCCTGTTCACGGCACTGCCCGAACTGGTGCTCTCCACCGGTTCGGCGTGCAATTCGCAAAGCGGCGAGCCGTCGTTCGTGTTGCGCGCGCTGGGCCGCGACAGCGAACAGGCACAGAGCTCGCTGCGGTTCAGCTTCGGGGCGGCCACCACGGCCGCCGACATCGACGCGGCGATTGCCGTCGTGCGCCGCGTACATGGCGCGTTGTGGTCTGCCTCGCCGGCGCGGCCGCCGCCCCTCATAGACGCCGGTGAGCGCTGGCTCGGCGAGGCCGGCGCCCAGCGCCTCGGCACCTGGGTTCGCGTGGCGCTGGCCGTCGCGGACGGCAGCGTGGGCCAGGCCCGCATCCAGGTCTACGGCTGCCCGCACACGGCCGCTGCCTGTGCCCTGCTGCAGCGGCGGCTGGTGGGCCGGCCGGTGGCGGCGCTGGCGCCGGGCACCCCAGAGGAGTGGCGCACAACTGTTGGTGCGCCGGTTGAAAAACTCGGCCGTTTCCTCATTATCGAGGATGCGCTATCGGCACTGCGCGCGGTGCCCCCGGGAGCTCGAGCTTAAAGACGCCCATGGCCATATCGCTGACCCCTTCCGCCGCCGAACGCGTCCAGAAGTTCCTCGCGGCCCGCGGGCATGGGCTGGGCCTGAAGCTCGGCGTCCGCAAGACCGGCTGTTCAGGTTTCGCCTACGTGATCAACTACGCCGACCAGGCCAGCCCGGGCGACCTCATGTTCGAGGACCACGGGGTCAAGGTGTTCGTCGATCCCGAAAGCCTGCCGCTGATCGACGGCACCACGGTGGATTTCGTCAAGCAGGGCCTGAACGAGGCCTTCCGCTTCAGGAACCCCAATGTCCGGGGCGAATGCGGCTGCGGAGAGAGCTTCAGCGTCTGAAGCGCCGGGGAGCGGGCCGGAAGGCCGCCAAATCGGGTAAAATCCGGCCCTTTTCACAGCCGGAGTCCGTCAGTCATGGCGCTGGAGCGCACTTTTTCGATCGTCAAACCCGATGGCGTCGCCCGCAACCTGATCGGCGAGGTCTACCGCCGCTTCGAGAAGGCGGGCCTGTCCGTGGTTGCCGCCAGGCTCGTGCACCTTTCGAAGGCCGAGGCCGAGGGCTTCTATGCCGTGCACAAGGCCCGGCCCTTCTTCAACGACCTGGTGAAGTACATGACCTCCGGGCCGGTGGTGCTGCAGGTGCTGGAAGGCGAGAATGCCGTGGCGAAGAACCGCGAGATCATGGGCGCCACCGATCCGAAGAAGGCCGCGCCCGGCACCATCCGCGCGGACCTGGCCGAAAGCATCGAGGCCAACACCGTGCACGGCTCGGATTCCCCGGAGAACGCCGCGATCGAGATCGCCTATTTCTTCGCGCAGACCGAGATCCACAGCCGCTGAAGGATATGGCTGACGCGCGCCTCAACCTGCTGGACCTGACCCGCCCCGAGCTCGAAGCCTGGTGCCTCGAGCGTGGCGGCAAGGCCTTCCGTGCGCGCCAGCTGTTCCAGTGGATCTACAAGCGCGGCGCGACCGATTTCGGCGCGATGACCGACCTGGCGAAGGATTTCCGCGCGGAACTGGCCGGGGTGGCCGAGATCCGCCTGCCGGAGGTCATCACGCGGCAGGATTCCAGCGACGGCACCGTGAAGTGGATGCTGAAGGCCGGC
>Ga0335083_10007507_pt1 | contig 13464 bp, 10 predicted proteins | sample Lox_Sample_42_FD_206716 | JGI IMG/M metagenome (GOLD analysis project Ga0335083, IMG submission 206716) | Soil microbial communities from Loxahatchee National Wildlife Refuge, Florida, United States - Lox_Sample_4.2 | ecosystem: Environmental > Terrestrial > Soil > Wetlands | place: USA...
CTCCGCGATCGGAAGCAGCGAACAGCGGAGTTGCGAGAAGTAGAAATGCCAGTGCAATCTGCGGCAAGCGACGACGGGCGAAAAGTTGTGAGTACATCAGCAGTCCTGTAGGGATTCTAACGGAAAGCCACACTCCTGTTTAGACGGTGCGAAGGGGCCAAAGGTAGGAACACGATTTAGCAAGCAGAGTTGTCACTGCCACCGCAGCAGCTCTCATTTAAACTATCCGGTTTGCAATATTGCGAGCTGGCCGAACATCCTGCAGCGGCTCGCGGAGGCTTATGCTTCGTCGCATCTTTGTAGCTCTCTTCCTGTTCTCTCTCTCGATTGCAGCTCTTGCACAGGCCAAACGGCCCTTCACCTTCGAACACATGATGCAGCTCAAGCGCATCGGCGAGCCCATTGTCTCTCCCGACGGCAAATGGGTGGCCTTCAGCGCTGTCGATGTCAGTCTCGAAGCCAACACTCGCACGCCACACCTGTGGGTCGTACCCGTCGCCGGAGGCGAAGCTCGTCGCCTTACCCCAGCAAGCGGCCCCGGCGAAGATCGTCCGCGTTTCTCGCCCGACGGCAAGAGCATCATCTTTGAATCCTCAAAAGACGGCGCTTCGCAGATCTGGCTGCAGAGTTTCGACTCCGCTACCGGAGCGCTCACAGGCGATGCCCGCAAAATCACCAGCATCTCCACCGAAGCTTCAGGCGCGCTCTGGTCGCCCGATGGCAAGAGCATCCTGTTTGTGTCGGACGTTTGGCCCGATTGCAAGGACGAGGCCTGCAACAAGCAACGCGACGAGGAGAAAGCCAAGTCGAAGGTGAAGGCGCAGCTGTTCACCTCACTCATGTATCGCCATTGGAACCATTATTCCAATGGAAAGCGCAGCCACCTTTTCATTCAGGCAGTCGACGGCGGCACGCCCCTCGACCTCACGCCCGGCGACCACGATGTCCCTCCCTTCTCTCTCGGAGGTCAGGACCAGTACGCCTTCTCGCCCGACGGCAAGGAAGTCGCCTACACCAGCAACCTCGACAAGGTCGAAGCGACCAGCACCAACAAGGATGTTTTCACCGTTGCGGTGACAGGTGGAACGCCGAAGAAGATCACCACCAATCCCGGCAGCGACGACACGCCGATGTATTCGCCCGATGGCAAGTACATCTCCTATCGCTCACAGTTGCGCGCCGGATATGAGAGCGACCGCTTCCGCCTGATGCTCTACGAGCGCGCGAGCGGCAAGCTCACCGACACGACGCCCAACTTCGACCGCTGGGTCGATTCCGTCGCGTGGTCGCCGGACTCGAAGTCGATCTATTTCACCGCCGGCAATCAGGGCGAAAACCCGATCTACGTGCTCAACATTGGGCAGGCGAATCCCTGGCCGCAGGAGTTGGTGGACGGCTACAACGACAGCCCTACGCCAACGCCCGATGGCAAGACGCTGGTTTTCGATCAGATGTCCGTCGCCGCGCCCAACGAAATCTTCACTGCGCCGTTGAACTTCCCGCAATGCCGCATGGCAGTACCGCCGAATTCGTACAGCGTTCCCGATTGTCTGCAGTCGAAGGCGAAGCCGCTGACCATGCTGAACGATCCTGTTCTGTCACAGATTGACATGCCACCGATGGAGTCTTTCTGGTTTACTGGGGCACTGAAAGAGAAGGTACAGGGCTTTATCATTCGGCCTCCGGGCTTCGACGCCAAGAAGACGTACCCGCTGAAGTACGTCATCCACGGTGGTCCCGAAGGCGCGTGGGGCGACGACTGGTCGTATCGTTGGAACCCCGAGCTGTTCGCAGCCAGCGGTTACGTCGTGGTGATGGTCAACTTCCACGGCTCAACCGGATATGGCCAGGCATTCGTCGACGCCATCAACGGCAACTGGGGCGGCCCGCCGTATGAGGACCTGATGATGGGCCTCGACTACGCCGAGAAGAACTACAACTTCATCGACAAGAACCGCGAGTGCGCCCTGGGCGCGAGCTACGGCGGATACGCCATCAACTGGATCGAAAGCCACACCGACCGCTTCAAATGCCTCGTCTCGCACGATGGCATGTTCAACACCGAATCGGCCTATGGCACCACCGAAGAGCTTTGGTTCAACGAGTGGGAGTTCAAAGGCACTCCGTGGACCAACCGCGATCTTTATCGCAAGTGGTCGCCACACTTGTTCGCCAAATATTTTAAGACGCCGATGCTCGTCGTTCACGGCCAGCTTGATTACAGGCTCGACGTCTCGGAAGGCTTCCAGCTCTTCACTACCTTGCAGCGCCTGGGCATTCCGTCGGAGATGCTCTACTTCCCCGACGAAGGCCACTGGGTGCTGAAGCCGCAGAATTCGCAGCTCTGGTGGAAAACAGTAACCGACTGGGTCGACCGCTGGACGAAGACGAATCAGTAGGCAAGCAAGAGAGCTGGCCGCGGACTAACGCGGACTTCGCGGATTATTACTTTCTGATCCGCGCCATCCGCGCAAATCCGTGGCTCTATTTTTGTCCGAGTAGAATCTCCGACATCCGTGTTCTAACGTGGCAACGGGGGTGGGGTTGCTGTGAGCACGAGCTTGGTGTCTCTTCCTGCGGCCATGGTTGCGGCCGCGATTCCCAGCGACGTGAAGTGGGCGTATCTAGCCTTCACGTTGGTCTTTGTCGTCGGGCTGGTCACGATTTTCGCGCGTGGCGATTGGCAACGGGCGCAAGGCCTCGACAGGCTCATTCTTTTCGGCCCAATTTTCTACGCGGCCCCGTTGGCCGCTTTCGCCACAGAACATTTCACGCAGACCAAGATCATCGCATCGATCGTTCCGAAGTGGATGCCCTGGCATTACTTCTGGGCCTACTTCGTCGGCACTTGTTTTATCCTCGCCGCACTCAGCCTGGTGACGCGAATTCGGGCGCGTCTTGCGGCGAGTCTGGTCGCCTTAACAATGTTTCTGTTCGTCGCTCTGATGTACATCCCGGCCACGCTTCGCCATCCGGATAATCGCATCTTCGGGACCATTGCGTTACGTGAGACGTCGTTCAGCGGCGGCGCACTGGCATTTGCCGCCTTTCTCAGCGATGCGTGGCGAAACCGAGGCGCGCGCATCATGACGACGGTTGCGCGCTATTTCGTGGCGATCCCCGTGCTGTTCTTCAGTTACCTGCAGGTCGCGCATGCCAACTATGTGCCGGGAGTCCCGCTGGACCGCCTGACTCCGGCGTACATCGTCGGGCACGGCCTCTGGAACTACCTTGGAGGCGCGGTCTATGCCGTCGCGGGCATTCTGTTGCTGATCGGCAAGCAGACGCGTGCAGCCGCAACCTGGCTCGGAGCGACCGTGCTCCTCATCGAGTTGGCCGTCTACATTCCGATTGCGGTCGTGGACCGCGCCAGCCTCGATAACGGCCTCAACTACATGGCCGACACCCTGATGTTCTGCGGCGCAGTTCTTCTGCTCGCCGGCGCTATGCCGCGCGAACATGAAACCTAACCGCTGACATACACGGATAAACGCCGATTTCCCACGATCTTAGTGTCTGTCCGGTGAATGTCCGTGCGAAGGCGTGGTCAATGATCTTTTGTTGCGCGGGTTGTATTCCCAAACCACCCGAGCCACCGGCCCACAGGCATGGCTCGCACCCTAGAAGTTGTCAATCGAAGATGTTCTGCATTCCGCAGTATGGTTACCCTTGCGATAATACTTCATGTTCTGCGCGCAGTGGTGCCACTGCGCGCCATCGTTATTATTACGGCTTAGCTACGCCTTTTTAAATATCTACGTAGATACTAGTAGACATGACGCCATTTTGCGCCTAGACTTCCTGGCTAGTGCCCGATCAGGCCGGCAGTCCGTCTGCGTGACGAACTGCTCACGCGGAATTGCGAAAGGCTTTGGGCCCACGTCAACCGGTGTAGCAGGCCAAAGGCCGCTTTCCGACGACAACAACCCTCTTCAACATGAGAAAGGAGACACACTCATGTCACGGTTCGTACGTATCGGATTGTGCTTGGTTCCCATGGCCCTGGTGATGTTCTTCGCGCTTCAATTATGCGCCCAGGAATCGGTGACTGCGACAGGCTGCCTGAGGCAAGGTGGCGAGAAGGGCGGATATTACGTTGTCAGCTCGGACGGCAAGATGTACGAACTGATGGGCAAGTCCGGCGAACTTGCGAAACATCTGAATCACACGGTTTCAGTGACCGGGACAGAGGCCAAGCTTTCCGAATCAGAAGAATCCAAGCGGGCGGCAAGCGAAAAGACAGAGGCGGGAAGCAATTCCATTATCGATATGCATGTTGGAACTCTGAAGATGGTGAGCGCTAACTGCTCGCAGTAGTCCTCGAGTTGGAATAGGGTGGAGTACGCCCGAAGAGGCTGCTCAAAAATTCGTTTACGGCTTCGCTTGTAGCTACGGAAGGGCTTTTTTAGCATCGCGTCGCGCTTTCGCAGCGGTTTTTTCTTCTCCGGGCACGGTTGCGCCCTGCAGAGACACGAATCCCTGGGCCTACGCCGCAGGAATCAATTTCACCAGGCGCACCAGATTCACCACCGAGGCCAGTAAGCGAACGAATCCGTCTACTTTCTCTTCGCCCCGCAGCTTCACCTGGCGCAACAGGCTGTCGCCTTTACCCCCGCCAAAAATCTTTTCCATCAGCTTGCGTTTCCTTTGACTCACCGCAAATTGCGGACGCTTGCGCTCCTCCGCGGTGAGCCAGTTAGGGAACTTGTCGTTGTCTTTGTATTCCGCCACGTGAGGCACGACTCGCCGCGGCCGCTAACCCCAGAAGAAGTCTTCGAACTGATATCCCCTGTCCGCCCCCCCAGCGTGATCGCTGGCGCATCCACCCGCCCGAAGCGCGTCCCATGCTGTCCAGCATGCGCAAAGCCGCTTCCCGCTCAGCCCGCTTGCTGCTTTGCGTGGCGCGGGCCGCCACCACCAGTCCATTGCGGTTTTCGATCATCACGGGTCCCTGATGGCTGGGCCGCCCCGGCTCATTTGCCCTTGCTGTACAGCCGCGCCTGTTCGTCGGTCCTGAAGGCGTACAGTTACTGACCGCTCCCTTTTTCGACTCGTCATCCAGAGCGGAGTTCACTCCGCGGGGACTTGGCGCAACTCAACTGCAAATCCCTCGCCGAGGGAAAGTCGACTTGGGATGACAACACTAAGCAAGGGCACGACTTGGTCCACCCGATCATCACGAGTGAAGATTGTGCCGAGAGGAACAGATCGCGGAGCACGCTATGTCGTGCGGCACGGCTATATCGAATACACTGCCATAAGGAGTGATTGTGGTATTGGTGCGCCGCTGACGTCGCGGAAGTGCGGCGCGGAAGAACAAGATGCCGAGTAGCAATACGATGGCTTTGGTCATAACCACAGCGGGGCGCTTACCGGCACGCTTTCTGCGCTACCAGCCAATCGCCGGAGCTCTCCCCGCTCGCATTACTTATCGGCAAGTCACGGCAAATCCATGAGCTCCACCTCAGTCAATAAAAACAAGCCGTTCCTGACCGTGCTGTTCCTTGCCTTCGGCCTGGGTTTGGCCGTAGCCGTGGCTCTATGCGTGGTGTGGCGCTACCATCCCGATGTCTTCAGCGCCCAGGCCCGCGTGGCGGCAATCGCCATCTGTCCCCCGTTTCTGCTGGCCGGCATCCTGGAAGCCACCGCCGACAACACTCTAGCGCTGATCATGACTGTGGGAACCATCATCTTCGCCAACGGTTTCCTCTATGCCGGGCTGGCGTCGTTCGTCTATTTCCTGATGACGGTGTTCATGAGCAAGCGGCGAGCGTAAGAAGCATGGCGATGCACCTCTGGATGATCAAGCCTTAGTCTCCGGCTCCATATGTTCTTTGCATAGCCCAACGGGCGACATTTGTTCGAGTTGTGGGCGTCAGCCCGCGGTAGGATTCGCCCCTCCTGCGTCATAGCTTCTTTTTTGGCGTAGGTGAAACAATCGTCTGTTGCGGATAAGCGAAGAAACAGCGCAAACTTGTGCTAACGCCTGTTACCGACAGTAATCCCACAACGTTGTTGTTCCCTTGACCTGCGTCTACTCACGTTGTCGTCAAGAATCGGCTTTCTTCACCAACAGCTTGGCTTTAATTAGCCGGCGAGGTAACATGCCGACGCAGAATGTTCAACCAGCGTCGGAGTCTTCCCAATGAAATGCAAAACTGTTTTCTGTGTGAGCCTGGTGCTGCTGATCGCGTCGCTTGCGACGGCACAAATTCCTTGCGGTCCTACCATACGGCCCAAGGCCACGCTTTTCGTGAATTGGCCGCAGCTTCAATACGATTCCGGGCACAGCGGCTGCAACCCGTATGAAACCATCCTGAACCCGAATACGGTTGAAAACCTGACCGTGAAATGGCAACTGGCAGGACCGTCGTCGTTCTTATCTCCGGTTATAGCCGATGGCGCGGTCTACTCTACTTCGAGCACTGACTTCCACATTTCGAGTAGCACGGTTGCGGCTGAAAACGCGAACACCGGTGGAGAGATTTGGGCATACACAACACAGAATTATTACTTTTCGTCGCCGGTGGTGGCGAACGGTATCGTCTACGCGGGTTCTACCGACAATAACCTGTATGCATTGAATGCCAAGACAGGCAATCTCGTTTGGAAGTATGCAACTGGAGATCAGGTCGGCTCTCCGCCCGCAGTGGCTAATGGGATGGTCTATTTCGGCGCTGACCAGACCTATGCCCTGAATGCGAGTACGGGCGCCCTGATTTGGACTTTTCCCGACGGGTCCCTTTTCTCGCCGGCTGTCGCCAACGGCGTGGTGTATGTCGGCTCCGGCGGTCTCTACGCTTTGAATGCCACCACTGGCGACCTCCTCTGGGAATACCAAACGCTAGCTGATGTGCGTACCGCGCCGGCAGTGGCCAATGGTAGGGTCTACGTGAGTACTTACGACAACAACCTCGACGCTGTGAATGCCAATACCGGAGCGCTCCTCTGGACGTACCCGGTAGCCACCTCGGTCGCGCCAGCGGTGGGCAAGGACAAGGTCTACGTTGTTGCTGATGGCGGCAATGTCTATGCTCTGAATGCCGCCACGGGAACGCTTGTCTGGAGCTATAACAACACTAATGACGACCAAGTGTCTTCGCCGGTGGTAGCCAACGGGGTTGTGTATGTTTCTTCCAACCTTCACTATGCTGGCTTCCTTATCTGCCTGGATGCGGAGACGGGTGCGGAGCTGACTGTCATTTCGACTGGCGTTTCCGGCTCTTCTTCAACGGTGGCCAACGGCGTGGTCTATTTGGGAACTGCCCCTTATCCCCCACTTCAAATCTCCGGCGAACTATTCGCCCTTTCCCTTAATGGGCGATAAGGCCACTGCACGAGGTGAGCAGCCCATCGAGGGCTGCCTCATTTTGGTGTTGTTGACGTTATATCGCCGTTACACTCCTTGACGAGTGTGGTGACGTACCTTACAGCGGGTGTCCCACTCAATCCGTCGTTTGGATTGAGTGGGACATTACACCGTTGACCTTGCCACGTCTGAAAATTTCAGCTCGGGTTTTCGATTCGTCTCATGGGGACCGGAGTCCCGAGTAGGCGTTCTCCTGCAGCTTCTTATTTCGCCTGCGCCAGTCCCTCAACAACTGCAGCAAGCTTATCGAGTATCTGGTTCCAGCCCTCTAATTGACCGCTATTTTTCGCGCTCTCCATGGGCTCATTTCCAATGAAGGTGAGTCTCGTCTGGCCGTTTCCCAGATCCTCAAAGATGGTCACGTCGTACGCACCCTCTAGCGCCTCATGTTCTATTCCAAGCTGCGCAGGATCAATCTTGTTTCCCTTCGAGTCGGAAAAGTACATCAAGGAAACGATCTTCTCGTGCGGAACAATCTCGTGGTATTCAACCGCATTCCAGAACTCCTGCCCGTCCGGGGCCCTCATGCAGCAGAGGAGTTTGCCTCCCACACGAAAATCCATCTCACAAAAAGGTGCTGTAAAACCCTTCGGCCCCCACCACTGCATCAAGTACTTCGGGTCTGTCCACGCTTTCCAAACCAGTTCGCGTGGGGCATCAAAAACTCTGGTGACAACCATCCGCTCCGTCTCATTCAACGTGTTTTTTGTCATCTCTGACCTCCTCTTTTTTCATTCGCTTCACAACCACATCCAGCTTGTCGAAACTCTCTTCCCAGAACTGGCGATAGCTGATGGCCCAGTCGCTGACCGTCTTGATCGCCTCCGGCCTGAGCGTGCAAATACTCTCTCGTCCACGCTTCGTCTTGATCACAATCCGCGCCCGCACCAGGTAGGCAATGTGTTTTGAAATCATCTGCTGCGAGAGTGCAAACGGCTCCGTCAAGCCATGCACCGAGGCAGGCCCGCGGGAGAGCCTCTCGACCATCGCCCGCCGGGTTGGATCAGACAAAGCCGCAAATGTTGTGTCCAAGCAATCCACAACCATATGGTAGTGGATTTCCGCTGAATGTCAATGGCTATCCTCGCAATCCCAGTCTTCTGTTCCTTGATCTCCGAACCCTGATGCCGCAACGACGAGCGCCAAAGCGCCAATACACTCACAACCCGCTCTCGGCACTGTGACTCGAAATGCGCACCCACTCGGCGCGCCCGTTGCTGTCACACACATCTGTGACGAACTCGCTTCGTCGGCAGCGCTCAATTCCGTAAAATGGCAATGTTGAGGACGAGGGAGATTTGTCTCTCTTCCGATTCGCGCCCTTAATGGGGAAGCGTGACGCGTAACCACCGTTATAGCGCCTACTGGCCGACGTTAACCACTTCTGAAACAGTCCAACCCTTCCATCCCGAGGAAATCTCCAATAACTCCTTATTTTGTAATATTTTACCTCTAAGTCTAACGCGCTCAAGATTTTGCGCGGATTTTTTTCAAGCGACTAAATCTTTTTAACCTCGACTTCACAAATGACGGTTGTAAATTATCACTTTGTAAACATCCCGATGCAATATCGCGCGTACCGCAGTCACGGAAGTTGCAGTTCATCAGCGTTGCGGAGGACCCTGGGAACTGAGCCCGGAGGGCGTGTGATGATAGCCCAGGACGAAGGTCGGCACGACCGCATTCCTGGGTTGCGAGCCCAAAAACCCTCCGAGTTCCTCGGGGACGGCATATCTTCGGCCGAGGTTCGTTGTGTCGTGCCCGCGGCACTGACGGCATTTCTCGCGTTTTACCCAGCACTCCGCTGCGCTTCGTGGTGGGCTGTCATCACACGCCCTCCGGGCTCTTGTCTTCGCGGATCGTGGCATTGCTCAAATTCCCACTGCTTTCTTTCGCGACGCACAGGCAATCCACAACGCATTCCTGCTCTTCGCTTGCGTCATCAACCGTCGCCGAGGACACTGTTCTAATGGCCACCCCCGGCGACTTCGCAGCCACCCTCAAGCAGCAGGCCGATATCGTCCGCATCATCGGCGAGTACGTGAAGCTGCGCAAGTCGGGGGCGCAGAATTATCAGGGGCTATGCCCCTTCCATCAGGAGAAGACGCCGTCGTTCTCGGTACACGCCACCAATCAGTTCTTTCATTGTTTCGGCTGTGGAGTTTCAGGGGACGTCTATAACTTCGTTCAGCGCCTCGAGAACATTACCTTTCCCGAAGCCGTCCGACTGATCGCCGAGAAACTTGGCGTGCCCATGCCGAAGATGCAATACGCGTCTGAGGAAGAGGCGCGCCAGGCAAGACAGCGCGGCGGACTGCTCGACATCAACGAACGCGCCTGTGTCTTCTTCCAGGAGCAACTTCGCAAGTCCGAGTCGGCGCACGCCCGCGAGTACCTCAAGTCGCGCGGACTGACGCCGGAGATCATCGCCGAATTCCGCATCGGCTTCGCACCCGAGAGAGGCTTCGTCCTGCGCGACGTGTTGAGCCATCAGTTCGATGAAGATCTCATGCGCGCATCAGGCCTCTTCTCGTGGAAGGAAAAAGAACAATCGGCGCCACCCACCAATCACACATCTGAAGAGAACGGTGCGAACAACCAACTGACAACTGACAACCGACAACTGACAACTCTCTACTCCAAATTTCGCAACCGCGTGATGTTTCCTATCACTAATGAGCAGGGCAAGGTCATCGCGTTCACTGGACGGACGCTCGCTGTCGATGAGAAATCCGGACCTAAATATCTCAACTCGCCGGAAACGCCGATCTATTCCAAGTCGCGTGTGCTGTTCAATATCGATAAGGCTAAGCAGGCGATTAGGCAGCTCGATTACGCCATTCTGGTCGAAGGACAGATGGATTGCATTTCCGTCTACGCCGCGGGGTTCAAGAACGTCATCGCCAGCTCAGGCACGGCGTTCACCGAGCCACAGGCGCGATTGCTCGGCCGCTTCAGCAAGAACATTGTGGTGAATTTCGATCCCGACACCGCCGGAGCCGCGGCTGCCGAGCGATCGCTCACCTTGCTGGTTAGCGAAGACTTTCAAATCAAAGTACTGACTCTGGAGACCGGTTTCGATCCTGACCTGTACGTCCGGAAGAAAGGTAAGGATGCGTATTCCGATGCGCTGCACCACTCGGCGCGCTACTTCGACTACCTGATCGAACGTGCCCGGGCGCAGTTCCCCTTCCGCACTCCGGAGGGCAAGGTTAAGGCGGTCAACTTCTTGTTGCCGCATATCCAGCGCGTTCCCAGCCGCATAGCCCGAGACGAGTTGGCCAACGAAATCTCGCATCGGCTGGGTATTGAATCGTCAGTCCTAAGGCAAGAGTTAAGGCGCGCTGCCACGGCACGATCGACGCAACACGTCACGTCGCCGGCGATCTCCGCATGTACTGATGCCGAACGCGTGCTCATTCGCGCGCTGGCTTCCCGCGATCTGGCGCATGCTCCCATGAGCCAGCGCGAAGGACAGGACCTGGATTTCGATTCCGCACGCCAGGCGCACTACGCTCTGAGCGAGGATGCGGTGCATGTTGGCTGTGGTGCCGAAGAACTCATAAATAAGTTGCTGACCGGAGTAGAAGAGGGTGCCGATCCCATGTCCCTCCCACTCGCCGAAGAACAGCGCGCACTACTTGCCTCGACACTGATGCAAGCTAACGAGGAACTTACTCCTGAGTTGCTGGAAAGCGCCTTGCGCTCGCTGAAACGGCGACATCAGCAGCGCGAACTTGAGCAACTGCAGCGCCGGGTTAAGGAGTTGGAGTCGAAAGAAGACCTGGCCTCGCGGGCGCAATTGGCCCAGGAACGGCTGCGGCTGAAACAGGCGACGAGGGCTGCCGGGGACGCATCCGGCTCGTAACTGGTTGAGGAGAAAAGCTGAAGCCAACGGTTGCGAACTGACATCTAACTCTATGTACGCGTGAGCTTTGTGTCTCCGCGCCATGGGTTACGCCCACCTCGGGCGACGGTAAATGAAAGAAAAGGCTAGGAGGGCGGGCCTGGCCTATGCTAAAATTCGAAGGTTTCTGCATATGCCGGTATCTCGGTACCACTCCCGCCAGACGTGTGCATCCTAACCGCGCGCCTTGCAGCAGGCGCCACGCAGGGGAAATTCTGCCTTGGCTTTAGACGATAAGTACGACGATATTAAGAAATTGATCGATGTGGGTAAGGAGAAGGGATACCTCACTTACGACGAGGTGAACGACCTTATCCCGCACGATGTTCATTCGCCCGACGACCTTGATGACCTGATTACCACCATCGGTACACAGGGCATTGATGTGCTCGAGGGCCCCAAATCCGACAAGAAGTTTGACGGTGAGCTCGAAGCCGGCGAGGACATGGAACTGGACCTCACGCCCGGCACGATGGAGAAGACCAACGATCCTGTCCGCATGTATCTGCGCGAGATGGGAACGGTTCCGTTGCTCACGCGCGAGGGCGAAGTCGAAATCGCCAAGCGCATCGAGCGCGGACAGCTTCGCGTTTTGAAGGCGCTATCGCGTTCGCCGATCGTGATTCGCGAGATCCTCGCCATCGGCGAGGACCTGAAACGCGGAGTCCGCTCCATCAAGGAAATCGTTCTCTTCGATGACGAGGAAATCACCGAAGAAGTCCTGATGAACCGGCTGAAGGACATCACCGGCCGCATCGACGAGCTGAACAAGCACTACAAGAAATCGCTTCAGTTGGCCGAGAAGCTGGCCGAGACCCCGCAGCGCAAGAACCCACGACTGAATCGCAAAATCCGCTGGCAGTTGGGGCGCGAGCAGGTTGCCTTCTCGAAGGTCATCCGCACGCTGGGCTTCACCAATGTGGAGCGCAAGCGGCTAATTGATCGCGTAAACAAAGCGGTCGACAGCATGCGCGGGCTCGACAAGCAGGCGCTGAATTTCGACAAGCGCGCCGAGCAGACCCGTTCCGACGACCAAAAAAAGGAATACAAGCGACAGGCACGGCAGATTCGCGCCGACCTGGAGCGGTTGGAGCAGGACGCGGGCGCCAGCTTCACCGAGTTGAAGCGGACGCAGCGCGAGATCGTGCAGGGCGATGTCGATGCCGAGTACGCCAAGCGCGAGCTGATCGAAGCTAACCTGCGACTGGTGGTTTCGATTGCGAAGAAGTACACCAATCGCGGACTGCAGTTCCTCGACCTGATTCAGGAAGGCAACATCGGCCTGATGAAGGCGGTGGACAAGTTCGAGTATCGCCGCGGCTACAAGTTCTCGACGTACGCGACGTGGTGGATTCGCCAAGCCATCACCCGCGCGATTGCCGACCAGGCGCGCACCATCCGTATTCCGGTGCACATGATCGAGACGATCAACAAGCTGATCCGCACATCGCGGCAGTTGGTGCAGGAACTGGGACGCGAGCCTACGTCGGAAGAGATCGCCAAGCGCATGGACATTCCGGTGGCCAAGGTGCGCAAGGTGCTGAAGATTGCACAGGAGCCGATTTCACTCGAGACGCCGATAGGTGAAGAAGAAGATTCGCACTTGGGCGACTTCATTGAAGACCGCGCGGTGGTTTCGCCGGCTGAAGCGGTGATCAATGTGAACCTCAAAGAGCAGACGGCGCAGGTTCTGCGCACGTTGACTGCCCGTGAGGAGAAGGTGATCAAGATGCGCTTCGGGCTGGAAGACGGCTCTGAGCACACGCTGGAAGAAGTTGGCCAGTCGTTCGCGGTTACACGCGAACGCATTCGCCAAATCGAGGCGAAGGCGCTGCGCAAGCTGCGTCATCCGTCGCGCTCACGTAAGCTGCGCGCGTTCATGGACGGGGTGCACGACTGATAGCTGTCAGCTATCAGCCGTCAGCTCTCAGTTGAAGAACTTCGCTTTGCGAAGATTCGAGTCAGGGCACGACCTTGGCCGTGCCGATGGCGATGCAAAAGGAAGAAAATGGGGCTTCAGCCCTGGAAGAAAGGCGCGAGCAATCGCGCCTTTGCTATCGCACTGGATGTATAACGTTGAAACAAAGTTCGTCCTTCCGGTGTCTAGCTGTCCATGCGGTGGCGATTGGTTTCGCTCTTCGCAGTACTGACGGCGAACCTTTTGCTTTGGGCATGGTTCACTGAAGCT
>Ga0335083_10007509_pt1 | contig 13461 bp, 11 predicted proteins | sample Lox_Sample_42_FD_206716 | JGI IMG/M metagenome (GOLD analysis project Ga0335083, IMG submission 206716) | Soil microbial communities from Loxahatchee National Wildlife Refuge, Florida, United States - Lox_Sample_4.2 | ecosystem: Environmental > Terrestrial > Soil > Wetlands | place: USA...
GTGTCGGCGGCGATCTGCGCGGACAAGGTGGCGGCGGTCCGCCGCAGCGGCGCCGAGGTGCTGTGCGCGGCGGACAACTCGTGCCTGATGCACATCGGCGGCGCGCTGCAGCGGCAGCGCTCGGGGGTGGCGGTCATGCACCTGGCGGAGATCCTGGCCCGCACCGAAGGAGCGGCCAGGTGACCGCGCCGGCGCCCCACCCGGGTATGCCCACCTACCTCGGCATGCCCGCGTTCCCGGCGGCGGCCAGGACCGCGGTGGCCAACTCGCAGCTGCGCGCCAACCTGACCCACGCCACCCACACCATCAGGGCCAAACGGGCGGGCGCGGTCGCCGAGCTCTCCGACTGGGAGGAGCTGCGCCAGGCGGCCAAGGCGATCAAGGACCACACCCTCGCCCACCTGGACACCTACCTGCTCCGGCTGGAGGAGAACGTCACCCGGGCGGGCGGGACGGTGCACTGGGCCCAGGACGCCGGCGAGGCCAACGCGATCGTGGCCGGCCTGGTCCGCGCGGCCGGCGCCGACGGCGTGGTCAAGGTCAAGTCGATGGCCACCCAGGAGACCGGGCTCAACGAGGCGCTGGCCGCCGACGGGATCAGCGCGCTGGAGACCGACCTGGCCGAGCTTATCGTCCAGCTCGGCCACGACCGGCCCAGCCACATCCTGGTCCCCGCCATCCACCGGAACCGGGCCGAGATCAGGGAGATCTTCCGCACCCAGATGCCGGACGCGCCCGCCGGGCTGACCGACGACCCGCCCGCCCTGGCCGGCGCGGCCCGCGCCCACCTGCGCCAGGCGTTCCTGTCCGCGCAGGTCGGCGTGTCCGGCGCGAACTTCGCGATCGCCGAGACCGGGTCGCTGGTGGTGGTCGAGTCCGAGGGCAACGGCCGGATGTGCGTGACGCTGCCGCACACCCTCATCTCGGTGGTGGGAGTGGAGAAGATCCTGCCGTCGTGGCGGGACCTGGAGGTGTTCCTGGCGCTGCTGCCGCGTTCGTCCACCGCCGAGCGGATGAACCCGTACACCTCGACCTGGACCGGAATCACGCCGGGGGACGGGCCGGAGAACTTCCACCTGGTGCTGCTGGACAACGGCCGCACCTCGGCCCTGGCCGACCGGACCGGCCGCCAGGCGCTGCGCTGCATCCGGTGCTCGGCCTGCCTGAACGTCTGCCCGGTGTACGAACGGACCGGCGGCCACGCCTACGGCTCGCCCTACCCGGGCCCGATCGGCGCGATCATCTCCCCGCAGCTGCGCGGGGTCACCGACCCGGTGGACGCCTCGCTGCCGTTCGCGTCCACCCTGTGCGGCGCCTGCTACGAGGTGTGCCCGGTCGCCATCAACATCCCCGAGGCCCTGGTACACCTGCGGGCCAAGGTGGTCGACGCGAAACGAGAGAAGACCTTTTCTGCCGAACGAGTGGCTTTCACGCTCTCGGGCCACGTCCTGCGCTCACCTCGGCTGCTCGCCGCGGCCCAGCGCGCCGCCTCGGCCAGCCGCAAGCTGGTCGCCAGGAAGGGCCGGATCAGGCGGCTGCCGCCGCCGCTCGGCGGCTGGACGGAAACCCGCGACGCCCCCGCCCCGCCGCCGGAGTCCTTCCGCGCCTGGTGGGCCCGGACCAGGGGGAACCGCTCATGAGCGAGCCAAAGGGGCCCGGAGGCGAGCGGGACGGCACTGTGAGCGGGTCGTCGAAGGACGCGATCCTGGCCCGGATCCGCGCCGCCAACCGGGCGGCCGGAGCCGATCCCGCGGCCGACGCGGACGCGGGGTACGCGGCGCTGTCCCGTGACTACCTGCGGGCGCACCACGACGCCGGCATCGTGGAGTTGTTCGCCGAGCGGGCCGCCGACTATCGCGCCGTCGTGGAGCGAGTCCCCGGATCCGGCCTCGCCGCGGCCGTCGCGCGCGTGCTGGCCGCCAGGGCCGCCGCGGTCCGCGGCCCGTTCGTCGTCCCCGACGGTCTCCCCGGCGGCTGGCTGGACGGGCTGCCCGGCGAGATCACGCTGGCCAGCGACGCCCCGCCGCTGTCGCCGGCCGCGCTGGACCAGTTGGCAGGCGTCGTCACCGGCTGCGCCGTCGCCATCGCGGAGACCGGCACGATCATCCTGGACCACGGCCCCGGCCAGGGCCGCCGCGCGCTCACCCTGGTCCCCGACTTCCACCTGGTGGTCGTGCAGGCCGCGCAGGTCGCGGCCGACCTGCCCGACGCGTTCGCCCGGCTCGACCCGGCCCGCCCGCACACCCTCATCTCCGGTCCCTCGGCCACCAGCGACATCGAGCTCATCCGGGTCGAAGGCGTGCACGGCCCGCGCAACCTGCACGTCCTGATCGCCGAGCCGTGACACCAGGCCCCGCGGTCAGCCGGACGGCGCGATGTACCCCACGGTGAGCAGGATGTTGGCGTACAGCCGGTCGTCGCCGGTGGCCACGCAGACGGCCAGGTCCGGTTCCCGGCAGGCGGCGTAGAACTCCAGCCGCCCCAGCGGCTGCAGCGGCCGGTCCGGGCCGAGCTGGGCCCGGTAGGTGCCGAACACCTCCGGCTCGGGGCCTTCGTCCGGCTGCATCACGTGCACCGCCTCCACCGGCACGGCCGCCAGCACCGGCCCGAGCACCTGGTCCACGGTGACCAGCCCCGGCCGCACGTTCAGGTGGATCAGCGCGGCGCGCGGGCTCGCGTTCGTGCTGTGCGAGTAGTTGGCGTCCGCGAGCAGGACCTTGCCGCCGTGCCCGCAAGCCGCCAGCGCAGCCAGCAGCGGCGGGTGGATCAACGGGAACCTGAGCACGCCAGCAGCGTAGCGCCCCGGCATCAGGCTCTCGGCCCGGTCGCTGACACCCGCGACGGCCGCTTCCCGGCCGTCACACATGTCCCCTCAGCCCAGCCTGCCTCTAGCCCCAGTTCCCGGTAACGACATGACTGCCACATTCATGTCGTCCTGGCGACATGGATGCCACATCCATGTCGTTTGCGAGAGGGGAGCGGAGCGCGTGGGCGGGCGGCGGTTGCGATAGCTGTGGCAGGTGGCGGCAGTTGTGGCAGGCGGCCAGCGGTCGCGGCGGCGGATGCCGGGTTCGTCCGCGGTCCTGGGACTGATGCCCGGGCGGTGGCGGTCCTGGAACTGGCGCTTGGACGGGAACAGGAGCGGGGCGCGGGTAGCTGGAACTAGTGCTGTGGTGCGGCTCCGGGGCTGATCGCTGCGGGCGAACAGCAGGCGGAAACAAAACTGGGCTCTTTTTTCTTGAGTGTGTATGACTCAAGCTTTGGAGGCCATCAATGGGTGAAACCCTCACGCTGCCGGTGCTGCCGCTCGATGACGAAGTGGTGCTGCCGGGGATGGTGGTGCCGCTGGAGACATCGCAGCCGGAAATCGGCGCCGCGATCGACGCGGCCCGGATGCCGTCCCGGCAGGTTCCCGGCATGCGTTCGGAGATAAAGGCACGGGTGCTGCTCGTGCCGCGGCTGGCTGACCGCGGGCTCGCGGGCGTCGGCACCCTCGCCGTGGTGGAGCAGGTCGGGCGGCTGCCCGGCGGGCAGCCCGGCGCGGTGGTGCGCGGCACCGCCCGGGTCAAGGTCGGCTCGGGCACCACGGGTCCCGGCGCGGCGCTGTGGGTGGAAGGCACCGTGGTCGAGGAGACCAACACCGGACCGCGGGCCGACGAACTCGCCCAGCAGTACAAGACCCTGGTCATCAGCATGCTGCAGCAGCGCGGCGCCTGGCAGGTGATCGATTCGATCCAGCAGCTCACCGACGCGTCCGCGATCGCGGACCGGGCGGGCTACTCGAGCTACCTCTCGACCACGCAGAAGCTGCAGCTGCTCGAGACCGCCGATCTGGTCGAGCGCCTGGAGCTGGTGGTCGGCTGGGCCAAGGACCAGCTGGCCGAGATGGAAGTGGCCGAGTCCATCCGCAAGGACGTGTCCGAGGGGATGGAGAAGCAGCAGAAGGAATTCCTGCTGCGCCAGCAGCTCGCCGCGGTCCGCAAGGAGCTGAACGAGCTGACCGGCGGGGGCAAGGGCGAGACCGAGGAGGACGACTACCGCAAGCGCGTCGAGGACGCGGCCCTGCCGGAGAAGGTCCACGAGGCCGCGATGCGCGAGGTCGACAAGCTCGAGCGGACCTCGGACCAGTCGCCGGAAGTCGGCTGGATCAGGACCTGGCTCGACACCATCCTCGACATCCCGTGGAACGAACGGACCGACGACGCCTACGACATCGCCGGCGCGCGGCAGATCCTCGACGAGGACCACACCGGGCTCGACGACGTGAAGGAACGGATCATCGAGTACCTGGCGGTGCGCAAGCGGCGCAGCGACCGCGGCCTCGGGGTCATCGGCGGCCGGCGCTCGGGTGCCGTGCTCGCCCTGGTCGGCCCGCCCGGCGTCGGCAAGACGTCGCTCGGCGAGTCGGTCGCGCGGGCCATGGACCGCAAGTTCGTCCGGGTCGCCCTGGGCGGCGTGCGGGACGAGGCGGAGATCCGCGGCCACCGGCGCACCTACGTCGGCGCGCTGCCCGGCCGGATCGTCCGTGCCATCCGCGAGGCGGGCACGATGAACCCGGTCGTGCTGCTCGACGAGGTGGACAAGGTCGGCAGCGACTACCGGGGCGACCCGGCGGCCGCGCTGCTTGAGGTGCTCGACCCGGCGCAGAACCACACCTTCCGCGACCACTACCTCGAGGTCGACCTCGACCTGTCCGACGTGGTCTTCCTGGCCACCGCGAACGTGCTCGACTCGATCCCCGGGCCGCTGCTCGACCGGATGGAACTGGTCCAGCTCGACGGCTACACCGAGGACGAGAAGGTCGCGATCGGCCGGGACCACCTGCTGCCCAGGCAGCTGACCAAGGCGGGCCTGACCGCCGAGGACGTCACGATCACCGACGACGCGCTGCGGCTGGTGGCGGCCGAGTACACCCGCGAGGCGGGGGTCAGGTCGCTGGAGCGGGCCATCGCCCGGGTGCTGCGCAAGGTGACCGCGAAGGAGGCCCTGGAGGCGGGCACGCTGCCGGCCACGGTCAGCCCGGCCAACCTCAAGGACTACCTGGGGCGGCCCCGGTTCACCCCGGAGACCAAGCTGACGTCGAGCGACCGCCGCACGGCGGTGCCCGGCGTGGCGACCGGCCTGGCGGTGACCGGCGCGGGCGGGGACGTCCTGTACATCGAGGCGTCCATGGCCGACCGGGAGACCGGCGAGACCGGGGTCACGCTCACCGGGCAGCTCGGTGACGTTATGAAGGAATCGGCCCGGATCGCGCTGTCCTACCTGCGCTCGCACGGCGCCGAGCTGGGCCTGCCGGTGGGTGAGCTCAAGGACCGGGGCGTGCACGTGCACGTGCCGGCCGGCGCGGTGCCCAAGGACGGGCCCAGCGCGGGCGTCACCATGACCACCGCGCTCGCGTCGCTGCTGTCCGGCCGGGCGGTCAGGTCCGACGTCGCGATGACCGGTGAGGTCTCGCTGACCGGGCGGGTGCTGCCCATCGGCGGGGTCAAGCAGAAGCTGCTGGCGGCGCACCGGGCCGGGATCACCACCGTGCTGATCCCGCAGCGGAACGAGCCGGACCTGGATGACGTCCCGGCCGAGGTCCTCGAGAAGCTGGACGTGCACGTCATGAGCGACGTCCGCGACGTGCTCGCGCTGGCCCTCGAGCCCGCGGCGCAGGCCGCCACGGCGGCCGCCGCCTGACGGAGTAGCTAGTCAGCCGGGGAGCCGGGATCGTCGTCGGCCGGGACGGCGCCCGGCGCCTCCGGTTCGTCCGGACGCTCCGTCGTCGGGAACACGTCGGTGCCTGACAGGTTCCAGATGAAGCTGGGATCGGCGGCCTTAGACCGGGGAGCTCGCGATTCGGCCGGGGCTGCCGGGACCGTATCGGTCCCGGCAGCCCCGGCCGTACCCGCGCTGAGGACCAGGCCGGCCGCGCGCGACGGCACGGTGAAGTCGGGCGCCCGCGGCGGCGCGTAGTCCACGGGAACCGGGGCCGCGGCGAAGCCGAGGCTCTGCCGGGTCGGCAGCTGCACCGGCGACGGAGGAACGTCGGGGAAGTCGTCGCCCTGGCGGGCCCGCGGGCGGGGCGGGAAGTCCGGGTCCGGCGACGTGCCGAACTCGAACGGCGCGGGCACCTTGGCGCCCGGCGGTACCGCGGGCAGGTCCGTCATGTCGCCCGGCACCCGGATGCCGGGTCCCGGGTCCGGCGGGAGGGCGCTGCTCGCCGCGGCCGGCAGCGTCCCGAACGTGCGCTCGGGCGCGGGCGCGGGTGCCCACGGCGGCCCGCCGTCGTCGGCCTGCCTGCTCCCCTTGGTTCCCTTGACCGTCTTGGCCGGTTTGGGCGGCGGGGTCATGGCCGGGCGGAACGGCGCGCCCGGAGCGGAGGGCTCGCTCGCCGGGCCCTGCATCTCGCCCAGGCCGCCGCCGGTGAAGCCCCCGGTGGCCGTCCAGCTGGCGGCCGGACCCGGGGATCCCGGCGAGACACCCGGGGACCCGGGGATTCCGGAAACCAGCCGGGGCGGCCGCGGCCGCCCGGTCCCGCCTGGACCGGTGATGGCCAGGACAGCCCCGGCCGGGGGTTCCGGCTTGCGCTGCTCGTGCTGGCCGCGCGGCCTGGACCCCGTGACCCGCGCGGGCCCGGCCGCCGCCGCGGCGGCCGTCCGGGCCTTTTCCCGCCGGGAACGCATGACCAGGAGCAGGACGACGAGCAGCGCGATCAGCACGCCCAGGCCGGCCACCACGTAGCGGATCAGCGAGCTGGCCACGGAACTGGCGCTCGCCTGGTGCGCCGCGGTGGTGGACAGCCGCTGGGGCTGGTGCGAGGGGGTGGGCGTCGCGGTCGGCGGGGCGATCCCGCTGATGCCCGCGGCCAGGCTGACCGCCCGGGCCGCGTCGATGGTGCCGAGCCCGGCGCCGGCGGCGTGCGTGCGGGCCGGGGTCACGCTCTGGGTCAGGACCTGGCTCACCTGGGCGCCGGTGAGGTGCGGGAACCTGGACAGGACCAGCGCCGCCACGCCGGCCACGATGCCGCTCGACATGCTGGTGGAGCTGACCGGCGCGTAGCCGCCTGACGGGGTGGTGGCCATCAGGCTGACGCCGGGCGCGGTCAGGGTGACGAAGGTGTGCCTGCTGCTGAACGGGCCGATCTGCCCGTCCCTGGCGACCGAGCCCACGGCGATGACGCCGGGATAGGCGGCCGGGTAGTCCACCCGGCCGGCGCCCTGGCCGTCGTCGCCCGCCGGGCCGACCAGGATCACGTCCTTGCTCAGCGCGTTCGCGACCGCCGCCTGCTCGGCCTGGCTGCCGCCGGCCGCGGCCGGGTTGCCCTGCCCGGTCAGGCCGCCGGTGCCCGGGTCCATCGGCAGCTCGATGATCCGGGCGCCGTGGTCGACCGCGTAGGTGATGCCCGCCGCGATGGCCGCGGGCAGCTTCCCGGCCAGGGTCTGGTCGGAGTTCAGCGGGTCGTTGTACTCCAGCGTGACCCGGATGGACAGGATCTTCGCCGCCGGGGCGATGCCGAGGACGCCGTCCATGTGGCCGGTGCCGTGCCCGTGCCCGGCGATGATCCCCGCGACCTCGGTCCCGTTGACGCCCCAGAACGGGCCGCCCGCCGTCCGGCCCGAGCCGCTGAAGTCCGGGCCGGTGGTCACCGAGCCGGCCAGGTCGGGATGCCGGGTGCTGACGCCGGTGCCGAGCACGGCCACGGTGATCCCGGCGCCCTGGGCGGACGGCCAGGCCTGCTTCACGTGGAGGCTGTTCAGCCACCATTCGGAAGCCTGTACGGTGTCACCCGCGCGCGCGTAACCCACGGCGACGGCGGAGGCTGGCCAGGAAACGGCGATGATGGCGGCCAGGCCCGCGGCAACCGGGATCAGCGGGCTGCGGAACGATCGGTGTGACACTTGGTCAGATATCTCCTCCGAGGCTGGCCGAGCAGGCCTGCGGTAGCGACGTTCCGACCCGGCCTCTGTAATCGTGCCATGCGGCTGCCGCCCCGTGGAATGCGTCACGGGCGAATAGTTTGGGAGATGGCCCCGCGCGGTCAGGTACGGTCAACAGTAACGGGCGGGAGGAGGCCGTATGTCCGGGTTGTCAGAACGCGACATGCGGATCCTGGCGTTCGAGCGCCGCGGCTGGCGCTCGCCGGGGGTGAAGGACCAGGCTATCGCCGAGGTGCTCGAGATGCCGGCGACCCGTTACTACCAGCTGCTGAACGAGCTTATCGACCGGCCGGAGGCCCTCGAGGCCGATCCGGTGCTGGTCAAGAGGCTGCAAGCGCAGCGGGCGCGGCGGCAGCGGATGCGGTCGCCGCGGACGAAGGGCACGAAGGGACAGACCGCTTGACGCTACCCCGGGCGGCTACGACTGCAGGCCAGGCCGGCCTGGACGCGCTGCTCGCGGACCCGCGGCACGCGCTGATCGCGGCGGACTTCGACGGCACGCTGTCGCCGATCGTCGCCCGCCCCGGCGACGCCCGCGCCCAGCCCGGCGCGGTGCCCGCCCTGACCGCGCTGGCCCAGGTGGCGGGCACGGTCGCGGTCATCACCGGCAGGCCCGCGGCGGAGGCGGTGACCCTGGGCGGCCTGGCGGCCGTCCCCGGCCTGGTGGTGCTCGGCCATTACGGCTGGCAGCGCTGGCAGGACGGCCAGCTGGCAGGCCCCCCGTCGCCGCCCGCGGTGCAGGCGGCCCGCGAGGCCCTGCCCGGCCTGCTGCGGGAGGCGGGGGCGCCCGACGGCACCTGGGTCGAGGACAAGGCGCACGCGCTGGCCGTGCACACCCGCGGCACGGCCGACCCGGACGGGGCGCTGAGCCGGCTCCGCGGCCCGCTCGGCGAGCTGGCCGGGCGGCTGGGGCTGGCCGCGGAACCCGGCCGGATGGTCATCGAGCTGCGCCCGCCGGGCGTCGACAAGGGCGCCGCGCTGACCGGGCTGGCCGGCGAGCGGGCCGCCCGTTCGGTCCTGTTCTGCGGGGATGACCTCGGTGACCTGCCGGCCTTCGCCGCGGTGCGCGCGCTGCGGGCCGACGGCATTCCCGGCTGCGCCGTGGCCAGCGCCAGCGCCGAGTCGGTGCCGGTCGCCGACGCGGCCGACCTGGTGGTGGACGGCCCGGCCGGGGTGGTGGAGCTGCTCACGGAGCTGGCCGGCCAGATCAAGGACCAATAGGACGAACGGGGCTGCGTGTCCCGCCGAGCGACGCGAGCTGGTCGCCCAGCCACCGGGCGGGCGGGTCAGCGGCAGCGGTGGCGGCGAGCGCGGCGCTGCGGCGCTGGCGCTCGGCGTCCGGCATGGCCAGCGCCTGGTGCAGCGCCTCGGCCGTCTCGGCGATGTCGAACGGGTTGACGAGCAGGGCGTCGGCGGCCAGCGTGGCGGCGGCGCCCGCCTCGCGGGAGAGCACCAGCGCGCAGCCGCGCTCGGAGAGCACCGGGCCCTCCTGGGCGACCAGGTTCATGCCGTCCCTGATCGGGTTGACCAGCAGCACGTCGGCGAGCGCGCAGGCGGCCAGCGACCGCGGGTAGTCGTCCTCGATCTCCAGGATCAGCGGATTCCAGTCCGCCGTCCCGAACTCGCCGGTGATCTCGGCGGCGAGCTGCCTGACCCGTTCGGTATAGGCCTGGTACTCGGCGAGATCCGAGCGCGACGGGTAGGCGAAGGCCAGGTGCACGACGCGGCCCCGCCACTGCGGCCTGGTGGCGAGCAGCTCGCGGTACGCGGCCAGGCCGCGCACGATGTTCTTGGACAGCTCGGTGCGGTCCACCCGGACGATCAGCTTGCGGTCGCCCGCGGCCTGGCGCAGGACGCCGGAGTGAGCCTCGACGTCTGCGGCCCGGGCGCGCTTCCGCAGGGCGGGCGCGTCCACGCCGAGCGGGTGCACGGCGACCTCGGTGACGTGCCCCCGGTAGGTGACCCATCCCGCCGGGCCGCTGACGCGCCCGGCCGCGGCCAGTGCGGCCCCGCCCCGTTCGTTATGAGCCTTTTCTGTCTCGGCGCCCAGCAGGTCGGCGCAGCAGTCCATGAACGCGGTGGCCCACCGGGCGGCGTGGAAGCCGGCCCGGTCGGCGCCCAGGATGCCGTCGAGCAGCGCGCGGGCGATGTCCGCCGGGAGCATCCGGTAGTAGTCGGGCGGCGCCCAGGGCGTGTGGCAGAAATAGCCCACGCCCGCCTGGCGGGCGGCACCGCCCAGCCGCTCCCGCAGCAGCCGCGGGACCAGGCACAGGTGATAGTCCTGGACCAGGATCCGCAGGTCGCCGCCGCCCTGGTGTGCGCCGCCCTGGTGTGCGCCGCCCTGGTGCGCGCCGGTCTCGTGCGCGCCGGTCTCGCGCGCCAGGGCGTCGGCGAACATCTCGTTGTAGGCGACGTAGGACTCCCAGTCGCGGCGGAACCCAGCGCCGAACTGCGGCTGGTTCGGGGTGTCGAAGAGCTGGTGGAGCAGGAACCACAGGGCCGAGTTGGCCACGTTGTTGTAGGCGCGGCCGAAGACCTCCGGCGGGATGTCGAGCATCCGCACCGGGATGCCACCCTCGTCGCGGGGGCCGCCGTCGCGCCGGGCGACCGCGCGGTCCGCGTCGCTGAGCGCGGCGCAGATCCAGGTGACGCCGGTCCCGTCGTCGAGCGCGGCCAGCCCGTCGGTGACCCCGGCGATCATGCCGCCGCTGCCCCTCCGTCCGGTCAGCGAGCCGTCGGCGCCGAACTGGTACGAGATCGGACCGCGGTTGGACGCCACGAGCACTCGCTGGTTCATAGTCCGGCAGGCTAGAGCATCCCTGCCCAGAGCACGCGGCGCCCCTGAGGTATTGTTGTAGGCGCTTGAACAAAACTGAATAACGCTCATCCAGAGGGGTGGAGGGATCGGCCCTGCGAAGCCCCGGCAACCTAGCGCGCATGCATGCCCGTCGTGAACGGCGAGGCGCGTGACATGGTGCCAAGTCCGGCCCGTGGTCAGGGTGACCACTGGGAAAGATGGGGAAGGGAAGTCCTCGCCGGTGACCACAGCAACGACCCGCACGTCTCCGTCAGCCTCGTTCGGCTATGCCACCGGGCTGTCCTGCCGCGAGTGCGGCCGCAGTTATGAGCTCGGCCCGCACTACGCGTGCGAGGAGTGTTTCGGCCCGCTGGAAGTCAGCTACGACTACCCGCGGCTGACCCGGGCGGACATCGAGACCGGCCCGCCGAACATGTGGCGCTACGCGCCGCTGCTCCCGGTCCCGCCCGACATCGCCTCCCGGCCTACCACCGAGCCCGGCTACACCAAGCTGATCCGCGCCGACAACCTCGCCCACGCGCTGGGCATGCGCCGCCTGTGGGTCAAGGACGACCGGGGCAACCCGACCCACTCGTTCAAGGACCGGGTGGTCGCGGTGGCCCTGGCCGCCGCCACCGAGATGGGCTTCAAGGTGCTGGCCTGCCCGTCCACCGGCAACCTGGCCAACGCGGTGGCCGCCGCGGCGGCGCGGGCCGGGGTCCGTTCCGTGGTCATGGTGCCCGCCGACCTGGAGCTGCAGAAGATCATCACCACGTCGGTCTACGGCGGCGCCTTCATCACCGTGGACGGCACCTACGACGACGTCAACCGGCTGGCCTCCGAGCTGGCCGGCGAGCACCCAGACTGGGCGTTCGTCAACGTCAACGTGCGGCCCTATTACGCCGAGGGGTCCAAGACGCTCGGCTTCGAGATCGCCGAGCAGCTCGGCTGGCGGCTGCCGGACCAGGTGGTGGTGCCGATCGCATCCGGCGCGCAGCTGGTCAAGGTGGACAAGGGCTTCACCGAGCTGACCTCGCTCGGCCTGGTGGAGCAGGCCCCGTGGCGGGTGTTCGGGGCGCAGGCGACCGGCTGCTCGCCGGTGTCGGCCGCCTTCGCGGCCGGGCACGACGTGGTCCGCCCGGTCCGCCCGAGCACGATCGCCAAGTCGCTGGCCATCGGGAACCCGGCCGACGGCCCCTACGTGCTCGACGTGGTGCGCCGCACCGGCGGTTCGATCGCCGACGTGGACGACGACGAGGTCATCGACTCCATCAAGCTGCTGGCCGCCACCGAGGGCATCTTCGGCGAGACGGCGGGCGGCGTCACCGTCGGCGTGCTGCGCAAGCTGCTCAAGGAGGGCACGCTCGACCCGGAGGCCGAGACCGTGATCATCAACTCGGGCGACGGGCTGAAGACCCTGGACGCGATCGCCGGGGCGGTGGACGTGCCGGACCCGATCCGGCCCACCCTGGACGCATTCACCGAGCGCTATCCGGCGGTCGGCTAGTGAGTTGGCTAGTGAGCACGGAGGCGACGTCGTGACTGTGCAGGTGCGCATCCCCACCATCCTGCGGTCCTACACCGGCGGCGCGGCGGAGGTGTCCGCGACGGAGGGGACCCTCCGCGAGGTCATCGCCGGCCTGGACGCCGCCTACCCCGGCCTGAGCGGCCGGATTATCGACGACACCGGGAAATTGCGGCGCTTTGTCAATGTCTACGTGGGCGACGAGGACGTGCGGTTTGCGCAGGGCCTCGACACACCGGTACCAGCGGGTGAGCAGGTTTCCGTCATTCCCGCGGTGGCTGGCGGGGCGCCCGTGACTACAGAGAACACGAGCCGGATGCCGTGATTGGTGGGTAAGTGGCGGCGAACACCCTCCGCACAGGGTAAGGTCAGTTCCGGTCGCTGTCCGACGGGGATGGTTTTTCGCGTTAGCGCGTTCAGCCCTACTCGCCGGGTTGTGATCGACGGGTTCCGCGTTGGCAAGGGCGGAGCTCGAGGCCCGAGCGAGTTTAGGGAGTTGTTTGGAATGGCTCAGGGCACCGTCAAGTGGTTTAACCCGGACAAGGGATACGGCTTCATCGCCGTCGACGGTGGCAAGGACGTTTTCGTCCATTTCTCCGCGATCCAGTCGGATGGTTACCGCACCCTCGAAGAGGGACAGCGCGTCGAGTTCGAGATCACGCAGAGCGACCGAGGCGCGCAGGCCGACAAGGTTATCGTGGTCTCTTAGTTCGCTCGTGGCCCTGGCTGCACGCGGGACCACAGATCTTCCGGGTACTACAAGCCGGCCCGGCCCCGGTGGGGCCGGGCCGATCTGATTTCCGCTCCCCGTGGCGTTCCGGGGTGCCGGGACATTCACCTTCCCGCTGCCATCTCTTCACTGTGGCGTGCGCGCGGACCGCCGGACATGCGCTGGTCATGAGCGCGAGCCGGCCGCCGAGGTCCTCAGGCGTTTGCACTCTCCCTATGAGAGTGCTAGACATGGTGCTGGCACTCTCCATGCGTGAGTGCCAGCATAACGGCGGGATCGAGCGATGAGGCATCTCCTCGCGGCAGGAAAGGACTGCCGCGCGGGCTGCCGGCCGTCGCGGGCGTCGGCTCGATCCGCATATACGCCACGGAGGACTGGAGCCTATGGCAGCGAAGATGATCGCGTTTGACGAGGACGCCAGGCGCGGCCTCGAGCGCGGTATGAACCAGCTCGCCGACGCCGTGAAGGTAACCCTCGGCCCCAAGGG
>Ga0335083_10007510_pt1 | contig 13456 bp, 10 predicted proteins | sample Lox_Sample_42_FD_206716 | JGI IMG/M metagenome (GOLD analysis project Ga0335083, IMG submission 206716) | Soil microbial communities from Loxahatchee National Wildlife Refuge, Florida, United States - Lox_Sample_4.2 | ecosystem: Environmental > Terrestrial > Soil > Wetlands | place: USA...
TCGAGCGAGTCGGCGGGCACGAGGGCGGAGAGCAGGCGGGTCCAGTTTTCCCATGCGGCGAGCAGTGGCGCGGGCGCGCGCTGACGGTCGAGTTCGGCGAGCAGAGCCTCGGCGTCCGCGGCCCGGACGGAGTGGGAAAAGGCGTCGGCGGCGCGCGCGGGCAGGTTGTGGGCTTCGTCGATGATCAACAACGTGCGCGCCGGATCGAAGCCGGCCTGATCGTAGAACAAACCCCGGTTGCGCGGCGCAAAGACATAGTTGTAATCCCCGATCCAGACCTCCTGAAACGCGAGCGCGGCGCGGGTGATTTCGTAAGGGCAGAGGCGGACGTCGCGTCCGGCGGTGCGGAGCGTCTCGAGGTCGTGCGGTTGGCCGGGAAAAAGATAAAAACGGGCGAGACCGCTGCCCGGCCAGCGCGCGGCATCGTCGTCGAGGCAGGCGCAGGCGCCGCGCACGCAATGAAACGTGTGATTGATGCAATGCTCCGATTTCGGGCGCACCAGCCAGGCGGTGATGCCGCCGGCGGCAGAGCGGGCGCATGCATCCGGCGCGGTCATGGCGGCAAGCGTCCGTCCCACCTGCAACTGGCCGGTGGCCTTGCTCGTGAGGTAGAGCAGGCGCTCGAAGCGGCCGGCGCGGAGCTGCGTCAGCGCGGCCTCGATGAGCACGCCGGTTTTGCCGAAGCCGGTCGGAGCCTCGAAAAAAATCGCCGCCGCCGGTGCGTCGAGCGCGGACCGGAGCCGATCGGCGGCCTCAGCCTGGCCGGGGCGAAGCTCGGCGAAGGCGGGGCGGAAGTGCAGCGTGCGCAGGCGGTCGCGGGCGCGCAGGCGGTGCTCGAGAAATTCGACCACGCGTTCGAGCTGCGCGCGAAAAAGCGCGTCGTCGGCCGGCGCGAGCGCGACGGGCTGGGCCAGGCCGGTGGCGGCCTCGACGAAGAGCAGTTCGCCGGTCAGCGCGCGGGTGCCTTGATCTGCGCGCAGCAAGGCAAGATAGGCGGCGAGCTGGATGAAATAGTCGGGGTGTTCGGCGCGGAGCCCGGCCTCGGGCGCCGGCAGCGTGCGCGTGACGGTTTTGATTTCGCGCAGCAGCGTGGCGCCGCCGTGCGGCACGAGCTGGTCGATCCGGCCGGAAAGCGCGAGGGTCCAGCCGCGGTGGGCCAGCCGGCCAGAAACCGGGACCTCGGACGCGGCGGAGGGCGTTTCGGCCGCCGTCCGCGCCTGAAATTCCTGATGCCAGTGCGTGCCGAGTTGCGCGCGCCAGAGGCCGGACGGGCCGCCGCTGTCGCCGCGCGGCCCGAAGGCGAAGGCGGCGAATTCACCGACGCCGAGGCTAGCGGTGCGATCGTCGAGGGAAAACTCCATGGCGACTATTCCAGCAGGATTTCCGTGTGCGCACCGAGGTAGGCTTCGAGCCGGCCGATGAGAAGGCCCAGTGCGGCCGGCGCGGAGGTTTGCTCCGCGACCGGCTGGTTGAGAACCTCGCCGGCGGCGGCGCGCTGGCGGGAGGGCAGTCGGGCGAGCCAGTCCTGCTTCACCGGGTAGCCTTCATCGCGGGCGAACCGATAAAGGCTTTTGAAATACACCGCGTCCGGGCGGGCGGCCGCAGCGAAGGCGGCGAAGGCGGCGCGGAGCAGCGCGGCGACGGCGGGCCGGCTTTCGTCCGCCACCGGATTGCGCGCGACGAGCAGGGCCAGGGCGGAGGCGAAGCGGAGCGAGTCGTAATTGCGGCCGATACCCTCGTGCCGGACGAGCAGACGCGGCTCGCGCACAAACCAGGTGCGGCCTTGATTGGAGCTTTCGAGCAGGAGCGCAACCTCGTCGAACAGGTCGAGCGCGCCGGCGCCCGCGGCGTTTTTTTTCGGCATGCGCTGCAGGACCGGCAGCACGCCATGTCCGGCCGAGAAAACGGTGAAAGTCTGAAAGCTGTCGGCGGGAGGCTGCTTGAGCAGAACGAACGCCTCGGTCTGGAGGGTGAAGCCGGGCACTGCGAAAAAATCTCAACGGCCGGCGGAAATTCCGGCGGCAACGGCCGGATGCGGCCAGGGCGGAACGACGGCGCCGCCGGAGATGAGCATCTTCATGCCGTCGCCGACGGACATTTCGAGTTCGACAATCTCGTTTTTGGGAACGTAGACCAGAAAACCGCTGGTGGGGTTGGGTGTGGTGGGAATGAAGACGCTGAAAAGGTCGGCCGGCAGCCGGGAGGCGAGCTCGCCGCGGGTCCCGCCGGTGAGAAAACCGAGCGACCAGGAGCCCTTGCGGGGAAACTCGACGAGCACAACCTTGCTGAAGGCGTGGCGGTTTTGGGAGTTGAAGGTGTCGACGATCTGCTTGATCGAGGTGTAAACCGCGCCGATGCCGGGGATGCTTTGAATGAAGCGTTCGGCCACACCACCGAAGTACCGCCCGAAAACGTAGCGTGAGGCGTAGCCGAGCACGGTGATGAGCAGAAGGACGATGATGGTGGCGAGGATGTCCCAAACGGCGTCAAGACGGCCCTCGGGTACGAAGAAAAACAGATACGGCCGGAACCCGCCGCCGATCTTTCCGACCAGCCAGGAGAAAACAATCCAGGTGGCGGCGAGCGGCGCCGTGAGGAAAAGGCCGGCGAAAAAGGCATTGCGAATCGAGGCAAAGAGACTGTTGCGCATGCGTGACGAGATTCTATGCAAAAGCGGCCGGACGCAAAGTCATTCGACGAGGCGGAAGCGCAGGCGCCGGAGGGCGGCGCGGGCCAGATTCATTGCGCGGCGTTCGGCGGCGCGCATGACCCTTTTTTTCGCCGGCGTGAGATCGTCGTAGCCGGCGAGGTGGAGCCAGCCGTGCACGAGATAAAGCGCGAGTTCGTCGCGGAACGACCGGGGGCGGACGGTCTTGCGGCGGCGGGCGGGGTGGATCTGGCGCGCGGCGGCGTCGGCCGAGACGCAGATCTCGCCGGCCAGGCCGTGGGCTGGATCGCCGGCGAAGGTGATGACGTCGGTGACCGTGCCGTCGCCGAGAAAATCGGCGTGCAGACGGGCCAGCGCCGGGTCGGTGAGGAAGGCGAGGGAGAGCCCGCCGGGAGGACAGCCGCCGCGGAATTTTTCCCGGCGGGCATCGAGGGCGTGAATGAGCGCGGCGGCGGCGCGGCGATCGAGGCGCAGGCGGGGATGGCCGTTGTGGATGGCGACGGCGCGCATTTTTTCAGAGCCGGAGGGCGGCGCGGGCGCGGTCACCGGGCCGAGGACAGCTGGCTCTTGGGCTCCGGTTTGTCTTCGCCGGCCGGCGGATAGGCGACGCGCGAATGGAGCATGTTGAGGAGCGTGAAATTGAAGCTGCTTTTGATCTTGGAAATTTCCTCGAGGGTGATCGGGGCCTCGTCGAGCTGGCCGTCAGTCAGACGTTCGCGGGTGATCTGCTCGATGAGCTCGGCGAGGTGCTGGGGCGTGACTTTGCGCAGGGAGCGCGAGGCGGCCTCGACGCCGTCGGCCAGCATGATGATCGCGCTTTCCTTGAATTGCGGCTTGGGCCCGTCGTAGCGGTAGGTCATCTCCGAAACCTTCGGGCCGGCCAGCTCGGCGCCGCGGCCGGGCGCGGAGGCCAGGGGCGGGGTGCTGCCGAAGGGCGGCCGGGTTTCGTTTTTGGCGCGCTCGAAGAAATAGCGGATGAGCGTGGTGCCGTGGTGCTGCTGGATGACCTCGATGACGGCGCGGGGCAGCTTGTGCTTGAGGCCGAGGTCCACGCCGTCCTTGACGTGGCTCTTGATGACGAGCGCGGAAAGAGAGGGATTGTTGCCCTCATGGGGATCGAAGCCGGCGCGCTGGTTTTCGGCAAAGTACTCGGGCTTGCCGATCTTGCCGATGTCGTGGAACTGGGCGCAGACGCGGGCGAGGAGCGGGTTGGCGCCGATGGCGTTGGCGGCGTTTTCCGCGAGCTGGGCGACCACGAGCGAGTGATGGTAGGTGCCGGGCGCCTCCATTTGCAGCAGGCGGAGCAGCGGATGGTTGAAATCGCTCAGCTCGAGCAGCGTGATGTCGGTCGTGCGCTTGAACAGGCCTTCGAGCACGGGCAGCAGGCCGACGACCGCGACGCCGGTGACGAGTCCGGTGCCGAGCCCGGCGCCCATCTGCCCGAGCACGGCGTAGGGCGGCAAGCGGTTGACCATGCCGATGAGCATGGCGAAGACGGCGACGATCAGGCCGCCGAGGCCGGCGCCGCGGACCACGCGGCTGCGTTTGCGCAGCGCGTGGCAGGAGAAGATCGCGACCATGGAGGCGAGGAAGGTGAGCACGAGCAGATCGAGGCGGTTGCCGTAGATGACGCTGGCAAAAATCGAGACAAACAGCGCCATGAAGATGCCGGAGCCGGCGTCGATGAGGATGGAGACGATGATCGGCGCGAGGGCGGTCGGCGCGGTGTAGGGCAAAAGCGAGGCGGCGGTGTCGTGCTCGATGAAATAAGGCAGGCCCGCGAGGGTGTAGGTGAGGCGGACGAGGGCGAGGTTGATGATGACGACGAGGGCGAGGAGGGCGAGGCGGCCGTTGCTGTGCATGGTTTCGCGGTCCTCCAGGCGGATGTAGAGGACCGAGGCCCAGACCATGGCGAGCACGAGCAGCACCCGGCCGAAGAGCTGCAGGTCCTCGTCCGTTTGCACGTTGCCGCTCTGGAGCAGAAACCTGCGCTGCTCGACGAGCATCTCGTACTGCTCGGGCGTGACGCGCGTGCCGGGCTCGATGATGGTCTGGCCGCGGTCGACGGAGACGACGACGGGCTTGAGCGATTTCAGCGCCTCCTCCTGGCGGTGCGCGGTGGCCTCGCGGTCGAAGACCAGGTTGGGCGTGACGCCGTTTTCGAAAATGCGGAAAAGGGCGAGCGTGGCCTCGCGGCTGATGCCCTCGGCGGCGAGATTGATGCGCAGAAAGGTCAGCGCCTCCTCCAGCGACTGGACCGGGCGCTGGGAGATTTCGCCGCCGTTTTTGACGATCTGAAAGACGGTGACCACGCCTGGCTGCGTGCTGGCCAGCGACCCGTCCTGCACGCCGTCGGTGTAAATCTCACGCAGCGCGGCCAGGCCGTTTTCCACCGCGGTGAAGCGCGCCTTGGCGTCGCCGATGGAAAGCAGGGCGGCGACATCGTCCACGCTGGCGCGATAGGGACCGCGGGCGTTGAAATCGTCCACGATTTTTTCCAGTGCCGCCTGGCGGGCGTCGTGCTGGAGGGTGTCGGCGGGAAAGTCGTGCTCGAACTGCTCGAGTTTGCCCAGCATTTCGCGCATGTCGGTCTCGAACTGCTGGAAGGGCGCGAGTTCGAGGCGATAGACCGGAGGCACGTGATTGCGCAGCTGCTCCTTGGCCTCGTCGGATTTTATCGTGCTCGTGTAGGTGAAAGGCGTGCTGGCGACGATGCGCACGGCGGCGAGCTGGTTCGGCAGCACGGGCAGGTCGGCGGTGGTGACGCCGACGAAGCTGATGAGCACGATGGCGGCGACGGTGGCGATGAAAATGAGGATGGCGATGGCGCGGCTTTCCTCGAGAAACTCGATCGTGGCCGAGGTGCGGGCGGTCTTGCGCGCGCGGCGCGGGGCGGTGAGGCCGCCGCGGAGGAGTTTCCAGTTTTTGATCAGCGACATGGCGGCGTTCAGCTGGCGGAAGTCGGGCCCATCGGATTTTTGAAGCGTTCGTAGGCTTCGATGATTTTCAGGACAAGCGGATGGCGGACGACATCGGCGCCGGAGAAGGTGTGAAACTCGATGCCGGGAATATCATGCAGGATGTGCCGCACTTCAAGCAAGCCGCTTTGTTTGTGGCGGGGCAGGTCGATCTGCGTGATGTCGCCGGTGACGACCATGCGGGAACCCTCGCCCAGGCGCGTGAGGAACATCATCATCTGCTCCGGCGTGGTGTTTTGCGCCTCGTCGAGGACGATGAAGGCCTGGTTGAGCGTCCGTCCGCGCATATAGGCGAGCGGGGCGATTTCGATCACGCCTTTTTCCGTCAGCCGCGCGACATCCTCGGCATCGAGCATGTCGTGCATCGCGTCGTAGAGCGGACGGAGGTAGGGCAGGATTTTTTCGCGCAAATCGCCCGGGAGGAAGCCGAGCGCCTCGCCGGCCTCGACCGCGGGGCGCGTCACGATCAGGCGCTGCACCTGGTTTTTGAGGAGGGAGGAGACGGCGGCGGCCACGGCCAGGTAGGTTTTGCCGGTGCCGGCGGGGCCGATGCCGAAAACGACCGGATTGTTCTGCATCGCCTGCAGGTAGAGCTTCTGGCCGAGGGTCTTGGGCGCAATGCTCTTGCGGTTGGTCGTGATGATGAAAGGCTGGGCGATGAGTTCGCGCAGCTGTTCGCCCTCGCCGCGGCCGAAGCCCTCGGCCACGCGCACAAAATCCGGCCCGCGCAGCGTCACGCCTTGGCCGCGTGCGTCGTTGAGAAAATTGAAAAAGCCCTCGGTGCGCGCGACCGCGCCGTCGTCGCCCTCGATTTTCATCCAGTCCTCGCGCGTGACCAGGCGGACGCCGAGCGCACGCTCCGCGAATTGCAGATTGTCGTCGCGGCCGCCGTAAAGCTGGCTGAGGTGGCGCGGGCTGGGAAAATGCAGGGTCTTGGTCGGCACAGGTTCCGGATTTCGGCGGCGGAGCGGGGTTCAGGCCGCGCCCTTGGCCGCGGCGGCGAGGCGTTCCCACGTGGCCTCGATGGCCTGCGGCAGAATGCGGGTCTGGCCGAGCACGGGCATGAAATTGTTGTCGCCATTCCAGCGCGGCACGATGTGCGCGTGCAAATGCGGGATGCTGCCGCCGGCCGCGGAGCCGAGGTTGAAGCCGAGATTGAAGCCGTCGGGCTTGAGCGCGGCGCGCAACAGCCGCTGGGCCGTGACGATGATCTCCATCAAGTCGGCGCGCTCGGCGGCGTCGAGTTCCTCCAATTCAACCACTTCGCGGAAGGGGATGGCGAGGAGGTGGCCGGGATTGTAGGGAAAGCGGTTGAGCATGAGGTAGCTCCGCGGTGAGCGATGGACGATGAGGGCGGCGCGGTCGTCGCCCAGCCCCGGCAGCTCGGTGAAGGGCTTCTTGGTGGCCGGGTAGCGCGGCGCCTCAATGTAGTCCATCCGCCAGTAAGGGTGGAGCTGCTGCATGGTCAAAGGTCGCCGAGTAAAGACGGCCGCCGGGGCAAAGTCAAAGCCGGGGTGGGACGGTAAAATTCGTAAAAATCCCGTTGCTGTTTGCTGGGAGAGGCCTCCATTTGGTGCGCTTCATGCAAAATCGATGCGTTGTCATCACCGGGCTCGGCGCCCTCACGCCAGTCGGCCTTTCCGCGCCCGCCACCTGGGCCGCGTTGGTCGCCGGCCGGAGCGGCATCGGCCGCATCACGCGGTTTGATCCGGCGGGCTGCACCGCTCAGATTGCCGGCGAGGTGAAAAATTTCGAGCCGGCGGCGCCGCTGCCCCGGCCGCTGCATCCGCGCGGACCGGTGGCCGAGCCGCTGATCTCGGCGGTCACGCTGAAGGAAGTGAAAAAACTCGGTCGCTTCTCCCATCTCGGCCTGGCGGCCGCGATCGAGGCCTACGCCGATTCCGGTCTGGATGACGCGCGCGCCACGCTGCCGCCCGAGCGCGCGGGCGTGAATCTGGGCGTCGGCCTCGGCGGCCTGCCGGAGATCGTGGCCATGCATGAAACCTGGCGCGAGGGCGGCTACCGCAAAATTTCGCCGTTTTTCATCCTCCAGACCGCACCCAACATCCTGGCCGGACAGCTTGCCATCGCCCTGGATTTCCGCGGGTCGAACATGAGCGTGGCCTCGGCCTGCGCCACCAGTGGCCACGCGCTGGGCGAGGCCGCGCGCGCCATCCAGCGTGGCGAGGCCGACGTCATGATCGCGGGCGGCGCCGAGGCCGTCATCACGCCGCTGGCCGTGGGCGCGTTCGCGCAGATGAAGGCGCTTTCGACGCGCAACGATGCGCCGGAAAAAGGCTCACGGCCTTATGACGCGGACCGCGACGGATTCGTGCTGAGCGAAGGCGCGGTTGTTTTCGTGCTGGAGGAAATGGAGCACGCGAAAAAGCGCGGGGCCCGCATCTACGCCGAACTGCTCGGCTACGGGGCGACGGCCGATGCGCACCACCTTTCGTCGCTCGCGCCCGAGGCCGAGGGCTCGCGTCGCTCGATGCAGCTGGCGGTCGACGACGCGCGGATCGCGCCGGAGCAGGTCGGCTATGTTTCCGCCCACGCCACCAGCACGCCGGCGGGCGACGGCGAGGAGTCGGCGGCCATCGCGCGCGTCTTCGCCGCCGGCCGGGAAAAGCTCCACGTCAGCGCGGTGAAATCCATGACCGGGCACCTGCTCGGCGCGGCCGGCGCGCTCGGCGCGTTCGCCGCCGTGCTTGCCGTCCATCACGGTGTGATCCCGCCGACGATCAATCTTGAGAATCTCGATCCGGCCTGCGCCGCGCTCGGGCTGAACTTCACCGCCAACGCCGCGGTGGAGAAGCGCCTCGACTACGCCCTGGCCAACAGCTTCGGCTTCGGCGGCACCAACGCCTCGCTCGTCGTCAGGCGGGTGTGACCCGCTTCGTGCTCAAGGAGCGAGCCGCTTTTTGATGAATTCCCGGATCAACCGGATGTCCGGATCATTCGCATTGCTCGGGCCATCCAAAATGAACAAAAGATACGATCCTTCCTTGCCGGCATAATCGATCTCCCTGGTTTTGACGTCGGTTGAGTTTATTTTGCCGAGGAAGAGGGCATCGACCTTGCGGGTGTTCCAATAAATCCAGATTTTTTTGCCGGCGTCATCCACCACGCACAATCCCTGAAAGCCCTCGTAAGGACCGTCGAGAAGGATGCTTTCCTCGCCCAGCGTGACCGGCGGTTTCAGGCTGGTGATGTAATCGGCGGGAATGTTCGTCGCCGGTTTTTTATCGGCGGTCGTTTGCGTGGCGCAGCCGGCAAGCAAAAGCAGAAAGCTGAATGCGAGTATCTTTGTTTGATGATAACTCACAGGGGTTGATCCCGGTTATGGCAGACCAACCCGGAAAATGCAGGTAAAATATCAGGGCGCGGCGGCCGGACCGGAGGAGGCCGGGCTAGCGTTGGGCTCCGGCCGGACGATGACTTTGAAGGCACGGTCGGGGGCGAGGTAGGTTTTGGCCAGCGCGTTTACGTCGGCCTGGGTGATGGATTCGAAATCGGTGTAGCGGGTGCGGCACCAGTCGAGGCGTTGCGGATACTCCTGGCAGCTCGCCAGCACCGCGGTGAGCCAGTACTGGTTGGTGCGGGCGGAATCGCGCAGCGCGGTGAGGAGCGGTTTTTTCGCGCGCTCGAGTTCGTCGGGCGTGACGCCGTTTTTGTTCAGGTCGCCGGCGATGACGGCGATGGAACCGGAAATTTCCGCGGCGCGCGCCGGATCGACGACGGTTTCGGCCGTCATGCGGCCGTAGCCGGTGAACGTCTCGCTGGAATTATTTCCCGCCTCCGGGGCGTAGGTGCCGCCGAGCTGCTCGCGGATTTTCACGCGCAGGCGGTCGCTGAAAATTTCGCCGAGCAGGCCGAGGCGGCGGGTGCGGCCGACGTCGAAGGCGTCGGCGGTGGGCCAGTAAAGAGCGACGATGGCCTTGGGGATCTCGGTCGGCACGCGGTAGTCCTTGGTGAAGGGTTTCGCGGGAAAGCTGACCTTGCGCTCGGCGGCGTAGGCGGGCCTGGGCGCGCGCTCGGGCAGCGCGCCGAAGGTTTGCGCGAGCGCGTCGAGCGTGGCGGGCAGGTCGATATCGCCGGCGATGCCGATTTCGATCGGGCCGCGGACGAACTGCGGCGCGAGCCAGGCTTTTTCCTCGTCGAGCGTGTGTGCGAGCATGACGTTGCGCGGCGGCAGGCCGAAGCGCGGGTCGCCGTTCGCGAGGAGCCGCGGCACCTCGGTGGCAAGCGGCCCGCTGGTCGAATGGGCCAGCCCATCGTAGATTTCGTTGATGTTTTTGCGAGTGAGGCGGAGAGCCTCGGGGCGATAGCCGGGATCGGTGAGGTAGGCGGCGAGCAACTGGAGTTCGAGCAGCAGGTCCTCCCGGTTGGTGGCGCCGCTGAAAAGGAGGGCGTCGCTGCCGGTTTTGAAGTCAACACCGACGGTGCGGCCGGCAAGAATGCGCTGCAGGTCGTCGGCGCTGTGCCGGCCGAGGCCGCCCGGGAGAAAGGCCAGGTCGGCGAAGAAGGCGAGGCCGGGCTGGTCCGCCGGCTCGACCAGCTTGCCGGCGCCGACGCGCATGGTGAGGCGGATGGTGTTGGCCTCGAAGTCGGTTTTCTTGAGGTTGACGCGCACGCCGTTGGCAAAGGTGATGAGATCGAGGTCGAGGTCGTCGACGTGCTTTTGCGCGGCGATTTTTCCAGGCGGGCCGAAATCAGTATAGGCGAATTTTTCGCTGGAGAGGACGGCGGGCGGCTTGACGGCGACGGCGGCGGAATCCCGGTAGGCCTGGGTGATGGCGGCGACGGCGTCGCCGGGAATCTTGGCGTTGCCGGAGACCATGACGTAGCGGCCGGGCAAACCGAAGGCGGCGCGGAGCGCGGCGGTGCAGTCGGCGGGCGTGACCTTTTCGAGCGCGGGCTTGAACAGCGCGAGGTCCTGGGCGGGGCTGGTGTAGACTTCCTTCTGGACGATGGAGTCGACGATGTCGTCGGCGAGCCGCTCGGAGCGGCGGGTGGCGGCGGTGCGGTCGGCCTGCTCGAGATCGTTGGTGAAATTGGCCACGGCTTCCTTGAGCTCGGCGGGGGTGAAACCGAACTGGAGCGCGCGGCGCAACTCCTGTTCGCCGACGGCGAGCGCGGCCTGCCACTGGCCGGGCGCGCAGATGACGTTGATGCCGGCGTCGTGATAAAAATTGAATGCGTCCTCGACGCTGACGCTGGCGGCGGTGAAAGGCGCGCCTTCCTTTTTCGAAAGAATTTCGAGGCGGCGGTTGAGCATGGCGACGGCGAGATCGCGCTGCATGTGCCAGAGCCGGAGGGCCGCGGTGTCGGGCCGGTAGGTATAAGGCGCCATGACGTCGATGCTGACGGTGGTGGCCTCGGCTTCGGGCTCGGCGTCATAGGCGGCGCGAACGCCGAGCGCGGCGGTGACGTGGCCGAGGTCCGGATCGGGCCGGGCGGGCGCGCGGTCGGTCACGCCGGAAAATTTGGCCGCGATTTCCTTTTCGACCGCGGCGGGATCGATCGCGCCCACGACGATCACAACCATGCGTTCCGGCCGGTACCAGGTGTTGTAAAGATCGACGAACTGGTCGCGCCGGGCCGCCGCGATGACCGGCGTCTCGCCGATGGGCAGGCGCTTAGGGAAAAGCGCATCGCCGAGGAGAAAGTTGAAGGAGGCCACTTCCTGGCGGTAGCCCACGGAGTCGCGCGTGCGTTTTTCGCTGAGGATGATGGGCCGCTCTTTTTGCACCTGGTCGGACCGGAGAAGCAGCGTGCCGGCAAAATCGGCGAAGACCTGCAACCCCTCGGCGACGGTGGCGGGGCGGGTGTCGGGCAGCTCGATCTGGAAGGCGGTGTGATCAAAGGTGGTGTAGGCGTTGGTGTCGCCGCCGAAACTCATGCCCAGGCGCTGAAAGTATTCGACGAGCGTGCCGGGCTTGTAGTGCGCGCTGCCGTTGAAGCACATGTGTTCGAGGAAGTGGGCCAGGCCGCGCTGGTCTTCGGTCTCGTCGAGCGAGCCGGCGAGCACGAGGAGGCGGAGTGAGGCGCGGTTTTTTGGCTCGGTGTTGGGGAGGATGACGTAACGCACGCCGTTGGGCAGGGCGCCGAAATGCGCCGCCGGGTCGGGCTTGAGGTCGCTGGTGGCCTGCGGAAACGGCAGGGGCGCGTCGGCGCGGGCGGAGACAAAGGTAAAAAGGGCGAGGACGGCGAGGAGTTGGCGGAGCATGCGATCAGGGTTGAGGAAAGATGTGACCGGCAAAAGCGGAAAAGGGCACACAAAATTTTGGTGCGTTTTGCGGCGATTGTGCGCCAAGCTGGCGCCTTCATGCTCTGGCTTTACCGGCTGCTGTTTCTGCCCGCGCTGCTCGCGATGTCGCCGTTCTATTTGCGGCGCATGTGGCGGCGCGGCGGCTATCGCGAGAACTTCAAGAACCGCTTCGGTTCGTTCGATCCGCTGCCGCCGAAGAAACCAGGCCTGCGGCGCATCTGGCTGCAGGCGGTGAGCGTGGGCGAGGTGCTGGCGGTCGCGCCGGTGATCGAGGGGCTGAAAAAAGACCCCGCGGTTGAAATTTTTCTGACCACGACGACGAGCACGGGCTATGCGCTGGCGCAGGAAAAATTCGCCGCGACGGTGCTCGGCGTGGGTTATTTTCCGCTCGATTTCTGGCTCTTCAGCGTCCGGGCGTGGCGGCGCATCGCGCCGGACCTTGCGATCATCACCGAGGGCGAGCGCTGGCCGGAACACATCGCACAGGCGGCGCGGCGCGGCGTGCCGGCGCTGGCGGTCAACGCGCGCCTGAGCGACCGCAGTTTCAGGCGGATGCAGCACGTGAAATTTCTCGTGCCCGCGCTGCTGGGCGGGCTGACCCGCGTGCTGGCGGCGTCGGAGCAGGACGCGGAGCGATTTCGCGCGCTCGGCTTTTCGCCCGACAAAATCACGGTCACGGGCAACCTGAAGCTGGATGTGGCGATTCCGCCCCTGGGCGAGGCGGAGAAAAGCCGGTTGCGGCGCGAACTGGGCCTGCCGGCGGCGGCGCGCGTGCTGCTGGGCTCGTCGACCTGGCCGGGAGAGGAGGCGGCGCTGCTGGCGGCGCGCCGGGCGGCGGCCGATGCCGGCCTTCCGTGCGGGCTGCTGCTGGTGCCGCGGCACGCGGAGCGGCGCGCCGAAATCGAGGCGCTGTTGGAAAAGTCCGGCGAGACCTGTCATTTCCGTTCGCGCGGCGCGGCCCCCGCCGAAGTCGAGGTGGCAGTGGCGGACACGACGGGCGAGCTGCGCCGGCTGGCGCAGCTGGCGGATGTGGTTTTTTGCGGCAAGAGCCTGCCACCGCACACGGAGGGGCAGACGCCGGTGGAGGCGGCGGCGCTGGGCAAGCCGGTTTTGTTCGGGCCGGGGATGGCCAATTTCCGCGTGATCGCGCGCGAGCTTGCGAGTTGCGGCGGGGCGCGGATGGTGCGGGACGAGGCGGAGCTGGCGGTGGCGTGCGTGGAGTTGCTGCGCGACGACTCGGCGCGCGCAACGATGGCGGCGTCGGCCCGCGCCTGGCAACAGGCGAATCAGGGCGCGGTGGCGCGCACGCTGGAAATCCTGCGCGCCGAACCAGGCGGCTATACGGTAATTTCCCCCCGCAAATAGAGGGCGCATTTGCCGGCGATCTTTACCCGATCTCCGGCCAGCTCACACCAAAGCTCACCACCACGTGGGGATCGCTGAAAAGTATGCAGGCGTTTTTTTCCCAATCGCTCCGACCAATACGGAACGAGGGTGCAATGCGCTGAACCGGTCACATGATCTTCCAGGATGCCAGCC
>Ga0335083_10007511_pt1 | contig 13456 bp, 11 predicted proteins | sample Lox_Sample_42_FD_206716 | JGI IMG/M metagenome (GOLD analysis project Ga0335083, IMG submission 206716) | Soil microbial communities from Loxahatchee National Wildlife Refuge, Florida, United States - Lox_Sample_4.2 | ecosystem: Environmental > Terrestrial > Soil > Wetlands | place: USA...
AGCTCGCGCACCAGCGCTGCATGTGCAATGTGATCGGAGGCGGGGCCGTGCGACAGGTTCATGCGCACCACGTCAACCCCGGCTGCGATCATGCGCTTGAGCGTCTTCTTATTACTAGAGGCGGGACCGAGCGTGGCGAGAATTTTGGTACGGCGAAGCAAGGTTTTATCCTAGAAAGCCGGCGCGTTGTTCCAGAATTTCGACGGCCGGCAGTTTTTTGCCCTCCAGAAACTCGAGAAATGCGCCGCCGCCGGTTGAAATATATGACACCTTGTCAGCGATCCTGTATTTGGCAATTGCCGCCAGTGTATCGCCGCCGCCGGCAATTGAAAACGCGTTCGATTCCGCGATGGCGCGCGCGATGCGCGCGGTGCCGTTGCCAAATTGATCGAATTCGAATACGCCGACCGGGCCGTTCCAGACGATGGTGCCGGCGCGCGCCAGAATCCGGGCGATTTGTTCGGCCGACTCGGGGCCGATATCGAGAATCATGTCGTCGGCGTCGATCGCGGTGACACTCTTGATCGTGGCCTGCGCCTGCGCCGAAAACTCCTTTGCGCAGACGACATCGACCGGAATCGGCACTTCGCCGCCTTTAGACCGGGCGGCGGCGATGATGTCCTTCGCTTCCTGCACCAGGTCGGGTTCGGCCAGCGACTTGCCGATGTCATGACCGGCGGCAAGAATAAATGTATTGCAGATGCCGCCGCCAACGATCAATTGGTCGACTTTTTCCGATAATGTTTTCAGTATCGAGAGCTTGGTCGACACTTTCGAGCCGGCGACGATCGCAACCAGCGGGCGTTGCGGCTTCCCCAGCGTTTTGCCGAGGGCGTCGAGTTCCGCCGCCAGCAATGGACCGGCCGCCGCGACCGGGGCGAATTTCGCGATGCCGTAGGTGGTCGCTTCGGCACGGTGAGCGGTGCCGAACGCATCATTGACGTAGACGTCGCACAACGCCGCCATTTTCCTGGCCAATGTCTCGTCGTTCTTTTTCTCGCCCTTGTTGCAGCGGCAATTCTCGAGCAGCAGCACCGAGCCGGGCGGGGTGCTGATGCCATCGATCCAGTCGCGCCGCAACGCGACCGGCATGCCGAGCAACTCGCCCAGGCGCTGCGCGACTGGCGCCAGCGAATCTTCCATTTTGAGCTCGCCTTCCGTCGGCCGCCCGAGGTGCGACGTCACCAGCACCGCCGCGCCGGCTTTCAATGCCTGCTGGATCGCGGGCAACGATGCGCGGATCCGGGTATCGTCGGTAATGTTGCCGTTGTCGTCCTGCGGCACATTGAGGTCGGCGCGGATGAACACTCGCTTGCCGGCGAGGTCCAGATCAGTCATGCGTATGAACTTCATGCGGAAATGCGTTGAATGAAAATTCCGGCGGCGCCGATGCCCCGCCGGTCCGAATTACTTCGCGTTCATCAATGCAACGGTGGTATCAAGCATGCGGTTGCTGAACCCCCATTCGTTGTCGTACCAGGCAAGCGCCTTGACCAGCGTGCCGCCGGTGACTTTGGTCAGCGTCGCTTCGAAGATGCTCGACGCCGCGTTATGGTTGAAATCGACCGATACCAGCGGCGCGTCGTTATATTCGAGTATGCCCTTCAGGTCGCCGTCGGCCGTCGCGGCCTTGACCGCGGCGTTGACTTCTTCGACGCTCGTCGCACGCGCTGCGGTGAACACCAGATCCACCAGCGACACGTTGATGGTCGGCACGCGTACCGCAAAACCGTCGAGTTTGCCGTTCAATTCCGGCAGCACCAGTCCGACCGCGGCGGCGGCGCCGGTTTTGGTGGGAATCATCGATTGCGTCGCCGACCGCGCGCGGCGCAGGTCTTCGTGGTAAACATCGGTCAGCACCTGGTCATTGGTGTAAGAGTGCACCGTCGTCATCAACCCTTGCACCACGCCGATTTTGTCGTGCAGCGCCTTGACCAGCGGCGCCAGGCAGTTGGTCGTGCACGACGCGTTTGAAATCACCGTATGGCTTGCCTTCAGCGTCTTGTGATTGACGCCGTAAACAACGGTGGCGTCGACGTCCTTGCCGCCGGGCGCCGAGATGATCACCTTTTTCGCGCCGGCCGCGAGGTGCGCGCCGGCTTTTTCCTTGCTGGTAAACAGCCCCGTGCATTCAAGCACGACATCGACGCCGAGATCTTTCCACGGCAATTCCGCCGGATTGCGCTTGGCCAGCACCCTGATTTTGTCGCCATTGACGACCATCGAGTCGCCTTCGACCGCGATGGTGCCGTTGAATTTTCCGTGCACGGTGTCGTAACGCGTCAGATGCGCGTTGGTCTCGGCATTACCGAGGTCGTTGATCGCGACGATCTGAATGCCGTGCTTCTTGCCACTCTCATAATGGGCGCGCAAAACGTTGCGCCCGATCCGGCCATAGCCGTTGATTGCCACCTTGATGGTCATTTACTCCCCCGTTGGTTAAAGCTCTCGTTGTTGTCGCGGACGAGCGCCGCTGGCAGCTGTGTGCGGCTGCCCGAACAGTCAAAACGGCGGCCGCCAGCCTTGCAAAAGCCGCTAATTATCTTAGAAACCGGCGGCTTTGGCTACTTCCCGGCCATGATTTGACTGGATTATTCGCTGCGGCGGTTGAGTTTGACGCCGAGCTGCTTGAGCTTGCGATAAAGGTGGGTGCGCTCGAGTCCGACGCTTTCCGCGACCCGGCTCATGTTGCCGCCTTCCTTGACGATATGGTGCTCGAAATAAACGCGCTCGAACGCATCGCGCGCCTCGCGCAGCGGCAGGTCGAGCGGCAGTCCCAGCGGAGCGGAAGTTTTGGCACTGAACTGAGCGAGCGCCTGGTTCGTTTCATGGGCGCCGATTTCCTCGGCCAGCGCGGTAATCGCCACGGTGTGCACCACATTCTCGAGCTGGCTCAAGTTGCCCGGCCAGTCGTAGTTGCGCAGTGTATTCAACGCGGCAATGCTGAAGCGCCGTGGCGGCACCCGCTTGGCCTCGATGCTGCGCAACAGCAGCCGATTGGCAAGATCGGGAATGTCTTCGCGGTGTTCGCGCAGGCTCGGCACGCGAATGGTGACCGCGGCGAGCAGAGTGTAAAGGCGTTCGTCGAAGGTTTCCTGCGCGACCAGTTCCGGCAGCGAGCGCGAAGTCACGCCGATCAGGCGTATATTGTATTCACTGAGCTTGTCGGTTATCGACAATAATCCTTTTTGCTCGGCGGCGGTCAGTTCACCGATTTCGTGCAGGAACAGCGTTCCCTGCTGCGCCTGTTTCGCCAATTCCAGCGGGGCGACGGCCAGCGCCGCAGGATCTTCGGGCGCGACCCACGGCGTATTCTGCGGATGCAGGGAACGCGCGCATGCCTCGGCGCCGCTGCCCGGCTCGGCGTACAGCAACAACGGCGAGCGCAGCCCCCTGACGCGCTCGAGCTGCTGCTTGAAGGCGACCATTACCGGCGCGCGGCCGAAAGTCGCCGGCATCGTGTCAGGCTGGGCGCGCCGCTCGTCCCGGTGCAGCGCGCGGCTGACCGTCGCCAGCAGTTTTTGCAGCGTAATCGGCTTTTCCAGGAAATCGTAGGCGCCGAGGCGCGTCGCCTCGACCGCGCTGTCGATCGTGCCGTGACCGGACATCATGATGACCGGCATTGTCAGCGAGCCCGCGTTCGCCCACTCCTTGAGCAGCGTGATGCCGTCGGTATCGGGCATCCAGATATCGAGCAACACGAGATCGGGCCGCGCCTGATTGCGCAGCTGGCGCGCGCGTTCCGCGTTCTCCGCAAGCTGCACGTCGTAGCCTTCGTCGTTCAGAATCTCCGACAGCAGTTCGCGAATGCCGATTTCATCGTCCACTACCAAGATCCGCTGCATGGTTCCCCGTCCTGTCTAGGCACTGGCTGCCGTTTTTTCCTCGGCGCGGTGCGCCGCCGCAAACGGCAGCAGCAGCGTAACGCATGCGCCGTGCGGCGGCGTGTTCTCGACGCGTACCGTGCCACCGTGCTCCTCGACGATCTTCTTCACGATCACCAGGCCGAGGCCGGTGCCTTTCGGCTTGGTCGTCACATACGGTTCAAACGCATGTCGCATCATCGGTTCAGGAAATCCGCCGCCATTATCGCTGATTGTAATCCGCAACATGTTTCCCGCGCTCTCCGACCGCACCACGATGCGCGGCTGCTCGACGCCGACCAGCGCGTCCTGCGCGTTCTGCAGCAGATTATGTATCACCTGCCGCAGGCGCGCTGGATCGCCGGCGATCGGCGGCAGCCGGGGTTCCAGTTCGGTGCGCACCACGCCGCCCCCCTCATACAAAGTCAGCACTTCCCGCAGCAACGCGTTGAAATCGACCTGCTGCAATGCGAGTTCCGGCATGCGTGCGTACTGCCGGAAGGCGTCGACCATGCGTTTAAGCGCGCTGACCTGATTGACAATGGTCTGCGTCGAGCGCGACAACATGTCGGCGGCGGCACCCGACAATTTTCCGGCCAGCTTGACCTGGAGGCGTTCGGCCGCCAGCTGGATCGGCGTCAGCGGATTTTTGATTTCGTGCGCGAGCCGGCGCGCGACTTCGCTCCAGGCAGCATCGCGCTGCGCCTGCAGCACATGGGTGATGTCGTCGAACACCACGACCAGGCCGATGCCGGTGTCGGCGGGCAGCCGCGCGCCGCGCACAAGCAGAGTCTGCACGCCGTCGGAGCGGGCGCGTTCGATCTGGGTCTCCCATTCCACCGCGTCGGTGGCCTGCAATCTGTCCATAATTTCGCGCGCCAGTGCTTCCAGCTGCGGCACGTGCCATTGTTCGGGTGCGGTGTCCGTCAGCTGCGAGAAATCGGTCCCCAGCAATTCGCCCGCGCTGCGGTTGAACGAACGCAACCGCAGCTTTTCGTCGAACGCCAGCACCCCCGCCGACAGATTCGCCAGTACCCCCTGCAGATAGGCGTGGGCATGGGCGAGCTGTGTCTGGTTGCGTTCGGCAACCGCGCGCGCCTCGGCCAGTTGCTGGCGCATCGTATTAAAGGACTGGGTCAACAGGCCGAACTCGTCATGACTGGCGGCGAATTCGCGCTGGCTGAAATCACCCTGCGCAACAGCGCGCGTGCCTTCGGCCAGGTAGGACAGCGGCGCGCTCAGGCGCTCGCTCAGCACGAATGCCAGCGATAGCGCCGACAGCAGCGCCAGCAGCAGCGTCAGGGTCAGGGTCAGGCCGTACAGCCGGCGCAGCCCCTGCCGCGCTAGCGTCAACTCCTGGTATTCGCGCTGCCCGGCCTGCACGATCTCCGCATCGCGCGCCAGCTCGGGCGGCACCGCCTGCAGCAACTGCAACACGCGCATGTCGGCCGACACATCGAGCATGTTGACGGGAACCAAAGCGCGCAAATACAGCCCCTGGTCGGGCGTCGACTCGACCGCGCTGTAATCGCGTTGCAGCCGCAGTTGGAGGAGGACGGCGGGATCCGGTACGCCGGGTATCAGCGTCGTGGTATTTCCCGAGAAGGCGATCACTTCGCCGCGGATCGTGAACAGCGTCGCCTCCTGCACGCCCAGCTGTTCACGCAGCGAATTGAGCATCGCGAACTGGTCGCGCGACGTTTTGGTGGCCAGCGTGAACGCCATGGCGTTGGCTTTCTTCACCAGTTCCTTGAGCTGGTTGTCCAACGTGGAACGGCCGAGATTGAGGCCACCCTCAAGCGCTTTTTCGACCCGCACGTCGAACCACGACTCGATGCTCTTCGCGACAAACTGCACCGACACCGCGTAAACCAGCGCGCCGGGCAATACCGCGATCAATGCGAACAGCAGCAGCAGCCGCAAGGTGAGCCGCGAACCGAACACGCGCGCCTTGAGCTTCCTGCGCAACGTCCACAACTGATAGCCGAGCAGCAGCGCAAGACACGCAACCAGCGCGCCGTTCAATCCCAGCAGCAACGCGTAATGGCGCGCGAACAGGTCGGTGTTGGCGCTGGCGGTCGCCAGCAGATAAAGCGTGAACGCGGCAGCGGCAACGCACAGCGCGAGCAGATATTTCACGGCGTCGCGCCGCAGCGTTGCGAACAGGGATGGCCGGCGCTTCACGGTTTCACCTTCCAGCGGTACCAGCCGGAATCGATGTTCCAGTCGCGCGAGCCGAAGGCGTCCAGCTGGAACGGCTTCGGCAGCTCCGACACGTCAAGGCGCATGCGCACTGCGGCAGTATAGGTGTTGCCCGTGCCGAGCGCGCCCGACTCGAGCACTTCGCGCCGCCGCACGCGGCTCAAAAAAGCCAGCGCCTCCGGCAAATCAGCGAAATTCTCGAACACGCCCCCGATGCTGACGCGGTACTGCCGCGTCAGCGCATCAAACGACAGACGATATTGCTGGCGGGAGTCGACGAGTTTCTTATCGAACCAGTACCAGCGCGGCCGGATGATCTCGAACTCGAACAGGAAATAAAGCGCGACACCCTTGTTGAGCACTTCTTCGAGCGTCGGGTTGAGCGTGATGCCGAGATCGGTCTCAAGGGAATAACCTTCCTCCGCCGCAACAAGCTGCGCATCGCGCACCTCGATGCCCTCGGCGGCAGCCGGCAAACCTGTCAGCAACGGCCACAACAGCACGACCAGCAGACTAGACTTTTTGCAGTAGCGCGTAAAAAAACCCGTCATGCTCGTGATCCGGCAGCAACTGGCCCTCGGCCGTCCCGTCCGATGTCTGTATTCCACTACACGGCAGTAATTTAGCATCAGGATGGCGCGCCAGGAAATCCGCCGCCTGTTGTGCATTTTCTTCCCGGAAAACCGAACAAGTCGTGTACAGCAATTTACCACCACTGGCGAGCAATCGCCACAAAACGTCCAGCAGCGCCCGTTGCCCGCTTTCGAACTGCGCGATATCGGCGGCGCGCCGCAACCACTTGATATCGGGATGGCGTCGCACCACTCCGGAGGCGGAACACGGCACATCGGCGAGAATGCGCTCGAATGGCCGGCCGTCCCACCACGCATCCGGAACTTGCGCATCATTGCAGATGATGTGCGCGTTGAATTCGAGCCGCGCAAGATTTTGCCGCAGGCGATCGAGTCTGGACTGATCGTTATCGAGCGCGGTCAAATCGAGACTGGCCAGTTCGAGCAAATGCGTGGTTTTGCCGCCGGGCGCCGCGCAGGCATCGAGCACGCGCATGCCGTCGCGCACATCGAGCAGCGGCGCGGCCCGTTGGGCGCCGGCGTCCTGCACCGACACCCATCCGGCGCCGAAGCCGGGCACCTGCTCGACCGGCATGGCGCGCTCGAGGCGGACGCCCCACTCGCCGACGGCAGCGGCGGCGATTTCATGTTGCGCGAGCAGGGCCAGATAGGCGTCGCGCGCGATACGCCGCCGGTTGACGCGCAGCGTAAACGGCGGGTGCATGTTGCCGGCGCGCAGCAGCGCCGCATAATGCTGCGGATACTGCGCGCGCAACTTGTCTATCCACCATTGCGGATAGGCGTAGTGCGCGGTTTCCTGTTGCGCGGCTTTCGCGAGCAGCGACTCGCGCCGGCGCAGAAAGTTGCGCAGCACGGCGTTGACCAGCGGCTTGGCATGCGGCGCGCCGAGCGCCGCCGCGCACCGCACGGCGTGGTCGACGATCGCATGGGGCGCGGCGCGCGTGTATTGCAGCTGATATAAAGCGACCGCCAGCAGCCGCGTCAATATCCGGTCGCGCGGCGGCGCGGTCAACAACAGATCGAGCACCGCCAGCAGCTGAACGCCGAAACGCAAAGTGCCGTACGTGAGGTCGGTGATTGCGGCGCGCTGACGCGCGGCCAATTGCGGATGCCGTGCGAACGTCCCGGCCAGTACCGCGTTCAGGTTGCGGCCGTCATCGATGACGCCCGCGACGGCGAGGACGGCGAGCCGTTGTGTCTCGATCACGGCCGCGCCGGGGAAAAATCAGCGCGCCATTGCCAGCAGGCGCGCGATGCGTTCCTGCGTCGCCGGATGCGTGCTGAACAGCCCTGCGATGCCGGCGCCGGACAGCGGATTGATGATCATCATCTGTGCGGTTTCGGGGTGGCGCTCGGCGACATCCAGCGGCAGGCCCTTCGCATGGTGTTCGATTTTATCGAGCGCCGAAGCAAGTGCCTGCGGATCGCCGCTGATTTCGGCGCCGCCGCGGTCGGCCTCGAATTCGCGCGCGCGCGAGATCGCGAGCTGGATCAACATCGCGGCGAGCGGCGCCAGAATGATCATGATCAATGCGACCGCCGGATGCGGCCGGTTGTCGCTGCGACCGCCGAAAAACAGGCCGAACTGCGCGAGCATCGAGATCGCGCCGGCGACCGTCGCGCTGACCGTCGAAATCAGCGTGTCTCGGTGCTTGACATGCGTGAGTTCGTGCGCGAGCACGCCGCGCAATTCGCGCGGCGTCAACAGCTGCACGATACCGGTCGTCGCCGCGATCGCCGCGTGTTCGGGGTCGCGCCCGGTGGCAAACGCGTTCGGCTGCGGCTGGTCGATCAGATAGACGCGCGGCATCGGCAGATCGGCATTGCGTGCGAGCTCGCGCACCGCGTTGTAAAGCTGGGGGGCGCCCGCCGCGTCGACTTGGTGCGCATCGTACATGCGCAGCACCAGTTTGTCCGAGTACCAATAGGCGAAAAAATTCATCGCGCCGCCGAATGCCAGCGCCATCAGCATCCCCTGCGTGCCGCCAAGCGCGGCGCCGAGCGCGCCGAACAACGCGACGATCGCCGCCATCAACAAGGAAGTCTTCAACCAGTTGCCGAACATACGCGGTGCTCCACTGGAAATCGGAAGCCTATAAGATAGGCGCCTGAAACCAAAGTTCAAGTGCCGAGACGCGCGCCCGGCCCCAAGCCGGACCCGGCGAGGAATGCCGCCGCCGGCAGGCGCCTGCCGCCCTCCCTCTGCAATTCCTCGACCGCCAGCGCGCCGTTGCCGCAGGCAACGACGATGCCGCCGCCGTCGGCGGCGAGCACCTCGCCCGGCGCGCCGGTCAGCGCTGCCGGCCGCGCGCGCCACAGTTTGAGCCGCGCGCCGGCGACGGTCGTCATCGCGCCGGGCGCCGGATTGAGCGCGCGAATACGGCGCGCAATTTCAACCGCCGGCCGCGTCCAATCGATGAGGGCTTCTTCCTTGCGAATCTTGTCGGCATAAGTTGCGCCGGTCTCTTTCTGCGCGCGCGGCGACGGCAGCTCCGCCAGTGCGCGCACGATCAGCCGCGCGCCGAGTGCGGCCAGTCTATCATGCAGCGTCTGGGCGGTATCCTCGTCGCTGATCGCGATTTTTTCCTGCAGCAGAATCGGGCCGGTATCGAGCCCCTCGTCCATCTGCATGATGGTAATGCCGGTTTCGGCGTCGCCCGCAAGCAGCGCGCGCTGGATCGGCGCCGCGCCGCGCCAGCGCGGCAGCAGCGAGGCATGGATATTGAGGCTGCCGCGGCGCGGGATCGCGAGCACCGCCGGCGGCAGGATCAGACCATAAGCGGCGACCACCATCGCCTCGGCGCCGAGCGCGCGCAACTGCTGCTGCAGCCGCGGCTCTCTAAGGTTCGCCGGCTGCGCGAGCGGCAAGCGGCGCGCCAATGCGAGTTGCTTGACCGCGCCCGGCCGCGGCTGCATCCCGCGTCCGGCGGGCCGGTCGGGCTGCGTCAGCACCAGCACGACGTCATGGCGCGCGGCGAGCAGCGCTTCGAGCGCGGTCGCGGCAAATGGCGGCGTGCCGGCGAAGATGAGTTTCATGAATGGCGGAAACTCCGTCGAATGCCTACATCGTGCGGCGGCGCTGTTTCTTGAGCTTGGCACGAATGCGGTCCTGCTTGAGGCGCGACAGGTACTCGACGAATACCCTGCCTTCCAGGTGATCCATTTCGTGCTGAATGCATACCGCCAGCATTCCTTCGGCCTTCAGTTCGAACGGTTTGCCGTCGGTGTCGAGCGCGCGCACTTTAATGCGCTCGGCGCGTTTCACTTTTTCGAAAATGCCGGGCACCGACAGGCAGCCCTCCTCGCAGTCGGCGGTGCCGCCGCGGGCGATGATTTCGGGATTGATGAACACCCGGAGCTGGTCCTTGGTCTCCGAAATATCGATCACGATCACGCGCCGGTGCACGTCGACCTGGGTCGCCGCCAAGCCGACGCCCGGCGCCGCGTACATGGTGGCGGCCATATCCGTGACCAGGCGGCGGATCGCATCATCGACGCGCGCGACCGGCGCCGCCACCGTGTGCAGCCTTTCATCCGGATATTGCAGAATGGGCAATAATGCCATTACTTGTGTTGATACTTTAGGAAATTACGGGCACAATTTAAAGCAATGTATGATATTTCAGCCAAGGTTGGGAACAGAACCATGTTCCCGAGATGGGGGAAATCGATGCGTAATTCAATTATAGCGTTGCTGCTCTGGTGCAGCGCGGTCAGCGGCGCGACCGCCGTGACCGCAGATGATCTTGCTGCCGATGCGCCCGACCGTTACATCGTGGTGCCGGGCGACACGTTATGGGGTATCGCCGGCCGTTTTCTCAAAAGTCCGTGGCGCTGGTCGGAGTTGTGGAAGAACAATCAGGCCCAGATCAAAAACCCCAACCTCATTTACCCCGGTGACGTACTGATCCTGGACCGCTCGGCGCTGGAAGTGCGCCTGAAACTGCTCAAGACCCAGGCCGCCATCGAAACCGTCAAGCTGTCGCCGCAGATCATCGTGACGCCGCATGAGCCCGAACCGGTCCCGGCGGTCCCGGTCGCGTCGATCGCGCCGTTCCTGAGCCAGCCGCTGGTGGTCACGCAAAACGAGCTGGACGGCGCCGCCCACATCGTCGCCACACAGGAAGACCGGGTGGCGCTCGGCATGGGCAACACCGCCTATGTGCAAGGCATCGACCAGAAGGACGGCGACAAATGGCGGATCTTCCACCGCGGCGACGCGCTGATCGATCCGGACACCAAGGAAAAACTCGGCTATCAGGCGATTTATCTCGGCGATGCGCGGGTCGTCAAGTTCGGCGATGTCAGCACTGTCGAGATCGTCAAATCAACGCAGGAAATCACGACCGGCGACGCCCTGCTGCCGGCAAGCCGCGACGTGCTGCAGGATTTCCAGCCGCATGCACCGGCCACGACCGTAACGGGGCGCATCATCAACATCTACAGCAACCTTTTCGAGACCGGACCGCTGTCAATCGTCGCGCTGAACAAGGGCGCGAGCGACGGACTGGATTCCGGCAGCGTGCTCGCGATTTACCGCGATCTCAATTCGCCGGCCTATCGCCTCGGCAGCGTGCAATCGAAAGCCGACCATCCCGATCTGCCCAATGAACGCTATGGCCTGCTCATGGTGTTCCGCGTGTTCGACCACGTCTCCTATGCGCTGGTGATGAGCGCCAGCCGGCCGGTCAGCGTGTTCGACAGCGTCGCCAATCCCTGAAAGTCTTTCCGGGCGCGGCGCGCGCGCGGTCTACAACATGTCGTCGTCGCCTGCCGATCTCGAGCCGTGGCTGCGGCTTACCCTGGTTCCCGGTCTCGGCAACCAGGCGCTGCGCAAGCTGCTTGCCGAATTCGGCTCGCCCGAAGGCGTGCTTGCCGCGGGCCGCGCCGCGCTGAGCCGTCATGTCGACACTGCGGTTGCGGCGGCGATTACCGCCGGCGGTAATCCGGACGGCGCGGCGACGGCGCTTGCCTGGCTCGACGACCCCGCCAACCGCATCCTGACACTGGCCGACACCGAGTATCCGCAACAACTGCTGGAACTTCCCGACCCGCCGCCGTTGTTGTACGTCAAAGGCCGCTATGAGTTGTTGAACCGGCCGGCACTGGCGATCGTCGGCAGCCGCAACGCGACCGCGCAGGGCGTCATCAACGCCGAAGAATTCTCGCGCGCGCTGAGCGACGCCGGACTGACCATCGTCAGCGGACTCGCGCTCGGCATCGACGCCGCCGCGCACCGCGGCGGACTCGCCGGCGCCGCCGGCACCATTGCCGTGGTCGGCACCGGGCTCGACATCGTCTATCCGGCGCGCAACCGCGATCTCGCGCACGACATTGCCGAGCGCGGCGCGCTGGTTTCGGAGTTCCCGCTCGGCATGCCGGCGCTCGGCAGCAATTTCCCGCGCCGCAACCGCGTCATCAGCGGGCTCGCGCGCGGCTGTCTCATCGTTGAGGCCGCGCTGCAAAGCGGCTCGCTGATCACCGCGCGGCTCGCCAACGAACAGGGGCGCGAAGTGTTTGCGATTCCCGGTTCGATCCATTCACCGCTGGCCAAAGGCTGCCACCGCCTGATCAAGCAGGGCGCAAAACTGGTCGACGACGCCAACGACATTCTTGAAGAATTGCATTTGCCGGGCGTCGCGCCATCCGCAAAACCCGGCGGCGCGCCGCTGGCGGCGCAAGCGGAGAAACTGCTGGAACAACTCGGTTTCGATCCGTGCGACCTCGATACGCTGTGCACGCGCAGCGGGCTCGGCGCCGACGTTGTGACCGCATTGTTACTTGAACTGGAACTGCTGGAGCGGGTGCAGACTTTGCCCGGCGGTTTGTATCAGCGCACGCGCTGAAATCATCGCCCGCCCGGTTTATTCGGGCCCTTTCCTATAGTACTGTGACCGGGTTCGCTTGCGCGGGCCGCCGGTTGTTCTTTATCATTCCGCTCCCTGTGCCCGGCATCCGGCCGGGTTCGTCCCATTTTTGGTATCGATGAACAAGAAGCTGATCATTGCCGAAAAACCGTCCGTCGCCAACGACATCGCGCGTGCGCTGGGCGGTTTCACCAAGCACGGCGATTATTTCGAAAGCGACGACTACGTGCTGTCGTCGGCGGTCGGCCATCTGCTCGAGCTGGTGCCGCCGGAAGGCGTCGAAGCCAAGCGCGGCAAATGGTCGTTCGCGCACCTGCCGGTGATTCCGCCGCATTTCGACCTGAACCCGATCGAGAAATCGGCGGAACGGCTGAAACTGCTGACCAAGCTGATCAAGCGCAAAGACGTGAGCGGCCTGATCAACGCCTGCGACGCGGGGCGCGAAGGCGAGCTGATTTTCCGCTACATCGTGCAGCACACCGAAACCCACAAGCCGATCCAGCGGCTGTGGCTGCAATCGATGACGCCGGCTGCGATCCGCGACGGCTTCGAGCATCTGCGCAGCGACAAGGACATGCTGCCGCTCGCCGACGCCGCGGTGTGCCGCTCGGAATCCGACTGGCTGGTCGGCATCAACGGCACGCGCGCGATGACCGCGTTCAATTCGAAATCCGGCGGCTTCCATCTGACCACGGTCGGCCGCGTGCAGACGCCGACGCTGGCGATCCTGGTCGAGCGCGAAGACAAGATCAAGAAATTCGTCGCGCGCGATTATTTCGAAGTCCACGGCACGTTTTCCTGCAAGGTCGGCGAGTACGCGGGCCGCTGGTTCGACGAGAAATTCAGCAAGGGCAAAAAAACCGACGACGCCGACCTCAGGGCCGAGCGGCTGTGGGACCGCAAGCGCGCCGACGCGATCCGCGCCAAATGC
>Ga0335083_10007514_pt1 | contig 13455 bp, 7 predicted proteins | sample Lox_Sample_42_FD_206716 | JGI IMG/M metagenome (GOLD analysis project Ga0335083, IMG submission 206716) | Soil microbial communities from Loxahatchee National Wildlife Refuge, Florida, United States - Lox_Sample_4.2 | ecosystem: Environmental > Terrestrial > Soil > Wetlands | place: USA: Florida...
CAAAGCATCCATGGATACAGAATTGGCCTGTTTTGTTCCAGATGCAATGTTGGAAAAGGTTAAGGTACCATCGTCAAGGTGAGGAACCGGGGCGGTTCGGCGTACTCCAGACACGGAACCGCGAGCATGAGCGGGCGGGCGGCCCCGGCCCGGACAAGCGTTACACTGTACCTTCACCATGCGCATTCCGGCCCTGTTGCTTCTGTTTTCCGTCGCCCTGACCGCCGCGGACCCGAACCGCCACGTCATCGTGGTCAGCCTCGACGGCTTCCCCGCGTACACCCTGCGCGACCCCTCGGTTCCGCTTCCCGTCCTGCGCCGCCTGATGGCCGAGGGCGCCTCTGCCCAGGCCATGACCCCGATCAACCCCACCGTCACCTGGCCGAACCATACCGCCATGGTCACCGGCGTGAACGCCGCCGGGCACGGGGTCATCTATAACGGCCTGCCGGTCCGCCCCGGCGTAGGTAAAGGCCTACGCATTGAGCCCTGGGTCCCCAAGCCCGAGCTCGTTCAGGCTCGCACCGTCTACGATGCCGCCCACGAAGCCGGTCTCACCACCGCTGAAATCGATTGGGTGGCGATCTATCGGCCTCCCACCATCGACTGGTCCTTCCCCGAACTGCCCAGCGCCGACGGCAAGGTCGAAAAGGAAATGCTGGCATCGGGCGAGGTCACTTCCGACGAACTGGCCACCTGGAACAAGACAACGAATATCCTGCACGACGATGTCTGGATGCGCGCCGCCGCCCACATCATCGAAAAGCACAAGCCCAACCTGCTCCTCGTCCATTTGCTGCTGACCGACCAGATCCAGCACGCCTACGGCGGCAAGTCCCAGGGCGCCAACACCGCACTGATCCTGGCGGACCGCCAATTGCAGCGCATCCTCGACGCCATCGATCGCGCTGGCATTCGCGATACCACGAGCCTCTTCGTGGTTTCCGACCATGGTTTCAAGGCCTACCACCACGCCATCCACCCCAATGCCATCCTGCGGCAGAAGGGCCTGCTGCGCAGCGCGCAGGATTGCGATGGCTGGGTGATTTCCGAGGGTGGGACCGCGATGGTCTACGTCACCCGCGAGGAGAAGCGCCAGGAGGTGCTGGCCGCGATGCGCGAGCCGATCCCCGGCGTGAGCCAGGTGATCGCGCCCGAAGAATATGCCAAGTGGGGTTTCCCGGCGCCGGTGCACAACGGACGCATGGCCGACCTGGTGCTCGCCGCCTCGCCCGATTACGCCTTCGACGGCGTCATGCAGGGTGCGCCCGTCACTGATACTGCAGGCCCCAACGGAGCCCACGGGTACCTCAACACCGATCCTGACATGAACGCCATCCTGGTGGCCTGGGGCGCCGGAATCCGCCACGTGCAGACCGGCCCCAAGCCCAACGTGGACGTAGCCCCGACCATTGCACGGCTATTGGGCTTTGAGTTCCCGAAAGCATCGGTGCTGGGCGAGTTTTTGAAGTAACGCACGCCCTGTTACCCTTACCCACATGGGCCGCATCCGCATCCTCCCCGACCAGGTTGCCAATAAAATCGCCGCGGGAGAGGTCGTGGAGCGTCCGGCCTCTGTCGTCAAGGAACTCCTGGAAAATTCCCTCGATGCCGGAGCCGACGAGCTCCGCATCGACGTCGAATCCGGCGGCAGGCGACTGATCCGCATCGTCGACAACGGCTGCGGCATGCTGCGGGATGACGCCCTCCTTGCCTTCGAGCGCCACGCAACCTCGAAGCTTCGCGACGTCAAGGATCTCCTCTCCATCGCTACCCTCGGCTTCCGTGGCGAGGCGCTGCCTTCCATCGCGTCCGTGTCGCGCCTGCTGCTCGAAACCCGTTCGCAGGAAGAAACCACCGGCACTCGCATCGAAATCGCCGGCGGCAAGATGCTGCGCTGCGAGGAGGCGGCGCTCGGCGGCGGCACCGTCATCACGGTCCGCGACCTTTTCTTTAACGTCCCCGCGCGCAAGAAGTTCCTCCGCACCGAGCAGACGGAACTGGCGCATATCGCGTCGCTGGTGACGCACTACAGCCTGGCCCACCCGGACAAGACGTTCCAACTCACCAGCGGACCTACCGAACTGCTGCACGTCACGCCGGTAGCCAGCATGAAGGAACGGGTCTACCAGGTCTTCGGCAGCCAGACGCTGGAGGATCTGGTGGACATCGGCATCAAGCGCGCCGAATTGCGCATGCCGCCGGACCCGGAAGACCCCGAACCCGTCCGCACCTTCACGGTATCCGGCTTTTTCTCGCGCCCACAAGTGCAGAAGGGCAACCGTAATTCCATCTACATCTTCGTGAACGGCCGGCTGATCCGCGACCGCCTCATTCTGCACGCCATCTCCGCCGCCTATCACAACCTCATGCCGCCGGCGGCGTGGCCTTTTGCGCTGCTTTTTATCGAATGCGCTCCCGAAGAGGTGGACGTCAACGTCCACCCGTCGAAGACCGAGGTCCGGTTCCGCCACGGCTCGTTCGTCCACGACTTCGTCCGCGACGCGCTGCGCGAGCGCCTGATGGAGACGCGTCCCGCGCCTTCCTTCACGCCCGGCGCGCATGCCGCCGCGACGCAGCCCGCAGCCAGGCTGCCGTATTCCGAATTCAGCCAGATGATCGAGAACGAAGCGCCGCAGAGCGGGCCAGGCGCTTCCGCCTGGCAACCTCCACCTGCTCAGGAACTGCCTGATTTCCAGCTTCGCCCCGCGGCTCCGCCCGCTCAGCGTCTGGATTTCAGCGCGCCGCCGATCGAAGTCGCACCCGGGCCGGCGCCTTCGGGAAAACTCTCCGCACGCAACCTTGACGCGCACGGCACTTTTCCGCCCGAGGCCGTTCCGGCGCCGGAATTTTCGCTTTCGGTGCTTTCCGAGCTGCGCCCGCTCGGCCAGATCCACGAGAGCTTTATCGTCGCCGCCGGCCGCGACGGCCTCTGGATCATCGATCAGCACGTCGCGCACGAGCGCATCCTGTTCGAACAGGTCATGAAGCAGCGCGCGTCCGGCAGCGTCGAGATGCAGCGCCTGCTGATGCCCCTGATCGTGCAGCTCACGCCGGAGCAGCAGATCGATTACGCCCGCATCGCCGAAGAACTCCACGCCTCCGGCTTCGAGACCGAGCCGTTCGGCAACCGGACGATCGCGGTCAAGGCCGCGCCCGCCGCCGTGGCGGCGTCCGATATCGAGCGTATCCTCTTCGAAATCCTGGAGATCGCCGAGACTGAGCTGCGTGGCGCCTCGCTCGACGACCTCCGCCGCGATATCTGCGCCGGCATCGCCTGCCGCGCCGCCATCAAGATCAATACGCGCCTCGACGCCGCCAAGATGGAATGGCTGCTCCGCGCTCTCGCGCAAACCGATTGTCCGATGAGCTGCCCGCACGGCCGACCCATCGCCATGCACTACTCTACCCGTGACATTCTAAAGGCTTTCCACCGCATCTAGTGGGGTAGGCCTCCTTACGCAGAAAAATCCAATTTTGCGAAAACCAAGTGGCATTGCGCAGGTGCGTGCCTACTCCCGTAGTGCGGTAGCGGGGTCGATGCGGAAAGCGCGGCGGGCGGAGATGTAACAGGCGAGGATAGTCACCAGCATGAGGAGGAACGCGACAGCGAGGAAGGTGAGAGGGTCATAGGGGGTGACGCCGAACAGCAGGCCGGAGATCAGACGGGTGAGGGCGAAGGCGGCGGAGAGGCCGGCAAAAACGCCGATGGCGGCCATTTTCGCGCCTTGGGAAAGGACCAGGAGCAGGACGTCGCGGCGCTGCGCACCGAGGGCCATGCGCACGCCGATCTCCTGCGTGCGGCGGCCGATCAGGTAGGAAACGACACCGTAGATTCCGACGCAGGAGAGCAGGAGGGCAAGGACGGCAAAGGCGGCAAGGAGCACCATCGAGAGGCGGCGGGCAGCGAGGGAACGGGCGAGAACGTCGTCCATGGTCTGGACGGCGTAGATGAGTTCACGGGGGTCGAGGCGGCGCACGGCGAGGCGGACCTGCTGCACCACGGGCGTGGGGTCGCCTTCGATGCGGAGGACGACGGCGACACCGCCGGCGATCATGGGCATGAGCTTTTCCGGAAGCTGCATGAAGGGGTAGAAGAACTGGGCCTGGATGGCGCCGGGGGCGTCGGCTGCCGGTCCCCACTGGCGGATGTGGCCGACGACGCCGACAATTTCGGCTTCCACGTTGAATTGGGTGAGGTGGACGTGCTTGCCGATGGGGTTTTCGTGCGGGAAGTGCGTGCGGGCGAAGGCGTCGTCGATGGCGATGACGATGGGGGCGGTTTCGTTGTCCTGCGCACCGATGAAGCGGCCGCGCTGGAGGGTGATGCCCATGGCCTGTTCGAAGCCGGATTCGACGAGGTAGAACATGGCCTGGGGCATTTCGTTATCGGTGGCGGGTTTGGGGCGGCCCTCGATCCAGAAGGGCAGCGAGGAATCGTGAATCATGGGGCGGGAGCCGAGGGTGACGGAAACGGCCTGGACGGCCGGGATGGCGCGCATGGCGTCGTCGAAGGCGCGCAGGCGGGCGCGGGTTTCGGCGGAGGTGGTAGCCGGTGAGGACGGCAGGGCAAGGCTGAAGGTGACGGCGTGGCTAGGGTTGTAACCGGGGTGGACGCGCCACAGGGCGGCGAGGGTGCGGAGCATGAGGCCGGCGCCGGCGAGGAGCACGAGCGCCAGAGCGACCTCGGAGGCGACGAAGGCGGACTGCAGGCGGTGGCGCGTACCGGAGCCGCGGGCGCCTTCCTTCAGGACCTCATGGAGGTTGACGCGCGCGGTGCGGATGGCTGGGGAGAGGCCGAAGATGACGGCGGCGAGGAGGGAGAGCGCGGTGGTGAAGAGCAGGACGCGGCCATCGAGCGCGATTTCCGCGGTGCGCGGTAGAGTCCCGGGCAGCGTGTGAGCCACGGTTCCGAGGGAGAGATAGGCGAGGAAGATACCGAGTGCGCCGGCGAGCACTGCGAGGAGCAGGCTTTCGGTAAGAAGCTGGCGAACGATGCGCGCGCGCCCGGCGCCCAGGGCAAGGCGCAGGGCAAATTCGCGGGAGCGGGAAAGCGAGCGTGCGAGGAGAAGATTGGCAACGTTGGCGCAGGCGATCAGGAGAAGGAAGCCTACGGCGGCGAGCAGGACCATGAGGAAGGGTTGGACATCACCGACGATGTCCTGCTTCATTCCGACCAGGTTGATGGCGACATCCTTGTCGGCGACGGGGAAGGCGGCGGCAAGGCGGCGGGCGACGACATCCATATCGGCCTGGGCTTGGGCGAGCGTGACGTTGGGGAGGAGGCGGCCGATGACGCGGGCGCTGACGGAGATGCGGCGGTCGCGGAACGAGGGGTCGTTCCACTGGCCGATGGGGGTGAAGACGTCGCGGTCCTGGCCATAGAAGGTGAATGACGCGGGGATGACGCCGATGACGGTGTAGTTGGCGCCGTTGAGGGTGAGGGTACGGCCGAGGACGGCAGGCGAGGCGCCGAATTCGCGGCTCCAAAAACCGCCGCCCAGGACGACGACTGGGGCGGCGCCGACGTGGTCGTCATCGGGGAGGAAGGTGCGGCCAAGGACGGGCCGGACACCGAGAGTGGGGAAGAAACCGGCGGAGACCATGTAACCGGTTACGCGCTGGGCGTCGGCGGCGCCGGTGAGGCTGTAATCCTGATTGCGGTACATGGCGAGGGAGGAGAAGGTGCGGTTGTCGCGCTGCCAGTCGAGGAAGTTGAGGTAGGCAGCGGGGCCGCGGTCGACGCCGGAAGTGCGGGCGTAGACGGCTGTGAGACGGTCGGAGTGGGGATAAGGGAGCGGATTGAGGAGGACGCCCTGGACGACGGAAAAGAGGGCGGTGTTGGCGGAGATGCCGAGGGCGAGGGTTAGGACGGCGATGACGGAAAACGCGGGGGATTTGCGGAGGGAGCGGAGGCTATAGCGGAGGTCTTGGAGCAGCATCGGCATGGTGGCATTGTATGCCACACGCGCCGGGAGGCCACAAGGTCATCTTGACCCGTTTCGTTATTCCTGCAAAAATAGGTACAGCGAAGAAAAGGCGAATATGGAGGCAGCGCTTCTCAAGCGGGAATTCGCGGCGGTTTTGGGCGGACCGCTGGATTGGCAGGCGCGGCCTGAGCCGGAAACCGTGGATAGCGGCGTGCCGGACATCCACCTTCCGCGCGGTTGCCTGACAGAGATCTTCGGGCCGGCATCTTCCGGCCGCACCACGCTTCTCTATTCCATCCTTGCTGCCGCGACCGGGCGCGGGGAACTCTGCGCGCTGGTAGACGCGGATGGCGCTTTCGATCCGGAATCTGCCACTGCCGCTGGTGTACACCTGTGCAAAATGCTCTGGATTAACTGTGCAAATTCTGTTGAAAACGCTTTGAGGGCGACGGATCTTCTGGTACAAGGTGGCGGCTTCGGAATCGTCGCAATGGATCTCGGCGATGCGCCTCAGCGAACCGTGCGGCGGATCTCGCTGACGTCCTGGTTCCGGCTGCGGCGCGCGGTCGAAAATACGCCGACGGTTCTGGTGGCGCTGGCGCGGCTGTCGAATGCGAAGACATGCGCCTCGCTGATGCTGGAATGCCGGCGCGAGCGGTCGGCATGGTCGGGAAATCATCCGGCGCGGTTGTTCCGCGGCATGAGGGTGCGGGCCACAGCCGTTGAGCGGAGGAAAGCATGTACGCCTGTCTTCACGGCCAAGGCAATCTGACCGCGCTGGCCGCGGAGTTTTCGCCGGTCGTGGAGCGCACGGCGGAAGAGACCGCGACCTTCGACGTTTCCGGTCTGGAGCGGCTGTTCGGCATGCCGCAGGACATCGCGCACGCCATCATGCGTCGCTCGGCGGAAGTCCAGGTGAAGGCGAACCTGGCGCTGGCGGTGAATCCGGACGCCGCCATCTGCGCCGCCCGCGGCTTCTCCGGCGTCAGCATCATTCCGGAAGGCGACGAAGCGAAGTTTCTCGGTACGCTGCCGCTCGCGGTGCTGGCGCCTTCCGAAGAATTGGCGGAGACGCTGGAGCGCTGGGGCATCCGGCGATTTCAGGAACTGGCCGTACTGCCGCCACTGGGAATCGCGGAACGGCTCGGGCCGGAAGGGCTGCGGCTGCGGGAGTTGGCGCGCGGCGAGGCCAACCGCAAGCTGGCAGCGATCGAAGATCCGCTGTGCTTCGAAGATGAAGTGGAGCTGGAGTATCCAGTGGAACTGCTGGAGCCGCTGGCGTTTTTGCTGTCGCGGTTGTTGACCGGGCTGGCGATGCGGCTGGCCACGCGCGGCCTGGCGACCGACGAGTTGCGTCTGCGGTTGAAGCTGGAAAATCGCGCGACGCATGAGCGTACGCTGCGGCTGCCGGTGCCGTCGCTCGACACGAAAGCCTTTCTGAAGCTGCTGCAGCTCGACCTGGAGGCGCATCCGCCGGCCGAGCCGGTAGTGCACGTCTGGATGGGGATGAATCCGGTGAAGCCGCAGGCGGCGCAGAGCGGGCTGTATGTGCTGGCGGCGCCGGAGCCGGTAAAGCTGGAGCTGACGCTGGCGCGGATTCGGGGGATTGTGGGGGAGGGGCGTGTCGGGTATGCGGAGGTGCTGGATACGCATCGGCCGGATGCGTGGCGTCTGGCATGTCGGCTCGAAAGCCGGCATGGCAAGCTGAAAGCTTGCTCCACGGAAGGTTTCCGAAGATACAGACCGGTGCGAACAGCTCATGTGACGCTGGCTTCGGGGCAGCCGGGTTTTGTCGCAGCCAATGGCGTTCGCGGGCGGGTGCTGGAATACGCCGGGCCGTGGCGGACGTCAGGGGATTGGTGGACCGTCGATCCGTGGCAGCGTGACGAGTGGGACGTTGCTCTCTCGGACGGCGCGCTCTATCGGATCTTCTGTTCGCCCGGCGGCTGGTTTGTCGAGGGCAGCTATGACTAAATACGTCGAGCTGCATGCGCGGTCCGCGTTTTCTTTCCTCGAAGGCGCCTGTGTGCCGGAGGACCTGGTGAGCGCCTGCGCCGAGTACGGCATGCAAGCCATGGCGATCATGGATCGCAACGGGGTTTACGGCGCGCCACGGTTCCATCTCACTGCGAAGAAAGCCGGCGTGCAGGCGCATATCGGCTCGGAGATTACCTGCACCAACGGACGCAGCTACCCTCTGCTGGTGGAATCGCGCCAGGGCTATCAGAACCTGTGCCGGCTGGTGACCAGGATGAAGCTGCGGGCGAAGAAAGGCGAGGGCGCGGCGACGTTGGAGGAGGTTGCGGAATTCGCACGCGGCCTGGTGTGCCTGACACGACATCCGGACGAGCGCCTGCTCGATATCTTCGGACGCCACGGGCTCTACGCCGAGCTGCAGCGCCACTACGATCGCGCGGAGGAAGCGGAGAACCAGGCGATCGTCGAAACGGCGCGGCGGCTCGGCATCCCGCTGGTTGCGACCAACGGTGTGGCTTACGCCGAGCCGCACCAGCGCGAATTGCTGGACGTCTTTACGTGCGTGCGCGAGCACGTCACGCTGGCAACGGCGGGGCGGAAGCTGGAGCGCAATTCGGAGCGGCACGTGAAGCGGCCGGAGGAAATGGCGCGGCTGTTCGCCGATTTGCCGGAGGCGATCGGGAACACGCTCGAGATTTCGTCGCGGCTCGAATTCACGCTGGCGGACCTGGGCTACGAGTTCCCGCGCTATCCGGCCCCGGAAGGCCACACGCAGATTTCGTTTCTGCGGAAGCTGACGGAGGAGGGCGCCCGCGATCGCTACCGGCCATACCACGAACGGGCGCGGCAGCAGATCGAGCGCGAACTGGCATTGATCGAGAAGCTGGAGCTGGCCGGCTACTTTCTGATCGTCTGGGACATCGTGCGGTTCTGCCGGGAGAACGACATCCTGGTGCAGGGGCGCGGCTCGGCGGCCAACAGCGCGGTCTGCTACGCTCTGCGCATCACAGCCGTCGATCCGGTGGGGATGGAACTGCTCTTTGAGCGCTTCCTATCCGAGGAACGGGGCGAGTGGCCGGATATCGACCTCGACCTGCCGAGCGGGGACAAGCGCGAGCGCGCCATCCAGTACGTCTACGAGCGATTCGGCAAGCTGGGCGCCGCGATGACGGCGAACGTGATCACGTACCGCGGGCGGAGCGCGGCGCGTGAGGTCGGCAAGGCGCTGGGGTTCGAGGTGACGTCGCTCGAGAAGCTTTCCGGGCTGGTGCGGACGTGGGAATGGAAGGACCCGAAGGAGACGACCGAGCGGCAGTTCCGCGACGCGGGATTCGATATGCACCATCCGCGCGTGCGCAAATTTTTCGAGCTCTATCGCATGGCGCAGGATCTGCCGCGGCACCTGGGGCAGCATTCGGGCGGGATGGTGATCTGCCAGGGGCAGCTGGATTCCGTGGTGCCGCTCGAGCCCGCGACCATGCCGGGGCGCGTGGTGGTGCAGTGGGACAAGGACGACTGCGCCGATATGGGGATCATCAAGGTCGACCTGCTGGGGCTGGGGATGATGGCGGTGATCGAGGACACGCTGAAGCTGATCCCCGAAGTTTACGGCGAGGAGGTGGACCTCGCGCACCTGCCGCAGGACGACAAGGCGGTTTACGAGGCGCTGCAGAAGGCCGACACCATCGGGATGTTTCAGGTGGAAAGCCGCGCGCAAATGGCCAGCCTGCCGCGCATGCGGCCCGACCATTTCTACGACGTGGTGGTGCAGGTGGCGATCATCCGGCCTGGACCGATCGTGGGAAAGATGGTGCATCCGTATCTCAACCGGAGGCAGGGCAGGGAGCCCGTGGATTGCATGCACCCATCGCTCGAACCCGCGCTGCGGCGGACGCTAGGGGTGCCGCTATTCCAGGAGCAGTTGCTGAAGATGGCGATGATCGCCGCGGGCTTCACAGGTGGACAGGCGGAAGAGCTGCGGCGCGCGTTCGGCTTCAAGCGGGCGGAAAAGCGGATGGCGGATATCGAAGTGAAGCTGCGGGAGGGGATGGCCGCCAACGGCATCACGGGGAAGGTGCAGGACGCGGTGGTGCACTCGATCACGTCGTTCGCTCTGTACGGGTTTCCGGAATCGCACGCGGCCAGCTTCGCGCTGCTGGCGTATGCGAGCGCGTATTTGAAGTGCCATTACCTGGCTGCGTTCACCTGCGCCATGCTGAACAACCAGCCGATGGGGTTTTATCCGCCGGCCATTCTGATCAAGGATGCGCAGAGGCATGGGCTGCGGGTGCTGCCGGTGGATGTGGGGCTCTCGGAATGGGACTGTCGGGTTGAACAGAGCCGCGACCGTAAGGGAGCGGTGTTCTTACGCCTCGGTCTCCGGTATGCGAAAGGCCTGAGGGAGGAAGCGGGGCGGGCCATCTTGAAAGCGCGGCCGTTTACTTCCGTGGACGATCTGGCGCTGCGTGTGCCGGAGTTGCGGAAGGACGAGCTGAACCGGCTGGCGGAGATCGGGGCATTGAATTCGCTCGACCGTCAGCACCGGCGGGATGCTCTCTGGCAGGCGCAGCGGGCAATCCGTCCGGTGGGGCCGCTGCTGGAAGCGCTGGAGGAAAAGGATGCGCCGTCGCCTCTGGCGGCGATGAATACCGAGGAGCGCCTGTGGGCGGACTATCGCGGCACGGGGTTGACGGTGGGGCGGCATCCGATGGCGTACCGGCGCGCGGAGATGAATGCGCTGGGAGTGAAGAGCGCTGCCGATCTGGCCCACGTACCGGATGGGCGGATCGTGCGCATTGCAGGCTCTGTGATCGTGCGGCAGCGGCCGGGGACTGCCAATGGCTTCGTGTTCCTGAGCATGGAGGACGAGACCGGGATCATGAATGCCATCGTCACGCCGCAGACGTTCGACCGGTACAAATTCGAGGTGTTGGGAGAGCCGTTTTTGATCATCGACGGTGTGCTGCAGAACCTGGACGGCGTAATCTCGGTGAAGGCGGCGCGGATCCGCGGGCTGCGCGCCGGCGCAGCGCCGGAATCGCACGATTTTCACTGAGCCCTTTGCAGGGCGGCATGCGCCTCCGGCGGACAGGCTGTCTCCCAAGAGGCGGTGGCACGGTCAATAGGCATCACCGGAGAGCACCTGCGCTAAGTTGGAATCGTGCGCGGCATTCTATTCGACATGGACGGCGTCCTCTATAATTCCGATCGCCTGATTCCTGGGGCGGTGGAGACAGTAGCATGGCTGCGGAGCCAAGGCGTCCCTTACCTTTTCGTGACCAATACGACCTCGCGGGGGCGCGGCGCACTGGCGGAAAAACTGTGCGGCTTCGGGATCCAGGCGGCGGAAGGCGATATTCTGACGCCGGCAGTGGCCGCCGCGGAATGGCTGCGCGCGAAATGCGAAGGGCCGGTGGCGCTCTTCCTGCGGCCATCGACGCGGACTGAATTCACCGGACTGCCGCTGGTTGCCGACGATGCAGAGCATGGCGCCGCGTATGTCATTATTGGCGATTTGGGCGATTCCTGGGATTTTCGTACGCTGAACCGCGCCTTCCGCCTGCTGCACCATAGTCCGGCTGCGAAGTTGATCGCGCTCGGGATGACGCGATACTGGCTGGCGTCGGATGGGATCTCCCTCGACGTGGCGCCGTTTGTGGCGGCGTTGCAGCACGCAACCGGGCGCGAGCCGATCGTTTTCGGAAAGCCTGCGGAGCGCTTTTTTCTTGCGGCGGCGGAACGGCTGGGACTGGATGCAGCGGATGTGCTGATGGTCGGCGACGATATTCACGCCGATGTCCTGGGCGCGCAGGCTGCGGGGCTCAAAGGCGCGCTGATGCGGACCGGGAAGTTCCGGCCGGCGGATCTGGAAGCAGCGGAACAGCCGGATTTCGTGCTGGACTCAGTGGCGGATTTGCCGGGATGGTGGGACGAGCACCGATAGCCGGCTGGCCAACGAAAACCGAGCCGCGGGTCGTTCCGGTATAACAGAATCAGTTACTTGGCCCTAAAAACCGAGCCGCCGGAGCCGCCGGCTCGGTTTTTGCGAGCCATGCCGCGCATCTTGCATTCAACTTACGTCTTTCACACAGCGGAAACCGACGGTGGCAGAGCGGTCTTTCGATGGAGCGAGCAGCAGGTATTTTCCGTGCTCCGTGAGCTTGTAGGCTGAGGGGAAATACCAGCGGGAGCCGTCGGGCCGGTAGAGTCCGCCGCCGCGGAGGATAGCGGCGCGGGTGTGCTCGTCCTGGAACTCGTCGGTCCACTGCCAGATGTTGCCGGTGAGGTCCTGGACGCCGAAAGGGCTCGCTCCTTGCGGGTGCGCATCGACTGGGGAAGGGCCGCCGAAATCGTGACCGTGCTCCTGTGGCGGAGCGCAGTCGGCGCACCAGGAGTTGCCCCACGGGTACGTGCGGCCGTCGGAACCCTGTGCTGCATACTGCCATTCCCATTCGTGCGGGAGTCGTTTGCCGGCCCATTTGGCGTAGGCGCGGGCGTCTTCGAGGGAGATCCAGGTGACCGGGCGGTTGTCGTCTTTCCACTCTTTGAGGAAGTTGTGGTCGTCGGCGGGATAGTAGTGGGTGGCATCGACGAAAGCTTTGAACTCGCGGTTCGTCACGGGGTACCGGTCGATGTAGAACGACGGAATTGAGAGCGTCTGCACATGGTGTCGTCGCGGACTGTCTTCGCCGGGATACTGTACGTCCACGCCGATGTCGTCGCCGCCTTCGATTTCGATACCGTGAACTTCGAAGCGATAGGCGGCGATGGCGGGGATCCGGATCATGCCTTGTGGGGCGGCAGATGCAGGCGCGGTACGGTCGATGCCGACGATTTGTTGCGGGAGGAAGTGCCAAACCTTGGGGAACGATGAGAGCGGGCGGGCGCTGAGAGCGTGCATCTCGGAGAGGAACGCGGTGAGGGAGGCGTCGGCGAGCTCCGGCTGGGCGAGGATGGCGCCGAAGCCATTGGCTTCGATTGGGAAGGTCGGGTCGTGGAGTTCGACGCCGTGCCAGAGGTCGAAGTAGTGGAGACCGGCGTGGACGGCGAGTTGCGGACCGTCGATGTCATAGGCCGTCCGATTGACGAGCATCCAAAGAATTCGGCCGTTGTGCGGGAATTTGCTGGCAAAGATCCCGTAGTGGATGGTTGGCGTGTGTGGCTCCCATTCCTGGCTCACCAGATACGGCGCAAAGCGCCGCTCGATTTTGGCAATGCGGCGCACGGCCTCGGCATCGCGCTCGGTGATACCGTTCCAGATGCCCCAGATGTTTTCCCAGCTTTCGTAGCCGACGCCGTTAAAGAACGCGGCCTGGAGGTCGTCGGTCTTGTCCTTGGCCCATCGGTTGCAAACGTTCACCATGTGGCGCGGCTCGAGCCATTTACCGCGGCTCACCATAGGCACGAACGGGTACTTCCAATAGCCCCAGCTCATGCTGTTCCAGTTCAGCATTTCATCGCTGTCGGGATAACCTTCGGGCTCAAGGACCAGCGGGTGACCGATAGCGTCGGACGCTTCGCGGTAGGGGCGGGGAATGCCGCCGAAGGT
>Ga0335083_10007515_pt1 | contig 13454 bp, 11 predicted proteins | sample Lox_Sample_42_FD_206716 | JGI IMG/M metagenome (GOLD analysis project Ga0335083, IMG submission 206716) | Soil microbial communities from Loxahatchee National Wildlife Refuge, Florida, United States - Lox_Sample_4.2 | ecosystem: Environmental > Terrestrial > Soil > Wetlands | place: USA...
TGTTCCGCTATTTCTACCCGGGCGCATTGATTTTTTTCTTTTGGCCCGGGGGCCCCCGGGCCCCCCGCTTGGGGGGGGCCGGGTGCCCCGCGGTCCGCATGAGGAGTCATTGTGCTCCTCGTGAAGGACCTCCACGCCAACTACGGCCGCGCCCATATCCTGCAGGGCGTGTCGCTGGAGGCGCGCAAGGGCGAGGTCGTGGCGTTGCTGGGCCGCAACGGCGCGGGCAAGTCGACCACGCTCAAGGCCATCATGGGGCTGGTGCCGCCGACGCAAGGACAGGTGAGCTTCGCCGGCAGGCGCATCGATCGCCTGCCGCCCTATCGCATCGCGCGGCTGGGCTTGGGCTACGTGCCCGAGGAGCGGCGCATCTTCAGCGAGCTCTCCGTGATGGAGAATCTCGAGGTCGGCCGCCAGACCGTGCGTCCGGATGCGCCGCGATGGGACGAGGAGAGCCTGTTCGCGCTCTTCCCCAGCCTCGGCCGCATGCGCGAGCGCGCGGGCGGGCGCATGTCGGGCGGCGAGCAGCAGATGCTCACGATAGCGCGCACGCTCATGGGCAATCCGGCCTGCGTGCTGCTCGACGAGCCGTCGGAGGGGCTGGCGCCCATCGTCGTCGAGCAGATGGCGCACTCGATCCGCACCTTGAAGGGCGAGGGGCTCTCGGTGCTGCTCTGCGAGCAGAACCTGCGTTTCTGCGAGGCCATCGCCGACCGCGCCTATATCATCGAGAAGGGCCAGATCCGCTTCGGTGGCACCATGGCCGAGCTCGCCGCCGATCCCAAGCTTCGCGAACAGTACCTGTCGGTTTGACCATGCCCACGCAAAACTCCACGACGGCCGGCATCGATGTCGGCGGCACCTTCACCGATCTCTTGGCGATCGATACAGCCTCCGGCGCGGTCAAGCTCGCCAAGGTGCCGACCACCGTCGACAACCAGGCGATCGGCTTCATGGCCGCGCTCCAGTCCGCCGGCACCGCTCCCGCGACCTTGCAGGCCGTCGTGCATGGAACGACCACGACCACGAACGCGCTGCTCGAACGCAAGATCGCCAGGGTCGGTCTGATCACGACCAAGGGCTTCCGTGACGTGCTGGAGCTTGGCCGCCGCACGCGGCCCCAGCCGTACGGCCTGCGCGGCACGTTCCACCCGCTGATCGATCGCGAGTACCGCCTCGAAGTCGCCGAGCGCATGGATGCCGACGGCAAGGTGCTGACGCCGCTCGACGAGGCGGCTGTGGCCGACGCCGCGAAAAAGCTGCTGGCGCTGGGCTGCGAGGCGGTCGTGATCCACTTCCTTCACAGCTACATCAACTCCACGCATGAGAAGCGCGCGGCGGAGATCGTGCGCGGCCTGTGGCCCAACGAATACGTCACGGCGGGCCACGCCATCCTGTCGGAGTATCGCGAGTTCGAGCGTGGCGTGACGGCGGCGGTCAACGCCTCGGTGCAGCCGGTGCTCGACCGCTATCTTACGCGCCTGCGCAAGGAGCTTTCGGCGCAGGGCTTCGACCGCGACATCCTGGTGATGCAGGGCAATGGCGGCACGATCTCCTCGCAGCTCATCGCCAAGGCCGCGGTGAACACGGTGATGTCGGGTCCGGCCTCGGGCGTGATGGCGGCTGCCTATACCGGCCGCGCCTCGGGCCAGCCCAACCTCATCACCTACGACATGGGCGGCACCTCGACCGATGTCGGCCTGATCGAGGACGCCGTGCCGCAGGTCTCGGGCGAGCTGGAGCTCGAGTATGCGATGCCCATCCACGTGCCCATGGTCGACGTGCACACGATCGGCGCGGGCGGCGGCTCGATCGCGTCCGTCGACGCGGCGGGCATGCTGAGGGTCGGCCCGGAAAGCGCGGGCGCGCGGCCGGGTCCCATCTGCTACGGCCGCGGCGGCACCGAGCCCACCATCACCGACGCCAACCTGATCCTGGGCCGGCTCAATCCCGACCGCCTGCTGGGCGTCGACCATCCGGTCACGCTCGACCAGGTGCGCGGCATCATCGAGGAGAAGGTCGGCAGGCGTCTCGGCCTCGATGCCGAAGCCGCCGCCGCCGCCATCCTGCGCATCGCCAACGATCGCATGGCGGGCGCCATGCGGCTGGTCTCGCTGTCGCGCGGCCACGATCCCCGCGACTTCGCGCTCTTCGCCTTCGGCGGCGCGGGGCCCTTGCATGCGACGGCGCTGGCCCGCGAGCTCGCCATCCCGACCGTGATGGTGCCGGCGCGGCCCGGCATCACCAACGCGCTGGGCTGCGTCGTCGCCGACCTGCGCCATGACTATGTGCGCACCGTGAACAAGCCCCTGTCCGCCGTCGACGACGCGTTGATCGCGCGCATCTATGCCGAGCAGAGCGCGGAGGGTCGCGCCACCATCGAGGCCGAAGGCGCGCCGGTACGCGAGCTGCGCTACGTCCACACCGTCGACATGCAGTTCGCGGGGCAGAGCCATATCCTGTCGGTCGGCATCGACCGGCCCGACATCGGCGTCGACGAGCTGCGCAAGGTCCATGCCGCGGCCTACTGGCGCCGCTTCGGCATCGAGCTCAGCGAGATCCCGCCTGTGCTGGTCAACCTGCACACCGCCGTGATCGGCGTGCGGCCGGAGATCGACCTCGCCACGCTCGCCGCCACCGAGCGCGCCTCGACCCTGAAGGCCGCGCAGACCGGCGAGCGCCGCGTGTGGTTCGCCGACGGCTGGCACCAGACACCGATCTACGCCCGCGACCGCCTGCCACTCGATGCGGTGTTCCAGGGGCCGGCGATTTTGGAACAGCTCGACTGCACGACCGTCGTCGAGCCGGGCGACACGGTGCGGCAGGACAGGCTGGGCAATCTGATGATTGGCGTGCGGTGACGGACCGCGTCTTCGCCGACCGGACGTTCGGCGCCGAAACGGTATTCGACGGGCTCGACCTCACCGAGAGCCGGTTCGAGCGCTGCGTTTTCCAGGGGCCGGTGCTGCAGAGCCTCGATTTCTCCGAATCGGAGTTCGTCGATTGTCGTTTTGAGCCCTTGCGGCTCGCTGCTTGCAAGTTTCCCAAAGCGAAGTTCCGCTCGTGTGTCTGGTTCGATGCCGACCAGAGGAAGGGCGGCACCTTCGCCTTCTGCGACCTGCAGGCGGCCGAGTTCGCCAAGTGCAATCTCGCGACCTCGGTGTTCGAGCGCTGCGATCTTTACAATCTCGTCGCGTCAGACTCGAGCTTCCGCGGCGCGCAGTTCAAGCAATCGACCTTCTCCAAGGCGATCTCGCGCAAGACGGTCATGACCCGGGCGTCGTTCGACACCTGCAACCTCTCCTTCGCCGATCTCTCCGGCACGTCGCTGGAGCGCTGCGAGTTCAAGTCCTGCAAGTTCTCCGAGGCCTCGTTCATCGATGCCGATCTGAGCGACGCCACCCTGCTCGCCTGCGCGCTCGATCGCGTCGAATGGGAGCGCGCCAGGCTGAAGGGCGCCGACCTGCGCGGCTCCAACCTGTCCGGCCTGAACCTCGCGGTGCTCTCCGACTATGCCGGCCTGCGGATCAGCGAGAGCGAGCAGTCGGAGATCCTGGGGAATCTAGGCGTAAACGTTCACCCCGGCTCTTGAGCCGCCTGGCGCGGATCGTCGACGTCCGTCCGGATGTGGTCGGTGGGCAGCGGCGTGGCGGTCATCAGGGTCACGCCGTCGGGCGACCGGAAGCGATGCCAGGCGCCCTGCGGCACGACCGCGATCATGCCGGCGCGGAGCGGCAGGGACTGTATCGGTCCGTCGCCCACCACGATGTCCAGGGCGGCGCTGCCGTCGATTATGTGCACCAGCTCGTCGCCTTTCATGTGACGCTCCCAGGCGCCCTTTCCGGAGAATTTCCCGGTGAAGAGGGAGCCGTCGCGATAGGGGCCCAGTTGAGCGGCGGTCCCGGCGCGATCCGCGCTCGTGGACTGTGGCGTGCGGCCGCGCAGCATCGTCAATTTGGCGAGTTCGGCGGTCAGGTCGATGACGGTCGTCATGCTCTCTCCATTGATCAGAATCGCAGGCTACGGCCTTAATCGCCTATCATGACACCCAATGCACACGGTTACGGAAAGTGACCGTTATTTTTCCGATTCTTTAACCAGGATGACAGTTACGCAGCAACGACGAGGCTGGACGCCAGCTGCCGCACCGACTTCACCATGGCCATGGCGACCAGCTTGCCGGTCTTGCGGTTCTCCTCGCTGACGGCGACGTCCTCGAGAAATTTGAATCGCCCGAACGCGCCCTCAGCCTCCAGCTCGACGATGTGGGTCGTGATGGTGGGATCGGCCACGATCACCACGCGCGTCTTGTCCAGGCCAAGGCCCGCGATGGCGGCGGCGGCCGAGATGTTCACATTCTGCGGATAGAGCCGCGCGCCCTCGCGGACCGGACCGTCGAACACGGTGTGGGGCGCCGTGAGCGCATCGAGATCGACCAGGGTCTCGGCCACGGTGCCTTTCCAGGCCGAGGGATCCTTGCGCACGGTCACGGTCACGCTGTCGAGGCCGCCGACCGCGGCGCTGCTCAGGATGTCGAGGGCGCCGATGCCGGCCGAGGGCAGGATCAGCCGCTTTCCATTCGCCCTGGCGGCGGCCAGCAGGCGGTCGAAGAGGGCAGTATCGGTGAAGGCGCCGACCGAGGTCACCAGCAAGTCCGCGCCGCGCTCCAGCACCCTCTGGCCGTGCACGCGCACCGCCTCGTGGCCCGCGCATTCGGCGACGGCGTCGAAGCGCTGGGCGAAGAAGCACTCGGGATCGTGGGTGAGCTTTCCGGCTTGGAGCTGATCTGGGCGCGGCCGCTTCACCAGGACGGCGGCGAGCTCGATGCCGTCGAGGCCTGCCGCCTCGATGTGCCGGCCGATGGCGCCGTAGCCGATCAGGCCGAGCTTCAATGGAGCCGCTCTTCGATCCAGCGCGCCCAGGCGATCAGCTGATCGTCGCCCTTGTGCGGGCCGATCAGCTGGACGGCGAGCGGCAGGCCGAACGGGCCGGTGTTGAAGGGCAGGGTGATGCAAGGGCTGCCGAGCAGGGTCCAGAAACGGTTGAAGATCGGATCGCCGGTATAGCCCAGCCCCGCCGGGGCCTCGCCGCGCGCCGAGGGCGCCAGCAGGACGTCGAATGTCTCCCAGACCTGGGCGAGATCGGCCTTGGCGCGGTCGCGCCGCTTCTTGGCATCCGCAAGCTGGCTGCGCGTGACCATGTCGCCCACTTCCAGCGACGCCGTGAGGCTCACCGACAGGAGCTCGGGATGGCGCTCGCGTTCCGGCGCATAGTGTTGCGTCGCTTCCTTGGTCATGACGCGATTGTGCGCGGTGATCAGCGCGTCCCAGCTCTCCGGCATGTCCCAGGCACGCACCTTGGCGCCCGCGGCGCGCAGCGCCTTGGCGGCAGCCTCCATGTTCTTCTGGGTATGGCGATCGGCCATGTCCCACCAGCGGGTGCGGCAGAAGCCGATGCGCGGCGCGCGGCCTCCTTTCGACAGGGGCGCGGGCGGATCGGCCGGCGCGTGGCCGTAGGCGGCGCGGATCAGGGCAAGATCGTTGGCCTCGCGCGCGAAGAAGCCCAGCGTGTCGAGGCTGCGGGCGTAGGTCTTCACGCCCGTCATGTCGGCCCAGCCGAAGGTGCCCTTGTAGGCCACGACGCCGTTGAAGGCGCCGGGACGGATCACCGAGCCCGAGGTCTGCGTGCCGTAGCCGATCGGCGCCATGAAGTCGGCGACCGCGGCGGCCGAGCCCGAGGAGGAGCCGGCGGGCGTATGGCGGAGATTGTGCGGATTGTGCGTCTTGCCGGCATGGGCGCCCGCGAACTCGGTGGTCACCGACTTGCCCAGCACGATGGCGCCCGCCTGCACGAGCTGCGTCACGCAGGCGGCATCCTTGCCGACGACCTGGTCGCGATAGATCGGCGAGCCGCAGGTGGTGGGAAGCGTCTTCGTGGAAATGATGTCCTTCACGGCGAGCGGGATGCCGTGCAGCGGGCCGACCGGCCGGGCGCGCTTGTCGAGCTGGTCGGCGCGCTTCAAGGCGCCCTCGGGATCGAGCGCCTCCCAGGCATGGACCTGGCCCTCGCGGCTGTCGATGTGGTCGAGGCAGGCCTCCACGAGATCGCGCGCCTTCAGCCGCTTGCCGGCCATGCGCTGCACGGCCTCGCTGGCCGACAATTGGTTCGGCGACTTCGCCATCGGTCTTCCTCGACTGTTCCCCCGGGTGCATGATGCTACCCCATGAGCACGCCCTTCGCCGTCCGGAAAATCGGCCACGCCGTGATCTTCGTGAGCGACCTCGATCGCTCCAAGCGCTTCTACACCGAGGTGCTGGGCTTCAAGGTGTCCGACGTCTATCCGGGTTCCATGATGCCGGGCGGCATGGTGTTCCTGCGCTGCAATCCCGACCACCATTGCCTGGCGCTGGTGGGCGACGGCGATGCGGGCAGGGCGAAGAAGCTGCACCATCTCGCCTTCGAGCTCGCGACCCTCGAAGAGGTCTTCTATGCGCGCGACCACCTGCGCAAGGCGGGTGCCACGATCACCTTCGAGGGCCGCCGCCGCGCGGGCTGCCAGGTGTCGGTCGAGTTCCTCGATCCCGACGGCCACCATCTCGAGCTCTACTGGGGCGTCGACCAGGTCGGTTCCGACGGCCGCGTTCGCCCGGCCGCGGAGTGGCGCCAGACGACGACCCTGGAAGAGGCGGTGAAGGTGGCGCCCGTCGGCCAGGACACGACCGTGCACGACGCCGCGCTGCGGGCGCGCCTCGAGGCGGGAACGGACCGGCCGACGGCTTAGTGCGCCGCCGGCTCGGCCGGCTTGGCCTTGCCTTCGCCCTTCACCTTCTCGCGCAAGCGCTGGAAGGCGACGTAGAGGCCCGGGATCACGAAGATGCCGAGGAACGACGCTGTGATCATGCCGCCGAACACGGCCGTGCCCACCGCGCGCTGGGTGTTGGCGCCGGCGCCCGAGGCGATCACCAGCGGCACGAGGCCGAAGATGAAGGCGAAGGACGTCATCATCACCGCGCGGAAGCGCAAGCCGGCGGCGTTCGTGGCGGCTTCGACGATGTCGCGGCCTTGCGCGCGCTCGGCCATGGCGAACTCGATGATCAGGATGGCGTTCTTGGCCGCGAGGGCGATCAGCACGACGATGCCGATCTGGGCGTAGATGTTGTTGTCGAGCCCGCTCAGCGCCAGCGCCGCGAGAGCGCCGAACAGGCCGACCGCGACCGACAGGAGCGCCGCCAGCGGGATGGCCGTGCTTTCGTACAGGCCGACCAGGAAGAGGTAGGCGAAGACCACGGCCAGCGCCAGGATGAAGCCGGTCTGGCCCGACGCGGCCTGCTCCTGCAGCGCGGTGCCCGTCCATTCATAGCCGTAGCCCTGCGGCAGCGTGGCCTTGGCCAGCGCCTCCATGGCGGCGAGCGCCTGGCCGGACGAATAGCCCGGCGCCGCGGCACCATTCAGGGTCACGGCGCGGAGATTGTTGTAGCGGATGATGGTCGAGGGCGCGGTCACGAGCTGCACGTCGGCCACCGCGCCGATCGGCACCAGGTCGCCGGCGGCGGTGCGCAGACGAACGCGGAAGATGTCGTTGATCCGCGCGCGCTGGTCGGCCTCGGCCTGGATCTTCACCTGCCAGGTGCGGCCGAACAGGTTGAAGTCGTTGACATAGGCGCCGCCCAGCGCCGTCTGCATGGCGCTGAAGATGTCGCCGATGGAGATGCCCAGCGCCTGCGCGCGCTCGCGGTCGAGCTTGAGATAGATCTGCGGCGTGGCTGCGCTGTAGGTCGTGAAGACGCCGGCCAGCTCCGGCCGCTTGTAGGCCGCCTCCATCAGGCCGCGCGCCACGGCGGCGAGGTCTTCGGGCGAGCCGCCGGCCAGGCTCTGCAGCACGAATTCGAAGCCCGAGCCGGTGCCCAGGCCCGAGATCGGCGGCAGGTTGAAGACGAAGACGTTGGCCGACACGACCTGGCTCAGCTCCGCTTCCATCTCCTGGAGTGCGGCGAAGACGGACAGGGCGCGGCCCTTGCGCTCGTCGAACGGCTTCAGCGCCGCGACGATGAAGGCGCGGTTCGGCTGGGCGATGCCGTCGAGCAGGCTGTAGCCCGACACGGCGAACACATTCTTGAGCCAGGGCTTGCCGGCGAACCGGCCTTCGACCTCCTGCAGCGCGGTCAGCGTGCGATTGGTCGAGGCGGCGTCGGGGAGCTGCATCTCGCCCATGAAGGCACCCTGGTCCTCGTCGGGCAGGAAGCCCGAGGGCACGATGGCCGTTAGGCCGCCGGTCGCAGCCGCGAAGACGCCGACCAGCAGCAGTGCGATCACGCCGCGCCGGGCAAGCGGCGTGACCAGCCGCACGTAGCCGTCGCGGCTGGCGTCGATGCGGCCCGACAGCCAGGCCATGACGCCCTTGGGCTTGCCGCGATGGCGCAGGATCAGCGAGCAGAGCGCCGGCGACAGCGAGAGCGCATTGATCGCCGACAGGATCATCGACACCGACACCGCGACCGCGAACTGCTTGTAGAGCTGGCCGGTAATGCCCGGGATGAAGGCCGTCGGCACGAAGACCGACAGCAGGACCAGCGTGATGGCGATGATGGGGCCGGTCACCTGGTTCATCGCCTTCTCGGTCGCCTCGGCGGGCGTGAGCTCGGGCTCGTGCTCCAGTATGTGCTCGACGGCCTCGACGACCACGATCGCATCGTCGACCACGATGCCGATCGCGAGCACCAGCGCCAGCAGCGACACGGTGTTGGCCGAGAAGCCCAGCGCCAGCATGACGGCGAAGGTGCCGATCAGCGCCACCGGCACCGCGACGATCGGGATGATGGTGGCCCTGAGATTGCCCAGGAAGACGAAGACCACGATGCCGACCAGCACGAAGGCCTCGATCAGGGTCGTGATCACGCTCTTGATCGTGGCCTGCACGAACACCGTGGTGTCGTACATCACGTCATAGGCGACGTCCTCGGGGAAGCGGGCCTCCAGCTCCTTCAGCTTGGCGCGCACGCCCTGCGCCGTCGCGAGCGCGTTGGCGCCGGGCAACTGGTAGATGCCGATGCCGGCGGCCGGTTTGCCGTTGTAGCGCGTGATCGAATCGGCCGACTTCGAGCCCAGCTCGACCGTGGCGATGTCCTTTACGCGGACCAGCGCGCCGTCGGGGCTGGCGCGGACCACGATGTTGCCGAACTCCTCGACCGTGGTGAGCCGGCCCTGCGTGGAGATGTTGAACTGGAACTGCACGTCGTTGCTGAGAGGTGCCGCGCCGACCTGGCCGACGGCGGCCTGGATGTTCTGGGCCTGGACGGCCTTCACCACGTCCTGCGGCGTGATATCGAGGCTCGACATGCGGTCCATCTTCATCCAGACGCGCATGGAATAGTCGAGCGGGCCGAACAGGCTCGCCTCGCCCACGCCCGGCACGCGCTTCAGCGCGTCGACCAGGGTGATGGTGGCGAAGTTGGACAGGAACAGCGCGTCGCGCGTGCCCTTGGGCGAATAGACGGCAACGACCTGCAGCATGGCCGACGACTGCTTCTTCACCGTGACGCCGTTCTGCTGCACCTCGGCCGGCAGGCGCGACACGACCTGGCTCACGCGGTTGTTGACGTTCACCGTGTCGAGGTCGGGATCGGAGCCGACGGCGAAGCTCACCGTCAGCGAATAGCTGCCGTCGCTGCCCGAGGTCGACTTCATGTAGAGCATCTGCTCCACGCCGTTGACCTGCGATTCGATCACCTGCGCCACGCTCTCCTCGACGGCCTTGGCCGAGGCGCCGGGATAGACAGCGCTCACCCGGACCTGCGGCGGCACGATGTCGGGGAACTGCGCGACCGGCAGCACGGTGAGCGAGATCGCGCCCGCGATGGTGATGACCGTGGAGACGACGAAAGCCAGCCGCGGGCGGCGGATGAAGAGCGACGCGATGCTCATGGCTCAGCCCTTCTGCGGGGCGGGCATCGAGGGCGCCGCCGGCGCCACGGTCGGCGAGACCGTCATGCCGGGGCGGACGCGCTGCTGGCCCTGGACGATCACCTTCTCGCCGGCCTTCAGCCCCTCGTCGATCGTGACCAGCCCGTCGCGCTGGGCGCCGGTCTTGACGCGACGGACCTCGACCACGTTCTTGTCGCCGACGACGAAGACATAGGAGCCGCTCTGGTCGATGGCGATGGCGGCCTGGGCCACGGCGATCACCTTGGGTGCATTGGCCTGCTCGAGCACCACGCGCAAGGTCTGGTTGTCGGTCAGCACGCCGTCCTTGTTCTCGAACACCGCGCGCACGATCTGGCCGTCGGTCTTGGGATCGACCGTCACGTCGAGGAAGTCGAGCTTGCCCTTCTCGCCGTAGAAGCTGCCGTCGGCGAGCTTCAGCTGGACCACCATGACGGCCTCGCCCTTGGCCTGGTTGTCGCGCCGGGCTTGCAGGATCTCGGCCTGGGTGACGGGGAACAGCACGCGCATGGGCTGCTCGCTCACCACCGTCGCCAGCACGCCCGAGTCGGGGCCGACGATGTTGCCCGGCGAGACCGTGGCGCGGCCGATGCGGCCGTCGATCGGCGACTTGATCTCGGTGTAGGAGAGCTGGATCTCGGCATTGCGCAGCTGCGCCTCGGCGTCCTCCAGCGCGGCCTTGGCCTGGAGCTGCTCGCTCGTGCGCTGGTCGAACGTCGCCTGCGTGCCGGTGTTGGTGCGCAGCAGGTCGGTGGCGCGCTTGAGCTGGATGTCGGCGTTGGCGAGCGCCGCCTTCGCCGCGTCGCGCTGCGCGGTCTTCTGGTCGACGGCCGCCTGGTAGGGCTCGCGCTCGATGGTGAACAGGACCTGGCCCTTTTTCACGGGATCGCCGTCGGTGAACTTGCGCGGCCCGAGGAAGCCCTGCACGCGCGCACGCAGCTCGACCTTGTCCACGGCGGCGGCGCGGCCGATGAACTCGAGCTGGGGCGCGAGGCTGCGCTGTTCTGCCGCTTGCACCAGAACCGCGGGCGCCGGTGCTGCTTGCTGGGCGGTCGCAGGTCCCGTCAAGATCGTGCCGGCAAGCAGCATTGCCGCGAACCTGAAACGACGATTGTGCATTATCCATGCCCCCGCATGTATCGCGCGGACAGTGCCCCATTTCGACCGGACCGTCACGGCATTTCCCGTTGTGCGCGGCGTCGTGATAGCGTGAGATCAGAAAGTCGCATGACAAGTCGTCTTCTGTTGCTGTTTGCATTGGCGCTAACGCTGCCCGTCGCTGCCGGTACGGCGCGCGCGCAGCTCGCCTCGCCGCCGCCCGTCAATCAGCCGCTGCCCAAGGGCATCACCAATCCGGGCGAATTCGGCAACTACGTCGCGGCCATCAACATCAAGGATCCGCAGAAGCGCGCCGAGACGCTGGAGCTCTTCCAGATCTGGTATCCGCAAAGCGTGCTGCGCATCGTCGCCTTCGAGCAGTTGATGGCGGCGTGGCACGCGGCGGGCAATCCCGACAAGGCCGACGCCGCGGCGGTGAAGCTGCTCGAGCTCGATCCGAACAACGTGCGCGCCCTCGCCAACCGCGCCTATGTCGGCCGCATGCGGGCGATGGCGGGCAACGCCGCTGCGCTGGCGCCTGCCGTCGACGCGGCGCGGCGCGGCATGGCGGCGCTGCCCAAATGGCCGAGGCCGGGCGGACTCGGCGAGCCCGAGTTCACGCGCCTCAAGATGCAGATGGTCGCGGTGTTCGATGGCGCGCTGGGCTACGCCGACCTGCAGGCCAAGGACTATGCCAAGGCGCGCTCCCATTTCAGCGAGGCGGTGTCGGTCGATCCGGAGAACTTCCTCGACGTCTACCAGCTCTCGGTGGCGATGCTGGAGGGCCAGCCGCTCGACGCCACGGGCTTCTGGTACGCCGGCCGCGCGATCGCGCTCGCCCGCGCCGCCAAGAACGAGACCACGGCGCAGAGCATCGAGAAGTACGCCCGCTCGCGCTACGAGCACTATCACGGCAGCGAGGAGGGCTGGGACGGCCTGCTGAAGCGCGCCACCGCGCAGCCGGGCGTGGCGCCCGACAAGTTCGCGGGCACCGTCACGCGCGCGCTGACGCCGCCGGAAGCGGCGGTGCAGATGGCGTCGGGCATGGACATCGGCAATCTCTCCTTCGTCGACTGGGAATTCATCCTCGCCCATCGCGACGATTCGCCGGACAACAAGGCGGCGGCGGAGAAGGTGTGGAAGGTGATCGTCGACAAGCAGAAGGGCGGCGCGCGGCTGAAGATCCCCGTCAAGATCGTCGCCGCCACGCCCGAGAAGCTCGAGGCCGCGATCTCGGAGGAGAACCAGGCGAGCAACACCGCCGATCTGGTCATCGAGATGGCCCATCGCCTCAACCCGCTGCCGGCCACGGGATCGACGATCTCCATCATCGGCACGATACAGGACTACCAGGCGAGCCCGTTCCGCTTCTTCCTGAGCAAGGCCGAGCTCGCCGACGAATCGCTGCCGGTCGCGGGCGGCGCCTGCGCCGAGCCGCGGCCGCAGGTCTGCACGCGCGACTACCGGCCGGCGTGCGGCGTGCTGCGCGACGGCAGCCGCAAGACCTACGGCAATGCCTGCAGCGCCTGCGCCGACCCGGCCGTGCTCACGCAATCCGCCGGCACCTGTCCCTGAGCTTTTGATCGCGTGAATCTCCTTGCCGGAAGATCGGGCTCCTGATACTTAAGTAAATGCTAAACTATCAAGCGGCACCGCTCGACCTCGCTTTTCAGGCGCTGGCCGATCCGACGCGGCGGGTGATCATCGAGCGGTTGGCGCGGGGCTCCGCTTCGGTCAGCGAGCTCGCCGCGCCGCTCGACATGACCCTGTCGGCGGTGGTGCAGCATCTCGCGGTGCTGGAGGAGAGCGGGCTGGTGCGGTCGCGGAAGGTCGGCCGTGTGCGGACCTGCCGCCTCGAGCCCAAGGCACTGCAGGGCGCAGAGCGCTGGTTCGCGGAGCGCCGCGCCACCTGGGAACGGCATCTCGATCAACTCGGCCAGTTCCTGGCCGAACGGAGGAAGACATGAGCAAGCATTCGGCCGTCCACGACACCTTCACCCTGGAGCGGACCTATCCGGCTGATCGCGCGCGCGTGTTCGGGGCCTTCGCCGATCCCAAGGCGAAGGAGCGCTGGTTCACGCCGCCCGCGGGCTGGCGCGTCGAGCGCGGCGGCATGGAGTTCAAGGTCGGCGGCAAGGAACATGTCGTGAGCACATCGCCCGACGGCAAGGCTCACGTGTTCGACGCGATCTATCTCGACATCGTGCCCAACGCGCGCATCGTCTACGTCTACGAGATGCACATGAACAAGGCGAAGATCTCGGCCTCGCTGGCCACGGTCGAGTTCGCCGCGGCGGGATCAGGCACCAAGCTCACGATCACCGAGCAGGGCGTCTTCCTCGACGGCTACGACGACGCCGGCAGCCGCAAGCAGGGCACCCAATATCTGATGGAGCTGATCGGCCAGAGCCTAGAGT
>Ga0335083_10007516_pt1 | contig 13452 bp, 13 predicted proteins | sample Lox_Sample_42_FD_206716 | JGI IMG/M metagenome (GOLD analysis project Ga0335083, IMG submission 206716) | Soil microbial communities from Loxahatchee National Wildlife Refuge, Florida, United States - Lox_Sample_4.2 | ecosystem: Environmental > Terrestrial > Soil > Wetlands | place: USA...
GTGGATAACGTTGCACCGCGACGCATTCCACGTGGTTTGGCATACGTCCGGCGTGGCAGGCGAGTTTCATGGATCCATCGAGGGGTTTGTGATTCGGAGGTCTGTGAGCGTCAGATCCGTTCCGCCTCCGTCGATGAAATCAAGCACCCCCTTTGGGCGGCCTTCATTCTTTTGTCTGCGACTCTTAGCTAATGGCATGCAGGGTAGGTCTTTGGTGTGTTTCAACCACGCCCGCATCAATGCTTTCATCGCCTCTCGTCTTGATCTGCGTTCGCTGCATCATGAACAATCTTCTCCTTGTATCCGGTATTGCAGTAAGGATGTGTCAGCTGGGCATTGTCTACACTGCCCCGCCCGCCATCCTCCTTTCTTTGCTTGTGATCCATCGAAATGGACTTGAAATGGATTCTAGCGTGGCAAATTTTGCATCGCATTGCCGTATCCAGCGCTTCTCTGAGAAATGCCCCTGACTTCGCCTCAGAGGAAAAGTTGCGTTTGTATTCCCGGTCATCTGGCGTGAGAACGCGAAGATAGGTAAGTCTTTGATCCGCTTTTAAGGTAGCAATAATATGCTCATCACTGTTCGCATTCTTTACGCCCGCTAAGATTATTTTGTACATCCTGAAAACTGGATCTTGACTCTTGGTACCGCTACCATTGCTGACAACAATTTGGTTCACAAAATATCTATATCTCAAAAGAAAGTCTTCAAATTTCTCTCGTTGCTGCGTGAACGAGAAAAATCCATCTGTCTGTTCCAGTTCTTCAATCAAAGCAACGGTCCCCAAAAACGCAGCTGATTGATAGCGTCCAGTAGCACCATAAAAGTAGACAGCGGGATGCAGTCCGAGCGATCCCGGATGGTTGCCAGAAATGCGGGCCGCAATTCGTTTGACTACTCGTAGATAGTTTAATGTCGTACTGCCATCTAGATCATCGCTTAACGGTTCTCGAGTTTCTGCGTTCTTCTTTCGTTTAATAGGCTTTTCTGGTTCCATCCACATGTCTGGGCGGAGATGATTCGCAAAATTAACGAAGTCGAAAATCAGCTTGACACTCTCCGATGTGTATCCGGTGCCAGCTACGGGCAAATCAAGCGTCTTGATTGGCACTGACAACTCAGGATCGAAAAGAATGTTGTAAACATCCCTTGCTAGTTTCTCGACTTCCCTCTGAGTGTTCTCAGGAAAGTCTGACCAATATTTATGTCCCGTACCCGCTCGAATCATTGCCCTGGCTGCAAGGGCATTAGGCTTATGTCTAGCTTTGATAATTGCTAGTTCGGTTGGGTCAATTAGTGTCGCGCTTTGATTAATCTTAAAGAATGAATACTCAGCTTTTCTGGAATCCCCGTTTACCCACTGCACCTTGATACTGTTCGACCCCAACCGCTTAGCCCTCGCCACCATTTCAGGCTTAGAGGGGTCGGGATTTTTTGCCATCCCTCGATAGTCAGCATAGGAACCTAAGCTTGATTTGATGAAAGACCTCGTTTCGTCTGCCACTTTCTTTTGTTCGGGCGCAATGCGATTAGCAAAGAACGGAATAGAGAGTTGCCCATCGCCGTAGTCATCCTGAACCCAAGCAATCAGAGCACTCAGCCTATGTGCTCCATCAATCACGAAAGTGTTGCCCTTGGATTTCCAAAGAATAACGGCGGGCACGAGATCGCCATCCAGGAACGTGCGCACAAATTCAAGAACTTTATCCGGCGGCCAATTAGCTGTTTCGCGCTGAAAATCGGGCTTGCGTAGTGATTCGTAAAAAAACTGCCCCTTCTCAAGAGCCGCTATATCAATTGTGTCGCGCAGAGAGTGGTCAGCGCTCCCCTCATCTAATACTTCAAAATCTTCGCGCGGAATTAACGCATCTAGATTCGGATTTTTCGTAATCGTGGTGCGCATAATCGACAAACCTCTTAATCTTGAAAATGATAGTGGTCATCTTACACCCCATCGCGAGTCCACTACTCCCACCGCCATGTGCTGCCTTGTCACCTCGCGTCGTGGCCGGAATTACTTGATGGGTCAACCCTAACTATTGCCCCGCTGACCCAGGATTCCGAGAGATTGGGGGTAGGGGCATATCCCGAATCTCCCACTCCCATATCGAAACCTGAGAATTCATCAATCGCTCCATGCTGAAAACTGAAGAACTCGTCGCACTCCAAACCCAAAATCGAACCTCAGGGGGCTGATGCCGGTTTCTTGCGTCTTTTACGGCACGGCTGAAGCCGTCCCCTTCCACGAACCCCCTTAGGGCCGTCCTCACGAGATTGACTCCGACTTGGCGCCTGCCGACGTTGACTCCGACTCGGCGGCTGCCTAAGATGTGGCTTCCTGTTCGGCATCGCCAACAGCGAGGTAGAGATTGTCCCTTCCGACGGATCGCCCGCCTCACAACATCTTTCGCAGGATCGCCACCGATCTTCATTTCTGGATTCCCCTCACCATCCTTCTCGGAGGACTCTTCCTACTGGACAAGCTTCGTTGAACTCTCCTTCAGGATCGGCGCAAGCCGGACCCGCTGCGCAAAGCCCAATGACCGTTACCCGACTGCGTTCCCTGCAGGCTCTCGGGATCTTCTGCGGATTTGCTGCCGGAGCCTGGCTGGGCGGTGCTGAAGCTCCCATTAAGCTCGTCAATCCCGACATCTCTCCGATCACGGTGTCCTTCATCATGGTGCTCGGAGTCTTTCTCGCACGGTGGAGCGTCCCTGCGTTCATCCGGGGCACATCGCACGTTCGCAACGATGTCCGGCAGGCTCCGCACCTGATCGTGTGGGCTGTGCTCGCTGGATGCATGTGGGCCGTGGCCAACACTCTCACGATCTACGCGATCCGCAACGTGGGACTGAGCATTGCATTTCCGCTGTGGAATACGAACAGCCTGCTTGGTATCTTCTGGGGATTCCTGCTCTTCAACGAACTGCACAACGCGGGATGGAGGCGCTGGCTCGGCGTTCTGGGCGGCGCGGTGTGCATGTTCGGAGGCGCCACACTTCTCGCGATTGCATCCTCGCATCAGGCCGCCCCGGGCAAGGCGGCGTCAGGAATTCTCGCTGCGCTCGGCGCCGGCATTCTCTGGGGAACGATGTACATCCCCTACCGCAAAGCCTATCTGACCGGGATGAATCCGCTGTCATTCATTACGTTTTTCACCGTCGGCGAACTCGCCACCATGACGTTGCTGGCCGTGACCTATCGTGGCGCGACTCCGCTGTGGCACGAACTCATCGGCGCCCGCACCGTGCTTTTCTGGCTGATGCTCGGCGGCTTCGTCTGGGTACTGGGCGATTTGTTCCAGCAATACGCGACCAAGTACGTCGGCATCAGCCGCGGCATTCCGCTCTCGAACACCAATCAACTCTGGGGACTGCTGTGGGGCGTCTTCGTGTTTCACGAGTTGCGCGGCGGAACCCACACTGTCTACGCGCAGGTGGCCGGAGGATCGATCCTCATGGCATTGGGCGCAGTGGCGATTGCGTTGTCGTCGGCCAGTGAGCGCGAGCACTCCCGCTGGCAGGAGGCCGCCGACCGTGAAGGCCAGCGCTACAACGTCGAAGCCGAATACGTCCGTGCAGGCATGGAAGGCCGCGCCCATGAAGTCGCCGCGACGGGGCGAACGATCGTCGACTGGCTGCTGATTCTTGTCACTACTGGCTTGTTCGCCGTCCTCGCCTTTATGGCGAAGCTTCCTCATATGGACATTTCTCTGGGATGGGGTGTTGCGCTGACGGTCGCGATGCTCGCGCTGCTCTGTACCTGCGGCATCGCGCTCTGGCGGACCACGCGCTTCCGCTGACGCCCGGCGCTGAGCATCCGCCAAAAGTTGATTTCGTTCTATACGCCAATCCCCAACTCGCTAGAATGTCGAGGACACGAGGAGGCTCCCGATGAAACGCATTCTCGCTATTCTGTTTCTGTTCGCACTCACGACGACCTCGCTGCGCGCAGCGGCACAAATTAATCCCTACAAAGACGGCACTCCCGGCGTGACTGGATACCGTTCCGAAGTGCTCGCCGAAGTCATCGTCCAGGAAGACAAGTTCACGCGCCTTGCCGAAGCGATCCCCGCCGATAAGTTCAACTGGCGCCCCAATCCCGACGTGCGCTCCTTCGCCGAGGTCTTCCTCCACGTCAGCGCCGCCAACTACAATCTGTACAAACTCGTCGGCACGCCTCCGCCCGCGGGACTGGAGCTGAAAGGGCTGGAGAAATCCACCACGGACAAGGCGAAGGTCATCGCCACTCTTAAAGACTCGTTCGCGCACGCCAAAGCCGCCATCAAGGCCATGCCTGACGCCGATCTCGACAAGAGCCTCGACTGGTTCGGAGGAAAGAACACGCAGCGCGGAATCCTTCTCTTCATCGTTCGCCACGCCGCCGAGCATCTGGGACAGTCCATCGCCTATGCCCGCTTTGCCGGCATCGTCCCACCGTGGAGCGAAGACGGAAAAAAGAAATAAGCGCTTAGAAGGAGGCGGACTGTTCCCCGAAGATGGCAGGTGGGAAAACCGGGATCATGTGGGAACAGCCGCTCTCGGCTGCCTGTCGAGCGAAGATTGACACATGTGTTGGTCACCGTCTGAGATCGAGATATTCCCCGGCGCCAGTCGCCGCGGCGCGCCGGTATGCTAGATTCGAAGACTGAATGGATCTCGCACCCACCATCTCTACTCAAGGCCTGACGCGCCGTTTCGGCGACCTTGTGGCCGTCGAGGGCGTCAACCTGAGCGTCGCTCCCGGTCAATTCTTCGGCTTCCTCGGCCCTAATGGTGCGGGAAAATCCACCACCATCAAGATGCTCACGGGCCTGCTCGCGCCCAGTTCCGGACGAATCGAAATCCTCGGCATCGATCTGAACGCGCATCCGGTGGAAGTGAAGCGCCAGATCGGAGTCGTCCCCGAAGGCATGGCCCTGTTCGGCCGGCTCACCGGTGCCGAGTTCCTCAGTTTCGCTGGACGGATGTACGGCCTCGACCGCACCACGGCGGCCAAGCGTGCTGCCGAGTTGCTCGACTTCATGCAGCTCGCCGACCAGCCGAAAAAATTGGTCACGGACTATTCCCACGGCATGCAAAAAAAACTGGCACTCGCTGCGGCGGTGATTCACGGGCCTAAAGTGTTATTCCTCGACGAGCCCTTCGAAGGTGTGGACGCGATTGCCGCCGGCACGTTGAAATCCATGCTGCAAGGCATGATCGCTCGCGGAGCCACCATCTTCCTGACCTCGCATGTGCTGGAAATTGTCGAGCGCCTGTGCAGCCACGTCGCGATCATCAGCCAGGGCCGTCTGGTCGCGCAGGGATCGTTGGAAGAACTGCGAGCGGGAGTCGAAGCCGACACGCCCGCCGGATCCGGCAATGGAGCTCCAGCCTCCGGCGAAAAGCTGACGTTGGAGCAATTGTTCCTGCGCATCGTCGGCGGCGATCGCCGCACCGAGCAGGAATTGTCCTGGCTGGGATAACAGTCGTTGCGCTTAGAAACTATCCTTCAGGATCGGGCTGTCCCGCGCAGAGACCGTCTTCTCCGATAGATCCGGCTGGCGCGCAGCCGTCTGAGAGGATGAAACTCCTTGTGGTGGGTCGTGATCGACATGGTTCGCAGCGAGTACTCAAAGCGCGCCCCACACCCGCAGCAAACCTTGTAGGTGTGCCCATCGATCGTAAAGACGCGGCTCAACTTGGTATGGTGGCAGCCAAAGGCAAACTCCAACGCGCTCGTGAAAGGGTGGGTCACGGTATCCCACAACGGCATCTGTTCCGGAGTCATAGTCTTCTTTCGCTCGACACCTTAAGGTTCTCATCGGCAGTTCATGAGGGGCCGTGAGCCGCCCCACTTTCGACTGTGATTAGAATCACTACCAGGCCGGGCCGGCTGGCAACTTCCGGCCGGAAGGCGCTCTCCTACAATGTTTTACGCGGATGCGCGTCTGCTCCGGATATGCAAGAATTGAGGCCATCCAAAATGGCGCGTCCCGAAGTTTCAATCCAGCTCGCCGCGATCGCCGAACTTCGCTGGCGCATGTTTGTCAATCGCCTGCGCAGCAAGCGCGGCAAAATGGAACTGGTCTCGCGCACGATTGTGACTGCGGCTTTCTCCCTCGGCGGCTTCGGAGGCTTTGCGGCCGCTAGCGGGACTTCCTGGTACGTCGTTTCGCAAGGCCAGCCAGAATATCTCGCACTGGTGTTGTGGCCCATCTTTTTGTTCTGGCAAGTGTTTCCCGTGATGGCCACCGCCTTCACCAACAATCCCGACTCCAGCGAATTGCTGCGTTTTCCTCTCACCTACCGATCGTTCTTTTTAATTCGCCTGGCTTACAGCTATTTCGATCCCGCGAGCGCCCTCGGCAGTGTGGCCGTGTTCGGAGTTCTGCTGGGAACCAGCTTCGCACGTCCGCGGTTGTTTCCGTGGGTGCTGCTGGTCTTGATCACCTTTGTCCTATTCAATCTCATCCTGATGCAGACGGTCTTCGCCTGGCTGGAACGCTGGCTGGCACAGCGGCGCACGCGCGAGATCATGGGCGTGCTTTTCATTCTCGTCATGCTGAGCTTTCAGTTGATTGGCCCAGCCGTCGAACACTTCGGCAAAGGTCCGCACCCCGAATTCAGCCAGGCGACTCAACTCGCCGCACGAGTCCAAGAGGTATTGCCACCGGGCATCGCCGCCAATGCGATTGCCCAGGCTGCGCATGATAACTTCCTTAGCGGCCTCAGTTCTCTGCTTTTCCTCGCGGCGGTGACGATGGCAATTGGAGTCCTTCTCCACCTGCGTCTGCGTGCTCAATTTCGCGGGGAGAATCTCAGCGAGGCGGCAGCGCGCCCCAAAGCGGCGCAGGTGCAAGGCCTGCAAATGGGATGGGATTTGCCCTTACTCTCGCCGTCCGTCGCAGCCGTCTTCGAAAAGGAAGTCCGTTACCTGGCGCGCAGCGGCCCGATGCTGCTCACGCTGATCATGCCCGTATTCATGCTGATCATCTTCCGCATGGGGCCGATGAATCCCATGCGGCACTCCAGTTCTTTCAGTCACGCGCCCGACACGGCTTTTCCCGGGGCGGCTGCTTATGCAATCCTGGTGCTCACCAATCTGGTCTTCAACAGTTTCGGCGGCGATTCGGCGGGAATGCAATTCTTCTATGCGTCGCCGGTAACGTTCCGGCAGATCGTGCTGGCGAAAAACCTGACGCATGCCAGCATCCTCATCTTCAACACCGCCTTTGCGTGGATCGCGGTCTCTTACCTTTATGGCGCGCCCCATCTCGCCGTAACGATTGCGACCATGGCGGGACTTCTTTTCGCCGCGCCGCTGAACTTCTCCGCCGGCAACCTGCTGTCGATCTATTCACCCAGAAAGCGCGATTTCTCGACGTTCGGACGTCAGAACGTATCCCAGACAACCGTTCTCGCCAGCTTTGGCGTTCAGATCGTGATCGTAGCTTTTGGGATCGCGGCTTTTATGATTGCGCGCCTGTACAACAACTTGTGGATCGCTACAGTGATTTTCCTCGTGCTGGCGGCGATTTCAATTCCAATCTATGTGATTGTTTTGCACCGCATCGACGGGATCGCGCTCCAGCGCCGAGAGACGCTGCTGGCGGAATTGTGCCGCGCGTAGCGCCTCGCGCGAAAACAAGTCACAGGCGACCGACCCCAGGGGCTGAAGCCCTCCCTGATTCTGAACCTCGAACGCGGCCCTCAAAGGGCCGCTCTTCCACCAACACGGCGCCCAGGCACTAACGCGGCGTCCGGGCACCAACACGGCGTCCGGGTACCAACACGGCGTCCGGGCACCAACACGGCGTCCGGGTACCAACGCGGCGTCCAGGCACCAACGCGGCGTCCAGGCACCAACGCGGCGCCCAGGCAGATCAGGTTTGCCCTTTGACGTGGACGCAGAACCACGCGCCATTTCTGTCACTCTCTCTCGGGTTTGGCCAAGAACCGGTACCCCACGCCGCGCACCGTTAGCAGATGCCGCGGGTGTCCGGGATCATCCTCGATATATCGCCGCAGGCGCACCACAAAATTGTCAATCGCCCGCGTGTCGGTGTCCTCGTGCAGTCCCCACACTTCTTCCAGGATTTGTTTGCGCGAGACAATCTTGCCGTCGTTCTGGACCAGATGCCGCAGCAGTTCCGACTCCATGAGAGTCAAATGAATCGTGCTCTCACCCGACCGTAATTCCAGCGCGCCAAAATCGATCGTCTTGCCCCCAAACGAGAATGTTCCAAAGTCTCCGACGCCACTCGCGTCAGTCCGCGTCTCTTCCCGGGTCGATGCCTCTCCGCCGCGAACCCACTGGCTGCGCCGCAAGAGTCCCTGCAATCGTGCCAGCAAAATTGATAGATCAAAGGGCTTTGCCAGATAATCATCCGCTCCGGACGCAAATCCCTTCAGCACATCTTCCGGACGGCCTCGCGCCGTCAGCATCAGCACCGGCACATAATTCCGCGCCGCGCGCAACTCCGACACCACGCTGAATCCGTCTTTCCCCGGCAGCATGATGTCGAGGACGACCGCATCAAAATTCTCTTTCTTCCCGAGAAGACGATCCGTCGCCGCCTCCCCGTCTCCCACGACTTCCGCCGCATACCCTTCTGCTTCCAGGTTGAAGCGCAGCCCCTGCGCCAGATGCGCCTCATCTTCGACAACGAGCACGCGGCTCATGCCTCCCACCTCGGCAGTTCCAGGACGATTGTCGTTCCCTGCCCCTCGCCCTCGCTCACCGCAAAGACCTTTCCCCCGTGCTTCTGGGCAATCGCCTTCACAATAAACAATCCCAAGCCCGTCCCCTTCACGTGGGCCAGCGAACGGTGCGTCACGCGATAGAAGCGCTTGAAAATTCGCTTCACATCGTCCGGAGGAATCCCCACTCCCTGATCCTGCACGCGCAGAACAATATGTTTCTCATCCGGCGATTCGAGCTGCACCCGCACATCGACGGTCTCTCCCGAATACTTGACGGCATTGTCGAGCACATTGCTTACCGCAGTCCGCAAATCTTCGGCACTCCCGCGCACCATCAACCCGTCTCCATTGCTCGACAGTTCCTGGTAGCGGATCGCCTCCGGCTGCAAATGATGCCGCACGCGGGTTGCGTCCATGCAATCGCGGACCAGTTGGCCGAAATCAACCTCCGCCTTATCGTGGCCCGCCTTCTTATCGCCGGCCCGTCCCGCGCGCAACACCTGCTCGACCGTCTCCGTCAGGCGGTCGGTATCGCTCAGCATCAGGCGGTAAAAATCCTGCTTCTGCCTTTCCGGCAACTCGCGGCGCTGTAATGTCTCCAGATGAAGCTTGATGGACGCCACCGGCGTCTTCAATTCATGAGTGACCGCATTGATAAAGCTGTCGTGCTGCTCGCTCCGCCTCAACTCCCGCACCAGAAAGATGGTGTTGACCACCATCCCGGCGATGATGAGGGCGAAAAAGACGATGCCGAAAAACAGCAGCACCCCCTCCCGCCAGTTGAGGATGATCCATCCGACATTCAGGGCAACCGCCAGCGCCACCAGGCCAATGCCCAGGCAGAGAAAGAAGACGATGGTTCCGCGGCGGCTCGAGATGCGCATGGTGGCGGTTCGCCCTGATTTTACCGCTTGATGGGCCGCACCTGCGCTCAACAGACAAGAAGGTAATCTCGAACATCAAGGCCAGACAGGTTTTCTCAACCGTCCGCCTGGTCTCAGGCAAAAGAGGTTCTGCTCAAAGAAAAGCCCCGGCCAAAAGGCCAGGGCTTATATTTTCAAGAATCGAATCGAAGCGCTTAGTCTCCGGCGACCGAGACTTCCGGCATCGCCGCGGTAATCAGGCGCCCGTTCGGAGTCGGCACTAAACCGCGCTCCACTTCGTCCAACTTCACGCGCTTGATATCCCAAGCCAAGCCCAAGGTTTTGAGGGCCCAAATGCCATACCAGTTCATGTCGACTTCATACCAACGAAAGCCATGCTGCGCTGCCGTCGGATGCGCATGGTGATTGTTATGCCAGCCTTCGCCGAAGGTCAGCAACGCTACCCACCAGCTATTGGTGGAAAGATCGCGAGTCGCAAAGCGCCGCGAGCCCCACGAGTGCGTCGCCGAATTCACCAGCCAGGTCGCGTGCAGTCCAACCACAGTGCGCATGAATGTGCCCCACAGCAGCCAAGGCAACCCACCAATGGCGTAGAGGGCGATTCCGACAACCACCTGCGGAACGTAGTGATATTTCGTGATCCAGACGTGGAACTTGTCCTTAGCGAGGTCGGGAACGTAGCGGGCGAGCGTGGTCGTGTCGTGGTGCATCGACTTGCCCATGAGAATCCATCCCATGTGCGCCCACCACTTGCCGTCGATCGGCGAATGCGGATCGCCTTCGAGATCTGAATACTGGTGATGAATGCGGTGAGTCGCCACCCAGAAAATCGGCCCGCCTTCGAGCGCCAACGTCGCGCACACGGTCAGGAAGTATTCCACCCATTTCGGAGTCTTATATCCGCGATGCGTCAGCAGGCGGTGATAACTCATTCCGATGCCGAGGCTGCCCGAGATCCACCACAGGAACATCGCCACGAACAGTGCCTTCCAGGTGAAAAAGAAAAGGGCGGCGATGGCCCCAACGTGAAATGCGGCCATAAAAGCCGCCGTGATCCAATTTACTTCGCCTTTCTCCGCTTGCCGTTTTTCCAGATCTTGAAGGTCCATATCCAAGGAAGGTCCCCATTTCATGGTCGTGTGAGTTCGATCAGCCCATAGCTAAGCTACCAAGAGCGGGGATCTGTCACTGTAATACTTGTGTAATTCCGGCATTACCTGAGTAACAGGAAGGTACTCGCTGCTTTTTGAGCTGCCGGAACCCCGGCAATGAGCCGCTGCAAAGAGGCGCAAGTAAAGAACCGCAAGAAAGACCAGCAAGATTGACGCCTGTGCGCGCCCGACTCAGCGACTGCTAGCCTAAGCTCCCACCATGAAGCTTTCCGAATGTGTGGGCGAGCATGAGCGACATGATCAGAATACCCGCCGCGAGGAGGAGGATGTGCTGGGTCTTGCGCAGGTTGAAAGTACCGACACGACAAACCAGGAGGTAGCCCACAGCGAGGTTCAACAGGCCCCATAGAACATTGACCGTCGAGGAGGACAGGCCCACGCCCGGCGGCGATGCGAAGGGGCTCTGGAAAGCATAGCCGGACATGCCATTTCCAAGATGAGGAACCGCGTTCGCCAGGAACGCACCCCCGAAGCAGTACGACAGATAGTGATACCAGCGCATCTTCGCCTCTAGGCGGCCTTCCCTTTGACCTGTACTCCAGCCCACTTCTCCAGCAGCGTGAGAGTAGCCGCGTAGTCGAGATCGCGGTTTCCGTCTTCGGACGCCATCTCGTAGATTTCTTCGACCGTTTCCAATCCCGGCAATTTCACGCGCGCCTCTCTTGCCGCGTCCAGCGTGAGCCGGATGTCTTTATGCATCAGGCGAAGCGGGAAATTGGGCGTAAAGTCGCGCTGCAGAATGAACGGGCCTTTGTAGTCGACCACCCCTGAGCGCACCATGGTGGCCTCGATCAGCGACAGCAATTGTTGCGGATCCACTCCCAGCTTGGTGGCCAGCGTCAGGGCCTCGGCGAATCCCTCAAAAATCATCGCGATCTGCAGGTTCATGGCAAGCTTCGTAGCCTGTCCCTTGCCCGTCTCGCCCATGCGGAAAATCTTCTTGCCCATCGCCGCGAACAGCGGCTTGAGCCGTTCGACCGGCTCCTCACTCCCTCCAACAATAAACACCAGCGTTCCGTCACGTGCCCCGATCTTCGATCCCGTCATCGGAGCATCCACCCAGGTCACGCCCTTGGCTGCCACACGCTCCGCGAACTTCACCGTCGCCGAAGGAGAGATCGTGCTCGAGTCCGCGATGATCATGCCTTCTGCCAGTGACGCCTCGACGCCGTCCGCGCCAAAGATCACGCTCTCTACTGCGTCGGTATCCGACACGCAGAGCCACACTACCTCCGCGCCTTGAGCAGCTGCGCCCGGCGTGGGAGCCACCCCCGCTCCTTCGACCAGTTTGCCCGGTGTGCGGTTCCACACCGTCACTTCATGGCCTGCCTTCACCAGGTTCGTTGCCATCGCGTGACCCATGATTCCCAACCCCACAAACGCAACTCGCATGCGGACCTCTCCTTAGCTTCTGCGTGGAACGTGATAAGGAACGTTCTCGGATTAGATATGACCGGCGCGATCAAGGTCAAGCAGCCGGGCGAAATCGCGAAGCGATCGATTCGTATCACCTCCCGGCGTCGCCGCGCCGATGACGATTCAACGGCACTCCTTCCGCCGTGTGAAAAATCCTTCACATCGACATGCCTAAAACTATCGAGTATAGTTCGCGAGGTGAACTCGTCCACGCTCGACGATTTCTTCAATCCCCTGCGAATCAGATCTCGACTTCGAGGACGCTTCCGATGAAACTGCCGCTGTGCTCTTTCCTTCGCGGACGCTTCGTGTTCGCCGTGCTGACTTTCCTCAACTTCTCCATGGCATTTGCGCCACCGTCACACGCTCAAACCGGTTTGGCGAGAATCAGCGTCGATAACCTCACGAACACTGACAGTGATCACCGCACCGAAGTCGAGCCTGACATGTTTGCCTGGGGCAACACAATCGTGACCACCTTCCACGTTGCCCGTCGTCCCGGCAGCATTGGCTGGGGCAGCGGCGATGTCGGCTTTTCTACTTCCACGGATGGCGGCAAGACATGGCACTACGGAAATCCCGGACTCACTGTCAACTACAAGGGCGGGGCCTACGGAGCTGCCGCCGATCCCTCAGTCGCTTACGACGCCAAGCATGGCGTCTGGCTGATCTCGACGCTGCCCCTCGCCGGACTGAGCGAATCCTCTGGACTGATCGGCGACGTAGCGGTGAGTCGCTCGGCCAACGGCCTGAACTGGAGCAATCCCATCCTCATCGACAAGACTCATCTCGATGATAAGAACTGGAGCGTTTGCGACAACACAACGACCAGCCCCTATTACGGAAACTGCTATACCGAATGGGATCAAGCCTTCGGCACAGGCGATGTTCTGATGAGCGTATCGAGTGATGGGGGACAAACCTGGGGTCCAGGCCTGGCATCTTCCGACCACGCAGGCGGACTGGGCGGCGAACCCGTTGTGCAACCGAATGGCACCGTCATTGTGCCGTTCGAGGGCGGAGGCATTGACGTATTCAGTTCCACGAACGGCGGCAAGAGCTGGGGCAAGAGTCAAGCCATTGCCAACATCGACAGCCACTTTGTGGCCGGGGGGCTGCGCAATCCGAACTTGCCTTCCGCGAGCATCGACGGAGCTGGCAAGGTCTTCGTTGTGTGGTCGGATTGCCGCTTTCGTTCCGCCTGCGCTTCCAATGACATCGTCATGAGCAGTTCGCTCGATGGCAAAACGTGGAGCGCCGTTACTCGCATCCCGATTGACGCTGTCACCAGT
>Ga0335083_10007517_pt1 | contig 13450 bp, 11 predicted proteins | sample Lox_Sample_42_FD_206716 | JGI IMG/M metagenome (GOLD analysis project Ga0335083, IMG submission 206716) | Soil microbial communities from Loxahatchee National Wildlife Refuge, Florida, United States - Lox_Sample_4.2 | ecosystem: Environmental > Terrestrial > Soil > Wetlands | place: USA...
CGGACCTTGCGATCAGCCCTGCGCACCGCCGGGCGGCGGTGCTGCGCGGTCCGGCAAAGCCGGACCTTGCGATCAGCCCTGCGCACCGCCGGGCGGCGGTGCTGCGCGGTCCGGCGAAGCCGGACCTTGCGATCAGCCCTGCGCACCGCCGGGGGGCGGTGCTGCGCGGTCCGGCAAAGCCGGACCTTGCGATCGCGTCGCGCTCGCCGGCGACCTGATGAAGGGCGGGATCTTCGCGAAGTACTTCGTGACCGTTCCGTCCGAGCACTACTACCAGACCGACCCGGCGCGCGATCACGACGCGGTGCGCACGCTGCTCGCGCGCGGCGTGACCACGTTCTACCTCGGGCACGGCGGACCGGTCGCGCGCGACGACGTCGCGGCATGGGTGGCCGACGCCGACGAGTCGCACGCGCCGCACGCCGCGACGATCGAGCTCGCCGGCCAGCTCGATCGCGGCACCGGCAGCGACGGCGCGGGCGGCCTCGTGCGCGTGCGCTACGGCGTCGGTCGCCCGCTCGGCTATCTCGGTGGGCTCGACGTCGCCGCCGGCAGCCTCGGCGGCGCATACGCGAGCCTCGACGTCCATGCGCTCGGCGTGGCCGTGCGCGGTCGCGCCGGCGCGTTCGCCGCGGTGACCGCGGGGGGCGGCGTCGGTGGCGTGCGCGGGATCTCGGCGAGCCACGCGTTCGTCGAGCTGTCGGGCGAGCTGCCGGTCGGACCCGTGCGCCTGCTCGCGCGTGCGGCCGGCGGCTGGCGGCTCGGCGGCGTGCGATACAGCGCCAGCTCGCTGCCCGTCGACGAGCTCACCGCGCTCGCCGGCGTACGACTCGGCCGCGACCGGCCGTGGGGACGCGTCGTCGCCGGGCGAGGCCCTTACCTCGCGGGCACTTACCAGCGCTTCGGCGGCGCGTCGTGGCTCGGCGCCGTGCTGGGGTTCGAGCTCGCGGCCGGCGACTGAACCGATCGCCATCGCTCGCCGTAACTCGGTCATGACGACGGGACGGATCGCGCGCGGCAGCTACCCCCCACGCAGCAACTGGCTCACCGTCGCGGTCAGCACCCGTTACCCGCGGCTCGCCTCGGCGCTCGGCGGCGAGCTGTTCCAGGCGCTGCTCGGCGGCTACCTCGCGCGCGGCCCGGTCGAATCGCGCGAATCGCAGGAGCGGGGCGGTCGGCTCGTCGACTTCCTGGCCGAGCACGCCGACGACTATCCGGTCTGGTACGCCGATCTCGCGCGGCTCGACCGCGCGTGCGAGGACGTCGCGACCGCACCGGTCGTCCCGCGGCTCGAGCGGCAAGACCTCGCGTACGAGCGCCCGATCCGGCTGGTGCCGGCGAGCACGCTCGTCGAGATCGCGACCAGCGCGCACGAGGCGTGGACGGCGCTCGCCCGCGGTCAGGAGCCGAAGCAGCCGCGCGAGCTCGACTGGCCGCAGACCGTGCTGATGTGGCGCGACGATCAGCTCGCGGTGTACCTGCGCCCGGTCGGGCTGACCGAGGCTGCGGCGTTGCGCTCGGCGCGACGCGGCACGTCGATCGTCGAGCTCGCCGGCGGCTTCGGTTGCGCGGACCCGCTGGCGCGTGCGACCGAGCTGGTCGTGAGCTGGACCGACCTCGGCGTCCTCGCGCGCTGAGCTAGGGGCTGCGAACTCTTTCACACGTCGTGGCCGAACCAAGGGTTGTTGTGGAGTCATTCGCGACCCGTGGAAAACTGAGATCGGTGCACGCAGTTTCGGGCCGTTGCGGTGGCGTGAGGCTTGCTCGTAGAGTGGTCATGGTGCGGTTTGCCGTCGTCGCCGTGTTGTTCCTCGCCTGCACGAGCTCGCCGGCGCCGCGGTGCGAGTCCGCCGGCATCGCCGACGTCGAGCTCCGCGATCCGGCGACCGGACAGTGCAGCGCGGTCGACCCGAGCTGTACGTGCGGGCCGTGCCCCGGCACCGCGGAGCTCGCGGTCGACTGGGCGATGTGCAACGGCACGTGCGACGCGCTCGACGAGAGCTCGTGCCTCGCGACGCCGGGCTGCCACGCGGCGTATCAAGACGATCCGACGCCGACGCCGGTGTTCTGGGGCTGCTGGGACCTGCCGCCGTCGGGCGCGATCGAAGGCTCGTGCACCGGGCTCGACGCGCAGACGTGCTCGGAGCACGACGACTGCGTCTCGATCTACACCGGCCCGGTCAACCAGCCGCCGAACTTCGTCGAGTCGTTCGAGCGCTGCGCCGCGAAGCCTACTTCTTGATCGTATCGATCGGGATCCCGCCGCTGCCCTTGACCGGCGCTTGATCCTTCGGCGGCGTCTCGGTCGATGGACCGAACAGGCCGCCGATCGGGTTCACGCCGAACGAGGTCGCCACCAGCGCGGCACCGAGCAGGAGGTAGATGACGCCGACCATCATGTGCGCGCGCGGGCTCATGCGATAGAAGCCGCCGCCCATCATCCCGCCCTTGGCCGCCGCGTCCTCGTTGGTTTCGCGTTTGCGGAGCGCCAGGTAGATGCGATAGCTCCCGAACGTCAGCACGATGGCCGCGACGCCGAGCGTGAGCCAGACCGGAATTCGCACGCCGAGGGCATAGCACGAGGCCCATTGACACGTTGATATCTCCCGCGGTTAGAGTGCGGGCCTCCCGATGTCCCGGGCTGCGCCCAAGTACACGAATTCCGCGGCGTTCTACGACGTCGATGGAACGCTGATCAAGATCAACATCGTGCACGCGTTCGCGTTCTACGCGGCGCGCCATGCTTCGCTGCTCGACAGCGCGCGCCGCACGATCAAGACCGCGGCCTCGATCCCGGTGTTCTGGGCGGCCGACAAGCTGTCGCGCAAGTGGTTCAACGAGATCTTCTATCGCTCGTACCAGGGGCAGAGCGAGGACCGCCTGGTCGTGCTAGCCGACGAGCTGTTCGAGGACGTGATCAAGCCCAACATCTACCCGCGCGCGAAGGAGCTGATCGCCGAGAGCCGGCGCGCCGGCGTGCGCCAGGTGCTGGTCTCGGGCGCGCTCGACTTCACGATGCGACCGCTCGCGCGCTACCTCGAGGCCGACGACCTGATCGCGAACCGCCTCGAGTTCGTCGATCACTACGCGACCGGCAAGCTCAAGAAGCCGTTCGTCGCCGGGGCGACCAAGGCCGAGATCATGCGCGACTACGCGCGCGCGCACGACGTCGATCTCGCCGAGTCGTGGGCGTACACCGACAGCTTCAGCGACTACCCGATGCTCGCCGTCGTCGGTCACCCGACCGCGTGCAACCCCGATTTCCGGCTGCGCGCGCTCGCCCGCAGCTACGACTGGCCGGTGCTCGACCTCGACGAGGACGCGACGCACGCGGCGTCGCGCCGACCGCAGGGATTGGCCCGCCGTATCCGGAGGCCACACTGATGCGCGCGATCCGCCCGAAAATCCGCTCGCACACGCGCGAGCACATCGTGACGATCGACACCGACTCCGCGCCGCGCCTGATGTTCTACGGCGAGAACCTCATGATGGAGGATCTGCCGATCGGCACGCGCGTCATCTACCCGAAGCGGCCGATGACGCCGGTGGCGAACCCGAAGGCTGCCATTCGCTATGCATTGAACCACCCCGAGGACTCGGAGCCCCTGCACGCGCTGCTCGAGCCCGGGATGAAGGTCACGGTGTGCATCGACGATATCTCGATGCCGCTGCCGATCATGCGCACGCCCGACGTACGCGAGCTCGTGCTCGAGATCGTGTGCGAGATGCTCGCCGATCACGGTGTCGACGACGTGCACCTCGTCATCGCGCTCGGCCTGCACCGCCGCATGACGGAAGGCGAGATCCGGCGCATGGTGGGCGACAAGGTGTTCGACGCGTACTGGCCGGATCGCCTGTACAACCACGACGGCTGCGATCCCGACGGCATGGTCGTGCTCGGCCACACGCCGCACGGCGAGATGGTCGAGATGAACAAGCGCGTCGCCGAGAGCGACCTCGTCATCTACGTGAATCTCAACTTCGTGCCGATGAACGGCGGCCACAAGTCGATGGCGGTCGGGCTGTGCGGCTACGAGTCGCTCAAGGCGCATCACACGCCGAAGGGCATCGTCGAGTCCAACTCGTACATGGACCCGCCGAACTCGTTCCTGTCGCAGTCGTTCAAGCGCCAGGGCGATCTCGTCGAGAAGACGCTCAAGGTCTTTCACATCGAGACCGTGCTGAACAACCGCGCGTTCGACGGCCCGCTGTCGTTCCTCACCAAGAACGAGGACGACTTCACCGAGGCCGATCGCCTGAAGTACCAGGCGATGAAGTTCGCGCTCGACAAGCTGCCGTTCGCGGCGCGCCGCGAGATCTTCATGCGCACGCCCGCCGCGTACGAGCTGATCGCGTGCTACGCGGGCGCGTGCGATCCGACGCACGAGCGCACGCTTGCCAAGCAGAACGAGCAGAACTGCGTCGAGGTCGACGGCCCCGCCGACATCCTCGTGTTCGGCATCCCGTACATCTCGCCGTACAACGTGAACTCGAAGGCGCTCAATCCGCTGCTCGTGCAGGTGATGGCGCTCGGCTACTTCTATCACATGTACCGCCGGCAGCCGATCCTGCGCGACGGCGGCGTCCTCATCATCACGCACCCGTGCTCGGACAAGTTCGATCCGGTCCACCACCCGAGCTACATCGAGTTCTTCAACCGCGTGCTGACCGAGACCACGGACAGCTACACGATCGAGAAGAAGTACCAGGACGAGCTCGCGTACAACCCGAGCTACATCGAGATGTACCGGCGCGGCAACGCGTACCACGGCGCGCACCCTTGCTACATGTGGTACTGGGGCCAGCGCGGGCGCGAGAAGGTGAGCCGCGTGATCGTCGTCGGCGCCGATAACGCGACCGTGCCGCAGATCATGGGCTGGGAGACGGCGGGCTCGATCGCGGAGGCGATCGCGATGGCGCGCGGCACGATGGGCCGCAGCGCGCAGATCTCGATGATGCACCACCCGCCGTACATGATCTGCGACGTGCTGTGATGTCGTCCTCGAACGGTCACAACCAGGGGCGCGGCGGATACTTCGCGGAGACCGAGGCGCGCTGGAACGGCGCGAAGCCGTGGCCCGACGCGAGCGATCTGCGGTTGCCGCCGCTCCGCGAGCCGGTGACCGGCAAGAGCCGGCTCGACGTCACCGAGATCCTGCGCGGCAAGCACGTCTTGCTCATCGGTACGACCGGCTTCGTCGGCAAGGTCGCGCTGTCGATGCTGCTCCATCGCTACCCCGACATCGGGCGCGTGTATTGCCTCGTGCGACCGGGCGCGGGCAACACGGCCGACGAGCGGTTCTACAAGAAGGTGGCCGCGAGCGAGGCCTTCGATCCCGTGCGCGACGTGCACGGCGCGGGCTTCGAGGCGTGGATGCGCACGAAGATCGTCGCGGTGCCGGGAGACATCGGCCGACCGCTGTGCAACTTCACCGAAGAGCAGATCGCCGAGCTCAAGGTCGACGTCATCCTCAACAGCGCGGGTCTCGTCTCGTTCGCGCCGTCGCTCGAGAGCGCGCTGCGCATCAACGCGATGGGCGCGAAGAACGTGCTCGACCTCGCGCGCAAGCTCGGCGCGCGCCTCGTTCACGTCTCGACGTGCTTCGTCGCCGGTCAGCGCGAAGGCGACGTGTGGGAAGACGAGCCGGTCGTCGGCTATTTTCCGAGGCAAGACGAGCTGCTCGACCGCGACTTCGATCCCGCCGCCGAGATCGCGGACTGCCAGAAGATCATCGAGCAGGCGCGCGACCGCTCGAACGATCGCCAGCACATCTCCGAGTTCCGCGAACGCGCCGCCGAGTCGCTGCGCGAGCAGCGCCGCGACCCGGACGACGAGAACGATCTCAAGATCGCGGTCGCGCGCGAGCGCAAGATCTGGATGAACGACGTGCTGACGAAGCTCGGCATGGAGCGCGCGCGCCACTGGGGCTGGACGAACACGTACACGTACACGAAGTCGCTCGGCGAGCAGATGATCCTCGGCGATCGCGCCGTCGCGTCGACGATCGTCCGGCCGGCGATCGTCGAGAGCGCGATCCGCTACCCGTTCCCGGGCTGGAACGAAGGCTTCAACACGAGCGCGCCGCTGATGTACCTGATGCTCAAGGGGCATCGCGCGGTGCCGGTCGGCGACGATGCCGCGCTCGACGTCATCCCGGTCGACTTCATCGCGGCCGGCATGCTGCTCGCCACCGCCGCGGTCCTCGCCGGCGAGCATGACCCGGTGTATCAGCTCGGCACGAGCGACGCGAACCGCGTGACGAGCAAGCGCCTCACGCAGCTCACCGCGCTCGCCGTGCGCCGGCATTTTCGCGACAAGGCAGACCGCGGCGAGGACGAGCTGCGCTCCAGGCTGCGCGCGCGGCTCGAGTCGATGCCCGTCAGCTACGAGCACTTCGAGCGCTGGTCGGCGCCGATGTTCAAGCGCATCGCGGACAAGTTGATCCACGTGATCGACGACAGGCTGCCGAGCTGGGGCGCCCCGCGCGTCGAGGCCATCGCCGAGCGCGCGCGCGACGAGTTGCAGAAGGTCTCGACGTTCACCGGGCAGATCGCCGAGCTCGTCGACCTGTTCAAGCCGTTCACGACCGATCACGACATCGCGTTCCGTTGCGATCACATGCGCGCGCTGTGGGCGCGCGTCACGCCGGCCGATCAGGACCGGCTGCTGTGGGCGCCGCATCTCGTCGACTGGCGCAAGTACTGGCTCGATACCCACTTCCCCGGGCTGCAGAAGTGGACGTTCGACAAGCTCGACGAGGAATTCGGTCAGAAGCCGAAGACCGTCTACACGTACAAGGAGCTGTCGGAGCTGTTCGACGCGACGGTCAAGCTCCACAAGAATCGCCCGGCGCTGCGCTTGCTCCGCAAGGACGAGGATCGCGAGCCGGTCTCGTACACCTACGGCCAGATGGGCGAGCTCGCGTATCGCGGCGCCGCCACGCTACGCGCGATCCACGTCGGGCTCGGCGATCGCGTCGCGGTGATGAGCGAGAACCGCCCCGAGTGGGGCCTGTCGTACTTCGCGATCTTGCTCGCGGGCGCGACCTGCGTGCCGCTCGACAAGGAGCTCACGCTCGGCGAGGTCGTGAACCTCGCGCGCGTCTCGCGCGTGCGCGCGCTCGTGCTGTCGCGCAAGGTCGCCGAGCGGCTCGCCGGCGAGGCCGGGCTCGCGGTGCCGGTATCCGTCGGCGCCGCGAGATCGGTTCGACACGGTTTCGGCGGTGTCGTGGGCGAAGCCGACGACGACGACGACGCGATGATAGGGTGGTAGCCCGCGCATGGCGCGCTCGGCGAATATCTCGCGCGCGAAGTGGACTCGCAGCCCCGCGTGCTCGCGTTCGACGAGCTCCTGACCGATGCCGACGCGCCGGCGCCGGCCGCGGCCGAGGTCAAGGGCGATACGGTCGCCTCGCTGATCTTCACGAGCGGCACGACCGGCACGCCGAAGGGCGTGATGCTCACGCACAAGAACTTCACGTCGATGGTGTCGAAGCTGTCGTCGCTGTTCCAGCTGTACACGCACGACAAGCTGCTCAGCGTGCTTCCCTTGCACCATACATTCGAGTTCTCGGCGGGCTTCCTGATGCCGCTCCTGCACGGCGCGTCGATCGATTACCTCGAGGAGATCGAGGCCGATCCGCTGGCGCGCGCGCTCGAGGACGAAGGCATCACCGGCATGGTCGGCGTGCCGGCGCTGTGGCAGCTGCTCGAGCGCAAGATCTACAAGAACATCAGCGACGCCGGCGTGCTCGCCGAGAAGGCGTTCGATTCGATCGTCGACCTCAATCGCTCGCTGCGCGAGAAGCTGCCGTGGGACGTCGCGACCGGCAAGCTGCTGTTCTTCCCGGTCCACCGCAAGCTCGGTCGACGCATGCGGCTGCTCATCAGCGGTGGCTCGGCGCTGCCGCCCGACACGATGAAGACGTTCCGCGGGCTCGGCTTCAACCTGTACGAGGGCTACGGCATGACCGAGTCGTCGCCCGTGCTGACCGTGACGCGCCCGGGCGACAAGGTGATTCCGGGCTCGGTCGGTCGCCCGCTGCCGGGCATCGACGTGCGGATCGCGAACCCGGATCAAAACGGAGTCGGTGAAGTCATCGCCAAGGGCCCCAACGTCATGGCCGGCTACTTCGAGAACGCCGACGCGACGGCGGCAACGATCGTCGACGGCTGGCTCCACACCGGCGACCTCGGACGCATCGACGACGATGGCAACCTCTACATCGTCGGCCGCAAGAAGGAGATGATCCTCGGGCCGTCGGGCGAGAACGTGTATCCAGACGAGCTCGAGGAGCTGTACGGCGACTCCGACTACGTGAAGGAGATCTCGGTCGTCGGCTTGCCCGGCGAGGCCGGCCACGAGACGGTCGCCGCGCTGATCGTCCCGGATTACGAGGATGCCGGCGGCGATCGCGAGCACGTGCGCGACGCGGTGCGCGAGCACGTGCGGCAAGTCAGCAAGTCGCTGCCGCTGTACAAGCGGCTCAAGACGTTCCACCTGTGGGATCACGATCTGCCGAAGACGTCGACGCGCAAGGTCAAGCGCCGCGACGTGATCAAGGAGCTGCAGCGGCTCGAGCGCGCGCTCAAGGGCGGCGCCGAGGTCAAGCAGCTCGCGACCGTGGCAGGCGCGTCGTCGTGGATCCTGGATCTGCTCGCGCAGGTCACGCAGAAGCCGCGAGCAGCCGTCACCAGCGACAAGCCGCTCGTCGAGCTCGGCTTCGATTCGCTGATGTTCACCGAGCTCGCCGTCGCGATCGAATCGGCGGGCGTGCACTTGCCGGATCCGGCGGAGCTGCAGGGCCTGGAGACGGTGGGGGACGTGGAGAAGCTGGTGGCGAAGCTCGGTGCGAAGCAGGAGCAGCAGAGCCACGTGCCGGGCAAGGGCAAGGGCAAGACCAAGGAGAGCGAGGACGATGACATCGACGTGCCGAGGCCGCTGGTGCGGGTCGGGCGCGCCGCGCTGCGCGGCGGCATGCGCGCGCTCTACGAGCGCGTGCTCGAGACCGATGTCTACGGCAAGGCGCCGCCGTTCGGCGGCTACATCGTCGCGGCGAACCACGCGAGCCACCTCGACACCGGGCTCGTGAAATACGCGCTGGGCGAGCAGGGCGAGGCGCTGGTCGCGCTCGGCGCGAAGGACTACTTCTTCGAGGATCCGGTGCGCCGGATGTACTTCGAGAACTTCACCAACGTCGTGCCGATGGAACGCCACGGCTCGCTGCGCGAGTCGCTCCGGCTCGCCGGCGAGGTCATCCGCGATGGCTACATCCTGCTGATCTTCCCGGAGGGCACGCGCAGCGAGACCGGCGTGATGGCCGACTTCAAGCCGTCGCTCGGCTACCTCGCGATGACGAATCGCTGCGGCATCCTGCCGATGTACTTGCACGGCACGCACGCCGCGATGCCGAAGGGCCGCTACCTGCCCAAGCGCGGCAAGCGGGTCGCGGCGTATGTCGGCCCGTACTCGACCTACGACGACCTCGTGAAGCTCGCCGCCGATCGCAGCCGCAGCGAGGGCTATCGCGCGATCACGCAGCACGTCGAGCGCGTGATCCGGCGGCTCGCGCCGCGCGAGGCCGAATGGACGCTCGGCGAGAGCGGCCGCGAACCGTTGATCGTCGCGAAGGCCCCGAGCGCGGAGGCCGAGCCATGAAGACGTCCGTCCTCGTCACCGGCGCGACCGGCTTCCTCGGCGAGCACCTGTGTCGCGCGCTGGTCGCGCAAGGTCACATCGTCCGCGGCTTGGCACGCTCGCGCAGCGGCGTGCTCGAAGACCTCGGCGTCGAGGTCGTGCGCGGCGACGTGCTCGGCCCCGCGGGTCGGAGCAAGTCCGACCCGCTCCATTCCGGGGGCGACGAGCTGGTCGAGGCGATCGACGGCGTGTCGGCCGTGTTTCACCTCGCCGGCGCGGTCTCGCGCGATCCCGATGACGCGCAGCGGATGATGCGCTTGCACGTCGACGGCACGCGGCGCGTGCTCGAGCAGATGGCGGCCGCCGGCGTGCGCCGGATGATCCTCGCGTCGACGTCGGGCACGATCGGCGTCAGCACGCGCGAGGAGATCCTCGACGAGAGCGCGCCGTACGCCGAACAGATCGTCGCGGGTTGGCCGTACTACGCGTCGAAGATCTACCAGGAGCGGCTCGCGTTCGAGCACGGATCGCGGCTCGGGATCGAGGTCGTCGCGGTCAACCCGTCGCTCCTGCTCGGGCCGGGCGATCGCCGGCTGTCGTCGACCGGAGACGTCCGCAAGTTCATCAAGCGCCAGATCCCCACGATCCCGGAGGGCGGCATCAACTTCGTCGACGCGCGCGATGCCGCCGCGGCCACCGCGGCGGCGCTCGATCGCGGGCGCGCCGGCGAGCGCTACCTGCTCGGGGGCCCGAACTGGACGATGAAGGAGTTCTTCGAGCGGCTCGGCCGCATCGCGAACGTCGCGCCGCCCCGCCTGAAGCTGCCCGCGCGCGTCAACAGGTGGGGCGCGACGCTCGTCGAGGAGCTCTATCGCTGGCGCGGCAAGGAGCCGCCGGTCGATCGCATCAGCGTCGAGATGGCAGAGCACTACTGGTGGATCGACTCGAGCAAGGCCGCGCGCGAGCTCGGGTTCGAAGCGCGCGATCCACAGCTCACGCTCGTCGACACCGTGAGCTACCTGCGCCAGGGCGTCGACCTCGCGTCATGACCGATCGCGTCGCACGGTTCGGCGTGGGCGAGACCGTCACCGTGCTGGTCGGAAGCCACGCCGGCGATCACGCGCAGGTCGAGCACGTCGTGTGGAGCGAGCGCGATCGGTGTCACTATTTCTATCTCGAGCAGCCGCCCAAGAAGCTCTCGCGCGGCTACCGCGCCGACGAGCTTGCTGAAGGCATGGGCGACACGCTCGGTTAGACTCGAGGCGTGGACGTCGAGCACGTTCCGACCACGTGGGACCACATCGCGGCGTGGTTCCGGCCGCGCCGCTACACGCTGGTGCGCACCGCGATCCTGCGGCTGCTCGGCTTCATCTACGTGTTCGCGTTCCTCGGGATCGCGTTCCAGGGCCCGGCGCTGCTCGGCTCGCACGGCCTGACGCCGATCGCGTCGGCGGTCGACGGCGTGTCGTTCCGGGACGTGCCGAGCATCTTCGTGTGGAATTCGTCGGACTGGTTCCTGTCGGCGTGCGCCTGGCTCGGCGTCGCGATCTCGATCGCGGTCGCGCTCGGCTACGCGAACCTGCCGATGCTCGTCATCCTGTGGGTCCTCTACGGCTCGTACGTGCGCGTCGGCCAGACCTGGTACGCGTTCGGCTGGGAGACGCAGATCCTCGAGACCACGCTGATCGCGGCGGTGATCGCGCATCCGTGGGACGTGCGCCCGCTCGCCGCGCGGCCGCCGCCGGTCGCCGCGATCGTCGCGATGCGCTGGCTCGCGTTCCGCATCATGCTCGGCGCCGGCCTCATCAAGTGGCGCGGCTCGGCGTGCTGGCACGACCTGACGTGCCTCGACTGGCACTTCGAGACCCAGCCGATCCCGAACCCGCTGTCGCCGTGGTTCCACCACCTGCCGCACGCGGTGCACGCGATCGGCGTCGTGTTCAACCACGTCGTCGAGCTCGGCGCGCCGTGGCTGGCATTCGGGCCGCGCCGGCTGCGGCTCGCCGCCGCGCTCGCGATGCTCGCGTTCCAGTGCGTGCTGATCGCGAGCGGCAACCTCGCGTTCCTGAACTGGCTGACCGTCATCCCGATCCTCGCGTGCTTCGACGACGACGCGCTCCGGCGCGTGATCCCGCGCCGCGCCCGCGCGTGGATCGACGCGCGCATCCCGAACGCGCCGCCGCGCGATGCCAGCCAGCTCGTCGCGGGGCTCGCGGTCGGCGCGTGGGTCACCGTCGCGTACACGAAGTTCCTGCACTCGCTCGGGTGGGTGTTCGTCGTGCTCGCCGGCGCCTACGGCGTGTTTCGCGCCATCCAGTGGGCCGCGCGGGGGCGCCCCCCCGGCGCCGCCCCCCACCGGGGGGGGGGGGGGGTGGCCGGCCGCGGGGCGGGGCAGAACAGGGCCGGGGTCGAGTACCTCGCGGCGGTCGATCGCCGGCAGGCGATGAACACGAGCTACGACAACCTCGAGCTCGTCAACACCTACGGCGCGTTCGGCTCGGTCGACGAGGTCCGCCACGAGCTCGTCATCGAAGGCACGATGGCGGCCGACCCCGACGCGCCCGACGCGAAGTGGCTCGCGTACGAGCTGCCGTGCAAGCCCGGCGACGTCGCACGCCGGCCCTGCATCCTCGGTCCGTATCACCGCCGGCTCGACTGGCTGATCTGGTTCTCGGCGATGGAAGACCAGCCGCACGACGCGTGGATCGTGCACCTCATCTGGAAGCTGCTCGACGGCGATCCGACGATCCGCGAGCTGCTCGCGGTCGACCCGTTCGATGGCGTCGCGCCGCGCTGGGTGCGCATCCGGCGCTTCGTCTACCACCTCGAGCCGTACAGCTCGTCGACGTGGTGGACGCGCGATTCCGAGCAGCTGTGGATTCCACCCGTGAGCCGGGATACGCCCGAATTGCGCGAGGTGCTCGATCGCTACGGGTGGTCGGCGGAGGAGTAGAGTGGGGTAGTGCGCTGGGCGGCTTTCGTCGTCGCGATCACGGGGTGCTCCGGCGCGGAAGAACGGCCTCGGGCGTCGGACGTCGGGCCTCGGCCAGAGCCGGTGCACGCGGATCTCGCGTTCGTGCACGCGAACGTGATCGCGATGGAGACCGCGCAGATCGATCGCGACGAGACGGTGCTGATCGACCACGGAGAGGTCGTCGCGGTCGGGAAGATCGACGTGCCGGCAGGCGCGAACGTGATCGACGCGCGCGGCAAGTTCCTGATCCCCGGCCTGCACGACATGCACGTCCACCTCGACGGCACGCGCGGCATGCTCGAGCTGTTCGTGCTCGCCGGCGTGACGACCGTGCGCAACATGGCGGGCAACCGCGGCATCCTCGCGCTGCGCGAGCGCGTCGCGAAGGGCGAGATCGTCGGCCCGCGCATCTACACGGCAGGGCCGTTCGTCGACGGCGCGAAGCCGCGGTGGGAAGCCTCCGATGTCGTCGCCAAGCCGGAGGACGCCGAGCGCGTCGTCGCGGCCCAGGCCGCGGCCGGCTACGACTTCATCAAGGTCTACAACGGGCTCACGCTCGCCGCGTACGACGCGGTCGTCGCGGCGGCGCGCGCACACGGCCTGCGCGTGGTCGGCCACGTCCCGTTCGCGGTGCCGCTCGCGCACGCGCTCGCCGCCGAGCAGGCGTCGATCGAGCACCTGACCGGCTACGTCGACGCGATCGAGCGCCCCGATTCGCCGGTGCGCGGTCGCCACACCGGCGCCGGCATCCTGCGCGGCTGGCTGTACGCCGATCCGGCGCGCATCGCCGAGGTCGCGGCCGAGACCGCACGCCACGGTGTGTGGAGCTGCCCGACGCT
>Ga0335083_10007518_pt1 | contig 13450 bp, 9 predicted proteins | sample Lox_Sample_42_FD_206716 | JGI IMG/M metagenome (GOLD analysis project Ga0335083, IMG submission 206716) | Soil microbial communities from Loxahatchee National Wildlife Refuge, Florida, United States - Lox_Sample_4.2 | ecosystem: Environmental > Terrestrial > Soil > Wetlands | place: USA: Florida...
CGTATAGGTCAGGCCGCGCGGGAACTGTTTCGAGAGCTCGGCGACCTTGGTCTTGACCAGATTGGCGGTGGTGAGCGCGTCGGCGCCCGGCGCGAGGTTGATGGAGACGCCCGCGCCGCTGTGGCCGTTCACATGGATGTTGATGCCGTAACTGTCCGAGCCCATCTCGACCCGGGCGACGTCGGCGAGGCGCACCGTCGCGCCGTCCTGCGTCGACTTGAGGATGATGTTGCTGAACTGATCGACGGTCTGCAGGCGCGACTGGGCGCGAACGGTCGCCGTCAGATACTGGTTCTGCGGCGCGGGCTGATCGCCGATGATGCCCGCCGCGACCTCGTTGTTCTGGGCGGTGATCGCGCTGATCACGTCGGTGGGCATCAACTGATAGGCGGCGAGCCGGTTTGGATCGAGCCAGATGCGCATGGCGTGCGGCGAGCCGAACACATTGGTGTTACCCACGCCCTCGACGCGGCCGATCGGGTCCTGGATGTTCGAGGAGAGATAGTCCGAGATGTCCCGGAAGCTCATCTTGTCGGTCTTGTCATAGACCGCGACCGTCAGCAGCTGGTCCGGATTTGACTTGCGCACGACGACGCCGCGCTGCTGCACCGCCTGCGGCAGGCGGGCAATGACCGACTGGAGCTGGTTCTGGACCTGCACCTGCGCGATGTCGGGATTGGTGCCCTTGGTGAAGACCGCGCTGATCGAGATGCTGCCCGCCGAGGTCGACGAGGAGCTGAAATAGAGCAGCCCGTCAATGCCCTGGAGCGACTGCTCGATGATCTGGGTGACGCTGTCCTGCACGGTCTGGGCCGAGGCGCCCGGATAAGTCGCGTTGATCGAGACCTGGACCGGCGCGATGTCGGGATATTGGGCGATCGGCAGGGACAGGAGGCCGCCGATGCCGCCCATCATCACGACGATCGCCAGCACCCAGGCAAAGATCGGCCTGTCGATGAAGATGCGTGAGATCATGGGGCCTCAGTGCCCCGCGCCGTTGCCACCGGCCCCGCCGCCGCCATGCCCCTTGCGCGGCGGCCCGACATGCTGGGGCGCGCTGGCGGGCACCGGCTTGATCGGCTGGTGGGGCTTGAGGCTGCCTATACCCTGGGTGATCACGCGCTCGTTGGCGCTGAGGCCGCTTGTGACGACCCAGTCGGTCCCGTAGGTGCGCGTCGCCGTGATGGTGCGCAGTTCGGCCTTGTTGCCCTTGCCGACGAGCCAGACCTGGGGATTGCCCTGCTGGTCGCGCTGCACGGCGACTTGCGGCACCAGGATGACATTCTTGTCCACCGCCTGCGCGAGGCGCGCCCGCACGAACATGCCCGGCAGCAGCAGGCCGTCAGGATTGGGGAATTCGGCGCGAAGCGTGACCGTGCCCGTCGACTGGTCGACGATCGTTTCGGTGAATTTGAGATGCCCGACGCGGCCATAATCGCTGCCGTCGTCGAGCTGCAGCTTCACGTCCGCGGTCGCATGGTCGACGGCACCGAAGGCCCGGCGCAGCGCGACGAGCTGTGCGGCGCTCTGCTGGATGTCGACATAGATGGGGTCGAGCTGGTTGATCTGGGCGAGCGCTGTCGTCTGGTTGGCGGTGACGAGACCGCCGTCGGTGACCAGCGAGCGCCCGATCCGGCCGGAGATCGGCGCCGGCACGCTGGTGTAACCGAGGTTGATCCGCGCCGTGTCGAGCTGTGCGCGCCGCTGCGAAACCGCGGCATCGGCCTGCCGCGCGGCCGAGACGGCATTGCTGTAGTCCTGCTTGCTGACCGCATCGATCGCCACCAGCGGCTTGTAGCGGTCGGCCTGGGCCCGCGCGGCTTCCTCGCTGGCGATCGCGCTCAGCAGATTGGCGGAGGCTTCGTTGAGCGCCGCCTTGTAGGGCCGCGGGTCGATCTCGTAGAGCGGCTGGCCGGCCTTGACGATCGCGCCTTCGGTAAAGAGGCGCCGGCGGATGAGGCCATCGATCTGCGGCCGCACCTCGGAGGTCCGATAGGGACTTGTGCGTCCGGGAAGCTCCGCCTCGATCGGCACGTCGGCCACGCGCGTCATGACGAAGCCGACCGCCTTGGCCCGGTTGCGGTCCCGCTCGTTGCCGGCATTCTTGCCGCAGCCCGAAAGCGTCAGGCCGAGCAGCAGAAGGGCCGCTCCGGATGCGGACATGGTCCGGCGTAGAGGCTTTTGCACGTTGACTTTTTCCGAAACGAGAGGGGGCAGACGCGAACTCCGTAGCGAAGTCATACTGATTGGTCCACCCTCTCGAAGCGGTTCGTAAGCTATTGGGCGCCAGGCTTATCAATTTCGCGGGAACCGCGCTGCTTGGGACGCTTCGTGCGCGGGCGGGATTGTGCTTAAAAGACGCCGCGACTCGGGCGCCGCGGGCGGGGTCGGGGCGGATGGCCGCCGTGCGAGGGGGCGTAGAGATTTTGGTCGAATCAAGGCATTTCAGGGATGTTCTGGGCAGCTATCCGACCGGCGTGAGCGTCATCACGTCGGTTTCGGCGGACGGGAGCCGATGGGGCCTCGCGGTCGGCACCTTCACCGCCATTTCGCTCGAGCCGCCTCTGGTCGGCTTCATGCCCGCCAAGCGCTCGACGAGCTGGCGGCAGATCGAAAGGACTGGCCGCTTCTGCGTCAACATCCTGTCCGACTCGCAGCTCGACATGTGCCGGCGCTTCTCGGCAAGCGGCGGCGACAAGTTCGCCGGCATGAGCCACGGACACAGTCCCGGCGGCCTGCCGCTGCTCGATGATGTGCTGGCCTGGGTCGAATGCGACATCGAGCGCACCGTCGAGCTGGGCGATCATGTGCTGGTTGTCGGTGCCGTGCGCGCGCTGGAGCGCTGCAAGGAGGACGCGCCGCTGCTTTTTCATCGCGGCGGCTATCACCGGCTGGATCGTCTGGATTAGGCGCGGCGACGGCCGCTTCAGTGCATGGCGTCGAGGGCGGTGTTCACGGCCTTGGCGGTGTCGGCATCCTGCTGGGCCTGCGCGGCGGCGTCCTTGTCGTCGCTGCCGCGTCCGCCGACGAACTCGATCGCGCTGAGGCAGATCAGCACGCACCAGGCCAACGCCATCCAGCGGCTGGTGAAGAGCGAGGTGAGACGGACTCCGAACATGGTCGCATCTTGGCCCACCAGCCTTTTAGGAAGCGTAAGCGGAGCTGGTTAAGGCCGGGAAGGGAAATCGCCCGCTCTCAGGCCGGGACGCCGACCTGCTCCTCGATCCAGCGGCGGCGCAACTCGAACTTCTGGATCTTGCCGGAGCCGGTGAGCGGCCAGCTGCTCACTTCGATCCAGTGGGCGGGCGTCTTCTGCGCGGCGATCTGCGCGCGGCAGTGGGCGATGAGCGCTTTCTTGTCCAGGGCGTGCCCCGGCGCGGGCCGGATGAAGGCCGCGACCGCCTCGCCCATGCGCGGGCAGGGCACGCCGACCACGGCGACTTCCGCGACATCGGGATGTTCGAGCAGGACATTCTCGATCTCGGCGGGGAACAGATTCTCGCCGCCGCGAATGATGATGTCCTTCACGCGGCCGGTGATGCGGACATAGCCGCGCGCGTCCATCGTGCCGAGGTCGCCGGTGTGCAGCCAGCCGTCGGCGTCGATGGCTTTTGCGGTGGCCTCGGGATCGTCATTATAGCCGAGCATGACCGAATAGCCGCGCACGCGGATTTCGCCGACATCGCCGACCGGCATGACGGCATTGCTGTCGATGTCGAAAATGCCGAGGTCGAGATTGGGCATCGGCGGGCCGAGCGTTTCGCACTTGTCCTCCCAGCTGTCGCCCAGCCGCGTCATCGTCAGCAGCGGCGAATTCTCGGTCTGGCCGTAAACTATGACGAAGCTGGCTCCGAAACGCCTGTCGATTTCGCGGACCAGCTCGGGTGGCACCATGGCGCCGCCGGAGCCGACGACCCGCAGCGCCGGCAGGGGGCGCGGCGCCGCCGCATGGGCCTCGACGATGCCCTGCAGCATGGTCGGCACGCCAAGCAGGGCAGCGATGCCTTCGCTTTCCGCCAGCCGGCAGGCCGCTTCGCCGTCATATTGCCGCAGCAGGACCGCGCAGCAGCCGGATTGCAGGGCGCCAAGAAGCCCGAGCGCGCACCCGCCGGTATGAAAGAGCGGCATCATGAGCAGCGTACGCTCGCCCGCGCGCGCGCCCGCCAGTGCGAAATGGTGGCGCGAATTGTTGAGCAGCCCCAGATGGTGCAGCTTCACGCCCTTGGGGAAGCCGGTCGTGCCGGATGTATACTGGATCTGCGCCGGATCGAGCGGCCGAACCTCCGGCAAGGCGGGCGGCTCGCCGGCCTCGCGAAACAAGGCGGGCAGATCCTCCATGTCGGTGACTTCGCGCAGCTCGGGCAGCTCGGCCGCCATTTCCGCCGCGATCACCGCCATGGGATTGCCGCGATGCTCACGGACATGAAACAGCCCGACCGATCCGGACTGGCGCAGCACATAGGAGAGTTCGCGGGGTTTGAAGCCGGGATTTGCCGTGACCAGCGTCAGTCCGGCCAGTCCCATGGCGAATTCGAGCAGCACCCATTCGGGCGCATTGGGTCCCCAGACGGTCATGCGTTCGCCCGGGCTGAAGCGTGTCAGCAGTGCGCGGGCGAGCCGCTCGCTGTCAGCGCGCAGCTGCGAAAATGTCCAGCGCCGCTTCGTGCAGCCGTCAGGCAGCGCCTCGACCAGCGCTTCGGCGTCCGGCCATCGAGCCGCCGCTTCGCGCAACGCATCGCCAATCGTGATGTGACTGAGCGCCAGATCATTCTGCGCCGGAAACAGGGATTCCTTGAGATCGACCTGATACATGGCGCTCTCCCCCAGGCCGCGCCACGCGACCGGAGGGGAGCATGCACCATTCCGTAGCGTCCCGCCAGCCCCAAGCGGGACGGCGGGCGCCTCAGGCCAATGGCGTCAGAACGCGACGCCGAGCGAGAAGCGGATATTGTAGGTCGGCGCACCCTGCGTCTCTTCCAGGCCGCCGGCGAGCTGCCAGGTATAATCGAGACCGCCGCTCAGCAGCCGGAGTTCACCCGTCCACGCGCTTTGCTGCTTGTCCGAAAGGATCGAGAAGCTGTCGCCATTCATGAAATTGGCGGTCGTGGTGCCCGGGGTGCCCCCCAGCGTATTGCGCCGGCCGCCTTCCAGCTCGAGCGTGAGCGGGATGCCCTCCTTGGTGCGGCTGCCGAAGCGATAGATGCCGGTGATCGAGGTCAGCGCGCTCATCGTCTCGCTGGTGCGTGGCTGGACCGTCAGATCGATCGCATCCGAGCCGTCCGTCAGCGCGGCGCCGGTCTCGACATAGTTCTTTTCACGCAGACGGAAGTAATCGAAGGTCGCCATCGGCTTGACGCCAACCCGGTCGCTCAGGTCGAATTCATAGGACGCGCCCGCCATGCCCGAATAGAAATTGCCGCGCCACCTGGCCTTCGCCGAGTTGGTGAACTCCGAGCCGGTCCCATTGAATCCGTCATAGTTGCGGGTGCTCTTGAAGCTCGGGAAGCCGGCCGTCGCCCGCGCGAAGGCGTAGAAGGGCCCGTCGCTCGTGCGCCAGAACAGGCCGACTTCGGGCATCGTCATATGGATGGCCGCCTGGGAGGTCGTAGTGTTGCGGTTGTAGCCCGAGATCCAGTCGAATGAGAGGCCGATATTGCCGAAGTCAGTCACGCGTTCGACGCCGCCGGAGAAGCCCCAGCCGGTGGTGCGGAAGGCGGACGTGTTGTCCTCCTTCTTGGTTCCGGTGAACTTCAACACCTCCGTCCAGCCGCCCAGATCACTGATGTCGAACATCGCGTTATTGTCGGTCAGGTGGCGCGCCGCCTGGCGCGAACCGCGCGTCAGCAGGTCGAAATTGCCGCCGCTATGGTCCGGCAGCAACTGGTCATATTGCCGCTTGAAGCTTGCCTGGTCGGCATTGTCGAGCAGGCTCGCGGCCAGATCGGCATCGTTGGGCGCCGCCGCCATGATCGCATCGAAGATCGAGGCTTCAGCGCGGTTCAGGCCGAGCTGGTCGGTCGTCTTGCGCTGGATGGTCAGCGTGATCTGGTTGGTCGTGGCGGCAACGGTGCCGGTAAACATGAACGGCAGGACCGCGGCGTCGGTGGAGAGGACGGGCGTGCCGTTGAGCGTGTTGGCGTTGAGCACGACATAGGTGCCTTCCGCGCCGGTGAGCGAGTTGATCGCGGCCGCCACCTTGGAGCCGGACGCGAAGGTCGCGGTGTTGACGTTGAACTTGGTGTTGACATGGTTGACCGTGTCGATGTCGATCGAGATCGTGCCGTTCGCGCCCACGGTCAGCGTCTTGAAATTGGCATCGGTCGCGCCGGACGCTTCGAACGTACCGCCGTTGACGGTGACGGCGAGATTGGCGCCGCCGGCGATCGAGCCCCTGAACACCGCGGTGTCGGACAGGGTCATGGTCGAGGGCAGGTCGTCGAACATCGCCGTGCCGACAAATTGCGCCGTGTTGGCGATCGACAGCGTGCCCGTGCCGCTGTTCTGGAAGTGGGCCGTGCCGCTATAAACGGCGTCATTGGTGAGCAGCAGCCGGTCGTTGCCGCCGCCAAACAGCGTGGTGCCGGCGATTTCGCCGGCGGTGAGATTGATGGTGTCGTTGCCGGTGCCGGTCAGGATATTGCCGACGATCTCGCTGAGCGGCGCGGGATTGATGGTCGAGGTGCCGGCCGTCGTGGTCGCCGGCGCCGTCTGGGTGATGGTGACGCCGCTCGTGTTCGCGGAGAGATCGAGCGCCGCGCCCGTGTCCTGGGCCGTGGCATTGTTCTTGATGAAGCCGCTATTGTTGATCGTCGACAGCGTGCCCGAAAGATCGCGGACCGCATAGGCCGTCGCGCCGCCCGGCGAGGTGATCGTCGCGGAAATCGTGCCGGTGTTGTCGATCACCGGAACGCTGCTGCCGGCATAGATCAGAAGGGCGGTCGCGCCCGAATCGACCGTGCCGGCCTGGAGCGTACCGCTGACCGAAAGGCCGCCCGCCACCGTGACATTACCGCCAAGGCCGCCAATCTGCATGCCGATCGAGTCGTTTCGGCTGTAATAGGCCGTACCGGTGACCGTGCCGGCGATCACGATGCCGTGCGTGTCGCCCGACACCGATCCGATCGTGATGTCGCGCGAGGCGCTGCCGATCAGCATCGCGGGACCGGTGCCGAAGGACTGGATGAAGCCCGTCGCTTCCGATGTGTCGGCAACGCCGTCGCCGTCATTGTCGGGGTTGTTGCTGTTGATCGTGGGCGCCGTGGCGACGATGATGCCGGCGCCGACATTGCCGGAAATCGAGACCGCCGGCGCGCCGACATTCAGGTCGGTGCGCTGCAGCGACAGCGAGGAACCATTGTCGTCCGTGAACGATGACTGCTGCCCGACGCCGTTTTCGAAGCGGACATAGCCGCCAACGTCGCCGCCGACATTGACCGCGCTCGTTCCTCTGCCGACCACGTCCACCGAGCCGCCGAACACGACATTGCCGGTCACGGCCTGGGTGCTGACACCGACGCTGTTTTCACCGCGCACGAAGGTCGGGCCGCTGGTGAGGAGCGATCCGGTGAGCGTGCCGTCGATCCTGACGCCGGCCGAGTTCTTGCCGTCGACATTGAGAGTGCCGCCCTGGACGACATTGCCGGTGTGGGTTCCGCGCAGCCAGATGCCGGCCCGGTTGGTCGCCTGGGCGATATCACCATCGACGATGCCGTTGCCGTCGACATTCGGCGCGTTGAAGGTCTCGACGACCGAAATGGTGCCGGTATTGGTGATCGTCGACGATGTGCCGGTCAGCACGTCGATCCCGACCGAGTTGTTCGGCGCGCCCGTGGCGATGGTCCCGGCGTTGCTCACGCTGTTATTGCTGTCGACGGTGATGGCCGACCCGCCGTTGACCGTCACCGATCCGCCACTCACGATGCTGATGTCGGCCGCCGCGCCGCCATTGACGGTCGAGGTCTGCAGCGGCGCCGTGGTCGCGGTTGAGATGGTGACCTGGGCATGGAGTGCGCCCGGCGCCAGCAGGAGGGCGATCGGGGTCAGGCTCGTCGTCGACTTCAAGATGCGCATCGGGGGTTCCGTCAAAAGATATGGAGCTCGCCGATCCGGATTCCGGAACGACACTGGGGCGGGACGGTTAGGCATGTTTGGCCAAGAGAGCAAGCTTTGCCGGTGCGCGCGTCGATGAGGGGCGCGCGGCACGAGACGGACACAGTCGCGAAGACGGCGCGGCAGCGCTCGTTCCTCGGAGTCGTGGCGCCCACAGCCGTCCCTCTTTTTTCCTTATAGAAAGCCGAGTCAGCTTTCCTCCCGCCGAGCGGGTTGGGAGATGGCGGATGAACCGCAGGTTAAGCAAAGAGTCGGCCAGCTTGCCACGCGGGCAAAAGCACCTAAACCGGGATCATGCGGGACGATCTTCTTGGCGCGCAGATGGCCGCGGCGACGCGCAATCCGCGTCTGCTCGGCGCGGCGCTGGCGCTGCGGCAGAACCGGCTGCACGACGCCGAGCCGGTGCTCAAGGCGCATCTGAAGGACAATCCCTTCGACGTCGCCGCGATCCGCATGCTCGCCGAGCTGGCGGCGCGGGTCGGCCGGCCGCGTGACGCCGAGACGCTGCTGCGGCGCGCGCTCGAGCTGGCGCCGCATTTCCATGCCGCGCGCGTCAACCTCGCGGCGATGCTCTATCGCGGCAATCGCCCGGCCGAGGCGCTTGAGGAACTGGGGCGGCTCGACGTTGAAGAGGACGACAATCCCAATCTGCGCGCCGCCATCCTCAACCGGCTCGGCGAGTTCGAGGCGGCGCTCGCCATCTATGAAGACACGCTCGCGCGCGGCCCTGCGCAACCGCGCGTCTGGATGGCCTATGGCCACGTCCTCAAGACCGTCGGCCGGCTTGCCGATGGCGTCGCCGCCTATCGCCGTGCGATCGCGCTCGATTCGACATTGGGCGAAGCCTGGTGGTCGCTCGCCAATCTCAAGACGGTGGCGCTGGACGGCGGCGACATCGCCGCCATGGAAGCCGCGCTCGCCGACGCGCCGGCCGATGGCGAGGACCGCTTCCATCTCGAATTCGCGCTTGGCAAGGCGCTGGAGGACGCGGGCGATCCGGCGCGCGCCTTCACTTATTATCGCGACGCCAATGCGCATCGCCGCGCGCAGGTCCGCTATGATGCGCGCGAGACCAGCGCCCGCGTCGACCGCATGATCGCGACTTTCACGCCGGACTTCTTCGCGGACAGGCAGGGCTGGGGCTGCCCGAGCGCCGAACCGATCTTCATCGTCGGCCTGCCGCGCGCGGGCTCGACGCTGATCGAGCAGATTCTGGCGAGCCACAGCGCGGTCGAAGCGATTACCGAGCTTCCCGACATTCCCGAGCTCTGGCAGCGGCTGGGCGACAATCCGGCGCAGGCCGTCGCCGCGCTCGGCGCCGACGCGGTGCGGGCGCTGGGCGAAGCCTATCTGGCGCGGGTCGCGCCGCAGCGGAAGACCGACCGGCCCCGCTTCATCGACAAGCTGCCCAATAACTGGCTCTATCTCGGCTTCATCAGGCTGATCCTGCCCAACGCGCGGATCGTCGACGCGCGGCGGCATCCGCTGAGCTGCGGCGTCGCGAATTTCCGCCAGCATTTCGCGCGGGGGCAGCATTTCACTTATGATCTGGCCGATCTCGGCACCTATTATGCCGACTATGTGCGGCTGATGGACCATGTCGACGCCGTGCTTCCCGGCGCCGTGCATCATGTCATCTACGAGCGCATGGTCGCCGACAGCGAAGCGGAGATTCGGTCCCTGCTTTCGTCGCTCGACCTGCCCTTCGAGCCGGCCTGCCTCGCCTTCCACGAGACGCGGCGCGCGGTGCGCACCCCCTCCTCCGAGCAGGTCCGCCAGCCCATCTTCACCCGCGGCACGGAAAACTGGCAGATGTTCGAACCATGGCTCGACCCGCTCCGCGAGACGCTCGGGCCGCTGGTGGAGACCTATAGCCGCGTCCCCTGATGCTGCGCTTTTGCTGCAACAATGAATCTTGCCCGATTGTTGCGTCGCAACAAATCTTCTTGCGCGTTCGGGCCCTTTTGTGCAGCTTTTTCATCGAACGGTCACAGTTCGAAAAAGGGGGACTTCGATGAGACTCGCTTCGGCCCTGCGTCGGCAATCGCACCCGCTGATCTGGCTTCTTGCCGGCACCATGCTGAGCACCACCCCGGCCCTCGCGCAGACCGCGCCCGAAGCCGAGGCGAGCGCCGACGAAGGCGTCATCGTCGTCACGGCGCGCAAGCGCGAGGAAAGCATCGAGGACGTGCCCTTCGCGATCCAGGCGCTCGGCGCCGCGACGCTGGAGCAGAACCAGGTCGGCGCCTTCGACGACTATGCCAAACTGCTGCCGTCGGTGAGCTTCCAGTCCTTCGGACCGGGCCAGTCGCAGATCTATTTCCGCGGCGTGGCGAGCGGCGCCAATGCCAATGGCAGCCATAGCGGTCCGCAGCCGACCAGCGCCCTCTATGTCGACGAGGTGCCGCTGACCACGATCGGCGGCGCGCCCGACCTGCATATCTATGACATGGAGCGCGTCGAGGCGCTGTCGGGCCCGCAGGGTACGCTCTACGGTGCCAGCTCGCTCTCCGGCACGCTGCGGCTCATCACCAAGAAGCCCGACACCAGCAAGACCGAATATGGTTATGACGTGACCGGCACGACCTTCGGCAAGGGCGCCAACTCGTCCGGCGGCACGCTCGAGGGCTTTTTCAACGTGCCGCTGAGCGCGACCGTCGCTTTCCGTGCCTCGGCTTTCTACGAGCGCGACGGCGGCTTCATCAGCAATGTGCCCGGGTCGCGCACCTATCAGATCGAGGAGGATGACGGCGAGGACGGCACCACGCTCGTCAATTTCGGCCCGGTCACCAACAGCCGCTTCGTCAAGAAGAACTTCAACGATGTCGAGACCTGGGGCGGCCGCGCCGCGCTCGGCATCGATCTCGACAGCAACTGGACCGCGACGCCGGCGATCATCTACCAGTCGCAAAGGTCGCACGGCACCTATCTCTACGACCAGAAGGTCGGCGACCTGCAGGTGCAGGACTTCACCCCCGACTACAGCTCGGATGAATGGACCCAGGCGATGCTGACCATTCACGGCAAGCTCGGCAGCTGGGACGTCACCTATGCCGGCGGCTATTTCGGGCGCGATACCGACCTGTTCCAGGACTATTCGTCCTACACGCTCGCCTATGACCAGTTCGCGCCCTATTATGTGAGCTTCTTCAACGAGGACGGCTCGATCCTCGATCCGACGCAGAGCTATCGCGGCCGCGACCATTATACCAAGCACAGCGAGGAGCTGCGTTTCTCCTCGCCTTCGGGCGGGCGCTGGCACCTGACCGCCGGCCTGTTCTTCGAGCGGCAGTCCGACCGGATCTGGGCGGACTATTTCGTCCCCGGCCTCGCGGCGACGGGCATGGGCATCACCGTGCCCAAATGCGCGACCGACGACATCTTCTGCACGCGCGTCAACCGCATCGACCGCGATTATGCCGGCTTCGTGGACGGCTCCTATGACCTCATGCCGAACCTGACGGTGAACGCCGGCATCCGCTATTTCGTCACCCGCAATTCGCTGTCGGGCTTCTCGGGCTTCGCCAGCACGACGGGCGATCCGACGAGCTGCGCGCCGTCGGCCGATCCCAACATGCCGTGCCTGCTGTTCGACAAGACGATTCAGCAGGACGGCGAGACCCACAAGCTCAACCTGACCTGGAAGTTCGAGCCGACCGCAATGGTCTATGCTACTTACTCGACCGGCTTCCGCCCGGGCGGCATCAACCGTCGCGTCGGGGTCAATCCCTACAAGGCCGACACGCTCGACAATTTCGAGGTCGGCCTCAAGACGCAGATGTTCAACCGGATGCTGACGCTCAACGTCGCCGCCTTCTACGAGGACTGGAAGAACCTGCAATATGGCCTGACCTCGGCCGGCGCGGTCGGCGTCATCAGCACCTACAATGCCGGCACCGCCCATATCAAAGGCATTGAGGGCGACTTCACGCTGCGCGCCGGGCCGGTCACCTTCTCGGGCTCGGGCACCTATGTCGACGCCAAGCTGGTCACGGCCTTCTGCCCGATCGCGCCGAGCGGCAATCCGGACTGCTCGGATCCGGATACGGTCGCCGCGGGCATCGGCACGCCGCTCCCCATCCAGCCCAAGTTCAAGGGCAATGTGAGCGCGCGCTACAGCTTCCCGCTCGGCAAGGCGGACGGCTATGCGCAGGTCTCGGTCGGCCACCAGTCCGGCACCCGCTCCTATCTCACCGATGTCGAGGCGGACCTGCTCGGCAGCACCAGCGGCTTCACCACGGTGGATTTCTCGATCGGCGGCAAGTTCGGCAACTATTCGGTCGAGGCCTTCCTCCAGAACGCCTTCGACGAGCGCGGCATATTGAGCCTCAACACCGCCTGCGTCCCGACCATCTGCGGCGCCTATGCCCGCGCCTATCCGATCAAGCCGCAGCAGTTCGGGCTGAAGCTGAGCGCGCGCTATTGAGGCGGCGGGTCGTTAGGTTGTAGCGGCTGCGACGCCGTGGCGCACGAGGCGAGCAATCTCGGGCGATTGGGCGTCCATGAACATATAGGCACGGCCGAGCAGGGCCTGCTTGCCGAAATCGTCGAACTTGTTCGGGCCTAAAGGCGTCATCAGCACCTCCCTCGGCGTCAGCCCATCTAGATGACGGCTTTCGATCTCTTGCCAGTGAGCTTTGGCTATGGCGCTGAGCACCACGTTCACCGCTGGATGGTTGTACCGCACCAGGATGTTGCCATCATCCATAGGCGAAGGCTTCATATCTGGATGAAAGCCCAGAATATCTGCAAGCACCTTGAGCGAAACAGCTTTGGCTTCAGCGTCGGACAGCCCGCTATCCAGGATTACGCACGTTCCGTTTTGGAAAACCGCAAAGTCACGTTTTTTATCAGTATAGTAGGATTTATCAGTATAGTAGGAAATGCGATCGGCCACAGCCTCGACTGGTTGCGAAAATGATGGGCGCCAGTTTGGAACGGGCGGAAAGCTCCTTTTCGTCTCTGACGTGGCGCGTGCGCTGCTGAAACCGAGCGCTGCCAAAAGGCCGGTCATGAACGAACGTCTCATCAAGTGATTTGCCCCACCGACCCTCCGCCAAGTTCAATATGATATAGAGCGGTTTTTCGGTTTTGTGGAGCGGACAGTACGCACAGGCACTCGCCGTCCTGTCGGTGCGTTTGCTACCTAATACCGGAGAACTGGATGCCCGATGAGGATTCGAACCTCAATTGACGGAGTCAGAGTCCGTAGTCTTACCTTTAGACGATCGGGCACCGGAGAGGGCGCGCAGATAGCGCCGCGCCCCCATAGGGTCAAGCCGCTTTAGGCGGCCTTCCTTGCCAGTGCGTTAACCTTGCCGGGGCCTGCAAAACTTGCACT
>Ga0335083_10007519_pt1 | contig 13447 bp, 14 predicted proteins | sample Lox_Sample_42_FD_206716 | JGI IMG/M metagenome (GOLD analysis project Ga0335083, IMG submission 206716) | Soil microbial communities from Loxahatchee National Wildlife Refuge, Florida, United States - Lox_Sample_4.2 | ecosystem: Environmental > Terrestrial > Soil > Wetlands | place: USA...
CTCGGGCCCGACCCGAAGGGGGCCTCCCGAGTAGTAGACCCCGCGGCGCAGCATCGCGGTACCGGCGTACACGTTCTCGGAGACCGCGTGCTCCATGAAGTGCTCCGGCGCGATGATCGGCACGTCAGTACCGGCGTCCACCACCCCGAGCACGCCGCCGAAATGGTCGACATGCGAGTGGGTGTAGATCACGCCCGTCACGGCCCTGTCCCCGCGGTGGCTGCGGTACAGCGCCAGCGCCGCCGCGGCGCACTCCTGCGACACCAGCGGGTCGATGACGATCACGCCGTGGTCCGACTCCACCAGGGTGACGTTGGACAGGTCGGCGCCGCGGACCTGGTAGACGCCGTCGGTGACGACGAAGAGTCCTTGCGTGGAGGTGAGCTGGCTCTGCCGCCACAGGCTCCGGTTCACGGTGTCAGGGCACTCGCCCTCGGTCGCCCGCCCGAAGGCGTCGATATCCCAGATGACCTGCCCGTCGGCATTCTTGACCACGCCGGGTTCCAGCCGGGCGATCAGTCCGCGTTCGGCGTTGTCGAAGTCGGTCCGGTCAGCCATGTCAGCAGGCACAAGATCTCCAGTAGCCCTGAGTCGAGATAGGGGAGGCCAAAGCTGAGGATTTCAGGGACGGCCGGGGGCCGCCTCAGCCTTAGCGGGTGAATTCCGGACATGCCCGGACGACCTTCCTGAGCCGGGGCACCCCCGCGCTCACCCGCCCGGGATTGCCGCCAGCTATGGTTACCCGGTGGCGTCATGGGCTGAGCACGCTATCTGGTGGCACGTGTACCCGCTGGGGTTCGCGAACGCGGAGAAGGTCGCGCCGCCGCCGGAGCAGCCGGTCAGGCACCGGCTGCGGCAGCTGGCCGGATGGCTCGATTACGCGGTCGAGCTCGGCTGCTCGGGCCTGCTCCTGGGGCCCATCTTCGCGGCCGAGACCCACGGGTACGACACCGTCGATCACCTCGAGATAGATCCCCGGCTCGGCGATCAGGAGGACTTCGACGATCTGGTCGCCGAGGCCGCCCGGCGCGGCCTGCGGATCGTTCTCGACGGGGCGTTCAACCATGTCGGCCGGTCGTTCCCCGCGTTCCGGGCTGCCCTGGCCGGCGGTCCGGGCTCACCGGCCGCCAGGTGGTTCCGGCGCGACGCGGCCAGCGGCGAGTACGCGACGTTCGAGGGCCATCACCAGCTCGTCACCCTGGATCACGAAGAACCTGAGGTGCTCGACTACGTCGCCCAGGTCATGACCTACTGGCTCGACCGGGGCGCGGCGGGCTGGCGGCTTGACGCCGCCTACGCGGTGCCCGCCAGCTTCTGGTCCAAGGTGCTGCCGAGGGTCCGGGAGTCGCACCCGGACGCGTGGTTCCTCGGCGAGATGATCCACGGCGACTACGTGGCCTACGCGTCGGACAGCGGCCTGGACTCGATCACCCAGTACGAGCTGTGGAAGGCGATCTGGAGTTCACTGAACGACCGGAACTTCTTCGAGCTGGCGTGGGCGCTCGGCCGGCACAACCAGGTGCTGGACGGCGTCACGCCGCAGACGTTCGTCGGGAACCATGACGTGACCCGGCTGGCCAGCCAGCTTACCGACGAACGGCATCTCGGTCACGCGCTGGCCGTGCTGTTCACCGTCGGCGGCATACCGAGCGTCTACTACGGCGACGAGCAGGCGTTCCGCGGCGTGAAGGAGCAGCGGGTCGGCGGTGACGACGCGATCCGCCCGGCCTTCCCGGCCAGCCCGGCTGAGCTGCCGCCCGGCGGCTGGCCGGCCTACCGGCTGCACCAGCGCCTCATCGGCTTCCGCCGCCGCCACTCGTGGCTGGCCCGGGCACGGGCCACCGTGCAGCACCTCACCAACGAGGCGATCGCCTTCACCGCCGCCGCCGATGACGACGCCGGATCCGGGGCCGCCGGGATACTGGTGCTGCTGAACACCGGCGGCAACTCGTTCCGGTTCCCCGTCGACGTGACCGGGTTCACGGCAACCCTGACGCCCGATCCGGGGGCCCGGCCCGCTGACCCCGCCCTGGTGCCCGGGCACAGCTGGGTCATCCTGGGCCCGTGAGCGTCCCCGCGCCGGCCTGGGTGGTGGCCGGCCCGCCCGGGGCGGGCAAGAGCACGGTCGCCAGCCTGCTGCTCGCCGCGCTCGAGCCGGTCCCGGCCCTGCTCGACAAGGACACCATGTACGGGTCGTTCGCGGCGGCCGTCCTCGCGTCGGCCGCCCGCCCGCCGGGCGAGCGCGAGGGGCCGTGGTACGACGAGCACGTCAAGGTCCACGAGTACGGCGGGATGACCGCCACCGCCCGCGAGATCCGCGGCTACGGCTGCCCGGTCCTGCTGTCCGGGCCCTTCACCGGGCAGATTCACGATGCCCGGCGGTGGCGGGCCTGGGCCGCCGAACTCGGCGGCGGGACGGTCCGCCTGGTCTGGGTCAGATCCGACGAGGCCACGCTGCGCCACCGGCTTGCCGCCCGCGGGCTGGCCCGCGACGCGGCCAAGCTGGCCGGGTTCGGGCCGTTCTGCGCCCGCATGCGGGTCGGCGCCGAGCCGGCCGCGCCGCACCTGACCGTGGACAACCGCCTCACGGCGGCCGTTACCCTCGACGATCAGGTGGCCGCCCTGGTCCAGCAGGCTCAGCTCATCGGATAGCGGTGGAAGGCCACGGCGTACTCGCATCCGGCGCCTAGCCCGACGTAGCCGGCCATGTTCTTCAGGAACTCGTCGGGATCGAACTCGCGGCCCAGGCCCTCGATGTAGGCCCGGTGCTCGCGCAGCGACGCGACGCCCGCGTCGATGGTCCCAGTGACGTCGACGAAGTGGGTCGGCGCGCCGGTCGCGGCCACGTAGGCGTCCCTGATGCCGGTACACGGCGGCCCGGCCTCGGGGAAGACCCATCCGTTGGCGGCGTCCCGGCAGGCGTCCAGGGTCGCGAGCCCGACGGCGCGGTGGTCGGCGTGGTTGACCGGGCCCTCCTCGCCCCAGGTCAGGTCGAAGCTCATCGTGATGATCACCTGAGGCTGCAGCCTGCGGAACGCGGCGGCCAGGTCACGCCGCAACGCGATCCCGTACTCCACCAGACCGTCCGGGTGATCGAGGAAGTCGACCTGGCTCACGCCCACGACCGCGGCGCTGCGGCGCTCTTCCTCCACCCGCAGCGGCCCGACCTGGTCCGGGGCCATACCGGCGATACCGGCCTCCCCCCGGGTCGCGAGCAGGTAGGAGACGTGCTTCCCCTGGCCGGTCCACCGGGCCACGGCCGAGGCGACGCCATACTCGAGATCGTCGGGGTGGGCCACCACCGCGACGGCCCGGTCCCAGTCCTCCGGCATCGGCTGCATCCGCGGCACCCCTCTCCCCATCGGTGTTGCCGTAACTCTCTCACACCGCCAGGCCCCGCCCGCTCGCGCCTCAGGCCGGGCAGGTCCATTCCTGCGGGCTGCGGATCGGCCCGGAGCCGTCCGCGGCCGGCGGCGGGAAGTGCTCCTTGAGCGTGAACGCGTGCGGCGTGGGCCCGAACACCCGCAGGTGGATCACCCGCTCTTCGGCCTCGCCGGTCGTCGGGGTGTGGCCGCGCGGTATCCACCACAGCGCGGTGTGCGCCGCGGCCATCCGCTCGAACCACTGGCGGCGGCGCCTGAGGACCTGGCGGTGCGTGTCCGAGTAGACGTAGCCGGCGAGCGCTTCGACCGACTCCCAGACCGACATGTTGACCAGGACGCCGGCGCTTCCCGCCTGGTCCCATTCGAACGCGTGCACGGCCGTCGCGTTGCCGTCTTCGGTCTGAAGCCGCCAGACGAACCCCGGGGCCGCGTCGGCCGCCGCGTTCACCGGGTCCAGCGCGGCCACGAAGTCCGCGAGCAGCGGGCTGTCCAGCGGCTCGCGCATCCGCGCGACGTTCACTTGCGCCAGGAGGTAGTCCACGCCGTCATGGTGCCAGCCGCCGCGGTCCCGCGGCAACGGCGCCGGCCTCACCCGGCCCGTCATATACACGCAATGATTCGGGCCGACCCGGAGTCAAGCCGGGCGGCCCTGATCGGCGGGCCGGCCGCCGCGGTCGTGGCCGTGGCCGCCCTGGTGTCCGGGCTGCTGATGGGCCACGTCATCAGCCTCGGCCAGCTCACCGCCAAGCACCTGGCCCCGATGAACCCGATGGGCACCTCCGCGGCCGCCCTGCCGGCCTATCGCGGCCAGCAGGCGCGCGGCGTGTTCCAGGCCCTCAGCCGGGTCGTCGCCTCGGGCGGCACCATCGTGGCGATGGGCTCGCAGGCCAGCGACGGCCTGGCCCGCCAGCAGTTCTTCGTGTCCTCCGACGGCGGCCGGACCTGGCGCCTCGCCCCGCTCCGCGCGCCCGGCGGCGGCCAGGCCCCGCCCGGGCACCCGGCCGCGCTGCTGGCCGGCGGCCCCGGCGGCTGGCTGGCGATCGGCCCGCAGGCCATCTGGACCAGCCCGGACGGGACGTCGTGGACGCTCACGTCGGCCCACGGCATCACCCCCGAGCTACCCGGCGACTCGGTATGGGTGATCACCAAGACCGCGGTCGGCTTCGTGGCGGCCGGCCGGGGGAACGCCGAAGGCGGCACGCAGGCGGTGATCTGGACCTCGCGGAACGGCCTGACCTGACAGCGGATGACCGCCGCCGATCTCGGCCTGGCCGGGGCCGGCGAGGCCGTGCAGAGCATCTCGTACACCACCAGCCGGGGCGATGACACGGTGATCGCCGGCACGGTCGCCGCGGGCGGGACCAGCTACTCGGGCGCGTGGCTGAGCACGGACGGCGGATCGACGTGGACCCGGGTGCGCGTACCGGTGAGCAACGGGGCCGGGGACACCATCAGCGGCCTGGCCTTCGACCGTGCCGGGCTGATCGCGGTCAGGCCGGGCGGGACATCGGCGGGCTCCGCATCCGGCGTGTCTTATTTTTCGCCTAACGGACGGGACTGGCAGTATTCCGGAACGATCGGAGCGGCCGCAGGGTGGCGCCCCGGCGTGGTCAAGGGCTCCGGCGACGGCTTCGTTGTGGCCGGCCAGACCGCGACCGGGCAGATCGTCGCCTACACCAGCGCGGGCACCGGCACGGCCTGGCAGCCGACCGGGACGCTCGGCCGGGCCGCCAGCGAGTCGGTGACCAGCGTGACGCTCGCCCCCGGCGGTACCGTGGTCGCGGTCGGCGGCACGCGCGGCAGCCCGGTCAGCCAGCGGCCGGTGTTCCTCGAGGCGACCGCGGCGGGCCGCGTCCGGCCGGTCTCGGTTCCGGGCCTGCGGGACGGCGTCGTCCCCGAGCTCACGGTGAACAGCGCCGCCGTCTCCCCGGCGGGCACCGTGGTCGCGGTGGGCAGCGCCGACGGGTACCCCGCGGTCTGGCAGGACCCGCCGGGCGGCGCCTGGCGCCTGGTCTCCTCGCTGCAGGTCACCGCGCTGGCCTCGTCCGGCCCGGCCGTTGCCGGCATCGGCTCGACAGCCACCGCGCGCGGCCGGCAGTTCCTCCTCCTGGCCCTTTCGGATATCACCAGGTAATAAACACAATGGCGGCAGTGAATTGAACCGCCGGGAGGCGGGCCCTGGTCTCGCAGCTGAGCCGGCTCCCGGCCGGGTGACGGCCGCGCAGCCGAGGCTCCCGGTCGGTACCGTAGGGAAATGGGAAACGCGCGGTTGTGTGCTGACCTGCCTAGACGCCACTATTGACCTTTGGGGAGGAGGATCCTTTTGGCTCGCACGCCTCTTCGGCCTGACGACCCGACACGGATCGGGCACTACCGGCTGACCGCCCGGCTGGGCTCGGGCGGCATGGGCGTGGTGTATCTGGGCGTGGCCTGGGACGGCAGCCCGGTCGCGGTGAAGGTGCTGCGCCCGGAACTGGCCGGTGACCAGGAATTCCGCCGGAGATTCGGCCGCGAGGTGGCCGCGCTGGTCCAGGTCAAGGGCGTCTGCACGGTGCGGGTGATCGAGGCCGACTCCCAGTCGGCCACGCCGTTCGTGGTCACCGAATACGCCCAGGGTCCCTCGCTGTCCGAGCACATCGACAAGCACGGCTCGGTCCGCCCCGACCTGCTGTACGGCCTGGCGACCGGGCTGGCGGAGGCGCTAGCCGTGATCCACGCGGCCGGGATCATGCACCGGGACCTCAAGCCGTCCAACATCATCCTGACGGACGCGGGCCCTAAGGTCATCGACTTCGGCATCGCCCGGCGGCAGGACACGACCGCCATGACCAAGACAGGGATGATGATCGGCTCGCTGGGTTTCATGGCCCCGGAGCAGATCAGCGGGCACCCCGGCCCGGAGGCTGACATCTTCGCCTGGGGCGTGACGGTGGCGTACGCGGCCACCGGGCGGTCACCGTTCGGCGCCGGGAACACTCACTCGATCCTGTACCGGATCATGTACGGCGACCCCGACATCTCCGCGGTACCGGACGCGCTGCGGCCGCTAGTGGAAGCCGCCCTGGCCAAGGACCCGCATAGCCGCCCGACCGCGCAGCAGCTGCTGGACCGGCTCACCAGCGCCTCCCGGCGGACTGACCGCATCAACGACACTCCCACCCAGGTCATCTTGTCGCAGACCTGGCAGACCGGGCTCCACGCGGGCCCGCTGCCGTCGGGCAGGCCGGCCGAGGTGAACCGCGCTCTGGCGGGCGAGCCCCCCGCGGCGGCCGCCGCGCCGCCGGCCACCGAGCCGGCCGCCACCGAACCGGCCACCGCCGAACCGGCCGTACCGCGAGCGCCGGCTCCCGCCGCGCCGGCTCCGCAGGCGCCGCTTCCCCAGCCGCCGCCCGCGGAAGCGGCGGCCCCCGGGAAGATCCCGGTCACCCGCCGGATGGCGATAGCCATGTCGGCGCTGGTCGCCAGGCGCCGCCGCCGCCCCGGCCGCCGCGCGGCCGGCCCGCCCCGGCCCAGGTAACGATCACTGCCAGCGGACCGGCATCTCCCCGGTGTCCACCAGGCCCGGCATCTGACGGGTGGCCGATCAGCCGGACGTGCTGTCCGGAGCGGACCAGGGGAACGGCAGCAGGTCGGGCTCGACCCAGCCGTGCCGGGCCGGGCCCGCGGCCAGGGTCGAGGACCGGTAATGCCTGCTGAGCAGGCGCTTGTCGAGCAGCGCGGGGTGACGCCAGGCGAAGGTGCCGAAATCGGCGCAGTCCGCGTCGGCGTCGACGTGGTGGGCGACGATCTCCACCCAGGCCCGGGAGACCGTGTGGTGATACTTCTGCGGGGCCCGTTCGTACGCGGCGATGCGCCGGATCCAGTCGCAGATCCGGGCGGTGGCCTCCGGCATGCCGTAGCGCCGCACGGCCACGAAGGCCAGGTTGATGTGCTGCCGGTGCCGGAACTCCCCGCCGGGACCAGTGATCTCGGGCAGGAGCGCGGCCAGTTCGGCGTCGGGCGAGCCGTGAGCTCCGGCCGGAGCGTGATGAAGGGGCATCAGGAGGCCTCCTGAAGGGCGGTGATGACGGCGTGGTAGCCGGCGATCTGGGTGGCGGACAGGCCGGAGAGCGCGCCGCGCTCCAGGTCCGCGATCGCGGTGAGCACCCGGCCGGCCGCGGCCTGGCCGGCCTCAGTCAGCGGCAGCCGGAACGAACGGCGGTCGGCGGGATCTAGCTCCCTGGTCAGGTAGCCGCGGTTCTCCAGCCGGTCGAGCAGGCCGGTCAGCGTGCTGGCCCGGGTGCCGGTCCGCTCGCTGAGCTGGCGGACGTTCAGGGTCCCGCCCTCGCCCAGGTTCGCCAGCGCGTTGATCTCGGCGGCCGACAGGTTCAGGTCGGCCAGCGCGGCGCTGAGCGCCTGCAGCGTGCGATGCGTGGCCCGCTGCAGCCCGAGCACCGCACCGGGTAGTCCGGTTTCGGATATCACGAAAATGAATTATACGATAATGAAGTATCTTCCGCTACCGGGGCTCGGGCCGGAAACCGAGTTGCCCCGGCAGGGACAATGGCCTGGTGGCTGAGTCATGGATGATCGACGAACTGGCGCATGCGGGACCTGAGCATCTGGACCCGGCCTTCGTGGCCGGCTACGACCGCAAGCAGGGCTATCCCGACCCGGCCGAGGACCTGGACGCTTTCGCGGCCCACGGCCTGGACGCGGGCTCGGAGGTGGTGGACCTGGGCGCGGGTGCCGGGCAGTTCGCGCTCGCGGCCGCCCGCCGGTTCGGGCACGTGACGGCCGTGGACGTCTCCCCGGCCATGCTCGCCGTACTGCGCGAGCGCTCCGATGCCGCGGGACTGGCCAACCTGGATTGCGTCCGCGCGGGCTTCATGAGCTACCAGCATCAGGGGCCGCCGGCCGACGGCGTGTACACCCGCAACGCCCTGCACCAGCTGCCCGACTTCTTCAAGGCGCTGGCCCTGGACCGCATCGCGCGGATGCTGCGGCCCGGCGGCGTGCTGCGGCTGCGCGACCTGATCTACGATTTCCGCCCCGCCGACGCCGGGAGCATCTTCCAGGGCTGGTTCGACCACGCCGCCGCCGATCCCGCCGACGGCTACACCGGCGCGGACTACGCCGAGCACATCCGCACCGAGTTCAGCACCTTCCGCTGGCTGCTCGAGCCGATGCTCACCACGGCAGGCTTCGAGATCGTCACCGCGGAGTTCGAGCGCCGCCTCTACGGCGCCTACACCTGCGTCAAGAGGCCATCGTGAATGACTTTCCCGATCATCCGGTCAGCCCGGACCACAGGAACTGGGCGGCGATGGCGACCACGAGGATGCCGACGGTACGGCGGATCAGGGCATCCGGGAGCCGGGACTGCATCCGGGCCCCCAGATAGCCGCCGGCGATGCCGCCGATGCCCAGCGCGATGCCGGTAGGCCAGTTCGGGGCCACCGGACCTTTGTCGATGGACAAGACGGTGAACGTGATCACCCCTCCGAGGGAGGTCACGAACGTGGAGGCGAGGGCGGCCGGGGCCACTTCGGAGGCCGGGCGGCCGGATCCGATCAGCAGCGGCGACAAGATCGCGCCGCCGCCGATCCCGTAGATCCCTCCGGCACAGCCGGTCAGCGACGCCAGCAGGATCAGCATGGGAGCCGGGATGTGACGGGGCGGCCGGGCCGGGTCGCGGGCGGACCTGCCGAGGGCCAGCCAGATGCCCAGCGGCAGCAGGAGCCCGGCGATCAGCAGGTCGAAGACGCGGGGGCCGGGAACCAGCTCGACGCGGATGACCGATCCGGCGATCACGCCGGGCAGGGTCCCGGCGATCAGGAGCAGGGCCAGGCGCCCGCCGGTCTGGTGCTGGCGCCGGAACCGGTACAGCGCGGCCGGGGTGGACACCACGTTGTACAGCAAGTTGGTGGGGGTCACGGCGGGGCTGGGCGTACCCAGCACACTGACCTGGAACGGGAGCAGCAGGACCGCGCCGGAGATGCCCGCCGGGGTGGCCACGGCCGAGACGGCGAAGGCCGCCGCCAGGGCCGCGGCCTCGGTCCATCCAGTGCCGGGCACGCCGTCACAGTAACCTGCTCCGGGCCGTCTGCACAGCCGATGACCGGCAAGTTTGCGCAGGTCAAACCCTGTTAGCGACGGCCCGGCCGGAGCTAGCCGCCAGATCGCCCGCGGGCAAGCGCGGCACCGGCCAGGCCGGACAGTCCCGCCGCCACGGTGACCCCGGCCAGGATCAGGGCTCCGGCGCGGACGCCGGCCGCGGCCAGCGTGACCCCGCCCAAGGGCAGGGCGAGGGTCTCGACCCAGGACTGGAGGGTCGCGGTGACGCTCATCACCCGGCCGTGCGCGTGAACCGGGGCGACCTGCTGGAGGGTGGTGAGCGAGACGGCGCCGAACACCGACCCGGCCACTCCCCACAGGAAGGCGCCCGCGTAGGCGACCGGCACGGACGCGGTGCCGGTGAACAGGCACGCGGCCAGGCCGTAGCCGGCCGCGCTGGCCGCCACGACCGTCTGGCCGGCGAGGCGGGCCCGGACCCTGGAGATGGCCAGCCCGGTCAGGATCGCCCCGGTCCCCGCGGCCGCCTCGAACAAGGCGAACTGCGACGGCGGGCGGTGCAGCACGTGCCGGGCGTACAGCGGCTCCACCACCAGGAACGAGGCGGAGGTGAAGGTGAACGCCGCGCTCAGCAGCACAACGAGCCGCACCGTCCGGCCCCGGGCCACCAGGCTGATGCCCTCGGAAAGCTCGCGCCGCCAGCCCGGGCGCCCGGCTCGCCCGGCCGGCCGGAGGGCCGGCCGGAGCGGAAGCGGCGCGACGACGGCGGCGCCGGCCAGGTAGCTGGCGGCGTCCAGGATGAACGCCGCCGGGAAGCCCGAAAGGGCCAGGGCGGCGCTGGCCGCCAGCGGGCCGATGACCTGGCCCGCCGATGCGGCGGAGCCCGGGCACGTCGCGGCGCGGTCGCCAGGAAAGCACGCGCACCAGGAACCTCCACGCAGAGCAGCGGACTACGGCGCAGGCCGCGGCGCGCAGACCGCACGAAGGCTCCCGGCAGGAAAGGACCAGCCGGCGAAGAAAGGATCAGCCGCCGGCGAAGAAAGGATCAGCCGCCGGCGAAGAAAGGACCAGCCGGCGAAGAAAGGACCAGCCGGCGAAGAAGAAGGTCAGCAGGCTCCGGGGTCGCGCGGCGCGGCGGTGCTGACCGTGAAGATGGCGACCATGGCGTCTCCCTTCCTGGGCGATTCCAGGTCAGATTCTAGGTGAACCGGACGGCGGCCAGGAGCGCGGCCACCGCGGCCAGGGCCAGGCCGGGCAGGCAGAGCCAGGCGGCCGGGCCGGCCACCGGGGTCTGCGTCGTGGTGGGGTGGGTGCTGAGCCGGAGCAGCGGCGCCAGCGGCGTGGCCTGGCCCACGAACAGGACGAGGAATACCGCCACGGCGGCCAGCAGCCGCCAGCCGGGCCGCTCGATCAGTGCGAGCAGCGAGCCCAGGCCGGCCCCGAACACCGCCGCGGCCAGGTGCAGGCCCACGATCTTGACGTCCAGCGCCAGCGGATGCGGGTGCTCGCCCTGGCTGATCAGCGGGACCGCCAGGGCCGCCAGGGCCAGCAGCACCGCGAACGGCACCAGCCCGAGATCGGCGGCCAGGTGCGCCCGGGCGCGGCCGCCCACGTGAGCGGCGAAGGCCCGGGCCAGTTCCCGGCCGTCGACCCGGTGCGCCAGCACGCTCAGCCAGGTCATCACGGGGACCAGGGCGATCGCCGTGACCGCGGCCGCCTGCAGCGGGGGACCGGCGTCGGTGGCGTAGGCGATGGCCAGCACGAGCACGAAGAGCATCGCGGGCGCCAGGAACCACTGGGACGAGGTCAGCAGGAGGGCGCGGTGGACCGCGCCGTGCAGCATCCGGGAGACGGCGCCCGTCCGCCGGGCCGCCGCCGGGACGGCGGCGTCGGGCTCACCGCTCGCGGCGCCGGGCGTGGTGACGAGCACCGGCTGCACCCGGCGGATGATCTGGCCGGCGTCCAGCGCGGCGCGGAGCACGGCGGGCAGCCCGGCCTCGTCCACCCGCCGGACGGTCCCGTCGCCGGTCTCCACCTCCATAGTTCCCGGCGGGACCCGCTCGCCCGGTTCCTCCCGCGGCCGGGCGACCACGGCGCCGTCGCGCAGCTGCCAGGTCGGGCCGGCCGGCAGCGGCAGCGGCGCGGTCGGGTGCCGCGCGACCAGCACCACGGCCCGACGGCCCGCGGCGCGCTGGATCTCCGCGGCCACCCGGCCCACCCCGTCGGCGTCCATGCCGCCGGAGGGCTCGTCGAGGACCAGCAGGTCCGGTTCGGCCAGCAGGGCCTGGGCGACCAGCGCGCGCTGTGCGTTGCCGCGGGACAGCGCGTGCAGGGGCACCTGGGACGCGTGCGCCAGGCCGAGTCGGCCGAGCAGGTCACCGGCGCGGCGCTCCGATTCTTCCCGGTCGAGCCCGGCGGTACGCGCCAGACCCAGCAGCCAGCGATGCAGCGGGATCCGGGGCAAGACCCCGGTTCGTTCGGGAGAATAACCGACAGAACCGGGGCGGACGCTCGCGCTGTCCGCCGGCAGCAGCCCGGCCGCCGCGGCCAGCAGCGTGCTCTTCCCCGAGCCGTTCGGGCCCTCGACCGCGATCACGTCGCCGGGTGCGGCCGTCAGCGCCACGTCCCGGGCCACCACCACGCCGCGGGCCGCCCGCAGCGTGCGGGCGCGCACGATCAGCGAGGGGTCATTCACGGCCGGTCATCCGGGTGTAGAGCTCCTGGTAGCGCGCCTGGGTCGCCGCCACCACCTCGGGCGGGATAGCCGGGCCCGGCGGCCGCCGGTCCCAGTCGAGGCCGGCCGACCAGTCCCGCAGGAACTGCTTGTCCAGCGAGCGCTGCGGGCGGCCCGGCTGCCACTGCGAGGCCAGCCAGAACCGCGAGGAGTCGGGTGTGAGCACCTCGTCGGCCAGCATGACCGTCCCGTCCGGGAGCAGGCCGAACTCCAGCTTGGTGTCCGCGATGACGATGCCGCGCGTGGCCGCCAGCTCGGCGCCCCGCCGGTAGACCTCCAGGGTGGCCCGGTGGAGTTCGGCCGCCACGGAGCCGCCCACCAGCGCTGCCACCTCGTCATAGGTCATCGGCTCGTCGTGGCCGGCCGCGGCCTTGGTAGTCGGGGTGAAGACGGGCTCGGGCAGCCGGGAGCCCTCGCCGAGGCCGGGCGGCAGCCGCACGCCCGAGATCGTGCCGCTTTCCTGGTAGGACACCAGCCCGAGTCCGGCCAGGTAGCCGCGGGCGATGCACTCCACCGGCAGCATCGTCAGCCGGCGGCAGCGGATGGCCCGCCCGGCCCACTCGGCGGGCACGTCGGTGCCGGAGATCACGTGGTTGGGGATCACGTCGCGCAGCTGCCCGAACCACCACAGCGACAGCTGGGTCAGCACCTGGCCCTTGCCCGGGATGGGCGTGGGCAGCACCACGTCGTAGACGCTGACCCGGTCCGAGGCGACCATGATGAGGTCGTCGCCGTCCGCGTAGAGCTCCCTGACCTTCCCGGAATGCACCAGTTCCAACTCGCGCTCCTCCCAGCCCAGAAAGAACCCGCCCAGAAAAGACCCGCGCCGTGCGGGCACAGCGTACTAGGGCTGGTGCGCGTACCATCATGTGCCATGGCGGACCTTGAGGTGCAGTACCTCCAGGTGCAGACGACGACTGATTCGCGGGCCGAGGCGATGGAGCTCTCCCGTGCTGCGGTCGAATCCAGGCTGGCCGCGTGCGCGCAAGTGGCCGGCCCGGTGGCGTCCATGTACTGGTGGGACGGCGGTCTTGAACGGACCGAGGAATGGCTCGTGCTGCTCAAGCTCCCGGCCGACCGCTACGACGAGCTAGCCGCCTTCATCACCGAACGGCACAGCTACGACGAGCCCGAGATCGTCGCGCTGCCCATCGTGGCGGGCTCGGCCGCGTACCTGAGCTGGATGCTGGAAGAGACCCGCCCGGCCCAGGGTGCCTTAAGCCCGGCCCCGGCCCCGGCCCAGGGGGCTCGAGGAAGACAGGGAGCCTGAGATGAC
>Ga0335083_10007521_pt1 | contig 13443 bp, 10 predicted proteins | sample Lox_Sample_42_FD_206716 | JGI IMG/M metagenome (GOLD analysis project Ga0335083, IMG submission 206716) | Soil microbial communities from Loxahatchee National Wildlife Refuge, Florida, United States - Lox_Sample_4.2 | ecosystem: Environmental > Terrestrial > Soil > Wetlands | place: USA...
GGACGGTGGAGCTCACCGGCGGGCCGGCCGGGCAGGACGAGGTCGCCGGGCGCTGGCGGCCGCACCGGGACAGGCTGCTGGCCCTGCGCGCCGTCAGCGGCGCGGCCGTGAAAGCGCGGCCCGAGGGCCGGGCTGGCTACCTGGCCGCGCAGGATCTGGCGTCGGTGCAGGCGTGCGCGCCGGTCGACAAGCGGATCGAGGACGCGATCCGCGCCGCGGTGGCGGGCCAGGCGACGGACAAGGATGCCGACCGGCTGACCGCGGCCGTCCGCGCCTACCAGGGCATCGCCAGCCGCGCCCGGCTGTCGGAAGGCGGGCACCGGCTGCTCCGGTTCAAGATGGCCCACGCCCTTGACAGCCTGGGCCGGGCCCGCGAGGCGCAGCATCGCGACGGCGAGGCCAGCGCCCATTTCGGCGAGGCCGCCGCGATCTACGCTGAGGCCGGGGAAAAGCGGATGGCGGCGGCATGCCGCAGCATGCGTGACGCCGTCGATCAGCGGCTGGTGCCAGACGCCGACATCCGGCTCGAACGGCTGCTGGCCGAACTGGCCATCGCAGCGGAACCGTCCGCGGACCGGGCCGCCGTGCTGACCGGCCTGGCCGAGCTGGCGCACGGCAACAACGACGACTTCGAGGCCATGCGCTGGCTGGACGGCGCGATCGGCGAGCTGGCCGGGGCCAATTACGCCATCCCCGGCCCGGACGGCACCGACCGCGCGGTGGAGCGATGGATCGAGGCGATCCCGCCCGGCGATGACGAGGACCCGCTCCACTTCCTGCGGCAGTTCTCCGTGCTGCTCACCTTGCACTCCCGGCTGGCCACCGTCCGGATGGCGCTCAGGCCGGACGACGCGGCCGCCGCGGAGGCCGAACTGCGCCGGCTGGCCGAGATCGTCATGGAGACCCCCGCCCACGCCGACGCCGTCGCGGCCCGGCTGCACGCGCGGCTCAGCCTCGATCGGCCCGCCGCGCCCGGGCCCGGGCCCGATGCGGGCGGTGAGTACCTGGCGGTCATGGGCATCGTCAACACGCTGCTCGACCTGACCGAACACTCCTCGGCCGACACCGGTGAAACGATCGCGCAGTGGCGGCAGATGGCCGACGACGGCATCGCCCGGGCCCGGGCCCTCGGGCAGCCGGTCACCCTGGCGCAGGCCCTGGAGGCCGGCGCCAGGGTCCAGATGGCCACCGGCGAACCCGAGGCCGCCATCGGGCTGCTGGAAGAGTCGTACCGCCAAGCCTGCCGCGTCGGCGGCAAGCTCGCTACCGACCAGGCCATCCTGGCGATGACTGGGGTGGCCAAGATCCAGCTCGGTCTCGGCCTCACCCGCGTGAAGGAGGCTTCGGAGGCGGCCGGCCAGGTGATCGACCTGATCGAGCGGGACCGCTACCGGATCAGCGCGCCCTTCCAGCAGGCGGCGCTGCTGGCCTCGCACGCCGACGTCTTCGCGATCGGGGTGTTCAGCGCCTGGAAGAGCGGCGCCTACGACTTGATGCTGCAGCGCATGGAGCTGTCCAAGGCCAGGGCCTCGGTCCGGCAGCTCTTCCTGACCGGGGCCCGCGGGGCGGCCGGGCTAGACCAGGAGCTCAGCGCGCTGAACGACGCCATCCACGCCCTCGACCAGCAGGTCAGGGGCGAGGCATCCGACGAGCAGAAACGCCAGGCTCAGCAGGTGCTGCGACAGCAGCGGCGGCAGCTGTGGGACCGCCGGGCCATCGCCAGGCGCGACCCCGCGGCGGACGTCCCGCCGGTGACGCTGGCCGGCGTGCAGGCGCTGCTCGAGCCGGACGAGGCGGTCATCTACTACTACTGGCTCCGCCCGCTGACCTTGCTGGTGACCACGATCACCGCCGACGCGATCGCGGTGGAGAGCAAGCCCGTCCCGCCGGAGCAGCGGGCCCGGCTGGAGGGCCTGATCGGCGTGCTCGGCTCGCTGACGGGTTCCAACCTCGCCCTGGACTCGCATTACATCGCGCCGCTCGCGCCGGTCCTGACCCCGGTCGAAGGCCAGCCGCTGCTCGAAGGCAAGGAGCGGCTGATCGTATCCCCGCACCGGCTGCTGCACTGGTACCCGTTCGCGGCGCTGCCCTACCAGGGCAGGCCGCTCGTCCGCTCCTTCGCGCTCCGCTACGCGCCCAACCTCACCAGCCTCCTGGTGCCGCGGGCCGCTCCCCGCCCGCCCCGGATGGCCGCCCTGGCGGTCAGCGAGTTCCCCGGCCGGGACCTGGACCCGCTGCCCGGTGTCCGGGCCGAGTCGGCGGACAGCGCCGCCATCTACTCGGCGGTGAACATCCCCATCACGCTGGCCACCGAGCCGACCCGGGCGCAGGTGCTCGCCGCCCTGCGGGACGGCACGCTGGCCGGGGCGTGGTGCCTGCTCGTGGCCACGCACGGGCACAGCCTGATGGACGAAGTTTCCCGGGACGCGCCGCTGGAGTCGGTGCTCGAGCTCGCCGACGATTCGGTGGACGGCTACGAGATCGCGGCCGCCGACCTGGACTGCGAGGTGGTGGTGCTGACCGCGTGCTGCACCGGGCAGCGAGCCATCGGCGGGCGCGGCCGGGCCGAGCAGCCGGGCGACGAGCTGTTCGGGCTGTCCGCCGCGTTCCTCGAAGCCCGCTGCGGCAGCGTGCTGGCGCCCGCCTGGCCGGCCGACGATCTCGTCATGGCCAAGCTGGTCACCGCGTTCCACCAGCACCTGGCCCGGGGCTGCCCGGCCGACGTCGCCCTGGCGCAGGCGCAGCGGGCGTTCCTCGACACCGCCAGCGCCAAGGAACGCTTCGCCTACTACTGGGCGCCCCTCGTCCTCACCGCCATCGGCCGGCCGAGGCCGGTCCGAGCGCTAGCCCAGACGCCGCACTGAGCGTAAGGAGACCCTCACATGGCTGAGGTCGTCATTCACTGCATCCCCGAGCCCGGCACCGACCCGGCCGAGGCCGCCGCCGAACTGGAGGCCTACCTGCGGGACACCGACGGGGTGGATCCCCTGCTGGTCGAGGCGGAGCAGCCCCGGCTCGGGCTGGCCGAGATCCTCGCCATCATCCAGATCGCCAGCGGGGTGGTCGACCTGACCGGGAAGCTCGCCGGCTACCTCAAGTCCCGCCGGGAAAAAGGCAAGGTCAGGGACATCGAGATCGAGATCGACGGTCAGCGTGTCCCGGTCGGTGACCTCACCCAGGACCAGCGGACCAGGCTCCTGGCCGCGATCATCGCCGGAACCTGAACGACACGGGCCCGGCCGTCAGGGCCGGGTCAGGGCCGGGGAAGCCAGGGGTACCGCTCGGTGTCCTTGGCCGCGTAGTCGGGGTCCAGGTAGATGAAGCAGCGCTGGATCTTCCAGTCCCGGATCTCGAAGACGTCGCACCACCGGCCGGCCGCCCACTCCGGGACCCCGGCCCGCCAGGGGCCGTCCCGGTGCTCGCCGTGGCTGGTGCCCTCGCACACCACCATGTCGCCCGAGATCACCCAGTTGAAGTGGGAGTAGTCGTGGACGATCGAGGTGATCGTGCCGCCGACGTCGCCGAACAGCCTGCCGATGTCCTTCTTGCCGTTCGCCAGGCCCCACTTGGGGAAGTAGACCTGCGCGTCCTCGGCGAACAGGTCCAGGATGCTGCCGCCGGTCGAGGTGACACCGCCATTGTCGAATGCCTTCAGGTACTCAAGCGCGACGGACTTGCGCTGCTCATCGGTCATCGTCTGAGTGGTCAGTGCCATCGGGGTACCACCGTCCTCACGAGTGGAAACAGCCGTCTACGGCAGCACCCTAGCGAAGCTCGGGCAGAATCGGCACTAGCCAAGATCCAGCGTCAGAAGGGTGCGCGATGACTGAGCTGCCGGACTACGCCGACCTGCCGCCCGCCCCGGGAGGCGGGCGGTCCGCGTGGGGCCTGTTCGGTGCCGGGGACAACCTCGGCCTGGTCAACCTGATGACGCCGCAGCGGGTCGCCGCGGCCGCCCGGCTGGTCCGGCGGGGCCAGGTCTTCTGCCTGGACATGCCGCTCGGCAGCATCTCCCCGGCCCTGGCCACGTTCCGCGGCGCGCCCCGGCACCAGGTGCTGCACCAGCGCGGCACGGCCGGCTTCGACGACGTCTACGACAACTTCTACCCGCAGGCCTCCAGCCAGTGGGATTCGCTGGCCCACGTCGGCTACGCGCCGGACCAGATGTACAACGGCGCCACCGAGGCCGAGGTGCTGGCGGGCACCAGGAACACCATCGAGCACTGGGCCAGGCACGGCCTGGCCGGCCGCGCGGTCCTGCTCGACGTCGAGCGGGCCATGCGGGAGGCCGGGTGGCCGTACGATCCCGGCACCAGCTCCGCGATCGGCGTGGCCGACCTGGAACTGGCCCGGCGCCAGGCCGGCGTGGAGTTCGCGCCCGGCGACGTCATCCTGCTGCACACCGGCTTCACCGCCTGGTACGTCCGGCAGCCCGGCCAGGTGAAGAACCGGCTGCACGGCAACCCCGCCACGCCCGGCCTGGAGCACACCGAGGCGATGTGCGAGTACCTGTGGAACAGCCACGCCGCGGCCATCGCCTCGGACACCTACGGCGTCGAGGTCTTCCCGGCCGACTTCAGCTCGCAGGCGCACCCGTTCGGCTTCCTGCACAACATGCTCATCGGCCAGTTCGGCATGGCGCTGGGGGAGCTGTGGTGGCTCAGCGACCTGGCCGGCGACTGCGCCGCCGACGGCATCCACGAGATGTTCCTGGTCAGCGCGCCGCTGAACGCGCCAGGGGGGATCGGCTCACCCGCGAACGCCGTCGCCATCAAGTAACCCCAGGCCGTAGCTCATCGAGGTGCCCAGGACCTGGTCGTGGCCGCCGCACGCCAGCACCGACCTGGCCCACCCGGGTCAACCGATGAACGCCTCGCCCGGGCGTGATACGCCGTCCGTTCGGCATAAATAGTCATCGCCAGCGGAGCGGCAGGGTGACGCGGGCCTCCGCCGACGGCCCGGCGGCGAGCACCTCGATCCAGTGGGTGTCGCGGCCGAGCGGCGGCAGCACGGTCACGTCCATCGAGACCTCGCCGTCTTGGTCCGCGCTGCCGCCCGGGCGGGTGGCGTGCCACCACCCGCCGCTGTCGCGTACCCAGATCACCGGCCAGTTGTGCAGCTCGAACGACCCGCCCCCGGTCGTGCCGCCGGCGTGCATGAAGATGACGGTGCGGTCGCCGGAGTCATGCAGCCCGAGGATCGTGAGCGTGATCCCGTCGACTTCGGGGAGCATGGCGGCCGCCGCGGCGGAGCCGGCGGGTCCCCGGCCCGTCCTCCCGCGCAGCAGCAGGGCGAACGCGCTGCGCCACCGTTCGGGCAGGATGCTGGCGGGCGGCGCGGTGATGCCGTGGCCGCCGACCTCCAGGTACCCGCACAGCAGGGCGAGCTGGCCCGGGACGGGGCTGGCCGGCGAGAGGGCCTGGCCCGCCTGCAGGGCCTCGACGATGTCGCCGAGCCCCTCCGCCACCAGGCCGAGCCTGAGCCCCGCCACCTGCAGCGCGACGTGCCGCGGGTAGGCCGCCGCCGCGGCGAGCAGCCGCATGGCGATGGTGTTCAGCAGGTGCTCGCCGGGGCTCGTCCCGCATTCCTCGATCCTCACCTCCGGCGGCCCGGGGGACACCAGGTCGATCCGCGCGGCGGGCTCGCCGGGGGTGGTGGTGAGGTCCAGCCACCGCAGCCCGCGCGGCGGGTCGGGGTGCAGCCGCAGGATCCACTCGCCCGGCCCGCTGACCCCGCTGCCGTGCAGGCCCATCCCGTAGCTGTTCCCCCGGTCATCGGCCGCGCTGAAGCGGAGGAAGTCGAAGACCTCGTCGGGGCTGCGGCCGCCGGACGGGCCGCTCGTCCGCGCGATCATGGTGAGCAGCCCGCGGGACGCCGGCTGCGCGTACGACAGCAGGTAAACCTCGCCGCTGGCGTCGCCGGCGCGGACCGGGACCGGCTGCCCGACCGGGACGACGCGACTGCCCGCCGGCCGCGGCCCGCCCGCCAGCGCCGGCCCGCGCGGCCGCGGCGCCGATCCCCCGATCAGGCCGCGCCGGCTGGCCGGGTCAGCCTGCCGGGCGCCGCGGGCCAGCTCGAAGTCGCCCACGATCTGCGCGGCGGCCTCGTCGTCGAGCGCGCCCACCCTGGTCAGCACCTGCGCCACCCTCGTCACCCGGGCGCCGTCCCCGGCCCGGCGCAACTCAGCCTCGGCCACCAGCCGCAGGTGGGCTTCCGCGCCTTCGCGGTCCATCTGCCCAGTGTGCCCCGGCCGGCCTCAGCAGGCCTCAGACCGGTGACGGCGGCCCGGCGAAGCGGACCTCGACGTCGAGGCCGCCTCCGGGCCGGGCGGCCGCGGTGAGGGTGGCACCGTGGGCGCCGGCGATGGCGCGGACGATGGCCAGGCCGAGCCCGTTTCCGCCGTCGTGCCGGATCCGCTCGCCGCCGAGCCGCTGGAACGCCTGGAACAGCCGGTCCACCTCGGCGGGCGGGATCAGCGGCCCGGTGTTGCCGACCGAGATGACCGCCCGCCCGCCGCCGGTTTCCGTCGCGATCTCCACCCGGCCGCCGGCTCCCGGGGCCAGGTTGTGCCGCAGGGCGTTATCCACCAGGTTCGCCACCAGGCTCTCGGCCAGGCTCGGGTCACCGGCGGCCGCGGCCGGGCGGAGCGCGGCGTCGACGCGGATGCCGCGGCGCCCCGCTTCCCTTTCGCGCTCCGCGAGGACCCTCCCGGCGATCTCGGCCAGGTCGAAGGGGTCCCAGCGGTCGACGCCCCGCTCGCCGCAGGCCAGCGTGAGCAGCGCCTCGATGAGGCGTTCCTGCTGCTGGCCGAGGACCAGCAGTTCCTGGCAGGTCGCGCGCAGCGTCTGCGCGTCGGCGTCCGGGTCGGCCAGGGCCACCTGGAGCAGGGTCCGCTCCGCGGTGAGCGGGGTGCGCAGCTCGTGGGAGGCGTTGGCCACGAACCGCCGCTGGGACTCGAACGACGCCTCCAGCCGCCCGAACAGGCTGTCGAGCGTCTCCCCGAGCTCGGCGAACTCGTCGTCGCGACGGCCCAGGGCCACCCGCCGGCCCAGGTTGCTGGCCGAGATGTCCCGGGCGGTGGCCGTGATCGCGCGCAGCGGCCGCAGGAACCGGCCGGCGATCAGCCAGCCGACCGCCACGGACAGTGCCGCCAGGCCCGCCAGGGTGGCCGCGGCCCGGATGACCTGCGCGCGGGTGCTGGCTTCGATCTGGGCCACGGCGGAGGCGCTGGCTCCCGCCGGGACGGATTGCTTGATCGTGAAGACCGGGACCAGGAGCACGGCCACGCCGCAGGCGAAGAAGAACCCCGCGTACAGCAGGGCGAGCTGCACGCGCAGCGTCCGCCTGGGGAAGTGCCGCAGCCAGCGCCCCGGCCACCGGGACACCGCGGCCAGAGCGCCGGAACGGGGCATCACGCGTCTCCGATCTGGTATCCGCCCTCGCGGACGGTGCGGATGACGGGCGGGTCGCCGAGTTTGGCCCGCAGGCGGCGCATCGTCGTCTTGACGGTGGTGGTGAAGGGGTCGACGGCTTCGTCCCAGGCCTGCTCGAGCAGCCTCTCGGCGGAGATCACCCGGCCGGACGAGGCGAGCAGGCATTCCAGCAGCGCGAACTCCTTCGGGCTGAGGTCGAGCCGCCGGCCGGCGCGGAACGCCACCCGGCGGCTGGGGTCGAGGCTGATGTCGCCGCACTCCAGCATCGGCGGCAGCGGCGCCGCGCTGCGGCGGCCCAGGGCGCGGATGCGGGCCACCAGCTCGGCGAAATCGAACGGCTTGGGCAGGTAGTCGTCGGCGCCGAGCCGCAGGCCGTGCACGCGCTCGGCCACGGTGCTGGCCGCGGTGAGCATCAAGATCCTGGTCCCGGCGCGGCCGGCCGCGAGCCGGCGGCAGATCTCATCGCCGCCGATCCCGGGCAGGTCCCGGTCGAGCACCACGACGTCATAACGGGTGACGGCCAGGCGGGCGGCCGCGTCGTTCCCGTCCAGGGCGACGTCGACCGCCAGGCCCTCCCGGCGCAGCCCGGTGCCGATCGCCCGGGCCAGCACCTCGTGATCCTCCACGACCAGCACTCTCATGGATCCAACGATGCCAGGCGGCCGGTGTCAGCCCGGTATCGGCGGCCGGCCCCCCGCATATCCTTCGCCTGGGGGCAGCCTGACGAGGGAGGCGCCGGTGACCGCCGAGGCACAGCCGCGGGCCGGGGAACGGGCCCGCTGGCGGGTCATGTACGGCTACGTGCGGCCGTACCGCCGCACGCTGCTGGCCGGGGGCGGGCTGAACCTGCTCACCGGCGCGACCGGCCTGGCCCTGCCGCTGGTCGTCCGGGGCCTGATCACCGACCTCGGCCAGCACCGCCCCGTCACCGGGCTGCTGCTGCTGATGACCGCCCTGGTCATAGCCAACGCCGCCCTGGGGGCGCTCGGGACCTACCTGCTCAGGCGGACGGCGGAATCGGTGGTGCTGGCCGCGCGGCGGCGCCTGGTGGACCGGCTGCTCGGGCTCACCGTCGGCGGGCTTGACCGCGCCGAGCCCGGCGACCTGATGTCCCGCGTCACCTCCGACACCACGCTGCTGCGCGACGTCATCGCCGACTCGCTGGTAGGCGTGGTCACCGGCGCCGTCATGCTGGCCGCCACGCTGGTGCTGATGAGCCTGATGGACCCGGTGCTGTTCGGCGTCACCGTGGCCGTGTTCACCCTGGCCGGTCTGGTCATCGGCCTGGTGGTGCCGAGGATCGGCCGCGCGGCGCGCCGCGCGCAGGACAGCGTGGGCGTGATGGGCGCGGCGCTGGAGCGGACGCTGGGGGCGTTCCGGACCGTCAAGGCGTCCGGCGCCGAGCACCGCGAGGGGCAGCGCATCCACGCCGCGGCCCAGGACGCGTGGCGGGCCGACATCCGGGCGGCCAAGTGGCAGGCGATAGCGGGCAACACGGCGGGCCTGTCCATCCAGGTCGCGTTCATCTCGGTGCTGGCCGCCGGCGGCGCCCGGGTCGCCTCGGGGGCCATCGAGGTGGGCACCCTGGTGGCGTTCCTGCTGTACGTGTTCTACCTCATGTCGCCGATCCAGCAGCTCGTGGCCGCGGCCAGTCAGTACCAGGTCGGGGCCGTGGCGGTGGCGAGAATTCAGGAGGCCGAACTGATGCCGGTCGAGCCTTCCGTCCGTCCCGCGAGCCGGCCTGGGAGCGGCGCCCCGGCCGCCGTGGAGTTCGACCAGGTGCGCTTCCGTTACCGGCCCGAACTGCCCGAGGTGCACTACGGGGTCAGCTTCTCGATACCGCCCCGCGGGATGACCGCCTTCGTCGGCCCGTCGGGCGCGGGCAAGACCACCGTGTTCTCGCTGCTCGAGCGGTTCTACGAGCCCGACGCCGGGCGGATCCTGCTTGACGGCCGGGACCTGGCGCAGTGGCCCGTCTCCGAACTGCGCGCCGCCATCGGCTACGTGGAGCAGGACGCCCCGGTGCTGTCCGGCAGCCTGCGGGAGAACCTGCTCCTCGGCGCCCCGGACGCCACGGACGCGGAGATCGGCGAGGTCCTGCGGGTCACCCGGCTGACCGGCCTGGTGGCCCGGCTGCCCGACGGGCTCGAGACGGCCGTCGGGCACCGCGGCACCCGGCTGTCCGGCGGCGAGCGCCAGCGGGTGGCCATCGCGCGGGCGCTGCTGCGCCGCCCGCGGCTGCTCCTGCTGGACGAGGCCACCTCGCAGCTCGACGCGCTGAACGAGGCCGCCCTGCGCGCGACGGTCGCCGAGGCCGCGCTCATGACCACGGTCCTGGTCGTGGCGCACCGGCTGTCCACGGTGACCATGGCCGACCGCATCATCGTGATGGACGCGGGCCAGGTCCAGGCGGAAGGAACCCACGCCGAGCTCGTGGCCAGCGACCCCCTGTACGCCGAGCTGGCCGCCACCCAGTTCCTGGCCAACGCGGACACCCCGGCGGCCTGAGCCGCGGCCGGCGCTAGGGCTCCGGGCAGCCGCGCGGGGGTCGGCCCGTCCCCTTCGGAGATGCCCCCAGGAATTCGACCGGGCCGCAGCCGCGGCCCTTCCTGGCCTGGATCATCCTGCTGGCCGTGAACATCGTGCTCGGCCTGATCTTCGCGGTCCTGCCGCACGCGCTGCGCAGCGGGCTGGCGTCGGTTATCTCGGGCACGCTGGTCGCCCCGTTCGTCGCCCTGATCGTGACGCTGGTCTACTACCGGCTCTCCGGAGGCTCCCCGACGCCGGCGCAGTCGGCCCCGGGCGAGAGCTACGGGGGATACCAGCAGATGTTAGAGACCCGGAATGCACGCGAGCGGCCTGCCTGATGATCGATAACAGGCAGGCCGCAGACGTTTCCGGCCCCGTCGGGACCCGTCAGGCTCCGGTCTCGCGGGCGACGGCCCGGCCGGCCTGACGGCCGCTGAACAGGCAGCCGCCGAGGAACGAGCCTTCCAGCGACCGGTACCCGTGCATCCCCCCGCCGCCGAACCCGGCCACCTCACCCGCCGCGTACAGCCCGGGGACCGGCCGCGGGTCCCGGCCGTCAGCCAGGCCGAGCACCCGTCCCGACAGGTCGGTCTGCAGGCCGCCTAGCGTCTTGCGGGTCAAGATGCTGAGCCGCACGGCGATCAGCGGCCCCGCCTTGGGGTCGAGGATCTTGTGCGGCGCCGCGGTGCGGGCGAGCCGCTCGCCGCGGGAGCGGCGGGAGTTACGGATCGCCATGACCTGCAGGTCCTTGGTGAACGGGTTGTCGATCTCCCGGTCGCGCGCGACGATCTGCCGCTCCAGGTCGGCCAGCTCGATGAGCGGCTCCGGGGTCAGCTTGTTCATGCCCTCGACCAGCTCGGGCAGCGTCCTGGCCACCACGAAGTCCGGCCCGTGCCGTTTGAACGCCTCCACCGGGGCGGGGGCGCCCGGGCGGGCCCGGGACAGCGTGAGCTTGATGTCCTTGCCGGTCAGGTCGGGGTTCTGCTCCGAGCCGGACAGCGCGAACTCCTTCTCGATGATCTTCTGGGTGAGCACGAACCACGAGTAGTCGAAGCCGGTGGCCCGGATGGCCGCCAGCGTGCCCAGGGTGTCGAACCCCGGGAAGTGCGGCGCCGGGAACCGCTGGCCCCGCGCGTCGAACCACAGCGCGGACGGCCCGGGCAAGATCCTGATGCCGTGCCCGGCCCAGATCGGGTCCCAGTTCTGGATGCCCTCGGTGTAGTGCCACATCCGGTCGCGGTTCACCAGCCGGCCGCCCGCCCGCGCGGCGATGGCCAGCATCCGGCCGTCCACGTGCTCGGGCACCCCGCAGATCATCCGCTCCGGCGCGGGGCCGAGCCGTTCCGGCCAGTTCTCCCGGACCAGGCCGAAGTCGCCGCCGATCCCGCCGGACGTCACGATCACCACCGGGGCGTGCAGCTCGAACTCGCCGGCCGTGATCCGCGAGCTGCGGGTGCCGCGGGCGGCCTGGCTGGGCTCCAGGACCGCCCCGCGCACGCCGTCGACGGCCCCGCCGGTGACGGTCAGCGCGTCCACGCGATGCCGGAACCTCAGCCTGACCAGGCCAGCGGCCGCCGCGTCCCGGACCCGCCGCTCGAACGGCGCCACCACGGCCGGCCCGGTGCCCCAGGTGACGTGGAAGCGCGGCACCGAGTTGCCGTGCCCGTCGGCCAGGTAGCCGCCCCGTTCGGCCCAGCCGACCAGCGGGAACCACCGCACGCCCATCGCGTGCAGCCAGGACCGTTTCTCCCCGGAGGCGAAATCGACGTAGGCCCGCGCCCACCGGTAGGCCCAGTAGTCCTCGCCCGCCGGGTCGTCGATGCCGCGGTCGAAGAACGCGCTGCCGAGCCAGTCCTGCCAGGCCAGCTCGCGGGAGTCCTTGATGCCCATCCGGCGCTGCTCCGGGGTGCCGACCAGGAACAGCCCGCCGAACGACCAGAACGCCTGCCCGCCCAGGTTCGACGCGGGCTCCTGGTCGAGCAGGAGCACCCGCCGCCCGGCCCGGGCCAGCTCCGCGGTAGCGGTCAGTCCCGCCAGCCCCGCGCCTATCACGATCGCGTCTGCGTCCATCTGGCCATCATCCCCCGGTCCGCATCCGGCCCGCGGCGTCCACGATGACCGCCACCAGGCCGGCGAACCGCGCGTCGGGATCGCCGAAGATCACCGGCCCGGCCTCGACCACCAGCGGGTGGTCGGCCGCGCCGACCCGCCCGGCCCGGTGCTCGAGCGAGTACCTCTCGTCGCCGTCCGCCTGCGCCACCGCCTGCTCCTCGATGCAGAAGCCGATGGTGAAGCTGTAGAGCAGCTGGTACGCGCGGACCGCGTCGGCGACGGTGAAACCCTGGCGGGCGAGCCAGGCCAGCCCGGCCTCCTGGGCGCGGAGCAGGGCAGGGTCGGTGAGATAGGTGCCGCTGACCATCTTGGCGCCGTCGCGGCGGGACAGCAGGGCCCGCCGGGTGATGGTGGCGAACGCGGTCATGGCCTGGTCCCAGGGCAGGTCCGGCTCGAGCGCGGCCAGGCCGGCGCCGATCTGCCGCCAGATCTCGGTCGCCATCTCGTCGAGCAGGTCCTGCTTGCTGCGGACATGCCAGTACAGCGCGGGTGGCTGCACCCCCAGCCGGGCGGCCACCACCCGGATCGTGAGCCCGTCGAGCCCGGTCTGGTCGAGGGCGTCCAGGGCCGCCGCCACGATGGCCGCCCTGGTCAGTCCGCGCGTCACGGTTGACAGCTTAACGCCGTTAAGGGCAGAATGCGGGAGATGCTAATTTAACGTCGTTAAGGAGGGCTGATGAAGGCAGCCGTGCTCCGCGGCCCGGGCGAGGCGCCCGAGTACGCGGACTTCGATGACCCTCAGGTGCCCGAGGGCTACGAGCTGGCCGACGTGGTGGCGGCCGGGATCCACCCGGTGGTCCGCTCCATCGCGACGGGCCGGCACTACGGCAGCACCGGGACCTGGCCGCTGGTCCCCGGCGTCGACGCCGTGGCCCGGACGGCCGAGGGCACGCTCATATACACCGGTTTCGTCCGGCCCCCGCACGGGACTTTGGCCGAACGAATCGCGTTTCCCGCCTCGATGCAGCTGCCACTCCCGCCTGGGACGGCGCCCGAGCGGGTGGCTGCCGGGATGAACCCGGGCATGTCCTCGTGGCTGCCGCTGCGCCAGCGCCAGCGCGAGACCGGGACGCTGGGCACCGTGCTGGTCCTGGGCGCGACCGGCATGGCCGGCCTGCTCGCGGTGCAGAACGCCCGCGCGCTCGGCGCGAGCCGGGTCATCGCCGCGGGCCGCAGCCCCGCCGCCCTGGACCGCGCGGCCGGCTTCGGCGCCACCGCCGTCGCCCTGGGCCAGGACCGCGAAGCGACCGCGGCCGCGCTGGCCGGCGCCCTGGCCGGCGACGCGCCCGGCCTGGTGCTCGACTTCGTGTGGGGCCCGCCCGCCGAGGCCGCCTTCGCCGCGCTGGGCCGCCGCGGCCTGGGCGAGGAC
>Ga0335083_10007522_pt1 | contig 13443 bp, 10 predicted proteins | sample Lox_Sample_42_FD_206716 | JGI IMG/M metagenome (GOLD analysis project Ga0335083, IMG submission 206716) | Soil microbial communities from Loxahatchee National Wildlife Refuge, Florida, United States - Lox_Sample_4.2 | ecosystem: Environmental > Terrestrial > Soil > Wetlands | place: USA...
GATGGCCAAACTTGCCGGCGGTTTCGGCGGGCTTGGACTCCTTTTGGCGTGTGTCGGACTATATGGACTGCTGGCCTACAGCGTCGCGGCTGGCACTAAAGAAATCGGCGTGCGGATGGCATTGGGCGCGCGCCAGCTTTCCGTGTTGTGGACGGTAATGCGCCGGGCGATCGGTCTGGTGGTCTCGGGAATCGCGCTGGGTCTGCCGCTGGCATGGTTGTTGTCGCGGCGGGTTCAGACGATGCTGTTCGGATTGAGGGCTACGGATTTCAGCACCATCGGAACAGCGATTCTGCTGCTGGCGGCGGCCGGTTTGGTCGCGGCTTTCCTCCCGGCCCGGCGGGCGGCCACGGTTGATCCGATGACGGCCCTGCGGCACGACTGATGGTCTCCGCTTATCGGTCGGTCAGACTCACGCACAGGCCCACGACTTCGCCCTCGTGGCTGGTCAACGGCATCATGGCCCATCGGCGGCCCGAAGAGTCGAGAGCCACCGGAATGCGGCTTTGCACCGACCTCTGGACCGCCCATCGGATGGAGGGATCGGCATCCGGAATTACGTTCCAGAGGAACTGGCCGCGCAGGTCGAATTCGTCGGGAGGCGTCAGGGTTTCGGCCTGCGGACACATCTGCTCGATGCGGCCTTCGAGGTCGAGCATAAAATAGAGCGCGCCCAGGCTGGCGGACATGGCGTCGGAGCACTGCTTCTGTTTGCGCAGTTCGAGCGCGGCGGTATAGGCGTCGGTGATGTCGGAGAGCGCACCCACGACGCCGCCGAAGCTCCCGTCTTCGCGGAAGCGGGGAGTGACCTGCCCCAAAACCCATCGATATTGGCCGTCGAACCGGCGCACCAGAGCTTTGTCCTGAAACGGCTGCCGCGCCTGGAACGCTGTCCAGAACGCCTTGCGGATGCGGGCACGATGCTCGGGATGAACAGGATCAAGCCAGCCATCTCCCAGTTCGTCGCCCATGCTGCGACCCGTGAAATCCAGCCAGGCCTGATTGACGAATACACAGGCGCCGTTAGCGTCGCTATAACTCATGGGCACCGGCGCCGAGTCGGCGATGGCATGAAACCGGCGCTCGGCTTCGCGATGGGACAGCTCCGATTCCATTGCATGGCAGGCGATGGTTCGCAGTTCGATCTTCGATGCCAGCAATTCGCCAAAGGCGGCCAGGGCTTCCAGATCTCGATCGGAAAACCCGGGCCGTGGCTCGCGCGCCGCGATTATTACGGCTCCAATTTGCAGTCCATCGGCCGCGTGAAGCGGCGTGGTCGCGATGAATCGCAGATCCTTTGGTTGCAGTCCGGGCGGCGACCAATCAGCCGAGTCGCGCACCACGAATGGCTTGCCGAGAACGGCGGCTTTCGGCAGTTCCTTGAGAAACGGCCAATATCGCGCTCCCGAGCCGATGCGCTTCGCGATATCAGTTCCATGCCCCAGGAGCGCAATGTACGCCACCGGGACCTGAAAGATATGTCCTAAGGTTGCGGCCATGCGCTTCAATACCGGGTATTCCGCGCACTCCGCCAGATCCTTCAGATATTCGCAACCGTCTTCACATCGCCGCAAGTTCACGCTGGATCCTCATGGAGTTCTTATCGGCCCAAGCCGGGCGACGCGTGAACTCTACAGGAGTTCCTCCGCGGCGCCGATAGTACGGTTGTGAGCCGTGGACGCCACTGAGCAACACATACCCGACACCTTCGAGACGAAACTCCTGGCGACCGCCCGCCTCCTGAAAGATCTGGCGGAGGCCGCTCGACAAAACGGCGATAATGCTGCGCTGCAATTCAAGCTAACCGATTGCGCCAGCCTGGTCCTGGAGGAACTCGAGCGGCGCCGCGCCGGAAGAACACTCGACTCCGTCACTGGCCTGCCGCCCCGCGAGCGCGCCGAGGAAGCAATCCTGCACGCCTTCCAGGCCGAAGCCGGCGCCGCGGTGGCCATGGTCGCCATCGACCAGCTACCCACTTTGAAAGTGCGCTTTGGCGATCGCGTCGGCGACGAGATTCTGCGCGATTTCGCCGGCATGCTGCGCCAGAATCTCTCGCCCTCGGATCAGATCTTCCGCTGGAACGGGTCGGCTCTGGTAGTAGTGCGGCCGCGATCGTCGAGAATCGAACTGGTCCGCCGCGAATTCGGACGGATATTGGACGTCCGCTACGAACGCACCGTGGAAACGGCTTCCCGCGCCATCCACTTGCCGATCAGGCCGCGTTGGGCCGTCTGGCCGATGATAGCTTCTCCGCCGCTGCTCGTCCACAAAATCGATAATTTCGCGAAACTGGCCAGCGCCGGAGAAAATCAGCCGATCGCCGCCGGCCAGGTCTCCGAGTTGTCCGTGGCGAGACCGGATCTGCCGCCACTGTGACACCGCACGCCCATCAGGCGCATCAACGGAACCGCACCTTCACATCCGGCCGGTTCTCCAGATGCGTCGTGTCGATGAACCGTACCCGCGCCGGCGCCGACGTCATCACCACCGCCTGCGTATGCGCTCCATCTCCCGTGAAGCGGACGCCGCGCAGCAGATTGCCATCGGTCACTCCGCAGGCCGCGAAGACCAGATGATGGCCTTTAGCCAGCTCGCGCGTGGAATAGACCCGGTTCGGATCGCTGATGCCCATGGCTTGCATACGCTCTTTCTGCGCGTCGTCTTTCACGATCAGCCTGCCCAGAATCTCGCCGTTCAGGCAGCGCAGCGCCGCCGCGGTCAGCACACCCTCGGGAGCGCCGCCCGATCCCATGACGGCGTGGACCCCGGTCCCGGCCACGGCCGCCGCGATTCCCGCTGAAAGATCGCCATCGCTGATCAACCGGATGCGCGCGCCGGCCTCCCGAATGTCGGATATCAGCTTCTGATGTCGCGGGCGGTCCAGCACCACTACCACCAGGTCGTCGACGCCGCGCTGCAGCCGCCGCGCGATGGATTTGAGATTCTGCTTCACCGGGGCGTCCAACTCCACCGCGCCTTTGGCCGCGGGGCCGACCACGATCTTCTCCATGTAGCAATCCGGCGCATGCAATAAGCCGCCGCTCTCCGACGCCGCCAGCACCGTGATCGAGCCGGCGCCGCCCGTGGCGCACAGATTCGTCCCCTCCAGCGGATCCACGGCGATATCCACCGTCAGAGTCTCATCATGGTTGGGGGTGCCGACTTTTTCGCCGATAAACAACATCGGCGCTTCGTCGCGCTCGCCTTCTCCAATCACGATGGTGCCCTGAATCGGCAGCGTATCCAGCGACCGGCGCATCGATTCGACAGCCGCCTGGTCGCTCGCGTTGGGATCGCCCATACCCATGGTGCGGGCCGATGCAACCGCGGCATCCTCTACAACGCGCAAGACTTCCAGTGAGAGATCGAACATGTGATAGCGTAGCTCCTCATGGACAATATCACAGTCCTGGTGCTTTCCGACCCGGCGGACCGGCGTCTGGCGATGCTGGAAGCCCTGCCGGAGGAGACCTGCATCGTCGTGGGCAATACCTCCGAAGCCTTTTCCCGTTCGGCTGCGGACGCAACCGTGATTTTCAATTGGCCGGGACGGCGCGATCTGCTGGCGGAGGTGCTGGGGATGGCGCCTAAGGTCCGTTGGGTGCACACCCGCGCCGCAGGTCTCGAAGATCTTTTATCTCCGGGCCTGATCGCGCATCCCGCCGTGCTGACCAACGGCAGCGGCGTCTTCAGCCCCTCCCTGGGCGAGTGGGTGCTGGGGGCGATTCTGTATTTCGCCAAGGATTTCCGCAAGCTCATCCGCAACCAGGCGGCTGGCGTCTGGGAGCAGTTCGATGTCCCCTTCATTACCGAACAGACCGTGGGCATCATCGGCTACGGCGATATCGGACGCGCGGTGGCGTCCCGCGTTCGCGCCGTGGGGATGCGCGTCGTCGCCCTCAGGCGCCACACGCCGGTGACCGCCGACCCGCTGGTCGAGCGCGTCTACGGCCCGCAGGATTGCCGCGAGATGATCGCGCGATGCGACTATGTGGTTCTGGCGACGCCTCTCACCGGCGAGACGCGCGGCATGATCGGTAAGGCCGAAATCGCCGCCATGAAGCCCGATGCGGTGCTGCTGAACGTCGGGCGGGGACCGGTGATCGACGAAGAGGCGCTCATCGACGCCCTCCGCGAGCGCCGCATCAAGGGCGCGGCGCTGGATGTCTTCGCCACCGAGCCCTTGCCCGCCGGCCACCCGTTCTACAAGCTCGAAAACGTGCTGCTCTCGCCGCACTCGGCCGATCACACCCCGGACTGGCTGGATCGCGCCATGCGCTTCTTTCTGGAACAGTTCGAGCGATTCCGGACGGGACGCCCCCTGCTGAACGTGGTGGACAAACAGCGGGGTTACTGACGGAGCAACCTGCTAAAATTACAGAAGCACATGTTGAAGCGGTTCATCCTGTGGGATTTTCCACGCGCCAGTTGGCAGTACGACGTAATGGTCGCCATCATCCTGGCGTTCATTTTTCTGACGCCCCGAGCCTGGTTCCACGATCAGCCTCGGATCCTCAACGCCAGCAGTATTGTCCTTCTGCATAAGGAGAATGGCGGCTCCAAGTACTGGGTTCCAGCCGGGCTCGTGGCGGGCATTGCCGAAAACCAGCTCGCGGCGGCCATCACTCCCTCGTTGCAAGCCCTGGGCGACCATCATTTAAACGTGCTTCGCGTCGAGCGGGTGCTCGATTCCGAGGACGAGCCGCTAGGGTACACGGTGTTTACCCGACCCTGATTCTTGCGGCGCCCCGCGCACCGTGTGTATCCTTTCCCACCGTGAAAACGCCACTTGAAAGAAGAATGGCCATCGTAGGGTGCCCTCGGGCTCTGGTGAGTGCCATCACCATCGTGACGCTCGCGGGACTTCCGTTTGGCGCGATGGCTGCGGGAGATCCCTTGCAGGCGGTGTTTGCCCGCATCGATCAGGCATCGCTGAGTTTCAAGTGGATGACGGCCAAAGTGCAGAAAACCGAATACGTCGCGGTGGTCGACGAAACCAGCACGGAGAGCGGCAAGATCCGCGTCGTGAAGCCCAAGCCGCACGACTTGCGCATCCGCATTGATTTCGAGCCGCCCGACGAAAAGCAGGTCGCCATCGACCCTTCCAGAGCGCTGATGTATTACCCCAAAACCAACGAAATCCAGGAGGTGATCATCGGCAAACAGACCAAGCCGGTTATGGAGCAGTTGTTCCTTCTCGGCTTCGGCGCCACTTCGCAGGATATCCAGAGCGGCTATACCGTGCGTTTCGTCGGCGCGGAAACCGCCTCGGGCCAGCCGGCGGCGCGCATCGAGCTGACCCCCAGAGACAAGGCAATGCAGCAGCATTTCCGCAAGATCGAGTTATGGATCTCAGACGCCACCGGCTTGGCCGTCCAGCAGAAATTCTACGAACCCGGTAAAAACTACAATCTGGCGGTCTTCACGGATATCGATCTCAATACCCGCGTCACCGAGGCCGATGTCAGGCTCAACCCGCCCAAGAGCGCCAAAAAAGATGTGCCGATCGGAAAGAAGCACTGAGCCATGACGCACACCAGGGCCAGTTCGAACCGGCTGCAGTACCTCGATTGGGTCCGTGGGCTCGCCGCCACGTACATGTTGGTCGGCCACGTCTTTGATTCATTCCTGCGGTCCGATCTGCGCCCTGGCGAGCCCTACACCATGTCGCAATTCGTCGGCGGAATTCCGCCGGCGCTGTTTCTGTTCCTCACCGGCGTCACGCTGGCCTTCCTCATGGACAGCACCGAGCGCAGGAATCTCGCCGCTTCGGAGCGCATTCTGACCACGCTCGCGCGTTCCCGATACCTGTTCCTTCTCGCCTTTGCGTTCCGCTTCCAGCTATTCCTCTTCGGGCTGCCCGCGCCCTGGCAGGTGCTCTTCCGCGTCGATGTCCTCAATTGCATGGGCTTCTCCATCGCTGTGATGTCGCTGGCTGCCCTGGTCCGCACGCGCACTCGCGTCTGGCTTTGTCCCGCGCTGGGAGTTGCCATCTCATTTCTCTCGCCTCTGGTTTCCCTGCTTCCGTGGTCGAAAGTGCCCTGGGTGCTGAGCAATTACGTCGCTCCGGGGTATGGCTCCTTCAGCTTTTTCCCCTGGGGCGCCTTTCTGGTCTTTGGCGTCGGTATGGGAAGCCTGATCCGCGTGGCGAAAGAAGAAGGCGCTCAGCGGCTGATGCTGTGGACGGCCGGCGCCGGCGGCCTGCTGGTCCTGACGGGACAATTCTTCGCCAACCGCCAGTTCTCCCTCTACTCCAAACTGGATTTCTGGCTGGACAGCCCGGCGCAGATCTTCGTCAAACTCGGAGTTGTCTGTCTCGTGCTGCCGCTCGGCTTTGTCTGGACCCGCTACGGCGCCCGCGACGGATGGAGTCCCGTGCGACAGTTCGGCACCACCTCGCTGCTGGTCTACTGGGTGCACATCGAGCTGGTCTATGGCCGCGGGCTGTGGTTCTTGAAGAACAGCCTCACCGTCTCGCAGACGATGTTGGCGGCGCTCGGCATGATCCTGCTGATGCTGGCGGTTTCCACGGCCAAGACCTACTGGCACCGCATCCGCGCCGTCCTCGACGAGCTCGGCTGGGTGCTCACTCCCAAACCCGATCGCATCCCCGCCGATTAGCTGTGTAGGGCAGGCTGGCAGCCCGCGGCCGGTGCAGTGCCGACGTAGGACAGGCGGTCGCATTTCGCCGCCTGTCGTCTTGATGCGTAGCCCGGTTCGACAGACGGCACAAGACGACCGTCTTTCCTACATTGACACGCCAAACAAAAAAGGCCGCCCGCCTTTCGACGGACGGCCCTTACTAGCGATGCTGAATTACCAGATCAGCTTCAACGCCGTTTCGATGCGGCGCGGCGTGTTGGCCTGGCTGGTGATGGTCGCGAATCCGGAGCTCGTCGGACTCGTACTCGGATTGCCGAAGGTCACGTGGTTGGGCAGGTTGAATGCTTCGAAGGTGATTCGCAGCAGCGCGCCCTTCTCCGTGAATTTGAAGTCCTTGATCAGCGACAGGTCGAATTCGTTGGAATAGTCGCGGCGCAGATTGTTGAACTGGTTGGCGAAATACCGGACGTTATTCGCCAGTTGCTGCGCCGATACCGTATTGAATACCGACGTATTGAACGCCGCCCCATTGGGTTGCGACGGATCGAGATTGAGCGGGCCGCCCATGTAGATGTAGTTGCCCCAGTTGAGCGGAGGCCCCGATTGCAGCGTCAGGATCGGGCTGAGGACCCAACCACCGACCAGACCGTTAACCACGGCGGACTTCGGGTTGATCGCACGGCCGCGGCCGATCGGCAACATGTACGTAGCGGCGAGTACTTCGCGCAACGGCCGCGAACTCCCGGAATCGATTGTCTGATATGGCCGCGTGTCGGTATCGTTCAGGTACGAAACGCGGCTCAACAGCCGGCTGAACACGAAGTTCTGAATCAGCGTCAGGCCGTTGGTCAGCCGCTTCTCCAGACGGATGTTGGCGCTCTCATAGTAAGAGCTGCCGGCGCTCGTCTGGTTGTTGGTAATGCCGCTGTATTCCGGGAACGGCATCAACAACTGCGATAGAGCGATGGTCTTGCCGTTGAACCCGCTCACCGTCGGAATCAAGCCCTGGAACGGGTTGGAAACGGTTCCGGTCAGCAAGCCGGGAATCGTAGGATCGCGGAACACCGAAGTAGCGAGGTATTGCCGCGGAACCACATCCACGTTGGCATTGATCGGCAGATGGATGGCGCGGTTTCCGACGTACGCCGCTTCCAAGACCATGTGGCCCGGCAGTTCACGCTGGATGCTGAAGTCCCAGCGCATGGAGTAGGCATTCACAATGTTAGGGTTGTAAAACTGAATGGCCTGGCCGAGATTGGTGCTGATACCGTTGGCGGTGCCCACTGGCGTCAGGAAGCCGTTGGGAAACGGATTGGATAGCGTAGCCACCGGCGGGTACAGGAAGTTCGCCGTCGTCGGCATGGGTGTTTGCTGGCTGAAGCCCGGCTGGAAGTTGGCCATGCTGGTGAGCTGAATGTTGTCCACAAACATGCCGAATCCGGCGCGAATGGTCGTTTTGCGGTCGCCGAACGGGGGCACCCACGAGAAGCCGATTCGCGGGCTGACTCGAACCGGCGGGCTGTTGAACAAATAGGGGTGGCCGGTGTTGGCGTAGACTACCCCGCCGAGGGGATTGAACTGGCTTGCCGGCAGCAGCGCGGCCGGATTCGATGTGGTCGGGAACGCGGCATAAGCAGCCTTGGCGGCCGCTGTAATGGAATTCGGATCAGTCGCGTCAAAGTTGTTGATGATCCGGTTGTGCCATTCCGTGGCCGGATAATCGTGGTCTAACCGTAGGCCGATGTTTATCGTGAGGTTCGACTTGACACGCCAGTCATCCTGCACGAAAACGCCCAGGTAGTAATTCTGCCCGGTGTACTGCGAGTTGTTGTCGATGCTGCCGCTCGAGGGCAGCCCAAGCAGGAACGCCGCCATATCCTGCCCGAAAGGCGAGGATGTAGTGCTCGCCGACGGGTTGTTCATGTACGTCGACGTGCTCGTGGAACTGCTGTTGCAGCAGAACGTGAAGGTGCCGGACGGGTTGCCGTAGGTCGTGCCGCTGTAGGTGTATAGGCGGAGATCCGCGCCGGCTTTAAATGTGTGGTTGCCGTGAATCTTCTGAATCTGGCCGAACAGCGACGCGCTGTTCAGATAGTTGGTGCCGTCCCCGTTGTATCCCAGCGGCATATAGCTGTTGCCAATGCCTCCCGAACTGCTGGTGCTGGTGAAGACGATATACGGCATGGTCTGGAACGTCGCATTAGACGCGAGGTAAGAGGGGAATCCGAGATCGTTCGGCGAAACCGAATCCGCCGGCGCGAAGTGATGCTCCTGGTAGCGCGTGTAATTACCGCGGACATTCATAACCGTGGTCGGCGTAAAGGTGTACACATCCTCGAAACCGCCACCCTGGTTGATGCGATACAGATAGTTGCCGGTCGCCGGGTCGTTGAAATAGTTGTTCTTGTTCTGGGTGCGCGAGTTGTGGCGTCCGTCGAACGACAATCGGTTCTTCTCGCCCATGTTGATGTCCAGGTGGCCGAGTTCGTTGTCGTAGTTGTCGAAGTCCACCGCGTGGTTGATCCAGTTGTTGCTGCCATTGGCCGCGCCCGGCGCATTGGGCTCGGGGAAATACTGCAGGTATTTCAGCGAGACCGGGTTCAACAGGCTGGTCGGAAGAACGTTGCCCGGGAACGGCGTCCGCGTCACCAGCGTCGCGCCGGTGGCAATGGATCCCGACCGCGGATCGTAAATTACATAGCTGTTCGACCCCGGTACGTTCAGCAGGGCCGAGAAATCTCCCTTCCGCTCCGCATCGGTGGGAACGCTCGAGGTGGTCAGCGGGTTGCCGGTTTCCACCGGCGAGTTGAACGGATCGGAATCGCGCATGCCTTCATAGCCGAACATCCAGAACACTTTGTTCCGCCCATTGAAGATCTTCGGAAGGTAAACCGGCCCGCTGGCGACGCCGCCAAACTGGTTCTGGTGGTACACCGGGCGCGGCGTGTTGGTGCGGTTGTAAAAGAAGTTGTTGGCGTCGAAAACACTGGTCTGATCGTAGATGTAGGCCGACCCGTGCAAATCGTTCGTGCCGCTCTTCAGGATCAGATTGATGGAGCCTCCCATGGTATGCCCGATGGCCGCGTCCATCTCGAAGGTATCCACGCGGACTTCCGACACCGCGTCCTGCATTGGGCTGTACGCCATCTCGTTGCTGATGCCGGCATTGGGAGCGCCGTTCAGCAGCACCTCGTTGCGTCCGGTCGGGGCTCCGCCGATCGCCACCGAGTTCGGCGCGCCGTTGTCGAAGGGCCTCACCGGTCCGGGCTCGAACGTCGAAACCACGCCCAGTGCCAGGTTATCGAGCATCATCGGTGTGCGGCCGTTGATGGGGAAATCTTCCACTTGCGACGACGTAAGTACCTGGCCGACCGTCGGGCTGGAAGTGTCCATTAGCGGCGCTTCGGCTGTGACGGTAACTGCGTCGTTGATCGCCCCGACCTCCAGCCGGAAATCGATTACCGGGTGTTCGCTGGCGCTCAGCGTCAGTCCTTCGCGAACCGCCTTCTTGAATCCATCGGCCTCGGCGCTAATGGCGTACTCGCCGGGTTGTAGGAACGGAACGTTATACGCCCCTGAGGCTTCGGTAACGGCCGTCGATTTGACCCCGGTGCGCGTTTCGGTAACTGTAATTCTGACTTTCGGAACGGGAGCCCCCTGAGCGTCGGTGACGGTTCCGCTGAACGATCCGCGAAATTCTTGAGCGTTCAGTAAAACTGCCACTACGGGGAGCAGCCAGAGAATTCGTCTCACTTTGACCTCCTGATAGTTCACGCTAGGATCCCACTGAATATTTATGCACTACGGGCATGAATATCCTATTAGTATCGCTGAGTATATCGATGGACACTTGTGGCGTCAACCATATATACGGTTAGGTCGCCAGTTTACACGCGAAAACTCCAGCGTTCCCCCAAGGGAGTGGTCGCGCGATCCACCGCTACCGTGCCCGGTCGCCCGCGGATGACGTGGGCGGCCGTCTCATATCGCGTGTCGACTCGGGACCGCTCACGTGAGGCTCGGGGTTGCGTCGCCTGCCGTCAATCGTCAGTCCGCCGCGACCGGCCTCAGCCCGCTCCGGTCGATCATTCCAGATGCGTCCCTGGACGCGCGTCGGCAGGCGATCGTGTGTAGGACTTGCGGCAGACACCGCCCCTCTCCGCTCCCACGTCCCGCATAAGCCGATCTGCCGGCGAGAATCAGGTCCGCCGGCCGCGGCGTGTCAATCGCCCCAGAAGAGTTTCGTTTCCGTGAATCAGCGAGTCCGTGCTTCGTGGAACCTGACGCCAGGTTTGGAGCCGGCTCCACCCGGTCAAAATCGCCGTGCCTACGACCCCAAAATCGTCGACGTTCGCAATCCGCCCGCTCCCGGCTTCCGGTTCGCCGGTCCCATCCCCGCTCCCGCCGGCATCTTGCTGTGATAAAACGCCAGCAGCGCCGATTCGTCATAATCGATCGCCCGCGCATACTGCCGGATATAACTCGTGTTATAAATGCCACCCGGCAGCTTACGAAAATCCCCCGTCTCAATCGCTTCCAGCGAACGCACGCTGATCTTCGTCGACGCGGAAATCTCTTCCAAGGTGATGCCTCGATTGCGGCGAATCGTCTTCAATCCCAGGATGGTTTCGTTCTCGTTCATGGCCCTTTTCCTTCTGGGTAGAGATCGGCCTCAAAGATCCCCAGCCAGAAAGCGATCTTTTGAACGTTACACTATAGCACTCGGCAACCCTGGTTCACACCCTTTGCTACACTGCTTTTCAGCATGAATCTTTCCCGGCGCCGCTTTAGTACATACGTTCTATCCAGCCTCGCCGCAGGTCGCGCCATGGCCCTCTCGCCGCGCCCCAAGCTCCTCATTCTATTGATCGTCGAGCAACTGCGCCCGGAGTACATCGCCGCCGCGGCCCCGCAATTTGGTACCGGCGGACTAAAGCGGCTCCTCGAAAAGGGCGCCTGGTTCCCCGATTGCCGCCACGCCGCTTGTGCATTTCCACTCACTTCCCTCGCTACCCTTGCCACCGGCGCCTGGCCCTCCCAGCACGGTATCGTGGCCGATTCCTGGTATGATCGCCAATCCAAATCCCGCGTCTCCGCGTCCGACGAAGCCCTCCTGGCCACCACTCTCAGCGCCCAGGTCGCTGCCGCCGACCCCAAGCACAACCGCGTCTTCGTCATCTCGCTCGATGCCCCCCAGGGCTGGCTCTACGCCGGAACACCCGCCGCCCATGTCTACTGGATGGACGACCACGGCCGCTTCATCACCCGCGGAACGCCCCCCGACTGGCTGGCCGCCTTCAACACGCGCGTGCCGATCGAAAACCACCACGACGCCGCATGGTCCGCCCTCGGCGCGCGCACCGGAGCCCCCGCTCTGCGGATTCTCACCTTCGACCCCGCGCACCCGGCGCAGTTCCTCGCCCTCTACAAAGCATCGCCCTTCGGCCAGTCCGCGCAATTCGACCTCCTTGCCGAAATGCTGGTCCGCGAGAATCTCGGCCGCGGCGACAGTTTCGACTTTGTCAGTCTGCTGTGCGGTTCGTCCGAACTGTTGGGCTATGAAGTCGGCGGCGATTCGCCCCTCATGCCGCAAATGATTCTGCAACTCGACCGACGCGTCGAGACCCTCCTCAATCAACTCGATTCGGTCTTCGGCCAAAACGGGTTCGACTTCGTGCTCGCCGGCGCCCATGGCGCTCCACCCCTCCCCTCCGACGATACCCGCGCCCGCACCGTCGTCAATGGAGAAACCATCGCCGACGCCGTCGACAAGGCCCTCGCCGCCGTCTCCGCCGGCCGCGTGCGCCGCTATCTGTATCCCTTCCTCTATCTCGATCCTGCGCCCGACCGCGACCCCGAAGAAGTGCGCAAACTCGCCGTCCGCGCCGCCTTCGAGTTCCCTGCCGTCGCCGGCTTCTACACCGCCGGCGCCGCCTGCTCCACTCATGACGAATTTGCCCGCCGCTTCGCCAACAGTTTTCACCTCAAGCGCTGCGGCGACCTCATGCTCTCCTACCGTCCCGGATACGTCGAAGATTACGGCCAGCCTGGCGGCATCTCTTATGGCTCGCTCTACAATTACGACGTCCGCGTGCCGCTTTGCTTCTACGGACAGCAGTTCCGCCCCGGTTCCTTCGAAGCCCCCGTCGAAAGCGTCGATCTCGCGCCCACCCTCGCGCGCGCTATGGGCGCGGCCGTTCCCTCCTCATCCGTCGGACGCGTTCTCGGCGAGGCCTTCCAGACATGACCGGCGCGCCGCTTCTCACCACCTCTCTCTGCGGCATTCCTTTGCGCAATCCGGTGCTCGCGGCCTCCGGCACCTTCGCCTATGGCCTGGAATTCGCCTCCCACGTCGACCTCAACGCCATGGGCGGGTTCGTCGTCAAGGGTCTTTCGCGCGAGCCCATCGAAGGCAACCCGGCGCCACGTTTGTACGAAGCCCACCTCGGGATGTTGAACTCCGTTGGCCTGCAGAATATCGGAGTTCGCGCCTTCGTCTCCGAAAAACTCCCCGCGCTCGCGAAATTGCAAACCGCCGTCTTCGCCAACATCTTCGGCTATGAGGTGGAGGATTACGTCGAAGTCGCGCGCATCCTGGGCGATCACGAAGGTCTCGCCGGCTATGAACTCAACGTCTCCTGCCCCAACACCCGGCACGGAGGCATCTTCTTCTCCAGCGATCCTTCCCTTCTCGCCGAAGTGGTCTCCGCCGTGAAGCAGGTGGCCCGGCGTCCTTTGATTGTGAAACTCTCGCCCAATGTCGGCGCCATCGAGCCCCTGGCGCGGGCGGCCGAGGAAAGCGGCGCCGACGCGATATCCCTCGTGAATACCTTCATCTCG